>ERZ795045.322-NODE-322-length-63318-cov-6.368241_pt1 | contig 63318 bp, 47 predicted proteins | sample MGYA00375129_ERZ795045 | MGnify/ENA primary metagenome ERZ795045 (study PRJEB30174, sample SAMN05720166) | activated sludge metagenome | isolation source: anaerobic digester from wastewater treatment plant | place: Japan | collected 2015-05-15 ...
GGGTTTCCTCCTCCTTCGCTTTATTTCTTGCAAGGGGGGGGTATAATCACGGTGTCAGTCTGGGCTTGGAGGAGAGACGATGCCTGTAGACGTACCCGAGCGGGTGACGGAGCGCCCACTACCCACGGAGCGCGTGCCCGGAACGGGCGACGGCGACCACGTGGTGATCGTCTTCAACAACGACTACAACACCTACGATGAGGTGATCGCCATTCTCCAGGCGGCCACCGGCTGTTCTCGCGAAGAGGCGGAGATGGAGACATGGGAGATTGACCATCTCGGCCGCTCCCTTGTCCACTACGGCCAGCGCGAAGAGTGCGAGCGCGCCGCTGCCATCATTCGCACCATTGGCATCCGCGTCTCCGTGAGCGAGCTCTAACCGCTCCCACTGCTTTCCGGTCGCTCTGCCGTCGCTGGCGCGCCCCTTCCGATCTTCCGCCCCCAGGAAAACCGTAGCGCGATCCCGCGTCTCCTGATGGGCACCGCGCAGAGATACTGGGGGGGCCTACGATGGGCGGTGGCGAGAGGGCCTGTTTAGCCCGGCCTGCAACGCGCCGGTGGAGGCAGGCGACCGGCTACCGGCGCAGGTTCCAGGCCTCTGTGGCGTACTTCTCCTGCCGGAGCTCGCGGGCCAACTCCCGTTCCCGCGGCGTGAGGTCGCCAGGCTGTAGGCTCACTCCCAGCGCCTCGGCGAAGCCGGCGGCCAGCGCATCAGCCACCTCTTCCCACTCTGGCCTGCGGCCCAACGCGCGCGCCAGATCCGTGGCATGGGGGGGAGGTCCCGGTTCGCGCCAGAAGCGGGAGGGATCCACCATCTCGAGGGGCAGCGCGCCATGCTGCAAGACAACGCCGTCACGGCGCACCTGGGCGCTGCCGCAGATCTTCAATCCATTCACGACCAGATCGCAGGACGCAGCGGCGGCGAAGCAGTTGGCTCCCGAGGGCCCCGGATGCGCGCGCTGGCCGGGGGCCAGATGCGCCTCCAGACCCAGGCGGCGCAGTCCGGCAATCAGGCCCTCCGAGAGGATGCGGTAGGCCTCAGGAACGCCCGCACCGGCAAAGGCCCGCTCGGCGATCACGATGCTGTAAGTCACCTCGTCGGCATGTAAGACGCCTCGCCCCCCGGTCAACCGGCGCACCACATCGACGCCCGCGCGCGCGCACGCTTCGAGGTTGATGTCGCGCTGGGCACGTTGGAAGTAGCCAATGGAGATCGCAGGTGGATTCCAGGCGTAGAGGCGCAGCGTCGGGGGGGCCTCGCCGGCGGCATGCGCACGCAGAATGGCCTCATCCACGGCCATATTGGTGAAGCCGTCTTTCGGAGCGCACCGAAGGAGGCGCATTGCCCCGACCTGCGCGAGCGACTGGACGACGCGGCTTCCACTCGGAAGCGCTCCGCCGCGAACGGGAGAGTTACTCATCAGCGGTCCAGCGCAGGTTTGGATGGCGAGCGGCAGCGACCTCATCCACGCGACTCACCGGGACGGTGACGAGGGGCGTTGGATGCGGGGCATCGTGCACGACTTCCGGCTGCTCGCGGGCCTCGCGCGCGATCTCGCGCATCGCCTCCGCGAAGGCGTCGAGCGTTTCGATGCTCTCCGTCTCTGTCGGCTCGATCATCAGCGCCTCGCGCACGATGAGGGGGAAGTACATCGTGGGCGGGTGGAACCCGTGGTCAATGAGGCGCTTGGCGATATCCAGGGCGCGCACGCCCTTCTCGGCCTGTTGCTGCGCCGAGGCGACAAACTCGTGCATGCACCGGTCGCCATACGGGACCTCGTAATCCTCTTTGAGGAGGGCCAAGAGGTAGTTGGCGTTGAGGACCGCGTTTTCGGCGACGAGGCGCAGGCCCTCGGGGCCCAGGGTGCGGAGGTAGGTGTAGGCGCGCACCAGGTTGGCGAAGTTGCCGTAGAAGGTGTGCATTCGCCCGATGCTCCGCGGGTGCTCCTCGGAGAGTGCATACGCGCCCTCCCGGCGCACCACACGGGGCACAGGAAGGTAGGGCTCCAGGTGTGCCTTCGCGGCTACGGCCGCAGCGCCCGGCCCGCCGCCGCCATGCGGCGTGCTGAACGTCTTGTGCAGGTTGAAATGCATCACATCGAAGCCGAGGTCCCCTGGGCGCGCGATCCCAAGAATGGCGTTCATGTTGGCGCCATCCATGTAGACCAGGCCGCCCCCCTCGTGGACGATGCGCGTCACTTCCAGCACTTCGTCCTCGAAGAGGCCCAGAGTGTTTGGATTCGTGAGCATCAACGCGGCGACCTGCGAATCCATCGCGGCGCGAAGCTGCTCTAGGTCCACCCGGCCACGGTCGTTCGAGGGCACGCTGGTGATCGTATAGCCGCAGCGCGCCGCCGTCGCCGGGTTGGTGCCGTGCGAGGAGTCGGGCACCAGGATGCGCGTGCGCGCGGTGTCGCCCCGCTCCAGGTGGTAGGCGCGGATCATCAGGAGGCCGGTCAGCTCACCTTGGGCGCCGGCTACGGGCTGCAGCGTGACCGCGTCCATGCCGGCGATCTCCGCCAGCATCTCCTGAAGCTCGTAGAGCAGCTGGAGCGCGCCCTGGCTGTGTTCCTCGCCGGCGAGAGGGTGGGCCGTCGCGAAACCCGGGAGCGCGGCGGCTGCCTCGTTGACCCTCGGGTTGTACTTCATCGTGCACGAGCCGAGGGGATAGAAGCCCATATCCACCCCGTAGTTCATGCGCGACAGCCGGGTGAAGTGGCGAACCACCTGCGGCTCGGAGACCTCCGGCAACGGCAGGTCGCCCCGGATCTGCCCGGCAGGGATGAGCTCCTCGACGGGGCGCTCCGGCACATCACACTCCGGGAGCGAGAACGCCACCCGGCCAGGACGGCTCAGCTCGAAGATCAACGGCTCGGACAAAGCTAGCTCCGTTCGGTGTCGCCCGCAGCTACGGCGACCATCGTGTCGATCTGCTCGCGCGTGCGCCGCTCCGTGACGCACAGGAGCGTGGCGCCCTCCAGTTCCGGGGAGAGCCGGCCCAGGTCCAGACCCCCCAGAATACCCGCCGCGCGCAACCGCTCATTGAGCGAGGCGACCGGCTCTGGCGCCTTTAGCGCGAATTCTTTGAAGAAGGGGCGAGAGAAGATCGGGGTAAACCCGGCATCAGCTTGCAGGCGCGAGTGCGCATAGTGCGCCTTCTGCAGGCACAGCTCGGCGACGCGGCGCAGCCCCTGCTTTCCGAGCGTGCAGAGGTACACGGTCGCCGCCAGGGCGTTGAGCGCCTGGTTCGTGCAGATGTTGGACGAGGCTTTTTCGCGGCGAATGTGCTGCTCGCGGGCCTGCAGCGTCAGGCAGAAACTGACGCGGCCGTCGCGGTCGGTGGTCGCGCCTACCAGCCGGCCCGGCAGGTTGCGCAGGAGGCGGCTCCGGCAGGCCATCAGGCCCAGGAGGGGGCCACCAAAGCTGAGCGAGTTGCCCAGAGACTGGCCCTCCGCCACCACGATATCGGCGCCGTATTCGCCTGGGGGCGTCAGCAAACCGAGACTGATCGGGTCGACCGCGGCGATGGCAAGCGCGCCCACCCGGTGCGCCGCGTCGCACAACTCGCGGGCATCTTCCAGGCAGCCATAGAAATTGGGGTGCTGGAAGAGCACGGCGGCCACGCGTTCATCCAGCTCCCGTTCTAGTGCTTCTCGATCCACGCCGCCATCGGATGCCTGGGGAATCTGCACCAGCTCGTAGGGGAGCGGCGCGAGATAGGTGGCGACGACGTGCTGGAAGTAGGGGTGTATGGTGCGCGGCAAGAGGAAGCGATTGCGTCGCGTGGCCGCGCCCGCCATGATAGCCGCTTCGGCGAGCGCGGTGGCGCCATCGTACATCGAAGCGTTCGCCGCGTCCATGCCGGTCAGCTGGCAGACGAGGGTCTGATACTCGTAGATGGACTGGAGCAGGCCCTGGCTGATCTCTGCCTGGTAGGGGGTGTACGCCGTCAGGAACTCCGTGCGCCCGACGAGCGCGGGCACGACCGCGGGAATGTAATGGTCGTACACCCCGGCGCCAAGGAAGCAACAGTATTCCGCCGTGCCCGTGGTGCGCGCGGCGAGATCGCCGAGATGCGCAAGCAGCTCGGGCTCGGAGAGTGCCGGCGGCAGACGGAGAAGGCCCTGCACGCGCCCCTCCGGGGGCACCTCCGCGAAGAGCTCCTCCACGCTGGATGCCCCGATGCGATGGAGCATCTCCCGCCGGTCTGCCTCGGTTCCAGGCAGGAATCGCACGCTGAACCTAGCCTTCCTCTTCGACAAATGCCTGGTACTGCTCCGCGGTGAGCAGATCCTTGACCTCGCTGGGGTCATCCATGCGCACGATGATCATCCACCCGGCGGAGTAGGGGTCCTCATTCACGGTCTCAGGCGTATCCAGGAGCTCCTCGTTCACCTCGACGACCTCGCCGCTGACAGGGGCAAGCAGCTCCGAAACCGCCTTGACCGACTCGATGGAGCCGAAGGTCTCCTCCTGCTGGAGGGTGCGCCCAACTTCCGGCAACTCAATATAGACGACGTCGCCGAGCTGATCCTGGGCATAGTCCGTGATGCCGATAGTGGCAAGATCGCCTTCCACGCGCACCCACTCGTGGGACTTCGCGTATCTCAGTTCCGGTGGCAGATTCATGGTTATCTCCTTCAAGGTTCCAAGGTTTGGGAACAGCGTTCCACGCTTCCCGGGCGCGAGAGCGCCGGGAGCTCAACGCTTCCGTTGGACGAAAGGCAGCGAGGCGACGCGCGCGCGGCGGCGCCTGCCGCGGAGTTCCACCCAGGCGGCTCGGTCCGGCACCGCCTCCTCGGGAGGAAGGTAAGCCAGCGCGATCCCTCGGTCGAGCGCTGGCGAAAACGTTCCACTGGTGACGACCCCGGTGGCTTCCGTATCTGTTCCGGCCGGTGCTCCTTGGCGGGGGATCGCCTTCTCCTCCATGACGAGCCCCGTGAGGCGGCGAGTGGACGGGGCGGAGCGGGCATCTAGCACGGCTTCGCGCCCGACAAAATCGCCCTTATCCAGGTTCACCGCCCACATCAGCCCGGCCTCTACCGGATTCGTCTCCTCGTTCACTTCGTGACCGTAGAGCGCGTTGCCTGCCTCGATCCGCAGAACATCGCGCGCGCCCAATCCGCAGGGGAGCAGCCCGCTATCGCGCCCGGCATCCAGCAGGCGCTCCCAAAGCGCGAGGGCCTTCCCGGCCGGGCAGAAGAATTCCAGGCCATCCTCCCCCGTGTAGCCGGTGCGCGACGTGATCACTTCAGCGCCGTCGAAGCTCCACCGGGCAAAGCCGAAACGCCGGAGGGTGGTGAACTCCTGCCCGGTGGCTGCGCCGGCAATCCCCAGCGCACGCGGTCCCTGCAGGGCCAGGATGGCGACCTCGCCGAAATGAGGGGTGACCTGCACTCCGGGGGAGACGTGTTCCTGGATCCACTGGAGGTCGCGGCTGGCGTTGGCGGCGTTTGCCACCACCCACAGGTCGTCGGACGCCAGCGAATAGATCAGCAGGTCATCGAGCACCCCCCCGTTGGGGGCGAGCATCAAGCCGTAGCGCACCCGGCCCACGGGGAGATCGCGCAGGGCACACGTCACCAGATGCTCCAGCTCCGCGCGCGCATTGGTGCCGCAGAGCTGGAGGACACCCATATGGCTCACATCGAAGAGGCCAGCCGCCTGCCGGACGGCGCGCGCCTCTTCCAGGATGCCCGAATAGGAGACGGGCATCTCCCATCCCGCAAACTCGACCAGAGTGGCACCGAGCCGGCGGTGTTCGGCATTGAGTATGGTCTGTTTCATGAGTTTCCAGCAGCCGCTGGCGTCACGTGCTTCAGCGCCTCCTCATTGGTCGTGTGGATATCGAAGATCTTGGAGAGACCGGTGATATCAAACACCTTCTGAATCTGGGGGTTCAGGCCGACCAGGCGCATGGTCCCACCGTGCTCGGCCGAGCGCTTCAGGCAGCCGACCAGCGTTCCGAGGCCAACGCTATCGATGAAGTCCACTTTCGACAGGTTGACGATGAGCGAGCGCACGCCCTCCTCGACCAGGCGCACCACCGTCTCTCGCAGTTCCAACGAGGTGTAGGCGTCGAGCTCGCCGGCAAGGGTGAGGATGGTCGCGTTGTCCACACGGCTGATGTCGATGGTCAAGTTCATGGCTCCTGGTCTCCCCTCTCCGTGAAACTGACTTCCCAGAAGCACGGCCCTACCATGTGATCGCGCAACTCCGGTGTGGCCTGCCCCCAGGCGGTGCCGCGTCGCGACGCAATGGCCTGGAGGCACTGATAGCGAATCCCGCCGCGGTAGAATCGAGTGGGAGAGCAAGTCTGAACACCGTGAGGCCTCCCTTTGCCACGGCCCTCGCGGGCGACACGCACCGCTTGATTCTACCACACTACCTCGCTCGTGAAACGTAGTTCCTGCCGGGGCGCCCTCCTCCCGTTCGATAAGGCCACCTCTGCTCCTGGCGGCCTCCATCCGCTCGTGCCATTCCCACACGCGCAAGATGCAATAACACTCGTACTTACACCGGAGCCCAACCGCTCGTTTCCTCTTGGAGAGGCTTTTCCCTAAGCAAACGCTCGAGCCCGTGGCGGTAGACTCAAACCCGGTTCCTACTCCATTCTAACACCCGGGAAGAGGGGCGTCAAGAGCGGCGTCCGGGTGTTCTAGAGGCGCTGAAGGGGGACTGCCCAACTGCGGGCCGGGAGACCGGCAGGAATGCGCGCGCGCTTGCGGTAATCCTCAGACAGCACGGCCGCGGGACCGGCTGGCGGCACGCTGCAATGTGAGGAGTAGAGATCATGTCGGACAAGGTGAGAATCGCCTTTGTTGGGTGCGGGGGCCATGCCTCGGGGGCGCTCTACCCGCAGTTCGCGCGGATTGCGGAGATCGACCTGGTGGCAGTGGTCGACCAGATCGAGGAGAAGCGTCTGGTGGCGCAGCGCACCTGGGGCGCGCGCCGCGCCTATGCCAGCGTCGAGGAGATGCTGGACAAGGAGAAGCCCGAAGGGGTGTGCATCTCGGGCCCCCCGCAGATGCACTACGAGGTGGGCCTGCAAGTGTTGGAGCGGGGCATCCCCATCTTTGTGGAGAAGCCGTCCGCGATTGACTTTCAGCACGCCTATGACCTGGCGGAGGCCGCGCGCAAGGCCGGCACCTTCGGGATGACCGCCTTCATGAAGCGGTTCGCTACCGCCTACGAGAAGGCAAAGGAGATCACCCAGCGCGAGGAGTTTGGGCCGGTCTCGATGGTGAGCGTGCGCTACACGCATGGCGCCTACCCCTCGATCTGGGGGATCGAGGACCGCGCCCTCGTCTGTCTGATCGGCAACCAGTGCCACGCCTTCGATCTGGCCCGCTACTTCGGCGGCGACGTGACGGAGCTCTACGCCCGCCTCTGTGATCGTGGCGAGGGCTGCTTCGCCTTCGCAGTCACCCTCCAGTTTGAGAACGGCGCTGTCGGCCTGCTCAACAGCAACGCCACGGATGATCCGAGCTGGAACATCCGCGAGACGCTGAACGTCTCTGGCCTCCTCTGCAGCGTGGATGTCGAGGATATGATCCACGTGAACTACCGCCCGCGCGAGCGTTGGGCGCCGGAGCTGGGCCCCTGGCGCGAGGGGCTGTACGCGCTGCCGCACGCCGTCTCGTTCAACCTGGGCGGACGCTGGCTGGGCTACGAAGGCGAGTTGCGCCACTTCGCGCAGTGCATCCGCGGCGAGGTGGAGAACCGCTCGTCGCTCTACGATGGCGCCGCCTCTCTCGCCATCGCCGAGGCGATCTGGGAAAGCGCCAAGACCGGCAAGCCGGTCCGGCCCAAATCCCACAAGCCAGGGCAGTAGGTTTCGCTTCGCGGGCGGGCAGGGTGCGGCGCCGCGCCTTGCCTGCCCGGAGCTCTGGTCCAGCCGGGGGGAGAGCAGGTGGGGCCAGCAAGGTCCTGCCGGAGGCTTTCCCCTGCCGGGCAGCCGTGGGAGGAGCGCGCTCGGGAGCGCCGAACCGGTATCGGGAACGACGAGGGCATCCCTCTACCGCCTGCCCGGATTGCCGAGGAAGCGTATGCTCAAACACCCGCAACTCACCGCCCAGCGCCTCGAGCGCTGCCTGAACAACGAGATTCGGCCCCATATCTACCAGGATCTCACGCCGCTGGAGGTTGCTGTCTTCCAGTGTCCGGATCCGATCCCCTACGCCGAGGCGATACGCCAGGAGTATCGCTCCGTCTCGGTCGGCTTCCGCTGGGGGCCGGTGTGGTCCACGGCGTGGTTTCGCTTGCGCGGTGCCATCCCCGAGGCGTTTGCCGGCCACGAGGTGGTGGCCCTGATCGACACCTCCTCCGAGGCGCTCGTGTGGGATGGCGATTGTCCCGGCCAGGGACTGGATGCCAACCGCTCCGATTACCTCCTTGCCGAGAGCGCCGTCGCTGGCCAGCCGGTGGAGCTGTACGTCGAGGCCGCAGGGAACCACCTCTTCGGCATCTCCGCGATGGGGCAGACCAGTGGCCTGGCGCGCGTGCCAGAGCCGTTTGAGCTGCGGCAGGCCCACCTGGCGCGCTTCGACCGGGCGCATTGGAACCTCTTCAACGACTTCCGCGTGCTCCTGGACCTGATGAAGGCCCTCCCCGAGGGCGACCCGCGCAAGGCGCAACTCCTCTACGACCTGAATGAGTGTGCCAACCGCTACCTGACGGGGCAGGGCCCCAAGGCGGCCCGCGAGGCGCTGGCCCAGGCGCTCTCGCTCCCGGCGCGCGCATCGAGCACGCGGGCGAGCGCCATCGGGCACGCGCACATCGACGTTGCCTGGCTGTGGCCCCTGCGTGAGACGGTGCGCAAGTGCGCGCGCACCTTCTCCACGGCCCTCCGCTACATGGAGCGCTACCCCAACTACAAGTTCGGGCAGAGCCAGCCGCAGCTCTACGCCTTCACCAAGGAGCACTATCCGAAGCTGTACGCGCGCATTAAAGAAGCCGTGGCCGCCGGGCGCTGGGAGCCCGTGGGCGCGATGTGGGTCGAGGCCGACTGCAACCTCTCCTCCGGCGAGAGCCTGGTCCGCCAGGTGGTGCATGGGAAGCGCTTCTTCATGGATGAGTTCGGCTTCGAGACCGACGTGCTCTACCTGCCGGACGTCTTTGGCTATTCCGCGGCGCTGCCGCAGATCCTGCGGAAGGCGCGCGTTCCCTACTTCATGACGCAGAAGATCTCCTGGAACCAGTTCAACCAGTTCCCGCACCACACGTTCCTGTGGCAGGGGATCGACGGCACCCGGGTCTTCTCTCACTTCCTGCCGGCGAACAGCTACAACAGCGTCTACACCGCAGAGGAGCTGCGCCGGGCAGAAGCCAACTTCAAGGAGGCCGACCGCGCCCGGTCTTGGCTCTACCTCTTTGGCTACGGCGATGGCGGAGGCGGCCCGACCAAGGAGATGCTCGAGGCGGCGGAGCGCGTCAAAAACCTGGATGGCGTGCCCCGGGTGGAGCAGGAGTTCGCGCGCGACTTCTTCCGCCGCGCCGAGGCCGAGGCGAAGGACCTGCCCGTCTGGGCTGGCGAGCTCTATCTGGAGCTCCATCGCGGCACCTACACGACGCAGGCGCACAACAAGCGCATGAACCGGCGCTGCGAGTTGCTCCTCCGCGACGCCGAGTTCTTCGCGAGCATCCGACCAAACGCGATGCCGAGCTACCCCGCGGAGACGCTCGACCGGTGCTGGAAGCTGGTGCTTCTCAACCAGTTCCACGATGTGCTGCCGGGGTCATCCATCGGCTGGGTGTACGAGGACTCGCGCGAGCAGTATGCCGAGGTCGAGCGCGAGGGCGAGAGGATTGTTGCGAGCGCGTTGGCCAGCCTGTGCGAGCGGATCGATACGGCGGGCTGCCGCCAGCCGGTGGTCGTCTGGAACAGCCTGAGCCGGGCGCACCGTGGCGCGGTGATGCTGCCGCTCCAGGGTTCGGCGCCCCGCTCGGTGAGAGACCCGCGCGGCGTCCGCCATCCGGTGCAGGAGACGACGGTCGGGAGCGAGCGGTATCTCCTCTTCATCGCCGAAGCCCCGGAACACGGCTACGCGCTCTATGACCTCTCGGAGGAGGCGCCGGACGCGGGTTACGAGCGGGTGCATGTGACCGAGCGCTCGCTGGAGAATGAGCTCCTGCGCATCGAGCTGGACGAGCACGGCATGATCGCCCGCGTTTTCGACAAGCGCCGGGGGCGGGAGGTGCTCGCGCCGGGGGCGAAGGCGAACGTGCTCCAGCTCTTCGACGACCGGCCGAACAACTGGGACGCTTGGGACATCGATGCCTTCTATGCCGAGACGGGACGCGACGTGACCGAGCTCAGCGAGATCCGCGTGGTGGAGTCCGGTCCGGTGCGCGGCGCCATCGAGATCGTGCGCCGCTTTGGCGATTCCGAGGTCCGTCAGCGGGTCCAGCTCCTCGCGGGGAGCGGGCGCGTCGATTTCGTGACGGAGGCGGAGTGGCACGAGGCGCACAAGCTCCTCAAGGTGGCGTTCCCGGTGGACCTGAACGCCAGCCGGGCGACTTTCGAGATCCAGTACGGGCACGTGGAGCGGCCCACGCACCGGAATACGTCGTGGGATCTGGCGCGCTTCGAGGTGGTGGCGCACAAGTGGGTGGATCTGAGCGAGGGAGATTACGGCGTCGCCCTGCTGAACGACTGCAAGTACGGCCACGACGTGCTGGGCAACACGCTGCGCCTCAGCCTGCTGCGCGCGCCAAAGAATCCGGACCCGAACGCCGACATGGGGCATCACCGCTTCACCTACTCGCTCTATCCCCACGCGGGCGACTTGCGCCACGGCGAAGTGGTGGCCGAGGGCTACCGCCTGAACGTGCCGCTGCGCGCGGTGCCGGTGAAGCCGCGTTCGGGCGAGCTTCCCGCGGAGTGCTCCTTCTTCACCGTCGATAACCCCAACGTCTTCGTGGAGGTGGTGAAGCGTGCGGAGAGGGAGGATGCGTGGGTGGTGCGCCTCTACGAAGCGCACAACACTCGGGGCTCGGTGTCGCTCTCCACGAGGCTGCCGGTAGAGCATGCCTACCTGGCGGATCTCATGGAAGATCCCATCGAGGAGGTGCCGGTGAGCGACGGCACGATCCGGATCGATATCAAACCGTTTGAGATCGTAACGCTCCTCCTTCGTTGAATTGAGGAGGATTCAGGGGAGCGCGGGCAGATTCAGTCCGTCAGGTCGGCCCGCGCTCCCTCCCCACGGGTATCTTCGCACTCTCCCATCCGCGTCTGTTCATCCACGGTATCGATGCCGGCGTGGGGTAGGGCGGTGCCCTCGTGCAGCATGACCGTATGCTTCCGGAGCCTGACCTTTGCCGTTGTTTCGTTCTGTTGCAATCCGCTTTCGCCTCGGATATAATGAGAAGTGACGGCACCCCAGGCCCTCTTTCCTGCGAGTCAAAGTGCCGGAATCTAGCAAGGAGTTAGAAAACCAAAGTATGGCCGGCACGGCGAGAATGGTAGGATTCGATAACGAGAAGTACTTGCGCGAGCAGACCCAGGCAATCCAGGAGCGCATCGCGAAGTTCGGCGGCAAACTCTACCTGGAGTTCGGGGGCAAAATCCTCTTCGATTACCACGCGGCCCGGGTCCTCCCCGGCTTTGATCCCAATGTGAAGATGCGCCTCCTTCAGCAGCTGAAGGACCGCGCCGATATTATCCTCTGCATCTACGCCGGCGACATTGAACGCAAGAAGATTCGCGCCGATTTTGGCATCACCTACGATGCCGATGTCCTCAAGCAGATCGACGACTTCCGCCAGTGGGGGCTGGATATCCGTGCCGTCGTGATCACCCGGTATGAAGACCAGCCGGCAGCGCGCATCTTCCGCAACCGCCTGGAGCGCCGCGGGATCCGCGTCTATGCCCACCGCCGCATCCCCGGATACCCGACAGATGTGGACACCATCGTCAGTGATGAGGGCTACGGGGCGAATGAGCATGTGGAGACCGAGGCCCCGCTGGTCGTCGTCACTGGGCCGGGACCGGGATCCGGCAAGCTGGCCACCTGCCTCACCCTGCTCTACCATGACTACCGCCGCGGGCGAAAGTCTGGATACGCCAAGTTCGAGACCTTTCCGATCTGGAACATCCCGCTGAAGCACCCGGTGAACGTCGCGTATGAAGCCGCCACGGTCGATCTCCGCGACTTCAACCTGGTGGATCCGTTCCACCTGGAGGCGTATGGAGAGACGGCGGTCAACTACAATCGCGATGTGGAGGCGTTTCCCGTGCTGCGCCGCATCCTGGAGCGGATCACGGGTGGCGACCCGATGTACCGGTCGCCCACCGATATGGGCGTCAACCGCGCCGGCTTCGGGATCGTGGATGACGAGGTCGTGCGCCAGGCCGCGCGTGAGGAGATTGTGCGCCGCTACTTCCGGGCGGCGTGCGAGTACGCGATGGGCTCCATCGATCGGGATGCCGTCAACCTGGCCCGGATGAAGATGGATGAGGTCTCGATCACGCCCGAGGATCGCGTGGTGGTCCGGGCGGCGCGCGCGGCGGCGCTCGAAGGCCCGGTGCGCAAGAATAAGGGTAACGATGGGATCTTCTGCGGCGCCGCTATCCAGCTTCAGGATGGCAGCATCGTCACGGGGATCAACTCGCCCCTGATGCACGCGGCCTCCAGCCTGGTGCTCAACGCGATCAAGCGCCTGGCCGGCCTCCCCGAGAAGCTCCACCTCCTCTCGCCGGCGATCATCGACTCCATCCGCACCATGAAGAGCAATGTGCTCAATGCGCGGTCGGTCAGCCTCGATCTGGGCGAGACGCTGATCGCGCTCAGCATCAGCGCGGCGACCAACCCCACCTCGCAACTGGCGATGGAGCAGCTTAAGGAGCTGCGCGGGTGCGATGTGCACATGACGCACATGCCCAGCCCGGGCGATGAAGGCGGCCTGCGCCGGCTCGGCGTGAACCTCACCAGCGAGCCCAACTTCGCCACCCGCGACCTTTTCGTGGCTTGATCTGGAAGGCCGCCGCGTCCGCCACGGTGACCAGACCCAGACGGAGCGCAGACACTCCGAAGAGGGGCAGGCCGATCAACACCGCCGGAATCACCCCCCAGCGGAGACCGAGCCAAAGCCCGGCGGCCAGGATCGCCGCTGCCGCGAGCGCGCGAGCCGCGGCCATCACTTCCGAGCGCCCGAAGAGCCCGGACGGGCAGGCACGCAGCGCCGCGCCGGCGAGGAAGAACTCGGTCACGACCGTTGCGCCAGCGGCGCCCAGGTGTCCGAAGCCGGGGATGAGGCAGTAGTTGAGCGCCGGATTGAGCAGCGCCGCCACGGCTCCCGCTTTCGCCCACGCCGCCTGCCGGTCGGCGCTCTGCAACACCATCACAAAGAGCGTGTTCACGTACATGCACGCCAGCCCGGCGGCGAGGATCCGCAAGGTCGGCGCCGTGCCCGAGAACTCGCTCTCGGAGTAGAGGAACTCCACCAGCGGCCCCGCCAGGACCGCGGCGGGCACACAGACGCCCGCTGCAGCCGCGCACAGGAGCCGGAAACTGCGCCGCACCGCTTCCTGATACGACTCCGGGTTGTTCTTCCACAGGCGAGAGAGGACCGGGAACGCGACCGTGCTGAAGATGTGTGGGATGAAGAAGAGGGCTTCGAAGAGGCGGTAGGCGGCGCTGTACCAGCCCACGGCCGTGTCGCTCGCCATCACCGCCAGCATCGCGACATCCACCTTGTCGTAGATCTGCGCGAAGAGGGCGAAGAGAAAGAAGGGGAGCGACTCGCGCACCATCTCCTTCAGGAACTCCGCGCGCGGCGCCGACCAGCGCGGGTGCACCAGCCGCCACACCCAGTAGGCGGTCCACGCGAGGTGGATCACGCCCACGCCAACCATCGCCCAAGCAATCGGGATCAGCCCGCCTCCCGCCGAGAGAAGCGCCAGGATGATCGCGGCCTCCAGCACCTTTTCCAGCACGGATCCCCAGGCCTGGTAGTGTACCTGCTCGAGGCCGCGCAGAAAGCTGTTGAGGAACGCCGTCGCCGCGAAGAGAATCATCCCCACGCCGAGAACCCAGGCGAGCTGGACCACCTCGGGTGGCCGGCGCAGGAGCAGCACCGCGCCAATGAGACAGGCATACGCGGCCAGGGCGGTCACCGCTTGCAGCAGGAGCGCGTGGATCAGATAGGCGGGAGCGCGCGAGCGGTCGCGCGCCACCTCGCGCGTGATCAGCGTCGTGGCCCCCAGCTCGATGAAGAGCGCGAAGATGCTGATAAGAGAGAGCACGAACTGGAGCCGGCCGTATCCAGCGGCGCCCAGAGCCCGGGGCATGTAGAGCGTGAGCACCAGCGTGGCCGACCAGGTGACGCCCTGCGAGACCATCATCGCGAGGGCGCCGCGCGCCATCGAGCGCGTCGCGCTCACCGGTGCATCCATGCCGCACCTCCCCGATGCGCCAGACGAGAGAGGCATACCCCGGGCCGCAGTGCCGCCCGGATGCCGTGGCACGCCCCGCGCGCCGCCAGGTGACCTCCCCGGGCCAACCCTCTTCCCTCGGCGCGTGCCCTCTCTGCGTCCATCGCATGGAGTCGTGCCCGATCCTCCCAGGCCAGGAAGGCAAGCTGGCGTCGCTGGCCCCACGAAAGCGGGAGAGTGCGCAGGGCCTCGCGCTCCACCCGGAGCGCCGCGCCAATCTGCTGGCGGGTATCGTTCGAGAGGCTGCTCTCGCGCACGCGATAGTGATAGAGCGGCCTTGGAACATAGGCATACGTCTTCCCGCCGGCGAGCAGGCGCAGCCAGAGGTCATAATCCTCGCAGTGCCGCAGCTCCTGGCGGAACCCGCCGGCCGCGAGGAGCGTGTCGCGACGGGCCAGTATCCCGATGTAGCACCACGTCTCATCGAGGAAAGTGCTCAGGTCGCGTTCTCCTGGAACGGGCGTGGAGATCGCGAAACGCCGGAGGAAGCGCGTTCCGTCCCATAGCCGGGCATCAGTGGTGGCGAAGGCGGCAGCGGGCGAAGCATCGCGAAGCGCGTCCAGCAGCACCTCGATCCGCGTGGGATCAAAGGCGTCGTCTCCATCGAGAAAGGCGACGTGCGTTCCGCGCGCGGCAGCCAATCCGGCGTTGCGCGCCGCGCTCGGGCCGGCGTTCTCCTGGCGGATCAGGCGCACCTCCCTCCCGAAGCGCCGGACCACCTCCGGCGTGTCATCCGTGGAGCCATCATCGACCACGATCACCTCGATCCGGGGATAGCTTTGCGCGAGCGCCGAGCAAATCGCGTCACCAATGAACTCTGCCACGTTGTGGGCTGGAATGATGATGCTTACCATCTCCCCGCCCTCGCCCGCCGGAAGAGGTAGAACCACGGTGACAGCTTGGCCAGGAAGAGGGGCAGCGAAGCTTCCGCAGTGTTCACCCGGTCGAGGCACCACCGGTGATAGTCGAGCCCCTCGCCGGCGCACGCGGCGCGGTAGCCGGCGGCGCGTGCCGCCCGGCGGCAGCGATCATCCACCTGGCTGTAGGGATAGGCCAGGATGTGCACGCGCTGGCCCAGCTGGCGCTGTAGATCTAGGCGCGACCCGAGCAGTTCCTCCGCGAGGGCACCCTCGTCCAGGAGCGGCAGCTCGCGGTGAGTGCGGGTGTGCGAGCCGATCCAGTGCCCGCGCCGGGCGAGATCACGCGCCTCTTCCCACGACATCAGGGGAAACCCGTCGTCCGCCGCCACGTCGGCGTCCCAGGTGGCCTTCCGGCCGATGTAATCACTCACCAGGAAGAGGGTGGCCCGAAACCTGTAGGCTTCCAGGATGGGCGCCGCGATGTGGTACGTATCGGCATAGCCGTCATCGAAGGTGATGGCGACGGGTCGAGGCGGCAGAGGCGCTCTCCCATCCAGCCATTGGGCGATCCGCTCGGGCGAAACGGCGTGGAAGCGGAGGCGATGGAGACAGCGCATCTGCGCCTCGAAACGCTGGCGTGAGAGGGTGAAGCGGCGCAGCAATGGGTCGCGCTCTCCCTCGCCGATGCGGTGGTACATGAGGATCGGGGGGCGCCAGCCGGCCCGGTGCCGGATGCCTGGCCGCGGGCTCACCGACGCCCACGCAGCGCCATTCGCCGGCGCGCCTCCCGGGCGAGCGTGCCCAGGTGATGGTTGCGCCACAGGAACGGCTGGATCTGGGTGGCCCACCAGAACGCGGGCACGCCCGCGAGCGTCTTGCGCGCGACCAGGAAGCGGTCCAGAACGGTTACCTCCCGCGCCCATTGCAGCTTGTACTCCTCTCCCCCGCGCCCGAAATCGTCGATCTCCGCAAGGCCGCGCGCCCGGACGTCGTCGATCACCATCGCCTCCAGGATGTGACCGGGGCTGTAATCGGCATAGCTGGCGGCAAAGGTGGAGATGTAGCCGAGGATGCGCCGGCCATCCAGAAAGTAGAGCCCGATGCTGACCGGGTCACCGTTCAAGGCCAGCCGGCAGAGGTAGAGCTGCCGGGCGCGGAGGAGGCGCTGGCAGAACGCCTGGAGCCATGCGCGGTACTCCTCGAAGCAGAACATGCTTGTCTGGCCGCGCGCCTGCCAGCGGGCCACATGGATCTTCGCCATTTGCGCCAGCATCTCGTCCACGCTCTCGGGGTGGGCGGCCACCTCAAAGGAGAGGACTCCCTTCTCGCGCAGCCGGCGGGTGCGCCGGAGGATGTTGTCGCGGCGCTGCTTCGAAAGCGACTTGCGCCAGTCCTCGGTGAGATCCATGTATGGCGCGATGTCGTTGCGCTGGCGAACCAGCAGGATTCCCGTGTCGCGTGCGGGCAGCAGGCGCGTGACGTTGCCCTGCTCCGGCACATAGCGCAGGTCGAGCACGTGCCAGTCATCGCACTCGCGGAGCGCGGTCCAGAGCGCGCCGAGATCCTGGGGATACTCCGGATCGCTCAGCGCGTCGCAATAGTCAGAATCGTTGTCGGCGGCGAAGCGGAGCACGCGCAGTGAAAGCGGTCCGAAGCCCCGGGTATGAGCGCAGAGGGGGAGGACGGCGGTCAGGCGGTCTCCCCTGCGCGCGACGAGTATCTCCATCCGATCGCAATGATGGTAGCGGAGCCAGGTGCAAAGCCAGGTGTGACTCTGGAAGATGCGCGCCTGGGGGTCACGCTGGGCCAGGGCATTCCAGGCGTCGGCCAAGCTCTCCAGATGCTCCACCGAGAGAACGCGTTCAACCTGGCACCGGTCGCCTGACGGGCCGAATTGTCGATCGTCACTCATGTTGGCATCCAAAATACCATCCCTCCCATAGAACGCCGCGCCGCCGATGGCGTGAAACCGCGGCCCCTGGCGACTTGCGAGCCGCGCGTCCGCAAGAAAGGTGCCAGGAAGCCGTGGCGCCTGTTCCGGAAGTGCATCGAACACGAAAGGTTCGTCCGAACCATACGTGTCCCCACTTGGTGAGTCGGCTGCGTCAGGGGAAGCCCTCCTGCCTCCCGCATCACGCGAAGACGATTGCTCTTTCCAACCCCTTTCATCTGGAGCATCCGCGGATCACACAACGATCGCCCTGCGCGGATGGCAGGCATCTTGCCGTGTCGGACGGCATGAGCTACGCCAGGCTGTTTCGCGTGTTGCTGCTTCTGATGGTGCCGGTTGCCGCCGTGTCGCTGATCCGGCACGCCGGCGCGGAGTCGTCCGCGAGCATCGTGGTGGATCAAGCGGGCTATGCTCCCGACGAGCGGAAGCTCGCCTTCGTGACCGGTGCCACCGGGCGGTTCAGCGTCGTGGATCCCCGCGGGCGCGTGGTCTTCTCCGGTGCCCTCGAGCCGGCGGGGCATGCCGTCGATGCCGGGAAGAATTTTACACGCGCTGATTTCACACCGCTGAAGACGCCGGGAGTCTACATGATTCGGCTTCCCGGAGGCGCTCGCTCGCCGCGGTTTCGCATCGATTCTCGGGCTCATGATGAAGTGATGCAGGTCGCGATTCGCGCGTTCCGCGCCCAGGAGTGCGGCACTGCGGTGCGTCTGGGGCTGCCCCAGGACCATCCTGCGTGCCATTTGGAGGATGGCACGCTCTGGGAGGAGCGGGAGCGTCGGATCCCCTCCGTGGGCGGCTGGCATGATGCGGGCGACTATGGCAAGTACACGGTGAACGGTGCCTATGCCGCCGGCCTTCTCCTCACTCTCGCCGAGCGCCGCCAGGGCGATCTGGCGCGCAGCCTCCTGGAGGTCACGCGTTGCGAGCTGGAGTGGCTGCTCACGATGCAGGCGCGAGATGGCGCCGCATACCATAAGCTGACGGCCGTAAAGCATCCGGGCGTTCTCCCGCCGGAAGGTGATCGCTCCCAGCGCTATCTCTTCCCCGTCTCTTCGACCGCGACAGGCGATCTGGCGGCTGCCATGGCGATAGCGGCGCGCGCGTACGCGCCGGTGGACGCGGGCTTCTCCAGGCGCTGCCTCGAGGCTGCGAAGGGCGCCTGGCGATGGCTGGAAGCGCACCCGGAGCCGCTTCTCTTCCGCAACCCCCAAGGCGTGAACACCGGGGAGTACGGCGATAAGGACGACCGCGACGAGCGGCTTTGGGCGGCGGTGGAGATCTACCGGACCACGGGAGACGAGGCCGCGTTGCGACGCTTCCGGGAGCTTGCGGAGCCGCGCCGGCCCGCGTTTACTTATGCGGGCTCGTGGGGCGATGTCGCCAACGTCGCCCTCCTTTCCTTCCTGCAGGAGAAGCGGGTGGATGAGGGCGACCCGCTCCGCGCCCGGATCCAGCGCGACCTGATCTCTTTCGGTCGGAGCCTGGCCGCCCGGTGTGCCCGACACCCGCTCGGAGTAGTGCTCACCCCCAAGGATTATTACTGGGGCTCCAACGGTATTGCACTCACTTACGCGCTCCTTCTCTTGGAAGCGGGAAGGCACGCTCGGGATGGCGCGCTGATACAGGCGGGGCGCGACCAGGTGCATTATGTCCTTGGTCGCAATGCCCTGGGAATCTCCTTCGTCACAGGCGTGGGCGAGCGGTGCGTTCGCAATCCGCACCATGCTCCGTCGATCCTGACGCGGGGCCAGCCAGCACTTCCGGGGTTGCTGGTGGGGGGGCCTAATCACCGGCAGGCGAAGCCGCTCTCTGAGTTCCCGGCGACCGCCTACGTGGATGATCCCAACAACTGGACCGTGAACGAGCCAGCGATCAACCTGAACGCGGAGCTGGTGCTCGCGCTGGGCTTGATGGATTCCTGGGAGAAGTGAGCGCTCCGCTACGGAGCCCGCGCGGTTTCGGCACAGTGCGTGCAGGCGCCAGCACTGGCCCGCGTGGGCGGGGAACGGAGGGAATACCGTGCAAAAACCATCCTCTGGCTCGTGGGAGTTCTCGCTCTCTCGCGAGCAGGCAAAGTGGTTCTATATCGGCCTGTGGGGTATCAACGCCTTCTTTCTGGTGACGAACGTGGCGATGGCGGCCGGGTGGCACCCGCCGCTGAACACGATCGCGCGCCTGTTGGATATGGATAAGCCCGGCTCGCTTGGCAAGTGGTGGCTGAGCGCCCAGCTCATCGTCGTGAGCCTCGGGGCGGTTCTCCTGGCCGGCAGAGGCGCAGGGGGCGGAAGCCGGATCGTCCGCTGGGGGTGGCCCTGCCTCGCGCTGGTCACGCTGATCATGTCGGCGGATAGCGTGGCGCGGATGCGCCAGGATATTGAGGGCGCGGTTCGCAACCTGCTGCCTGCGGGCAAGCTGATGGGGATGGAGCTGAACTGGACGGAGGTCTTCGCTCCTGCGATCCTCGGGTTCGCGCTCTTCCTGGTGGTGTTCGCCCGGCGGGTGCTTGGCGATCACCGGCACAGCCGCAACCTGGCGTTGTGGGGTGTTGCCCTCTGGGCCGCGTCGATCGTGCTCGAGGTGATCGAGTGCTCCATTCTCTACGGCAAGCCGGTGGCTCTCGGGATTCGGGCGTTCGAGCCGGCAATCGAGCAGACTTGCCAGGTGGCTGGCACCACGCTCCTGGTGATGGCCTTGATGGAGCTGGGCTTCGCAGGTACGGCACGCCAGCCGGGGAAGGGGAGCGCGCTCGGGTCCATCAAGGGCAAGATCGCTTCATGAGGGGAGCCGTGACCCGGCTCAGCGGCATCTGTTGTAGTCCCCAGGGGCGGGGTTGGAGAGACGAGAATGAGTGAGACCATCTGGGACGCGAACGTGCGGCCTGCGCGCCGGATCGGCGAGGGCACGTGGCAGCTGATTGCCGCGTCACTCAGCCTGCTTTTCGGCCTCTTTTGCATCCGGTGGGCACCCCTGCTCGCCTTCGAGGCGGCGGCCGCGCTGGCGCTGCTGGCGCTCTGCATCGCCCGCCCCTTTACCGGATTGCTCGCGGCTCTCGCCCTGACGCTTGGCCTGGACCAGATCGGCATCTCGACGAACGGGCCGATAGAGCTCGACCCCTTTACCGAAAAGACGCATTTCTTCGTCAACCTGAACAGTGTCGCTCGCCTGCCGGGCTTCTACCTCAACTTCATGGAGGTGATGCTGGTCACTTGCTGGCTGAGCTGGAGTGTGCGCCGGCTAAAGGCGGGCACGCTCCAGTGGCGTGGGGGCGCGCTGGCGCTTCCCCTGGCGATTCTGGGGCTCGCGCTCGTCGCCGCGGTGATGCGCGGTGTGGCGACGGGCGGGCTTTGGAAGATCGCGCTCTGGTCCACGCGGGGGCTTTTCCAGCTCATCATCGTCTACCTCCTGGCGGCGCACATGATGGAGAGCCGGTCGCAGGTGCGCGCCCTCTTCTGGACGATCATCGGCGCGCTCATCTTCCGCGCGCTGATGGCCTTGTACCATCTGGGCGTCATCTTCAAGTTCAGCCTGGAGAGCGTCGACTCGGTGACGACGCATGAGGAGGGGATCTTCTTTGCCTCGATGCTCCTCTTCTGGATGGTGCTGCAGATCTACCGGGCCGAACCGGCGCAACGCCGGACTCTCGCCGTGCTGCTCCCCCTCTTCGTCATCGCTTTCATTGCCGCCAAGCGGCGCGCGGCGATGGTGGCCCTGATCTGCGCCATTCCCTACCTCCTGATGATCGTGGACTGGCGCCGGGCACGCCGGCTCCTGATGGCCGGCTTCCTGGCGTTGCCGCTCTTGCTGGTCTATACGGTGGCATTCTGGAACAGCACCTCCACCGTGGCGCTTCCCGTGGCACTCGTGCGCTCGCTTTTCGTCGCGGGCCAGGTGGGGCGCATGGAGACTTCGAACCTCTACCGGCTGGTAGAGAATGAGATCCTCACCTCGCGCATCCGCCAAAGCCCGCTCACCGGCCTGGGCTTCGGCCACGTCTTCGTATACGGGCGTAGGACGATTGTCGATGAGTCCGGCAAGACAATGGCCACCGATCTCGCGGTCAGCACCTTCCCGCTGGCACACTACATCGCGCACAACCAGATCCTGTGGCTCTGGGCGATGGGGGGGCTGCTGCTCTTCGGAGCGTTCTGGTTCTTCGTCACCTTCGCCGTCGCCCACGGCACCCGCCTGGTACGCACGCTGCAGACGCCCTACTTCAAGGCGGTCGCCCTGCTGGTGACGCTTCTCGTCTGCATGCAGATGCTCGTCTCCTACGGCGACCAGCAGCTCACGGAGTACCGCACTATGGTCTACCTGGGCCTGCTCCTGGGCACGATGGTTCGTCTGCCGGCCATCGAGCGGCAGGAGGCACTCCAGGGAGGGAGCGCCTCCAAGTAGCCGCGCCCTAGCCCTTCACAGCGCCAACGCGGATGCCCTCGATGAAGAAGCGTTGGCCGACGATGAAGACGAGGAGCATCGGGAGGATCATGATCACGGAGCCGGCCATCAGCAGCGTCCACTGAACGGTGAACATCTCCTGGAACGACGCGAGCGCCACCGGAAGCGTGAACATCTCCTTCTCGTGCGTCACGATGAGCGGCCACATGAAGCTGCGCCACGACCCGATGAAGGTGAGGATGGCGAGGGCGGAGAGCGCCGGCTTGGAGAGCGGGAGAATTACATTCCGATAGATGCCGAATGAGGAGCAGCCGTCGATCACTGCCGCGTCCTCCAGGTCGGGCGGGATGCTGAGGAAGAACTGCCGGAGGAGGAAGGTGCCGTAGGCGCTGAACATCGCGGGGATGATCAGGGCATAGTAGGAGTTGATCCAGCGGAGCTCGCGCAACAGGATGAAGACCGGGATCATCGTCACGGTGGAGGGGACCATCAGCGTGGCGAGGTAGCCGAGGAAGATCTTATCGCGCCCGAAGAAGCGAAGGCGCGCGAACGCGAACGCGGCGAGCGAGCTGGTGAACACCTGGCCGGCGGTGACCGCGACCGTGACAAAGGTGCTGTTCACCAGTGCGCGCGCGAAATCGATCTCCACCCACACCTTGTGGTAGTTCTCCCAGTGCAGGCGGTCTGGAAGCCATTGCGCCGGGTCGAGAACATCGGCAGTGGGGGATTTCAGCGAGGTCGCGACCATCCAGAGGAGAGGCACGACCATGCTGATGCCCACCACGCTCAGGAAGAGATAAGAGAGCCCGTGCGCCAGGCGCCGGGAAGTGGTGCGCGAGAGACTAGACATAGTGGACCCGCTTTCCCCCGTATCTCCAGTTGATGAGAGTGACGACCAGCACCAAGCCGAAGAGGACGACGGCTATCGCGGCCGCGTAACCCATGTTGAACCACTCGAAGGCGTGGCTGAAGATGTAGTAGCTGATGGTCGTGGTCGCGCCATCAGGGCCGCCGCGCGTCATAATATAGGCCGCGTCGAAGCCGCCCTGGAAGCCACCGATGACGGAGGTGATGAAGATGAAGAAGGTGGTGGGCGTTAGCAGCGGGAGAGTGATGTGCCGGAAGCGATCCCAGCCGCTCGCGCCATCCACATCGGCGGCCTCGTACAGCTCCGGGGGGATCCCCTGCAGGCCGGCGAGATACAGGATCATGCTTGTGCCGCCCATCGCCACCCAGAGCTGCATCATCATCAGGGATGGCTTGGCCCAGGCATAGCTCTTCAGCCACGCCGGACCCTGGATGTTCACCAGCGAGAGAAGGTAGTTCAGCAGGCCAAACTCCGGGTTGAGGATCCACATCCAGAGGAGCATCACGCCCACGCCCATGCAAATCGTCGGCAGGAAGAAGATGGTTCGGAAGAACGTGCGCCCGACCAGCTTCTGGTTGAGCACCATCGCGAGCAGCAGCGATGCCGCCATGTTGATCGGAATCCCCATCATTAGGAAGAACGTGTTGCCCAGGTACTTCCAGAAGCGCGGGTCGTTCGCGTGAACCTTGCCCTCGTCGGTGTACCACCCGAGCAGGTCCACGAAGTTGCGAAGGCCCACGAAGCGCGGGGGATGGAAGAGGTCCCAATGGCAGAGGCTGAGCAAAAAGCCGGCCAGCACCGGCAGAAGGGTGAAGATGAGGAACCCGATCAGGTTGGGCGACAGGAACGCGAGCGCCGTCAGGTTCTCGCGCCACTTGACTGGCGTGCCCTTTTTCCTCATGCGCCTACCTCCCCCGGGCGATTGCGCGGTTGATCGCCCTTTCCGCGCGTGCGACGGCCACTTCAGGCGTGGCGCGCAGGCAGTTGACGCTCTCGTTGGCGTTCCACCAATGCTGCAGCAGCTCCGAGAGGTGCGCCACCCGAGGGAAGGGATAGAGGGCGTCGCTTGCCTTCAGCAGGGCGGCCAGGTTGGCCGGGCGCTCGCGGTTAGCCGCGATCACCTCCCGCGCGATCTTCAAGTTCGTGGGGAGGCCGCGTTGCGCCATGCTCCGCTGGAACTCCGGGCCAAAAAACTCCTTGCAGAGGAGCCACGCCTCGTCGGGATGGCGCGTCTCCGAGGAGATGAGCACCGCCTGGCTGGATGCCCAGTAGCCGCGCTGGACCACCTTCGGGCCGTTGACGATATCCCAATCGATCTCGCGGCACTGCTCTCGCAGCGCGGGCAGATCCCAGGTGTACATGCGCATCATCGCCGCGCGTCCCTGGCGGAACGCGGCGTAGATGTCGAGCCCCTCCTGCTGGATGGCATCCGGCAGGGGGGCCACCCTCCATTTATGCGCCAGGTCGAGGTGAAACTGCAGGTGGCGCACCATCTGCGGCGTGTTGCAGCACGCGCGGGAACCATCCTCCGCGAGGATCTGCGCCCCGAACGCAGAGCAGTCGAGACCGCCGCGGAAGCCATACTGGTCGATGCGCCCGTCGCCGTTCCTGTCTTTGGTGAGCCGCTTTGCCTTCTCCAGGAACTCCTCGAGGGTCCAATCGTCGCGCGGATAGTCGACGCCGGCTTCGTCGAAGAGCTTCTTGTTGTAGGCGATGAACTCCATGTCCACACCGAAGGGGATTCCGAGTTGCTTCCCCTCGATGCGGTACCACTGAATCGCCTGCGGGAGGTACTCCTCGAGATTCAACTCGCGCGCCACTCGGTCGGTGATATCGAGGAAGGCGCCGCGGGTGGCAAACTCGGCGAAGCTCTGGCCCATCCACATCAGGTCCGGCGCGTTGCGCCCGGCAATCATGACGAGGACTTTGCGGTAGTAATCCTTGGGGATCTCCAGCAGGCGCACGCGGATTCCCGGATGCTTGCGCTCGAAGCGCGCTACCGTCTCGCGGTAGAGTGGCCGCGTCTTCTGGTCCGCTGGATAGGCCAACACGAGGGTAACCTGGTCGCTCTCTGCCTTCTGACGGGTGCAGCCGGCAGCCAGCAGGGCCAGGAGCACCACCAGCAATGCCAGTGCCCAGCGCTTGTTGGATGCCATCCACGGCGGTTCATTGCTGCCGCCGACCCTGGCCTCGCAGCGCGTGCGTCTCTTGCATAGAAGCATAGGCGGTAGCCCCCTGCAGAGGCGATCCTCTGCTCCGAGCGCGCGCCGGCGGCTGTCGGGGCCGCGGCGCTATCCGAGACAGAAGTTGGTCAGAAGTTTGCTGCTCGCGGGCAGGTTCCTCCCGAGAGATCGTGCTTGCCACACCCCCGTGGCACGCGCGTTTGGCGTAGCCCCCTGAGATGGAGCGCCCCATCCCTCGCGCCTCACCTGCCCATCCGTGTCCGCCCCCTTCATCCGTGGTATCGCCGCGCGGTGGGGATTCGGAGAGAGATGAGGAAGGAGAGGCCGGTCCAGGAACCGAACACGGGGGCACGGGCAGCGCCAGGGTGCTGCCTTGTGCCATTCCCTGGAGGGGTTTCATGTTGACGTCAGATCAGGTGAAGAAGTGGGCGAAGGAGTGCGGCGCGGATATTGTCGGAGTCGCCTCGATGGACCGCTTCGAGGGCGCGCCGAAGCAGATGGACCCGCGCTACATCTTCCCAGATGCGAAGGCGATGATCGTGCTCGGATTTCGCATCCTGCGCGGCACGCTGCGCGGCATCGAAGAGGGCACCTTTTACGTCTCCTATGCCGGCATGGGCTACGCCGGCATCAACCATGTCCAGCAGCCGATGGCGCTCTGGGAGTTGTGCAAACGGATTGAGGACGAGGGTTGGGAGGCCGTACCGATCCCCAACAACTTCCCCTGGACCAACACCGATAGCAGCGGCCAGAACCCGGAGGCGACCGGCAAGATGCGCGAGGCGTTCAGCCGGCCCGTCTCGCCCGATAAGCCGGCGCCAGATGTCTTTGTGCATATGCGCATCGCTGCCTTCGCGGCCGGCCTGGGCGAGATCGGCTACAGCAAGATGTTCATTTCGCCACAATTCGGGCCTCGTCAGCGCCTTGCCGCCGTTCTCACGGATGCGCCCCTGGATCCCGACCCGCTCTACTCCGGGCCCCCGCTTTGCGACCGCTGCATGGCGTGCGCGCGCGAGTGTAGCGGCGGAGCCATCAGTATGGAGAAGACGGTGAAGGTCACCGTCGCCGGCCGTGAACTGGAGTGGGGCGAGATCGATTACCAGAAGTGCAGCCGCTACTTCTGCGGGGCCAGCAAGGCGCACAATCCCTTCATGACCTCCAAAGAGGATGAGGAGGGCTTCAACCAGCCCGTGGGCGCTGCCCAGCGCTACAAAGTCGGGCCCACCTATGATTATGGCCGCGCCCTCGAAGGCGCCAGCGGCTGCATTCGCGCCTGCATGGTGCATTTGGAGGAGCGGGGCAAGCTGCAGAACACCTTCCACAACCGTTTCCGCAAGCGGAAACCGTGGAAGCTGGAGTAGGGGAACACGGCACCCCAGAGAAGAGGAATGCGGGCGTGCGGAGAGGAGCGTTGGCACACAGCGCTCCTCTCCGCACGCGGTCTTTAGGAGCCCCTCGGATCAGTCGAACAGGGTGCGGAACTTGTCATCGCGGAAGATCTCGGCTTGCGACTTGAACTGCTCGATGTAGAGGCGGGCATAGATGCCGTTATTCTCCAGCAGTTCGATGTGTGTGCCCATCTCCGCGATCTCGCCCTTATCCAATACCACGATGCGGTCAGCGCGCATGATCGTGGAGAGGCGGTGGGCAACGACGAAGGTGGTGCGCCCGCGCATGAGGCGCTCCAGGGCTTCCTGGATCAGTGCCTCCGATTCCGAATCCAGTGCGGAGGTTGCCTCGTCGAGGATGAGGATGCGTGGGTCGCGCAGGATGGCGCGAGCGATAGCCAGGCGCTGCTTCTGACCGCCCGAGAGTTTCATGCCGCGCTCGCCGATCTCCGTATCGTAGCCATTCTCTTGCTCGATAATGAAGTCGTGCGCATTCGCCGCCTTCGCTGCGGCAACCAGCTCCTCGTCCGTGGCCTCCGGAGCGCCATAACGTAGGTTGTCGCGGATCGTTCCGGAGAAGAGGAGCGTTTCCTGAAGGACGATCCCGATCTGGCTGCGCAACGAGTGGAGGGTCACGTCCTTCAAATCGTAGCCGTCGATTAGGATCCGGCCCTCGATAGGATCGTAGAAGCGCGGGATGAGGTTGCTCAGAGTGCTCTTACCCGAGCCACTCGGACCCACCAGGGCGATCATCTGGCCAGGCTGCACATCCAGGCTGATCCCCTTGAGGACGAGCTTATCGGGGTCATAGCCGAAGGAGACATTCTCCACGACGACATGCCCCTTCACCGGAGGCAGGGGCACGGCATCCGGCTTCTCGGCAACAGAGGGCTTCGTGTCGAGCACCTCGAAGATGCGCTCCAGAGCAACAGACGCACGTTGGATGACGTCGTTCACCTGCACCACGCGCACGATCGGTCCGTACAACTGGGCGAGATAGGAGGTGAACTGAACCAGGCGGCCGGCGGTCATTCCCGCCTCTTCCCGGATTGCCAGGTAACTGCCATAGCAGAGGATGATCGCGGTGCCCAGACCGGAGATGAACTCGGAGGTGGTGCCCAGCGTCGTGCTGAGCTTGATCATATCGAGCTCTAACGTGGTTTTCTCGCGGATATCGCCGACGAAACGTCGCTGCTCGGAGCGCTCGCGGGTGAAGGACTTCACTACTTTGGCGCCGGTGATCCGCTCGGAGACGCTTCCGACGATGTAGGAGAACTTCTCCTGGAGGTCCTGGCTCGCGCGCCGGATCCGGGGGCGCAGGATGAGGAACGTCCACGCGTAGAGCGGGAGGACCAGGATCGAGTAGAACGCCAGCTTGGCGCTCATCGAGAAGAGGATCACGACGTAGATGAGGATGGCGAAGGTGTCGCTGATCAGCTGGATGAAGGCACTGGAGAAGAGCTGGTGAACGTTCTGAACGTCCCACATCACCCGCGCCAGGATCTTTCCCGCCTGGTTCTTTTCGTAGTATGAGAGCGAGAGCTTCTGCAGGTGGCGGAAGATGTCGTTGCGCAGGTCGAAGAGGACCAGCTGGCCGACCAGCGAGACGAGGTAAGTGCGCCAGTAGGAGATGACGCCGCTGGCGAGGCGAAGCCCCAGGATGGCCACCAGCACCCACTTGATCATCTCCATGCGGCGGTTCGGGATGACGTCGTCGATGAGGGTCTTCGTCAGCCAGGGGATGACGGCGCCCTGGCCTTGGAGCACCAGGATGAGCCCCAGCGCGCCGAAGACGCGCCACTTGTAGGCGAAAACATAGCGCGCGAAACGCCGCAGATTCTCCATGGAGTCGGACTACCTCCGCCGGGAGCTTTCTCTCCCTCCCCGCTCGTGCCTCAGGCCCGCCCCCGATGAGCCCGGCGGCAACCCGGGGCATTCATGCGACCCTGCCCCTTACCGATCGGATCGCACCAGGCGTGAGGGTGCCGCCTCAAACCCAGCCTGCCGCATGGCCTGCGCCTCCTCGACGGTGAGCGGAACCTCGGGTTTCCCGCCACGGATCGGTTTGGCATACATTCGCGTCTCCTGCCGTCCGTGAAGTGAGCTCAGCACAATGCCGTTGCCCGCGTCATCCAGGAGAGCGAGCGCGAAGCTGAGATGACCGCCGACGTCATCAAAAGCGTCGAAGCGCAGCATCCCCACATGCTGCACGCACCCTGTCATACGCTCGTCTAGCCGCTGACAGGCGTTTGACACCTCATCAGCACGCTCTACCGCGGCCACCACACGATCGAGGTGCGCGTGCAGCAGTTGCTCCAGGTTCTCTCCATTCGACCCGGTTGCCAGACGGCGAAAGCTCCGTGACAGGCGGCTGACACGCGCCACCAGCCAGACATTCACGCCCGCCAGCACCAGGATCACTGTTGCGGCAGCCGCCAAGACGGCCTCCGCATTCCCTACCACCAACGACTCGGCCGGCACTCTCAACTCCTCTCCCATCTCCTATCGGGCCGCGTAACCGGGTGCGTGCTCTGCGTGCATCCGCACACTACCTAAGCTTCGACCTGCACTCGTGCTTTCCTGGCGGGGGATTGCCTGCCGGCGCTATCAATGAGGGTTCGCGTCAGGCGGGGCCGATGCCGCCTGGCTGGAAGGCGAAGCGGCAAACGATCCGCTGCGGGCCTGACAGGCGCTCCCTCCATCGGGCTCGCTCTGCTCTCTAGCGCAGGTGGCGCGATAGCCACTCGCGCAAAGTCGCGAAGAAGTCGTCGCGGACGTGGCGCTCTGCCCAGGGGCGATGCCCGCACCGCTTCCACTCGCGATACTCCAGGTGGGGCAGGAAGGGAAGCAGGCTGTTGCGGATCATCTGCCCCGGGTGAGGATCGTAGGCGCCGTGCAGCATCAACACCGGCGAACGAATCGCCGCGAACGTCGCGGGATAGACGCCCGCTTCCTGCAGGCGGATCATATCGTTCCACGTCTCAGTGTGCGCGCGCAGGTCGAAGGGCGGGAGTGACTCCGTGTCCGGTTCCGGGGGGTGGGGATCATAGTCATACAGCGAGTGCGTCAGCTCGTAGCGCCTTGCCATCTGCGCCAGCGGATCGGGGATCTCTTCCGGGATACGCTCCAGGAGTCGGCGTAGCTCCGGGGATGTGCGCGCTTCCAGCGTGGCCCCGATCTGGGCGCGCGCCGCCGCATCGAAGGTGCCGCACCCCACGAGGGTGAGGGGGCCGGCGCTCTCCGGGTGGGCTGCCGCATAGGCGAGGGCCAGCATTGCGCCCCACGACTCGCCGACCAGCGCCGGTCGGGCAAATCCGCAGGAGAGGACTACTTCGTGGAGGTCGGCGATGTGCCGGGCAACGGTGAGCGGTTCCTCGCCGCTGCCGCGCTGCCAGGGTTCGAGCACGCGGAAGGCGCCGGCCAATCCGCGCGCGAGCGGCGCCGCGCTGCCGGGGGCCGCGGGGCCCCCGTGCAGGACGATCACCGTTGGCCCCTCGTTGCCGTGGAAGCGCACCCGAATCTGCTCTTCCACCGTAGCGTCTCCCATCCATCTAGCAGGCCGGTGCCTACCGGGCCTCCATGCGCTGGAGGCCCAGGGCACCGGCCTCACGGGCTCTTCTCTCCCGTGTCGCACGCCGCTCCATGTCGCCCGGCCAGACGCCCGAGGCACCTGGCCGGAAGCACGCGTCTTCTACCAGCAAGCGGGGTGGCTCACTTCTGGCTCGGGTGCTTCTCGAAGAAGTCCTCCTTTGGCTGGAGGAACTTGAAGGTGTGCCCGGCAGGCAGGAACGCGGAAAGCGGCTCGAAGATCCGCTCCCAGCTCCAGAACTCCTCGCCCACGCCGAGATACTCGCGCACCTTCTCCGTTCCCTGCGGGGCGACAGGGTGCATCAGCACCGTGGCCGCACGCACCATGTGGAAGGAGTCGATCAGCGCCTGGCGGCGCACCTCGGGGTCGCACTCCTCATTGTAGGGGTTGACCTTCGTCCAGCGCTGGTTGTTCTCGCGAATCAGCTCGGCAGTGATCTCAATCGCGCGATGGAACTCGTGCGCGGCCATCGCCTCCTCGAAGTCGAGGATCGCTGTTTCAGTGCGCTCGACGACTTCGGGGCTCACGGTGCCTTCGGGAAGCTGGCCCTCGAAGTACTTTTGCGCGGTGTAGAAGCAGGAGCGCACCGCCCGGTTGAAGGCGTTGCTCAGGAGGTTGGCCTCCTTCAGCACCGGGTCTGCCTCGCGCGGATCCGCCTTCGGGTTGAGCGGCTTTGGCCGGAAGCTGACGCTCCGCTCGCCGAGGCCGAGGCTGAGGAAGTGTGCCCGGAGTTGATCCACCGTGTAGTAGTCGAGCAGCTCCCTGGCCAGGGGGGGCTTGACAGCGCCGCTGCTGCTTGCCTTCTTATCCAGGAAAAGGATGTGCCGGTTCGCGACGATGCGCGTCAGCCGGAGCTCGCCCTCGGGGGGATCCACGGTCGGGCGGCCCTCCTGCATTCCGAGGAAGATCGCCATTTGTGCCAAGCCGTAGAAATAGACGTTATCCTCGCCGATGAACTGGTAGACCGTGGCGTCTCGGGTGGCCCACCACTCTTTCCAGTGGGATGCGGGCTGGCCCTGCTGCTCCAGGCAGGTGGCCGTGAAGGAGATCGGCGCCCAGAGCGACTCGGGCCAAACCCAGAAGGTGAGGCCCTCTAGCCCCTCGATCTCCGGCGCGGGCACGCCCCACTCCAGGTTGCCCGTCAGCCGGAAGGGTACGAGCGTCTTCCCCACGCGATAGCGGATGCCATTCTCGCCCAGGATCGGGCGCGCCCGCTCCATCTCCTCCAGCCGCTCGAAGACGAGTTGCACGGACTGTGCCTGGCCCTCACGCAGCGTGTGCGGAGGCAGCTTGGGGCGCACGGCCTCCAGGGCTTCCAGCTGATTGCGCGTCACATGGATGATCGGCGGCTCGAACCACTCTAGCACGGAGCTGACCGCCCACGGCCGCCACTCGCCGGATTCCTTCAGGTGCTCGTACCACGGCAGGAGCACGTCGCGCAGGCCGGCGATGTTGAGGTACCAGTTGGTGACATCGCGCATCTCAGGACGCTTGCCCGTGAGCGTGCTCTTCGGGTCAATCAGATCGATCGGCTCGTACTGGTGGCCCAGCGAGCACTCGTCAGCATAGGCATTCTCCGACTTGCAGCCCAGCACCGGGCAGCGCCCCCTCACCTGGCGGCCCGTCAAGAAGGTGCCTCGCTCCGGGTCGTACCACTGCGGCGTGGTGCGTCGCTCCAGATGGCCATGCGCATAGAGCGTGCGCAGAATCCACGCGCCAAACTCCGCATGGATCTCCCGGGCGCGTCCAAGACCCGAGGCCGCGAAGAGGTTCAGGCTGATCTGGTAGTCCTCCAGCGTTTTGCGCTGGCGGTCGTGGTTATACTGAACGAACTCCTCCAGGCTTCCCTGGAACTGCCCGGATTCGGTCTGCTTGCGATGCTCCTCGACGATGGGCGAGCCGTAGCAGTCGGTTCCAGAGATGAAGAGGACGTTCTCAGAGCCGATGCGGTCGCGCAGGAAGCGAGCGAACATGTCGGCGAAGACAAAGACACCCCCGACGTGTCCGAAGTGGAGGTCTTTGCTTCCATAGGGCATCCCGGCCGTAATCACGGCCCGCTTTGGGAACGCCGGTCTCACCCGGCCCGAAGCGCTCTTCGCGGTCAACTCATCCGACATGCGTACTCTCCTTGCCGTTCTATCGCCCGGTCTGTGGTTCGTGCAGGCCGGACGGTGCTGCTCTCATTATAGCAACGACGCCACCTTCCCGCAAGCGAGGCCCCGCGCTCGCCCCGCGGGAGGGGAGCCGCCGCGGGGCACCAGACGGGGGGCGCGAAGGGATTGCCCCGCCTGCAGCGAATCCCGGAGGGGCACGTGCTGGCAATGGATCCGGTGGATGCCACTCAGGAGGAAGCTATGTACCGTCTGACACCTCCAGCCGTCTATGTCTCGGACAGAGCGATGGCCGATGCTCGTTCGGCGGCGCGCGTGGGTCGAATGCTGGCCGCGCTGGGTTGCGAGGAGCGCGCCATTCCCTTCACCGACACGGATATTCCGGAGATGATCCGCGCCCAGGGCTGGGAGACGGCCCGGCGCCGGCAGGGAACGCACGCCGGGCATCGCGACCCGGCGCTCGTCTTCACCACCATCCGCTTCGACGACCGCCCGGACCCAAAGCGGCTCCTCGAAGAGTGTCCGCCCGGAACTCCGCCCAGCCTTGTCCATCAGCTCCTCGGGTATGGCGGGCGCACCGTGCATCGAGAGAACCCGAAGCACGACCGCGTCTGCCGCTGCCGCTATCAGTTCGAGACGATCTTCGGGTGCCCCCATGGCTGTTGCTACTGCACCGGAGGCCAGGTCTCTATCATCTATGTCAACCTGGAGGAGCTGATCGAGCGCCAGATCGCCCCAACGCTGGCAGGAAACCCGAGGCAGAACGTCTTCATGTTCAACTCGGCCCTCAGCGACACGCTCAGTTTTGAGCCGGAGTATGGGTTGACCCAACTCATGGCGGAGCTGTGCGCCGCCACGGAGGACCGCTACTACCTGATCCATACCAAGAGCGCCAACGTCGATTTCCTGCGCAATATCGACCACCGCGGGCACACCATCCTCCTGTGGAGCCTGACCAGCCCGACTGTGAGCCGCGTGGTAGAGCCGGGCTCGGGCACCACGGAAGAGCGGATCGAGGCGATGGGCAAGTGCGCCGACGCCGGCTACCCGGTTCGCGTGAAGTTCAAGCCGATCGTGCCGGTGCGCGGGTGGCGCGAAGAGGCCGAGGCGATGGTGGATGCGCTCCTGGCGCGAGTGCGTCCGGATAACATCGGGCTCTGCACCATTGCGTGGATGCCGCTGGCGGAGTTGCGCGACTGCATCGATTTCAGTTTGATGGACCCGGAGTTTGTGTGCGCCATGGAGGATGCCGAGGCGCGAATGCGCGGCGTGCATACGGGACCAATCCCGCCCGAGATGCGGGCTCGCGTATACCAGTTCTACTTGGATGCCATCCGGGCGCGCGACCGTGAGGTGCCCGTTTTCCTGTGCACGGAATCCCCTGAGCTGTGGCAGGAGTTCGCGCCCCGGCTCGGGATGAGCCCGGGCGACTACGTCTGTGCGTGTGGCCCGCAAACGACGCCGGGCGCGCGCCGGATTGCCGAACTGTGGGAACCAGAGAGCGTGGCGTAGGCTTGGAGCATCAACGATGGCCTTTCTTCTCAAGAAGCATCTCTCACCTTTCCTCTTTCCTGTGCCCCTATGCGTGCTGCTCCTGCTGGCCGGCGTTCTCCTCCTCTGGCCCGCGAAGAACAGGCGATGGGGGCGAGCGCTGGCGAGCGCCGGCCTATGTGTACTCCTTCTGGGCGCGCTGCCGCCGTTCCCGGAGGTAGGCATCCGCTATCTGGAAGCACCCTGGTCTGTCTACAAGCCGGTCGCCGGTGCCGATGTGCGCTGGGTCGTCGTGCTGGGCGGCGGTGTCACAGTGGATCCGTCGCTCCCACCGACGACGCAGCTCACTCGCTCGTCGCTGGTCCGGCTGATCGAAGGGATCCGGATCCTGAAGCTCCATCCGGAGGCGCGGCTCTTACTCTCGGGGGGAGCTCCCTTTGGTGCGGCGCGCTCCGAGGCCGCGGTGATGGCGGACGCCGCCCGCGAATTGGGCGTGAGTCCGGATCGCATCGTGCTTGAGGAGAGCTCGTGGGACACCGAAGGCCAGGCGGTCGGGGTGAAGCCGATCGTCGGCAGCGATCCCTTCGTCTTGGTCACGACCGCATCGCACTTGCGACGGGCGATGGCGCTCTTCGAGGCACAGGGCCTCTCGCCCATCCCGGCCCCCGCGGAGCCGCGCGTGAGGTATCGCCCCCTCCCAGACCTCCGGTGGCTCTACCCTAGCGCCGAGAATCTCCAGGTTTCCACCGAGGTCGTCTATGAGTTCCTTGGGATGGCGTGGGCACGCCTCCGCGGAAAGGCATGAGCCGGAGCGCTCGCGCAACAGCCATCCCGGTAATAAAAGGACCATTGGTTCACTGCAGTAAGAAGGCGACCGGGGCGGCGATCGCGAAAAGGGGATCACAAGTCGCTGGCGCGCCCTCGCCTGCCGGGCGCGCCGCTCTCCTGAGGAGGCCTTATGTCTATCCCGTTCCTGGCCAAGCCGCACCAGACGCAGCCAAGGATACTGAAGTGGGCGGCGGAGCATCCGGAGCTTATCCGGCTCGATTCCGTGCGCCAGTACGTCGGGTTCGACGTGTACGCGGTGACGGTAACCGACACTTCGGTGCCTGATGAGAAGAAGACGTGCTGTCTCTTCACGCAGCCGCACGCGCACGAACCGGCGACGACTGCCGGCATGATGGACTTTCTTTGCCAGGTGATCGAAGGCCGGCACCTCGATGGCTCGCCCGCGGACCTCCCGCGTGAGGAGATCCTGCGGAACCTGCTCCTTAGCATCATCCCCGATGCCAACCCGGATGGGCGGTCGCGCTCGCCAGAGCTCTATTGGGATGGGAGCAAGTGGTCGAACGACGAGTTCTGGTACACCATGAGGGGGATTGACCCGCGGACTCTGAAGATGTGGGAGCGCTTCGATGAGTGGGACCTGCGCGAGCAGTCGCCGCGCCCGCTCACCATCGGGATCGTCTACGAGCAGGTAGGGCCGTTTGAATACGTGGAGCCAAACCGCAGTCACCGCTCGGCCTACTTCCGGCTGATCCATCACCTCCTGGGCCAGCGGCGCTACCATTATCTCCTTGACCTGCACCAGACGGAGTTCGAGCGCTCGCCGCACAACTGCATGGTGATCCTCCCGATCCTGCAGCCCGAGCTTCCCGAGGCGATCCGCTCCACCAACCAGGCGTGGGGAGAGGAGATCGTGGCGGCATGGGCGGCTTCCGGCGCCAGCCCGGTTCCGGAGGTGGCTCCCCTGAACTACACCGGTGTGCAGGCGGAGTACTTCCGCCGCTCGTGGCGAGATATTGTCCGCGTCACATCCAAGGTCACCGTCGAGATACAGAACAACAACCAGCGCACGCCGCCGCAGGAACAGGTGCGCCTGATGGACGTGGCGATGCGCGTGACGGTGGAGCGCGCCTTGCGGGGAGGAGCCGCCTGATGGCACGGATTGATGCTTCCGAAGTGGGTGGGTTGCAGGCTGCCCTGGATCTGCTGCCGGAGACAGGCGGCACGGTCTATCTCCCGGCGGGGAAGTATGTGATTACGGAGACGGTGGAGAAGCGCCTGGCCGAGGGCCAGCATCTCTTCCTGGTGGGCGAAGGCCGCGCCACCGTGCTGGTGAACGAGAACCGGGATGGCGCGCCTCTCCTGCGCCTGGTGGGTGCCGTCGGGCAGTGGTGGCCGGACCTAAAGATCACCATCCGCGACCTCACCTTTGTCGGCAACTACGACAGCGGCGATGCTCTTGTCATCGACCATCCTAACGACACGATGGTGGACGGCTGTTTCTTCTATGGCCATGGCGGGCACGCGCTCTACCTGAAGACGCAGGGCACCAACGTCACCTGCCGCGATTGCTGGATGCGCGATTGCAAGCGGGGCGTGCGCGCCGAGAATATCCACCACCTGACGCTGCATGGCTTGCAGACGCGCAGCCGGGATGGCGGGCAGGTGCAGGCGGAGCACCTCTTCCTCGACCGCAACTGCCGCGAGGTCCGCGTGGTGAACAACCACTTCGCCTATGGGCACGCCGAGGCGATTATCCTCGACGGCACGGCCCAGCACGCCATCGTCGGCAATACGATTGAGGGCTTCCAGGTGGGCATTCTCGCCCGAAACGACCGCGAGCGCGACTGCCGAGACATCACCCTTGGCTCGAACTACATCCACTACGGCTGCGCCATCCATCTGGAGGGTGCCTGCAACGGCTTTGTGATCTCCGACAACATCATCACCGATGCGCACGCGGGCGCTGTCATCATCGAGCGCGCGCAGGAGAGCGGAGCGCACGCCATCACCGGCAACGTCATCCGCAAGAGCGTTTACCAGGGCCAGGGCGGCATCGCCCTGGGCGATAGCCGCGGGTGCAGCGTGGTCGGCAACGTCTTTGAGGAGGCGCACACCATGCCGGCGATCACTGCCGGCCCCGGCGGAGGCGAGCACGTCATCGCGTCGAACAACATCACCCGAGCCGAAGGCGAGCAGATTGTGGTGAAGGATGCTCCCGGGTGCCTGGTTTCCGGGAATCTGGTCAACGGCAAGAGGGTGGACCAGATACCGTAGTCCATCGGCATGGCCTATCCCCTTGTCAGGACAGGAGGTACATACAGGATGGAAGCCCGAGAGGCGCTCGCCCTCCACGGCGGGCCGAAGACGAAGACGACGCCCTACGGCACGGGCGTGAAGCATGATGCCACGGCGGAGGCGGAAGCGCTGCGCGCCCGTCTGGAGGCCGGGCCACTTCCCCTTGCCATGGGCCCCTCCATTAAGGAGTTGCGCCAGAAAGTGCAGGAGATGTTCGGGGTCCGCTTCTGCGTGCCCACCTCCTCGGGCACCGCGGCGGTCCACACCGCGCTGGCCGCCCTCGGCGTGACGCCCGGCGACGAGGTGATCACAACGCCGGTCACTGACCACGGCACCGTGATCGGGATCATGCAGCTCAACGCGATCCCTGTCTTCGCCGATGTGAACCCCGCGACGATGATGATCGACGCCGGTACCATCGAGCCGCACATCACCTCGCGCACCCGGGTGATCCTTCCCGTGCACCTGGCTGGCTGCCCGGCGGATATGGACGGCATCTGCCGCCTGGCGCGAAAGCACGGGCTGAAGGTGCTGGAGGACTGCGCCCAAAGCTGGATGGCGGAGTGGAACGGCCGGCTGGTGGGCACCATCGGGGATGCCGGCATCTTCTCCATCAACGAGTCGAAGCATATCAGCGCGGGCGAGGGGGGCGTCCTCCTCACGAATGATGAGGAGGTCGCGCGCTACGCGGATCTCTTCGCCGATAAGAGCTATAACCGCTCGGGGCAGGGGCCCATTGACCCGGTGATGCCCGCGCTCAACTACCGGATGAGCGAGGTGAACGCTGTTCTGGCAATCGAGCAGCTGAAGAAGGTGCGTGAGGTGGCCGCGCGGCGCTGGGAGCTGGGCGAGCGCCTGGCGGCCGAGATCGAGGGGCTGCCGGGCATCCGGCTGCTGCGGCCCCCGGCGGGGAGCAAGTCGAGCTACTGGCATGGCGTGCTCCTGGTCGACAAGGAAGAAGCTGGGGTGGACGGCCCGGAGTTCACACGCGCCCTCGTCGCCGAGGGGATCAGTGCCTCGTGCCCCGTCTCCCGGAACCTCCTCGACTGGCCGCTCTTCCGCAGGCTGAACGAGGACCCGCGTGCCTTCCCCACCTACATCGCGCCGGGCCTGGAGAAGGGTCGATTCGCGTTGGAGAGCTGCCCCAACGTCCTGGCGCTGGCGACGCGGAGCGTGCGCGTGCACCTCAACGAGTTCTGCACCGACCAGGATATCGACGAGACGGCGCGCGCGATCCGCAAGGTGGCGCGCTGGTACCGCGGCTGAGGCCGCAGAGCTCGGAAAAAGCAATACGGGGCGCCAGGCGTAGCCTGGCGCCCCGTGCTGTGAAGTCACGCGTCAGAAGTCGTAGTTGTACTGCCAGTAGCGCCGGTCATCGAGGGTGTCCTTCTTCATCCACTTCACGTGGCCGTCGTAGAAGCAGACGTTCAGACCCTCGCCGTGTGGCGCCTGAACCCGGCTCTGGAAGTAGTAGCGGTAGGTATCTCCGGCCGCCCTCCAGGCGGCATAGCCGTTGCCGTCCGAGTCGCCAAAGAGGACCTTCTGCGCCGGCTGCTGGATCTGGGCCATTGACTTGCTATCCAGGTCCATGTTGTCCCAATACCAGAGGCCCCGGCCGGGGCTCCGCGGCGCTGCCGGGCGCAGGATTCGGTCGTCGGTGGAAGAAGCCGGGGTTCGCGAAGGGCACAGGAGGACGCCGGTGTTCTTGATGTAGGGCAGGATTGCCTCGAAGGTGCAGACCAGGTAGGTGTGCCCCGAATCCCCACAGCGATGGATGGGCGTCATCTCGTCGTAGTCCTGGATGTAGGCCAGCTGGGCCATGCCGAGCTGCTTCAGGTTGGACTGGCAGGTGCTCTTGCGCGCGTTCTCTCGCGCGCGGGCAAAGACCGGGAAGAGGATCGCCGCCAGGATGGCGATAATCGCGATTACCACGAGCAACTCGATGAGGGTAAAACCCCACTGTTCCCGTCGCGTTTCCATGTGTGTTACCTCCCAAGAGTGCTGCCGGCAGCATTCCTTGGACTGCTTAGGCACGCGCCGCCCAGTCGCCCCATGATAGCACTTGAACGCTCACTGGGTCAACACCTTCCTCAAGGCGCGGTGGTCCACGCGGCCCCTCGAGGCAGGAAGGAATGCGAGGCTGCCGAAGGAGTGGATGATGATGGGCCGGTGGGGCACTGCCCGAACAGAGCGGCCCGGTTCGCGCGGAACGGAAAGGTAGGGACATGGTGAGGATACTCTTTCTTCCGATCCTGTTGGTCTCGGTAAGCATCGCCAACGCGGCGGTGAAGCCCGGCGAGAACATCCTGATCAACGGATCGTTCGACAGTGAGGATCAGGATGGTCTCGCATTCTGGGAAAAGAGTGGGGTCAACGTGAGCTCCAGCCGGACCGGTGGGCCCGGCAAGTCCGGCGTCCTGGTGTTTAGCAACCCGGAAGGCAAGACGGGAGTCCGCTCCACCTGCCGCCAGCACGGCCAGCGGCTCGCAGCCGGCGAGACGTACAAGATGAGCGCCACCATCAAGACGCGGGGCTTCAAGAGCCCCCATTGTGGCATCATCATCCACGATAACGGCTGGTATAAGGAGTACGGCATCCAGTCGTTCCCTGAGAACACCAACGGCTGGCAGCACGTGGAGCAGACCTTCGAGCTAGGGAAGAGCAGCAACGACGTCTACGGAGCCGCCATCTTCGCCATCAACTACGTTGGTGAGATCCAGATCGCCCAGGTCAAGCTGGAAGCCGTCAGCGCGGGGGCCCTCGCCAAGAGTTCGCCGTCGCGGATTCTCACCGAGCAGACGCGGCCCCGGCTCGTGGCGATGCAGCCGCTGCTCAACGCGATTCCCCTTTCCAACCCCAAGCTCACCTTCCATTTCTTCGGCAAGACCGAACGTGCCCTCGGCGAGTATGACTTCGTCAGCACGATTGACGGCAACAAGGTCCGCAAGCAGCGTCTCGCCCCCAAGCGGAATACCCTGGATCTGTCGGGTCTGGCGGCGGGCGATCACCGTCTGGACGTCGCCATCGTTGAGCGTGCGTCGCAGACCGAAGTGTTCCGCATCTCGCACGTGATCACGCTGAAGGAATTCCCCAAGGTGGACACCTCGGCGCACCGGCGACTGAACAACCTCGTGGTCGAAGTGCTGGGAAAGCCGCTGAAGGCAACGGCTGCCCCGCAGCGCTTCGAGTTCAGTACTGTCCGCGATGGCTGGGTCTTCATCAAGGTGGACGCCGCGAAGGCGGATCCGGGGCTGAACGTCCGCGTGGGTACGAATGACACCGTCGTGACGGCCACTACCCCTCGCCTTGAGGCGTTTCGAGAGCTGCCGCGCGGGAACCACAGCCTCACCGTCTCCGGCGCCGCCTCGGGCGGGAAGATCGTGGTGCGCTCCATCGCGGAGGTGTTCAACTACCCGGCCTGCGCCAACAGCCAGGTTCCGCAGAATGGGAAGTACGACTGGGAGTTCCACCGCCGGCACGTCTTCCCGGCTGTGACGACGCTCAACGGCGGCAACGTTCCTGAGGCGAACCGCCCGGAGGTGCGCCGCATGGGGCTCAAGTGGCTGGCGAACGTCGGCACAACCAACCCGAAGGATGCCGCTGATCTCGTCGCGCGGATGTCCCAAAGCCCGGGTATGACCGAGCCGTATTACGACGGCTTCACCGCAGACGAGCAGTTCTTCTCTAGCCCGGCCATCGTGGATTACACCGAGGCCGTGCGGCTCTTGAAGAACCCGGAGAACCGGCTGATCTATACCTGGATCGTCGGGAAGCCCGCGCTGCCTGGTATCCATACCGACTTCATCAGCGCGTCGCTCAATGCCTCGAAGGGTCGTGGCCGTCTTCTCTTCGAGATCTACTGCCACAGCCGCCCCAACGAGCAGGATGCCACCGAGTACCTCAACGACCGGCTCATCGACACGATGAAGCGGCTGGAGGAGTACTACCCGAACGCCCGCGCCGGCACGGGGATGATCCTGGGCAACTTCAACCAAATCCCCATCATCTCCCTCGATGTGAACCCGGAGGTGGACTACAAGTACTACCTGGATATGCAGCTCCACATCATCGCCACCCACCCGCTCTTCAAGGACCTGGCGACGGCAGGCTACTGGGGGAGCTACTACGACGACGAGGAGCTGTATCGCTGGTCCATGCGCCTGCTGCGCCACTACTGTGTCGAGGGCAACACGGAGATGCTCTCGAAGCGCTACGGCTATCGCTACTCCCCCGGGCACCTCAGCAACTGCGACTTCACGGACGGGCTCAAGGGGTGGACGGCGGAACCGGCGGAGGCCATCCAGACCGGTAGCTTTTCCGGCTACGGGAAGGGCAGCCAGGGGCGCTGGGGTGCCCAAGCTGGAACGGGCGACACCTTCTGCGTCTTCAAGCGCGGCGAGCGTCCGGCCACGCTCACCCAGACGGCCACCGGCCTGACTCCGGGCAAGGTCTACACCCTCCAGTTCGTCACCGCCGACTACAAGGATATGGTCGCGCGCAAGGTGGCCCCCAAGAAACACCGCCTGCGCGCTATCCTCGGCGACGGCGCGGAGCTCATTCCGGAGAAGGCCTACGTCTTCGTTGACCAGCGCAACTCCGGAAAGAAGGCCAACGACGGATGGGCTCGGATCAACCTGCACCACGTCCGGTTCCGCGCGACGGCGCCTTCCGTCAAGATCACGTTCACGGACGATGAAGCTGAGCCGGGAACGGAGACCGCGCTCAACTACATCATGCTCAAACCGTACTACGAGGACTAGAAGTACCCCGGTGCTCACGGGCACGCCAGGTGCCCGGAGCACCGACCATCACGAGGTTCGGGGTTGCAGGGGGCTCTCATCCCCTGCAGCCCCGGGCCCCTCTCCATGCTGCACCGAACGCCGCGCACCAGGCCCCCTCGATTGAGCCGCGCCCCGACTCCAAAGGGATCGCACAACACAGGTCGTTGCGTCTGTACTTCTTCATCCGCTTCCGCCCCCATCATCCGCGGCATCGACGGTATCGCCGCCGGCGCGCTCGGCGTGGCCAATCTCCTGTTAGCGTCGGTGGGAGCTTCTGTGCCCAGCGCGGGAACGTCCGGCAGCTGGGTCACGCGCGCGCGGTTTACTGGGCGTCCTGGCCTCATTTCGACTGCGTCTGGCTGCCGTGCGGCACTCTCTCGGGCACTTTCGATCCGGGCGTGCAGGAAACGCTCTGGCCAGGGCGAATCGGACGGGAAGGCTGGCCCGGTGCCATGCGCCGGCGCCCGGAGGAGCAGGAGATGGAGAGAATCAGGCTTGGGGTTATCGGGTGTGGGGGCATGAGCCGCGTTCACCTCGCGACGGCAGGGGGCAAGTCACCGCATACGTCCGAGGCGTTGCGGCCCTTCGCGGAACGCGTGGAGGTATACGCGCTGGCGGATGTCGACCTGGCGCGTGCCGAGGCGCACCGCCAGGCCTATGGTGGCGAGTATGTGACGGATGATCCGGAGCGCCTCTTTAGCGACCCGAACGTGGATGCCGTTCTGATCACCACCTGGCATGACACGCACGCGGCATACTCTCTGCGCGCGCTGGAGTCGGGAAAGCACGTCCTCATCGAGAAGCCGATGGCGATGACGGAGCGGGAGTGTGACGATATCGTGGCCGCTGTAGATCGGACGAAACTGAAGTACATGGTGGCCTTCCGCTGCCGCTTCGGGCGGGGCGCCCTCGATGTGAAGCGAGAGATCCCGCATCCGAAGAACGTGATCGCCCACGCCCGTGTCGCGGGGATCTGGCCAGAGACGAGTTGGGCGCAGGACCCGGTGAAAGGCGGCGGCCAGATCCTCTCTCAGGGGTGCCATATCGTCGATCTGATGTTTTTCCTGGCTGGCTCCGAGCCGGAATCCGTGTATGCCACGGGGGGTGTGTTTCACCACTCCCGCCCGGATGTGATCGATACGATCAACGCCTCGATCCGCTTCAAGAACGGGAGCGTGGGCGCTTTCCTCGGTGGCGACGGCGGCACCGCCAACCTGATGCTGGGCCACCCCCTCCCTTGCGGTTGCCCCTTCTGGGTGATGGCCGTCGATCAGGGGCGCAGCGGGCTCACGATCGACCACGGGCATGACGCGCGCTTCGAGTCGCGCGTGCCCGAGGCGGAGTGGAAGCCTCCCTATGACCAGAAGATCTACTCGCAGGAGCTGGGGCAGGAGCGTGCCAGCGGCCTGCCGGAGATCCTCCCCACGTTCGCACGCTGCATCCTGCGCGATGAGGAGCCTCCCGCCACGGCGGTCGATGGGGCGCGCACGACGCGCTTCATCCTGAAGTGCTTCGAGTCGGCCCGCACGGGGAGAGTGATCCGGTTTGAGTGAACCACGCCTCTCTCGGAAGCTCACATCTCTTGGCCGGGCTTCCGACGAGAGGGCCACGCGGGTGAACGCTTCGATCCCGAAGGGGTCGCATCACGCCATTTGGGGGTATGCGACCCCGTTCGGGGGTGCCGCTACCGCCACGCGGTGGCTTCCCTGGGCCGGCGTGGACCAGGGGCAGGGCGCTGGATCGTCGTTTGACTCCGCTCCTGCCCGGTGCTATAATGGCTCCGAAAAGGGTAGCAGTCAAGATTAGTGGGGAGGCATGGGATGGATGACGAGCGTTGGGACGATCTCGTCGATATGATAGACGAGCGTTTTGGCATTGTGAAGAACGAGAAGACGAACGTCCCCCGAAGGGATGGCTCGCCCGAATGGCATGATGCCGTCATCTTCGAGAAGGGCGGACGGCGCATGAAGCTGGAGCGCATCAGCCGGCCGCGCGTGTTGGATGTGAAGACCTATTATGCCCGCCGTCGTTCTGGCAATGTGCGCGAAGAGGTCACCTACTCGGAGACCGAGCGCACGCACACCGTTCGCCTCTATGAGTGGAACGGCGATTGGGTCGAGGTGGATCTGACGGCGATCTCGCGCTGAACATCGCCTGGCTTGAGGTCGGCAGCGAGGGGGTAGACTGCCCGTGCCGGAGGCGGATCGCGGAGCGGAACGTCTTGGCGGAGGGGAGTCGGAAATGGGTGACGAGAGAGCCGAGCTTGCCGACCAGATCGAGCGCGCCATTGCCAACAAATTGCGGATGTGGGCGATCCACGTCGAGGTGACGGATGAGACGGTTGTGCTCCAGGGCGGCGTGCGCACCTCTCAGGAGTACCACCAGGCGATGGAGGTTGCCCACGAACTGGCGGGCAAGCGCGGGGTAATCGCTGAGATCATCGTTCGCCAGGAGCCAACCACGCACGAATAGCCCGTTCTTCTGCGAAAGGCGTGTTCTGGTAAAGATTCCGGCCCGAGACGGCGTGTCTCGGGCCGGTCGCTATAGGCGGGCGGCTACGGGCTCTGGGTGCCTGCTGTCTCTTCCGCGGGAATACACCGCTTCAAGTACGCCTCGATAAACAGGTCGATCTCGCCATCCATGACGGCCTGGATGTTGCTCGTCTCTGCATCGGTGCGGAGATCTTTGACCATCTGATAGGGCTGGAACACGTAGGAGCGAATCTGGCTGCCCCACTCAATGGCACGCATCTCCCCGCGTATCTCCGCCAGCTTGGCCAGGCGCTCCTGCTCCTGGCGCTCGTAGAGGCGCGCCCGCAGGATCTTCATCGCCATGTCCTTGTTCTTGAGCTGGCTCCGCTCGTTCTGGCACGTGACCACAATCCCGGTGGGCTTGTGGCGGATGCGGATTGCCGTCTCCACCTTCTGCACGTTCTGACCGCCGGCGCCGCTGGAGCGGTAGGTCTCCACCTCGATCTCATCGGGTTGGATGACGATCTCGCTGGTATCAGCGATCTCCGGGAGAACATTCACCGAGGCGAATGAGGTGTGCCGGCGCTTATTGGAATCGAAAGGCGAGATGCGCACCAGGCGGTGGACCCCGCGCTCGCTCTTCAAGTAGCCGTAGGCATAAAGACCGGAGATGACCACCGTGGCGCTCTTGATCCCGGCCACCTCGCCCGGGTTCTCATCGGTGATCTCGGTCTGATAGCCGCGGTGCTCCGCCCAGCGCACGTACATGCGCAGGAGCATCGCCGCCCAATCGCACGATTCCGTGCCTCCCGCGCCAGCGTTGATCTCCAAGATCGCGTTGCTGGCATCGTGCGGGCCACTCAGCAGCGCCTGGAACTCCAGCTCGTCGAACCGCTTCCGGATGGAGAGGATCTCCTGCTGGATGCTCTCGGCAACGCTGTCATCGCCCTCCTCCTGAGCCAGCTCCACGAGGTCGCGCAAGTCGCCCAATCGCGAGCGCAGCTCGTACCAGGGCTCCACAGTCTCCTTCAGGCGGTTCAGCTCCTGCATCTTCTGCTGTGCCGCCTCCGGGTCGTTCCAGAAATCAGGGGCCGATGCCTGCTCCTCTTTCAGTGCAATCGCCGACTCTTTGCCGGCGAAGTCAAAGGCGATCCCCCATTTCGTCGAGCCGCCCGGTGAGCTCGGTAATCTCTTTCTTCAGCTCGTCCAGCAACTAGACTCACCCCCTTTTGCTGCCCATCCGGTGGATGGGCGCGCTGCCTGCCCGGCCGGGCAGGTATCGACCAATTGCATGACCAGAACACGAACCCGGACGGCGATGCCGCCCGGGTCGTGATGTGGGCACACCTGTATGATACCCTATTGTACCCCATCTGCGGCGCTGGCGCAAGTGCCGTGCCGGGTGGGGCCTGCGGCGAGGCGCTCTCTACGCGATCTCCACCACCTGGTGGGTGAGCATCGCGCGGTCCGCCGCGAAGGCGATGAGGTGTCCGGTGAGCGAGTCCTCGATGCGGGTCGTGCTCAGCGAGGTCGACTCCCCGCGCAGGACGCTGACAAAGTCGGCGATCAGGCGCGTATCCCCGCCGCCGTGGCCATCGCCCTTGACATTGATCTCGACGACCTCCTCGGTGTACTCGCCGCCGCGCACCGGGTTGGGCCGGCGGATGATCAGCCGGCCTGCCTCCATATCGCCCTCCAGCTCGCCCTTCGAGCCGATGATATGCAGCGTTCGGCTTGGCCTTGCGGTGGCGCAGAAGAGATCGTGCGACGCCGTCACCCCGTTCGCGAACTCCACCAGAACCGATTGGTGGTCCACCACGTCGTTATCGCAATGCCACACGCAGCGTCCGAACGGGTTGTCGGTTCTCAGCGACTCCAGCTTCTGCTCCTCGGTTGCTGGCATCAGGTGCTCGATGGGCTCCCAGGCATAGGCCCCCCACAGCCCCTGCGTGATGTAGTTGGCGCGGGCGGAGTAAGGGCAAGTCGCCTCAATCTGGCACCCATCCAGGCAGCGCTTGGCCGATCCTGGGGGCGCGTTCTCCGGGCGGAACTGCTTCAGCGACCCGAAGCTCGAAACGCGCACGGCGGGCACGCCGGAAAGATACCAGGCGAGCAGGTCCAGGTCGTGGCTGCACTTGGCGAGGAGTATTGGGTTGGACTCGCGCCGGCGCCAGCGCCCGCGGATGTAGGCCACGGCCATATGGTGATAGCTGACATTCTCCGCCGTGTGCAGCGAGATGATTTCCCCGATGGCGCCGCTCTGGAGCAGCTCCTTCACCTTCACATAGAAGGGGGCGTAGCGGAGGACATGGCAGATCATCACCGTGCGGTTGTATTTCTGCGCGGTCGCGATCAGCTCGCGCACCTCCTCCTCGCGCTGGGCAATCGGCTTCTCCAGGAGCATGTGGTAGCCCGCCTTCAAGAGGGGCATCGCCGAGGCGTAGTGGAGTTGGTCCATCGTGCCGTTAATCACGGCATCGGCGACAGGAGGGCGCGCGGCCAGCTCCTCGTAGGAGGCAAAGCGCATCTCTTCCGGGATGGCGTGCTGGTCGCCGACCGTGCGCCGGCGCAGCTCCCAGGGATCCGCGATGGCCACCACTTTCATCCGATCCGGGTGGTCCAGGGCGTAGCGCGCATACGCCACGGAGCGGTGGCCCGCTCCCACAATCGCAACTGTCACGGGTCGATCTATCACGTTTGCAGCCTTTCAGTACGGTACTACCTCAATACAGGCCATTACAGGCCCGGGGTGCCTGAAGGGATCCGGGACGAAAACGTCGCCGATCCACCCCTTCCCGATAGGGACGTTTCACGCTCGTGGGCCTCCTTCCTGCCGGGTTCTGCCCGCGCCGAGAGGGCGGATCTAGGCCCTTGCGGCGGCGGGATTTGCCTTGACAATGGGGGGAGCCGTCAGTATAATGTCTAGGACCGATATCCTGCCCTTGTGTAGTTTTTGTCGTGGCGGGGAGGCGGAAGGAGACCTCTTTTGAAGCATAGGCACTATTTTCTCGCCATTTTGGCCCTTGTGATCGCTTCGGCGTGGGTGATATTTGGCGGCCAGTACCCCTTCAAGCTGGGTCTGGATCTGAAGGGTGGCATGCGGGTCATTCTCCGTGCTGAGCCGCCCGCCGGGGAGAAGTTGACCCCCGGATTGCTAAATGATGCCAAGAACGTCATCCAGCGACGCGTCGACAACACGGGTGTCGCAGAGCCGCTGGTGCAGACCAAGGGCGGCAACCAGATCATTGTTGAGCTCCCGGATATTCCGGAAGAGAAGAAGCAAGAGGCGCTGGACCAGTTCCAGAAGCTGGCCATGCTGCGCTTTGTCGCTATTCCGGATAAGTATGAAGTCGTTCACGGCGAGCCGACCACCTTCCTGGATAAGGTGACCCGCCAGCAGGTGCCCTCCTCTCAGGTGCTTCAGGAGGGTGAGGTCATCGTCACGGGGAAGGAGTTGCTCCCGGGCAAGGCGCGCGGCAACCTGAGCGTGAACGGCCAGACCGAAGTAGAGTTGCGCTTCAACGCCGAGGGGCGAAAGAAGTTCGCCGACTACACGATGCGCAACGTGAAGAAGTACTTCGGCATCTTCCTGGACGACGAGCCGATCTCCGTGCCGATCGTCGAAGAGCCGATCCCGACGGGCGACGGCGTCATCCGCGGCAGCTTCTCCCTGGAAGAGGCGCAGGACCTGGCCAACCTGTTGAACGCGGGCGCCCTCCCGGTGCCGCTGCGCATCGAGCAGGTGACCGATGTCGGCCCCACGCTGGGTAAGGAGAGCGTCGATAAGTCGCTCGTGGCTGGCTTGATCGGCCTGGCGTTGGTCGCCCTCTTCATGATCGGCTTCTACCGCCTGCCAGGCATCGTGGCGGTGGTGGCACTCCTCTTCTACGCGGCGTTCTCGGCAGCGATCTTCAAGCTGATCCCGGTGACGATGACGCTGCCAGGCATCGCGGGCTTCATCCTGTCGATCGGTATGGCGGTTGATGCCAACATCCTGATCTTCGAGCGCCTGAAGGAGGAGCTCAACGCCGGCAAGACGTTGCGCGCGGCGGTGGACGCGGGCTTCGTGCGAGCGTTCTCGTCGATCTTCGACTCGAACATGTGCTCGGTGATCACCTGTGCCATCCTCTGGAACTTCGGCACGGGCCCGATCCGTGGCTTCGCCCTGACGCTGGCGATCGGTGTCATCGTGAGCATGTTCACCGCCATCACGTGCACGCGCACCATGCTCTACATGCTGGTGCCGACCAGCCTGAGCCACAAGCCGCAGTGGTGGGGCCTTGGCTACACGTGGATGCATCCCCCCGAGGGCACCGTCTGGCGGATCGTGGAGCGCTGGAAGCTCTACTTCGGGATCAGTGGGGCACTGATCTTGACGAGCATCATCTTCATGGGCTTGATGATCGGCAAGGTCGGCTCCCCGGTTCTCCCTGGGATCGACTTCACCGGCGGCAGCTTGATGCAGCTCAAGTATGAGGCGCAAGTCCCGACTGCCGATCAGGTGCGCCAGGCGCTCGCCCCGTCCGGGCGCGAGGAATCGGATGTCACGATCAGTGCCGGGGAGAAGCGCGTCGTGATCCGTGGTAAGCATTTCGCCTCGGATGCGACTCAGGCCGCGGCAGAGCGTGAGCAGATCGAGAAGGCGCTGACCGAAGCGACCGGCAAGTTCAAGGTAGAGGCGTTCGACAACGTGGGCCCGACGATGGGTAAGGATCTGACGAGCCAGGCGCTCAAGGCGATCCTGGTCGCCTCGGTCCTGATCGTCCTCTACCTGTGGTTCCGGTTTACGAGCCTGGACTTCGGGCTGGTGGCGATCACCACCCTGCTCCATGATGCCTTCGTCATTCTGGGCTTCTTCGCCGTCACGGGCTACTTCCTCCACTGGGAAGTGGATAGCCTCTTCGTGACCGCGGTGCTGACGATTATCGGTTACTCGGTCCACGACACCATTGTTGTCTTCGACCGCATCCGAGAGAATCAGCGCCTGAAGGCGCGCGGCGAGCCGTTCGAACTGGTGGCCGACCGGAGCGTGACGCAGACGGTGGTCCGCTCGATCAACACCTCGTTGACGGTGGTCTTCGTGCTGGCTGCCCTGGTCCTCTTTGGTGGGGCCACGATCCGAGAGTTCAATACGGCCATGCTCGTAGGCATCATCGCGGGAGCCTACTCGACGATCTTCTTCGCCTCGCCGCTGCTGACGGTGGCGCGCACTTACGGCGAACGGAGAAAGCAGGCGAGCTCTCGCCGGGTGGAAGAGAAGCCGATGGTTGCCGCCGGTGGTGCGGCACCGCGGCCCAAGCCACTGCCGAAGCCGCAGCCCAAGCCAATCGAGGCCGCGGTCTCGAGCGAGGATGTCTCCGGGCCCGCCGCACCGGCGGCTGGCGGGAGCGTGACCAAGGTGGCCCCGAAGCCACAGCGGAACATTAAGAAGAAGAAACGCCGCTTCTAACCAGGGAGCGAGCGGTTGGTGTGGAAGAGCCTGCGGCCTGGAACGGCCCCAGGCTCTTCCTGTACCTAGCCGAAGTGAGGTGCGAGCAATAGATGGGCGCGGATGCGCCAAGATATGGAAACATGACCCAGGTGATTGAGCCGAGAGTAGAGGACCAGGTACCGGCCACGGCATCAGCAGCGGTGGGGGCCGCCCCCCCGATGGACCCGGCGGTCCTCGCCGGCCTGGAACGGCTGCTGGAGAGGGTGAGCCAGTACAACCCGCAGGTCGACCGCGACCTGGTGCGCGCGGCGGTGGAGCTGGCGCATGCGGCGCATCGGGGGCAGCTTCGCGACTCCGGCGAGCCCTACATCTACCACCCGCTGAAGACCGCTCACATCCTGGCCGACATGGAGATGGATCAGGCATCCATCATCGCCGGCATCCTGCACGACGTGGTGGAGGATACCGACGTAACCCTCGATCAGATCCGCGAGCGGTTTGGCGAGGATGTCGCTGCTCTGGTCGATGGGGTGACCAAGCTCCCCGACGAGATGGCGGCTTCAGCGGACCTGGGCACCGAGAAGCGGCAACAGTCGGAGCGGAAGCGGCGGGCGGAGAACCTGCATAAGGTTTTCCTCTCCATGGCGCGTGATCTGCGGGTGGTCGTCATCAAGATGGCCGACCGGCTGCACAACATGCGCACCCTGGAGCACCTGCCGCCGGAGAGGCGCATCCGCATCGCGCGCGAGACGCTGCAGATCTTCGCGCCATTGGCCCATCGCCTCGGGATCTGGCACCTGAAGTGGGAGTTGGAGGACCTCTCCTTCAAGTACACCGAGCCGGAGAAGTACGAGGAGGTGGCCAGGCTGGTCGCCAAGACTCGCGCTGAGCGCGAAGGCGAGCTGGCGGCTGCGATCGAGATCCTTCGTGAACGCCTGCGGGCCTCCGGCATCGAGGCGGAGATCCAGGGCCGGCCCAAGCACCTCTACAGCATCTATCAGAAGATGCTCAGCCAGGAGCTGGATTTCTCCGATATCTACGATCTGATGGCGGTGCGCATCATCGTCAACACCCTGGAGGAGTGCTACCACGCCCTGGGGGTGGTCCACGACCTGTGGGTGCCGCTGCGCGGCTTCTTCGCGGACTATGTGGCGAAGCCAAAGCCGAACAACTACCAGTCGCTCCATACGAAGGTGATCGGGCCCTCGGGCGAGCCGATGGAGATCCAGATCCGCACCTGGGCGATGCACCGTACCGCGGACTTCGGCGTGGCCGCGCACTGGCGCTACAAGGAGGGGACCAAGGAAGACTCCTTCGAGCGCCGGCTCGCCATGCTCCGCCAGCAGCTCATCGCTTCGCAGAGCGACACACGCGATCCGCAGGACTTCCTCCGCACGGTGATGGAGAATATCCTCGCCGATCAGGTCTTTGTCTTCACACCGAAGGGGGAGGTCATCGACCTGCCGGCCGGTTCGACGCCGGTCGACTTCGCCTACCGCATCCATAGTGATCTGGGTGACCACTGTATCGGCGCCAAGGTCAACGGGCGCATGGTGCCGATCGACTACCGGTTCAGCAACGGCGACGTGGTGCAGATCATCACGCGAAACACCAGCGGCCCCAGCCTGGACTGGCTCAAGTTTGTCAAGACCTCCACGGCGCGCAACCGCATCAAGCGGTATCTGCGCCGCCTGACGCGCGATGAGGATATCGCGCGCGGGCGCGAGCAGCTCGAGCGCGAGTTGGAGCGAAGGAATCTGGAGCGGATCGACCTCTCGCGGCACGAGCGCGCGGCTGAGGTTGCCGCCGAGATGAACTATCAGTCGGTGGATGACCTGCTTGCCGCCGTGGGCCACGGCCTCGTGAGCGTGCACAAGGTGGTGGAGCGCCTCACGCTGCAGCCGGTGCTGGAGACGCCCGTCATCTCTGTGCCAGTGCCGCCGCGCACCGAGCAACCCGCAGGCAAGATTGGGATCACCGTCGGTGGCCAGGAGGGCCTGCTCCTGAAACTGGGCAAGTGCTGCAGCCCACTTCCGGGAGATGCCGTTACCGCCTACATCTCGCGCGGGCGTGGCCTCGTCATCCATCGCGTGGATTGCCCCAATGCCATCAAATACTACCAGAAGGAGCCAGAGCGCCTCGTCGCCGTCGACTGGCAGGATCAGGACGATGCCGTCTATCCGGCACACCTGCAGGTGTTGGTGGTGGACCGTGTCGGCGCGCTCAATGCGGTGGTCTCGATCATCAGCGAGAGCCGGGTGAACATCACGCGGATGAAGGTGAGCACCGCGCCCAACCGCACAGGCCTGCTCGACCTCTCGATCGAGGTGCGATCCACGGATCACCTGTGTAGCCTGATGCGTCGCATCGAGACGCTGAGCGACGTGCTCGAAGTGCGCCGCTCGGAGTCTGGCTACCGCAGGTAGCCGGCACCGCGCAACACTTCACGCCCTCCCGCTTCCGTGAGGGCAGCGTTCATCGCGCTCTGCCGGTGGCGGCCGGCAGAAAAAAGCGAAAGGCTGCACCGTCGACGGTGCAGCCTTTCGCTCTGCAATCACATCGCCGCGCGAGCGCGCAGCGGTTCGTTGCCAGTTCTCTTACTTCTTGCCGACCAGGCCACGCTCGACGAGTGCCTCGGCGATCTGCACGGCGTTGGTTGCGGCTCCCTTGCGGATGTTATCCGCCACGACCCACATATGGAGCGTGTTCGGAACAAAGGGATCCTCGCGCACACGTCCGACGTAGGTCAGATCCTTGCCTGTTGTCTCGATGGGCATCGGGTAAGCGGGGCCGCCTTCGCCTGCCACCGAGGGGTCATCCACCACGACAATCCCGGGCGCGGCGGCGAGGAGCCGGAGGGCCTCCTCGCGAGTGATCTTCTCCTCGGTCTCGACGGTCACCGCCTCCGAGTGGCTGTTGAAGACAGGCACCCGGATGGTGGTGGCGCTGATCGCGATGCTATCATCGCCCAAGATCTTATGCGTCTCGGCGATCATCTTCCACTCTTCCGAGGTGTAGTAATCGGGGCGGAAGCTGCCGATTTGCGGGATCAGGTTGAACGCAATCGGATACTTGTAGGCTGAGGGGGCCGGCAACTCCTCGCCGCCTGCCCACGCCTTGACCTGTGCTTCGAGCTCCCGAATGGCGGCCCGGCCAGTGCCAGAAACCGCCTGGTAGGTGGAGACGATCACGCGCTTGAGTTTGCCCGCATCATGCAGAGGTTTGAGTGCGACCACCATCTGAATGGTGGAACAGTTCGGATTCGAGATGATCCCCTGGTGTTTCTCGATGGCATCCGCGTTGACTTCGGGCACCACCAGGGGGACTTCCGGCTTCATCCGGAAGTCGGCGCCGTTATCGATGACGATGGCGCCGCGGCGCACGGCCTCGGCCGCGAAGGTCACGGCTGCACCCGATTCCCCCTCGGTGCCGGCGAAGAGAGCGATGTCCACTCCCTCGAAGGCCTCTGGGGTCGTCTCTTGGACGTCATAGGAACGCCCATCTACGGTAATGGTACGAGCAGAGCGGGCGAGCGCTCGGATCTCGCGGGCGGGGAAGTTACGCTGTGCGAGGACGCGCAGCATCTCCTCTCCCACCGCGCCCACTCCAACGACGGCAACGGTAAACTGACTCAATTTCGCACTCCTCTGTCTCTACATGATGCAATCGATCTCTGGAGCCTGATGCGTGCTCCAGTAAGGCCAGTATAACAATCGCAACCGGCTCATGTCAAGGCGAATCCGGGTGGATCTCCCATTTGGCACCGATACCCCGTGGCGACCAGACTTAACCCGCTGGATCGCGATCTGACGAGCGGCATCCTCCGGGGCTCTTTCGGCGCGAGAGGCCGGCCCGGAATCGTCGCGGCAGACGGAAATGAGAGCGTCGACAAGCGCCCCCCGGGGGGGCGCCCTCCTCGGGGCGGGGAAGTAGGCCTTTCGCGCGGCGCTGCAGTGAGTGGGGGAAACAGTTGCGGGGCGCGGGGCGAGTCCGTATTGGGCTTCGCCCCGCGTTGCCAACACCTTGCGGGGCCTACTCGCCCATTTGGCCCATGGCTTTCCCACCGAGCATGATGTTGAGCGTGGTCTTCGTCTGCACGCGCGGGAGTGGCTGGCCTTCGGCGAGGGCGGCGCCAGGGCCGTAGCCGGTCATGGTGAAGTACACTACGTCGCACTCCTTGAAGATCCCGGCGGGCACGGTCATCTCCTGGCGCGTGGGCTCCATCATGGCGGTGCTCTTCACGAGCTTCGCCACCTCCGCCATCTCCAGGTAATCCCATCCGCCGCTGGGCTCGTCCTGCACTTCGGAAGAGGACCAGAGGATGAGAGTCTTCTTCTCCTGCTGCATTCCGATGATGCGCGCGTGGTAGCCGAGGATGCCCGGCACCGGCTTCCAGCGGAAGGTGATCGCACCGTCCAGCGACGGCAGCTTCGTGAGATCCGGGCTGGAGAGCTCGATGGGCGCGAGGAAATCGACCCCCTGCGGCACATCGATGGAGACGCTTCCCGTGTAGCTGGTCGTAAGGGTGTATTTCCCGGGGAGCGAGGCATCGTTCGCGATCCTGCCGGGCTGCTTCCCAGTGGGCCAGTAGGCGGTTGTCCAATCCGGCTTGTAGAAATAGCTCTCCTTGCTCGCTGCCTCGGCTGCCTCGCGCCGTGCCGCTGCTTTCAGCTCCGGGCTCAGCGTATCCCAACGGATCACCTCGGGCTGGCCGGGCTTCACCTTCTCCGAGGAGCCCCAGTAGCGCTTGATGGTGAAGCTAGACTCCTCGGTGCCGGCTTCCTCGCCGGGCCCCGTTTCGCCCGGCTTCGGGCGGTAGAGATCAAGGACGAGCCGGTCGCCCTGCTTGAGCCCGGCAGGCGGGGTGATGGTGGCCGTGGCGCCTTGAGGGGCGATTCCGGGCGACCAGAGGCGAACGCTGAGGGTGCGTTGGGGGGCGCCCATCCCAAGCACGGCTGCCATCCCAGGGATCTGGGCCATGGCGCCAGCGTCCACGCCGGGCGGCAGCGGCGGGAGCGCAGGCATCCCAGCCATCTTCTGAACACGCGTCTCGGCGAAAACACCCCAGAACGCCTGATTCTCCGCCGCGAAGGCGGTAGCCGTGGCGGTCAGGAGTGCGAGCATGAGCAGAACCTTCTTCATGCGATCTCCTTCCGAAGCGACGCCCGGTGGCCCTTCCCCCAACTCACCGGGAGCCGGACGCCTGGGAGCATTATCGCGCGTCTGGCGCCCATCCGTCAAGCCCTCCGTGGCTGGGGCGCCCGGCACCGGCAGAGGAGATCTGGCGCTGAGATGGGCCGGGCGCCAGGGAGGAAAGCCGCCTGGCGGCGCGAAGTGAACGCCAAGGAGGGCTCCCTGATGTTCATCGACATTCACGTTCACACGCGCTACTTCCGAGGTCCAGAGCGCCTCGTGGGGGGCACCTATGCCACCCCAGAAGAGCTGATCGAGATGCTGAAGCCGCGCGGAGTGCGCAAAGCGGTCATCCTGCCAGGTGTGAACCCCGAGTGCGCCTTCATTATCCAGAGCATGGGCGAGGTTCTGGCGATTGTCGAGAAGTACCCCGACTTCTTCATCCCCTTCATGAATATCGACCCGCGCCAGGTGCGCAACTCGCCCGACGCCGACCTCGGCTACCTGATGCGCTACTACCAGGAGCGCGGGTGCAAGGGGATCGGAGAGATCTGCGCCAGTCTCCCGTTCGACCACCCGCTGATGGAGAACCTCTTCCGCCACGCCGAGGCGTGCGGGCTGCCGGTCCTCTTCCACATCGCGCCGAAGCAAGGCGGCTACTACGGCATCGTGGACAGCCTAGGCCTGCCCGGATTGGAGGGCGCCCTGCGCAAGTTCCCGAAGCTCACTTTCATCGGCCACTCGCAGCCATTCTGGGCCGAGATCAGTGGCGACCTGACGGAGGACCAGCGCAACGGCTATCCCAAGGGCAAGGTGGCCGAGGGCGGCGCCGTCGTCCGGCTCTTCCGCGAATACCCCAACTTGTGGGGCGACCTCTCGCCCGCCGCCGGGAGCGGGTTCAACGCGATCTCGCGCGACCCGGAGTTCGGCTACGCCTTTATGGAGGAGTTCCAGGACCGGCTCCTCTTCGGCACCGATATCTGCGACCCGCGGAACAAGCTGACGCTCATCGACTATCTGAACACCGCCGTCGCCGAGGGGCGCCTGAGCCGGGAAGCGTATGAGAAGCTCGGGTGGAAGAACGCCGAGCGCCTGCTCGGGCTTCCTTCCGCGTGAGGGAAATCGGGCCGGCCGGAGCGAAACGGCCGGCCCATCGCAACTCCCTGCCAGAGCTTTACACCAGTAGCCACCAGCTGAGGGGGGAGAGCCCCACAAGCAGTGGCTATGGGAGTGTTAGGAGATCTCGTCAGGACCGACGACGACGGGGAGCTCCTCATCGCCGCCAGGCGGTTCGATTTCCCGTACCTCGTACGTGGTCTCCTCTTTGCGGAGGGGATAGTCGACGTCCGCCGGGCCGTCGCCGTTGACCCGGACGGAGACATGCACCTCGCTGAGTGCGACCGATTTATGCTCACCGAGATGCTCCCAACCGAGGGTCGTACTGTCCGTATAGATTTCGTGTATATCACAGTAGAGTCTCACTGGACCCTCGCCATTGACCAGGACTTGGTACGGGTAGGGGCCTGGCACCTCGCCGATGCCGTCACTCGCGTAAGCGCCCACGCAGTTCCAGTAGTTCCAGGTGTCGTTTCGCCCGAAGGCCTGGATGTGGACTCTGCCGTTCGCATAGGCCCAGGCTTCGACGGTATCACCCGGGTAGTAGATCCCGGCGGGCACGGCGCGATGTTCGGCCCATCCCTCGGCCGTCACTTCCGCAACCGCGTTGGATGGGGTGCCCAGGCCAAGCAGGCAGCCTAGAAAGAGGGATGTGAGATACTTCATCGCTTGATCTCTCCTTCCTTTTCGCTCCATGGGGGTGGCGGGCCCCAGGAGCCGCGAAGCACTCTCCCGCCATAGCCGCGAGAGCGCACCGCGTGGCTATGGAACAGGGAGTAGCGATCCGTGAAATAGGAGTTGTCGTACGAGCCAAAACGCTCGGCTCCGCCTCCTATGGTGGGTCCGAAATCGTCGGGCGTGCCAGTTCTCTCGAGTTTCTTGTCTGTCATTGGCCAGCACAACGATGTGGTTGAGCCGGAAACGCTGGAATGGACCCGGCCGAGGACCAGGCCGTCGGGATAGGCCGCGAAGGTCGCGTGCATGGAGCCCGTTTCCGCTCGTTTCATAGCACTGTGAGCGGAGCTAAGTCCACCGCCGGCATAGACCGCGACGGTGAAATCGATCCACCGGCGCGCGCTCTTTCCGATGGAGGGGATCCATACCTTCTCGCCCCGCTGCAGGGCAGCACGCTGCTTGGGTGTGAGGTGCGGCCAGACGTGCCTCGCCCAGGATGGGCTTCCCATCCGGCTGCCCTTCAGCATTGCCCATCGCTCTCGGGCGCGGAGGCCGCGCGATGGGAGAGGATCCATGGTGTAGCGAATCCGGTCATGAGGGGGGCCCCACTGCGCCCCGGTGGCAACAGCGAGGAGGTCCAGCGCCTCGGCCGCCGAGACGCCGGGAGCCGTCACCGCCACCGGAAGTTCCGCGAGGGTGGGGTCCACCGCGATATCAGCGACCACGGCGCGCGCGATTTGGGCGACCAGCTGGCCCAGCGTGCCCTTCCCTTCCAGATTGACGGTTGCTACCAGGCGTGTCTTGGCGAAAGGCTGGCCGCTTCCCAGGTGGGAGAGCAGGTTCTGCCAGGCGGAGGGCTCCCCCGCGGCTTCAGGCGGGACGGGGCCCAGCGGCCGCCGGGCGGGCTTGGGATGCGCGCTCTCCGTCTCCACGACCAGCATCCCATCCACGACACGGAGCCAGCTTTTCTCCTCGCTCGCCAACTTCGGAGAGGAGCGGGCGGGTATCTCGCCGCGTGCCACTTCAGCGCGGTAGTAGTCGCGAACCGCTGCGATCTCTCGCTCGCCAAGCGGCGCTGGGATGACGACGCATTCGATGCCATCGGGAAGCGCCTCCGGCTTCACCCGCTCCCAAAGCTCGACGAGGAGAAGGCGGACTGTGCGACCAGCCTCTCCTGGGTCGGGCGTGGTGGAGGGCGCCTGAAGCGCGGGCTTCTCGCCGATGGCGAGCAGGTCGCCGAAAAGGAAGCCGTCGACGCCATACTCCTCCAGGATGGCATCCACCATCTCCCAGAGTGTGTCGGCCTGCACAGTCTTCTTGCCTCGGGTTGGGGCCGGGCGCGCAATGGCCGTTTTGATCTGGAAGTCGCGGTGAAGAGTGACGGCGACCTCTTCGAGGGTGCGCCCGGTGAGGTCCACGCGGTAGGGGGGCCCGGTGGGCGCGGCGCCTGCCGCCACGGCAGAGAGAACGAGCGCTCCCAGAGCCGCCAGAAGTCTGGTCATTTCCCTTCTCCCTTCGCTGGCATGGCAATCCAGGGCAGGCCTGTCAACTCGGTCTTGAGCTGGAGATAGGCGGCACCGCCGATGGTCTCCGAGGCCCCAGGCGTGCCCAGCATGAAATTCCCCGTGGTCTCACTCTCATAGAGCGCGAGATGCGCCGTGCCCGTGGCATCGGGCAGGTCGGCCATCTGCATGCGAAACGCGGCGGCAAACCCGATCTCCACGAGGCGAGCCACGCGGGCACGCGCAGCTTCTGGCAGCGATCGGAGCGTGCCCAACGTTGCGCCGGGGAGGAGAGGCCAGAGCTCGCGAATGGTGGCTTCACGCGCTATCTGGCGTTCAGTGGGAGTGGCGCGCGCCAGCCCCCAGAGCGGCAAGGGGAGTGCGCTCCAGAGCCGCTCGGCTGTCGTGCGCGGTGGCGTCAGAAGGTAGCCCTCGTCCACGTGATCCAGGGTGAGCCGGCCGATGCGCGCCAGCGCCAGCAGCAGGTCTCCCGCGGTTGCGCCCTCGCTGACCACCGTGACCAGGGGCTGTGCTGGAACGGACGCAATCTCCAGTGGCAGGCTCGCTTCCGCGGCAATCCGCTTCGCCGCTTCCGCGATTGGAACGCCTCGCAAGGCCAGCCGTGTGGCTGTGCTGGCTCGCGCGTCATCGAGAAACGGCGGCTGCTGCTTCCGCGTAGCCTGCACCACCCGGCGCGTGAACTCCTCGCGCCCCAGCGCGGCGCGCTGCTCTGCCATTCCCCGGGCGATCGTATCGAATTCGGGACCGTGGAAGATGAGATGGAACGGCCCAAGCTGGCTCCCCTCCTCTCCATCTGCCGGAGGGCGCTCGAACAGGAGAGCCAGATGGACCTTGCACGGGTCCTCTCTATCGCCGGGCCTGGGGGGCCTCGGAGGTTCGAGACGCCACTGGCCATGCCCGGAGCGCGCCTCCGCAAGTTGCCACAGGGCTTCGTCCAGCTGGTTGCCCACGATCCAGCAGAGCGCCTGGTGGACCGCTCGCGCGGCGCGCTCGTCCTTCTCGCCCCGGCAGAGGACGCGCACGGCCTCCAACAGCACGGGCATCTCTTCAGGGACTGTGTGGCGGCCCACCCGCGGGTGGAACACCAGCCGGCGCTCGTCCGGCGGGAGCGCCGCGGCGAGTGTCTCGCGCAGGCTGGTGGTCGTCGGGGCGGCTCCCATGACGATGCCCCGCCATTGGGTCACGTCCAGGCCTCTTTCGTGCAGCACCACCTCGGCGTTCTGAGGCACCAGGTCTTGCCCGCCGCCCTGCGAGCCGATGGTGGCCACGACGGCGACCGCGGGCTCGGGAAGCGCGAGGCTCGCGCATGCTGGTCTCTTCGCTGCCATCGCGACAAAGAGGCAACACCAGAAGAGCGCGAGGAGTGAGCGCCGTAGAGAAGTCATTGGCATGCCCTCCTGATACACATCCGAATCCCCTGGGATTCCGAGATGAGGGTACGTTCATATAGTGGCCTGTGTTCTCCCGGCGGCGCGTCCCCTTCGATACCGCGGATGAAGAGGGCCGCGCGCTACCACCGAGGCTTCGGTTCCCTTATCTCGGAATCTCAGCGATTCCTCGCCAGGGTTGCTTCCCGCGCCCAGGGTGAGGCCGCGGGGGAAGCTCCTATCCTAATAGACGAGGCACCAGACCTCTTTTTGCCATCTCTATCCGGGTCCGGGTTGATGCCGGGGATGGGCGCGAATGGGGAGAGTGCGGGCGCGCCCGGTATGCACCAGCGAGGGACAATAAGGGGGCGTAGATGAAGCTTCGCGCTCCTATCTGAAAAAGCCCTTTGGGCTTTCGGTTCCAGCCCCCGCCGGCCGCGGCTATCCGAGAGTGGAAGCCCCGCCGGGCCGGACGGGGGTGGGATCCGCTGGCGTGGCTAGGCGCCGCAACACCTCTTGTACTTCTTGCCGCTGCCACAGGGGCATGGCTCGTTGCGCCCGATCTTCCTACCCTTTCGCACCGGCATGCCAGGTGTCGCGGGTGCCTGTGCCGGTGAGGGTGGTTTCCAGGCCGCAACCGGTGGCTTCGGAGGCGGAGCCTCATTGTAGCAGTACCACGACCCCAACTCGGCCTCGGTATCGTCGATCAGCGTGTAGTTGCCAATCCTGCAGGTGAGCTCCAGCGCGGCTTCCTTGCCTTGGGAAAGCTGCCTCTCGACCTCCTTCAGGCTGATAACAAAGCGTTCGACCAGAGCCTCCTCGTACGCCTGGCGAATCTCATCCATCAGCTCGCCTGGCCAGAGATCGGTGGAGACGACAACGAGTTTGGCCCAGACAAAGCCCCCCTCTCTTTCCAGGCGCCCGTGGAACAGGCTCCGGAAGTAGGAGATGACCTCGTCCCGCTCCTTCATGCCGGTCATGACCAGAGTGACAAGCGCCTTGAGGCCGGCACTACGTACATACTCGTTGACGTTCGGGTTCTCAATCAGGCGCTCGATGTGGCTCGTGTCGCCGCCGGAAACGGAGGCCAGGATGCGCCCCATGTCCTCCGTCAGCACTTCTTCCAGCGTGTCCGCGATCGCATCGCCGGGGATGGAGAGGAGTTCCGCAATCGCCGGGTAGGCGCGCGTCTCACGGAACTGAGCGAGGAGGTAGAGAGCGAATGTGAGGGCAGTCGATTCCTCTAGGGTCTCGCCCCTGGCGAGGGTTTCCCGCGCTTCGTCGATCACCCGGATCAGTTCCGGCGTGATCTCCTCCTGGCGGGCCACCGCCTCCCGGATCGCTTCCCGGGGCAGCTTGCCCGTATATCGCGACAGTTCCTCCAGAATCTCAGGAATCTCCATCTGCCTTCGCCTTTCGTTCTACGGCCCTGGGCCAGGGCGATGCTACCTCGCCACTCGTAGGGAGGCTATTCGAGCGTCCATTCGATTGCTCACTCTCGTACTCGACTTTGGTCTGCGCGCCGACTCCTCCGGCAGAAACGAGCAGACACAAGATCAGGAAGTACCTCATCGCAGAACCTCCATGAGATACCGCCTTACCAGGCGAGCGGTGCTCATACGCCCGGTTGTTGAACACCATACGCCCGTGGTTCGCCATTGGCCTGGCTCCTCCTCGCCCATCCGGCACGCCTACCGAGGAGAAAGCGGGCGCGCGCAGAACTGTGGGGAAAACGGCAATCGCTTGGAAGGGGCGCCGGTCCGCACGGGCCGACGCGCAGGTGAGCGTCATGATCCGTCACTCTCTCGCGCTTCTTGGAGCTCTTCTCGCGGCGATGGCGGCGCCGGTTGCTTTCGCGGCGCCCCGGGAGAACCTCCTCCCGAACCCGGATTTCGAGGCGGAAGACGCCGCCGGATGGGAAAAGCGAACCCCGGATGACGCCGACCGCGCACTCAGCATCGTCGCGGAAGCGGCCCACTCCGGCAAGCGAGGCGCGCGGATCACGAACCGGAAGGCCACGATCAGCCGCTGGCGCCAGGGCGCCGATGGCAAGATCAAAGTGCCGGAAGGCGCCACCATCCGCCTCAGCGGCTGGATCCGCACCGACCTGGGGCCCGAGGGCTACGCCAGCCTGCGCCTCTACTGCATGAGCGATCGTGGCGAAATCACCGCGCAGCGCGATTCCCGGCAGGTCATCGGCAAATCCGATTGGACGCGCGTCGCCGCCGGGATGAAGGTGCCCGAGGGCACCCAATATGTGATGGCCTACCTGGAGCTGCAAAACGCCGTGGGCACCGCCGACTACGATGACCTCTCGCTGGAAGTCCTGTTCGTGCCCGAGCCGGTGCAGGTGCGGCGCGACCTGATCCTCCTTACCGATGCACCCGAGGAGGACGCCACCGTGCGGAACCTGGAGACGCTCTACCCGCGCCGCATCACGCGCAGCGCGCCAGGAGCCCAGGCGGATTGGGAGAGCGCCCAGGGTGCCATCGTCTATTTGCGCGACCCGGCGAAGGCCCTGGACCTGGCGGCCGTGGAGCGCTTCGCCGCGAGCGGCAAGCCGGTGGTCATGGACCTCGGCGTTTACGCGCGGGCGCGCGGCCTGGAGCTGAAAGAGACAACCGGCGAGGACGAGCCGACCCTGCGCATTGTGGAAGAGGACCCGCTCACCCGGGGCTTCCGCGCGGGCGACACGATCCCCTGGTATGGCGGCGCGAGAGGCGCCTACACCCAGCGCACGCTCGCTACGCCTGGCCGGGCGCGCGTCCTGGCCGAATCGTCGCGCGGCGGCGCCCTCCTCGTCGTGGAGAAGGTGGGGCAGGGGAGCGTGCTCGCCACCGACCTGATCACGCTCCCGGAGCCGGTTTGGAGCCGGCCTGGCAGCTTCAACAAGTACCTCTTCCTCGGTAATCTGTTGGGCAAGAGCGCGCGCTACGGGCGTTACTTCCGCGAGCGCCTGACCTACGAGGGGTTTGTCGCCGCCATGCGCGCCCTCGCCGCCGAGAATCCGGCGCTCCGCTTCAAGGAAGAGGGCCCGGCGTATGGCGATTACCGGCTCTATTCGCTCAACCTGGGCGACCCGAGCCGGCCCGCCTTCCTGGTGTATGGCGTCGCGCACGGGAGCGAGTGGGAGCCCGGGTATGGCCTCCTGGAGCTCGCCCGGCTGCTCGCCTCGCCCGAGGGGAAGGGCCTCTTCGATACCAGCCGCTACTCGCTGAAGATCGTGCCGATCATCAACCCCTCCGGGTATGACCTCTTCATCCGCCACAACGCAAACAAGGTCGACCTGAACCGCAACGCCATCGACCACTGGGAGACCTACCAGGGACGAGATAGCAACAAGGACGGGGTGTACGGCCCCGGCGACTCGGACTGGAAAGGGACGGCGTCGTGCTCTGAGCCGGAGACGCGCACCCTGCGCCGGATCTGCGAGGAGCTGAAGCCCTACGCGACGCTCGATTTTCATGGCAACGCCGGGGGCCGGGGCAACAACCGGCTGATCCTGCTCCCCCGGTACGCGCGCCCGGAGAACGAGGAGCTCGCGTACCTGGTGGCGGAGGAGTTCAACCAGGCGTTCCGCGACCGCTACGTGCTTCACGAGGCAAGCCGCCCCGGCGTGCAGCAGTACGAGATTGAGGCAGTGCAGTGGAGCCCCCCCCGGCCCACACTCACCGCGATGGCGACACGCGACCGCCTCGGCTTCGTCTGCGAGGTGCCTGCTGGCTATCGCAGCACCTACGGCACCGTTTTCCAGACCGATGTCGTGATCGAGACCGCGCTTGCCTTTTTCCGGGTTTACCAGAAACAGCCGTAGTCAGATCGCCTCGCTCATGCGGGTGCACGCGTGGCGCGCGCCGCGCGGCCGTAGCGGCGCTCCAGGAAGGCGAGCACCGCATCGGCGCGGCTGGCGTTGCGCCCCCCACCGCGACCGCCCCGCGCCGCTTGGCTGGTGATGTGCGAGGTATCGTGCTGGTAATCGAAGCCCGGGAGGGTGTGCCGCGGGATGCTCTGGCCAACGAGGCGCTCGATGCTGGCCAGTGCCGCCTGGTCTCTGGCGCTGGCCAAAGTGATCGCGACTCCGGTACGCTGCGCGCGAGCGGTGCGCCCGATGCGATGCACGTATGCCTCGGCCTCCTCGGGCACGTCGTAGTTGATCACATGGCTGATGTGCGGGATATCCAGCCCGCGCGCGGCCACGTCCGTCGCTACCAGTACGTGGATGTGCTGGGAGCGGAACGAACGGATGATTTGCTCGCGCCGGTTCTGCGCCAGGTCACCATGCATCGCCTCGGCCTTGAAGCCTTGCGAGCGGAGGGTTTGAGTGAGCCGGTCGGCGCCCCGCTTGGTGCGCGTGAAGATGAGCGTGCGGCTCAGGGCCTCGTCGCCGAACAGCTCGACCAGCAGCGCCTTCTTCTTCTGCTGCTCGACGTGGATCACCTTCTGCGCCACGCGGTCGGCGGT
>ERZ795045.325-NODE-325-length-63105-cov-10.195400_pt1 | contig 63105 bp, 32 predicted proteins | sample MGYA00375129_ERZ795045 | MGnify/ENA primary metagenome ERZ795045 (study PRJEB30174, sample SAMN05720166) | activated sludge metagenome | isolation source: anaerobic digester from wastewater treatment plant | place: Japan | collected 2015-05-15 ...
AGAATTCAACAATATTATCGCACGGTTTTCACTAAATTGGTTAACAGTATCATAAGATTTAAGGAGGGGATATTAATGACTAGTTTGGTAAAGCTAACTGACCAATTGCTTGTATTTAACAATCAACTTAACATGCGTTATGTCAATTTGAATGTATACTATCCAACTCAGGCAAGTTATAAGTTTCCTGATGGCACGATTATAGGTAAGTGTGCACGCAGTGTATGGCTAGAGAAGATGGAAGTGCCAGGTGCGGCACTTGATGCACGTACATTTAGAATCTTTGACTTTGGTAATATCTTCGAGTTGCACGAGATAGATAACTACAAGAAGCTTGGTATCTACGTAGCAGACCATGTCAAATTCGGCTTTCCATTTGCTAATGAGCTTGTGGTCTCTGGTGAAGTAGATACAATAGTCAAAGTAGATGGCAAGTTAGTAGGCGTTGAAATGAAAACTAGTTATGGTAATAGCTTTATGCATCAGCACATAACTGGTTATAAACGCCGCGGAAATGCAGTCCAGCCTCATACTGTTAATCCACTACAGAGTGCACCGAAAGCAGAACATCTGTTGCAAGCTGGAATTTATTTGTACTTCTTCCAGAATATAGCAAATAAGAAGTATGGCATCAACTTAGACGAATTCAGATTCATATACATGGCACGCGATATGCTAATTGCGGCTGAGTATGTCTTAACATTAGAAAAAGTAGGCAATATGCACAGAATAAATGCCTCAAAGCTATACAGTACATACGATGAGTCTGAGTACGAGGAAGTAATAATGCTTAAAGATATATTCATAGAGCCAGTGCTAGACCGATTTGCAGAGATACATAACTATGTAAAGGCCAACGTTGTGCCACCTGCAGATTATGACTTCAGTGCAAAAGAGAATGGCAAGAGCGAAGACTGGCAATGTGAATATTGTAAATACAAACATCTATGTGAAGTAATCGGGAAGGGTGAGGTAAATGGAAAAGACGTCTATGACATAGCAGAACAATTAGGCGGAGTCTAATTTTCAGTGGTATCCTACAGACCAGCTTATTTCCACATAGGCTGGTCTGATTTATCCACTAGAGATATTTGACCAATAGAAAGTAGAACCAAGGCATGTTTATGTTTATGAGCTTCAAGATGGAGAGGTAATTAAATCGACAGAGCCAGACTTATCAGTTTTCAGACTAATTGGCGGCTATGGCTTTCTAAAATCTAGATATTACTGTTATCTTGTCAGTATGATGTATCATTTATAGTAGCAGGACCCAACTGGAATATACATATAGTTGCCAAGCATATTCACATCGCAAGTGCCGCAGATATAGTAGAATTTATGTGCTTAGTACAATCACTACTGGCCAGACCAACCGCTAGAATACATTCCGTACAATCTATAGGGTGATTGGTATTTACTAGACGTAACACAGATATAGATTAAACTTGGGCCGATGTTGTATGCTAACGAGCTACCTAGAGAAGTTAGATTTGGTGATAGAAACTAGATGTTGCAATTCATATCGCTATTTGCACTCGTTTAGGACGACAACTCAAAGCGTGGCATATAGATAAACTACTCTAAGAAAGAATACTAGCTACATGTAAAACAGATAGTCAATCGTCTACGCGTGCCATAGTTTGTAATGGATACATCTCTGTATCTTAGCTCATAGTAGTATCGTTACCTATTAGCACTTTAGTACGAAGGCAAGCCGGACATAAAAGTCGAGTATGCAACGAAGGCTAAATTGATAGATGAACTAGAATACACATGTGCATACATACCAGCAGAAACTGTATATGGCTACTCGAATTATGAATAGAGGAGTGATTACGATGGATGGAACAAGCAAACTTTCACGATACCTGATGATGTTAGATAGGCTGTATCAACGTGGTGATAAAGAACTTAAAGACAAGACTTTGGAGACAATACATTCTACAATTAAGCAGATAACTAAAGACCAAAAGGCCGCAGGTATAATGGATGAGCTTAGCTACACGTCCGTTTTGACTACTCGCCTAAACAAACTATACAAAATAGCTGCAGGTGATCAAGATGCAGCTTAGCTATAGGAATGGGACGTGCAAGCTTAAGACATCTGATAACGAGTACATAATTGGCGGCCTAAACGAATTCTCAATTTTAAGTCAGTACGTATATAAAATAAGCTTCACAAAGGGATTTGAGCCATCGTGGCTATCTGATTTCAGTTGGAATATAGAATTATTCCTACTGCCAGATAGCCTAGTTTTTACTAATTCAGGATTACTAGCCTACACATCAAGCGAGATAGTATACGACTATCTATTGAAATACTGTGCAAGTCCTGTAGTCAAAGTAATTCGCGGCACAAACTCAATAGGTGTAGATGTAGTAGAGAAGAAGAAAGAAGAGAAGAAATCAAGCAATATTATTAAGATAACAGGCCGACTTGTGGCATTGAATGACACAACAGATTTAATGACTTTAGTCTTTGAAGCTGAAGGCAAATTGCAGTCTTGTAGATTATACGACAGGTCACTTCTAGATAACGTTAATCTCACTCTGTATAACTGGTATACAATCAGCGGCGTTAAAGTAGACGAATCGATAACTGTGGCTAGCATAGAATTAATAGCAAGACCAACAGTAGAACGTAAGAGAGCAGAATTTGGCGTTAAGACTAAGTATAGTCAGAATGCTAGCACAATTGGTTTAGATGAGCTCAAAGCAATTTGTGAAGAGTATGGTATCAAGCAAGTTGGGCTAGCAGATACAGATAGTATGCACGCTGTACCACACTTGTTAGAACAGATGGATACGATACCTGGCGCCGAATTGAAAGTCCAAGCTTCAAACACAGACATCGTTACGTCAAATGAGGAATTGCTTAATAGAGAAATCAATAAGTTAGAATTCACAGTAGTAGACTTTGAGAGTACAGGGCTGGATATCTACACTGATGAGATAATAGAAATTGGCGCGACTAAGCTTGTTGGCGGCTTTATCACTGATACATTCCATACATACGTAAAAGCCAATAAGAAAATCTCAAAGCGTGCAAGCGAGATAACAGGCATAACAGATTCACAATTGGAAGATGCTATGGATCTAGTAGAGGCACTTGAGAAACTAATAGAATTCATAGGTGACAGTGTATTCGTTGCGCATAACGCGGCATTTGACTACTCTATACTCAAATCGAATGTTAAGAGATACCTAGACAGAGATATCGACTATCTTGTATTAGACACACTGAAATTATCACGTAAGTATCTAGCAGATAAATTAAAGTCATTCTCGCTAGATAGGGTAGCAAGCTACTTTGGTATAGAATTCAAACATCACAATGCCGCAGAAGACTCGAAAGTAACAGCTGAGATATTGCAGAAAATCTTGTATAGCAATGGAATAAAGTCATTAAGCGACGTAATCGACGGCAAGCAACTGCAACATCCATATAGCGTGCATGTCTATGCAAAGAACGCAGATGGGCTTTATAAACTACATCAGCTTATAAGCAAATCGCACGTTGAAAGCGGCAAATACGGCCTACCTGAAGAGCTAGTCTTTGGCGATCCTAATCTGCTATATGCAACTGGCTTTGAAGATAGCGAGTTATATGAGTCAATAACAAGTAATAACTTCACACCTGAATTGCTGGACAAATACGACTTCATAGAATTGCAGCCTTTAGACTCATACAAATCTCTGACAATCGATGGTGCAACACAGTATGCAATCAAAGTCAAAGAAGTAAATGAAGATAAGCGACCGATAGTAGCAATTTCGGGTGCAAGATACTGCACACAGACAGAGAAGATAGCATATGAGATATTAAAAGGCAAAGGTGAGCAGATACCAAATTTGCATATCAGAACGTCCGATGAGCTACTCAATATGTTCATGCCGATATTCGGGCCTGAAGTAAGTAAAATAGTATTTGACAATGGATTAGAACTGGCAAGTCAATGCACTAAAGTGCAGATAGTAGATCACAAACTTAAAGTGCCCGACTTAGGCGATACGAACACACGGCTAAGAGAGAAAGCAACAGCCAAACTCAAAGAGCTATATGGCGATGATCCGGTTGCTACAGAGCGAGTAGAATATGAGCTATCGAAGCTGACGCAAAATAACTTCTCTGTCATTTACTATTTGGCATACAAGATAGTGAAGGATAATAACAATCACGGATACATAGTTGGCTCACGAGGTTCAGTAGGCAGTTCGTTTGTAGCGTATCTATTAGGAATAACGGAAGTAAATCCATTAAAGCCACACTACAGATGCCCAAAATGCAAGAGAGTAGAATACGTAGATATTGGCTGCGGATACGATCTACCGCCAAAACGCTGCCCAAATTGCGGCACAGAGTTACTACGTCTAGGTTTTAACATACCATTTGAGACATTCCTAGGTATAAATGGCAATAAAGTGCCTGATATAGATTTGAATGTATCAAGCGAATATCAGGAAAATAGCCATAAATATCTCATCAGTCTAATAGACAAAGACAAAGTATTCAGAGCAGGAACTATCCTTACAATAGGCGATAAGCTGGCTAGAAGTATGGTGCATAAATATGTAGAATCAACTGGCAATCAACTAAACATAGCAACTAGGCTAATGGCAGAAACTCAGCTTGTTGGAGTTAAGCGTACAACTGGCGCACATCCTGGTGGTATGATAGTCATTCCGGACGATGTATTCAAATACACGCCATATCAATTCTCAGCTGACAAAGATGGCGATATCTATACTACACACTACGAATACGAGCTACTTCACGACGACTTAATTAAACTGGATATTCTAGGCCACACAACGCCAACTATGATTCGACGGCTAGAGGATTTAACAGGTGTAAAGAACACGGAAATTGATCTGTGCGATAGAAATGTACTCAATATGTTCAAAGAAGCAGATGTAATAGGCGTGCCGGAATTTGAAACGAACTTTGCACGTGGCATGATCCGTGAATTTGGTGCTACTAGCTTTGAGAAATTAGTTAAGATGTCAGGCTTTGCACATGGTACAGGCATATGGGCTGGCGGTATACGAGAGTTGTTACTCTCAGGCCAAGCGAATGAAAATGACGTAATGGCAGCTAGAGATGACATAATGAACTACTTAGTATCCAAAGGCCTCGATAGATTAATGGCATTCAAGATAATGGAAGATGTCAGGAAAGGCAATGGATTAAAGCCAGAGTACGAGGAAGCGATGCGTAAAGCAGATATACCAGACTGGTACATAAGCATGTGTAAGAAGATAAAATACATGTTCCCGAAAGCGCATGCTGCGGCTTATGTCATTATGAGTTTCAAATTAGCATGGTATAAATACTACTATCCATTAGAGTTCTACAGCGTCTATCTAACTGAGAAAGCAGACGAATTCGACTGGGATGTAGTTAGCTCTGGAGTCTTAGCAATCAATAGAGAGCTTGATAAGAACAAAGGTGAGAAGGACAAAATCAAAGGTAAGAACACAGAGCAGACGTATACGCTAGTGTTAGAATTTCTAAACAGAGGCTATGAATTTCTCAAGCCCGATGTAAATAAGAGTCACTATCATGCATTCTTAGTAGAAAACGGGAAAATCAGAGTACCACTAGACAAACTAACAGGCATAGGCCCGAGTATAGCAAAGAAAATCTACGATAACCGCGGCACTGGATATAAATCTATCCAGGACATATCTAAGCTCAATGGATTAAGTAAGCAGCAAGTAATGACTCTACAACGTACCGGTGCATTTGATGGATTAAGCTCAACAGACGAACAAATTACACTATTTTGATGAGGTGCTAATATGGTAAAACTAATAGAAACGTGGGGTAGCGATGAGCGGGTGGCCAATGTGGCTGCCCTCTCATATGGTAAAGAGTCAGCAGATACTGAACGATTAATCAATAAGCTACTTAAACTCGGGCACACGTCGCCATTTGAATTTGCTGGCGCTACATTTTACATTGAGACATCGATTATTGTTCAGCGTCAATGGATGCGGCATAGGCATCTAAGTTATCTTGAGCAGAGTTTGAGATATGTGAAGAGTTCAGAATCTAAATTTTGTATTGACCAATCTAGATTTAAGAACGAGGAATCTGCTAAAATAGCAATGCAGGCAGTTAATAGCTCAATTGAGGCGTATAGGCAGCTATTAAGTAATGGTGTAAGTGCTGAGGTAGCTAGATCTGTGTTACCGCTCGGTTTTAGTACAAAGTTCTATGCATCAGGTAATCTACGTGCATGGCTACATTTCCTAAAACTTAGGTTAGCAGCTAATGCACAAGAAGAGATTCGTGCAGAAGCAATACAGGTATTGGAATTACTTAGAGATAAATTCCCAATTACAATTGAAGCATTTGAAAAGGAGGAGGTGGCTATATGACCGTATTATCAGCTATAGTGCTAACATTCGTTCTAATTTACGGCATATATTTCATTTATCAATTTAATAAGTTAGATAAGTCAGACTTGGAAGAAATGGTAAATGAATATATCGAACGCCGCAGCTTAAAACGTGCTAGTAAAGTATACAAACTCTATACACGCAAATATAGGAGGTTGTCAAAATGAGTAGAGAACGTGACTATGCAGCAGAACTGAAACGACTATGCAATTTCAATGATTTCATAGACTTCACAACAGAACGAATATACGACAGTGAGAAAGTGCTCAACATGCCGCACGTTAAACGACTGCTACAGGAAAGATATCTATTCCAGTTGCCAGTTGAAGTAATTAAGAATATGGATGTTGATATGCATGAATTAATTAAAGTGAAGCGCGAGCGCTTGAAGGAACCAACTTATGGAATAGAATATGACAAATTAGAATTCAATACTGATGGTGATGATGTATATATAGAATCGTTTAAAGCGCTAAGTAGGCGAGTAGCACGCAGAATTGCAAGTGGTTTCGTCGGTCTCACAGACAAGAAGAACGAGAGCTACATAACTACAAAGGATATAGAAGAGTTAGTCAATGCGGAATTCATTAATAAATTCGCAGATAAGGTAGAGTATCTAATAGCAAACCTATACTTCTTACCATCAAGCCCGTTCATGTTCAATGCAATGCGCGGTGCATTAGATAATCCTAAGCTAATGAATCTTGTATATCGCAAAGGCTGGCTTACATTTGATGAGTGGGTAGAATTATATAATGTTAAAGATCCTGCATACGGTTCATGCTATGCTATGGGTTCTATAGAAGATGATATTAAATCAATTTATGACATGCTTTACTATCAAGCCGAAGTATTCAGACATTCAGGAGGCTTCGGTGCCAATTTCTCTAAGTTGCGTTCAAAACATGCTATGGTAAGCACTATACGCGGCAATTCTACTGGCCCAGTAAGTTTCATGAATGCATTCAATCAGACAACAGAATTAATTGCTTTACATTCAAGCACAAGACGCGGCGCAAATATGTTCATTCTTAATTCAGATCATCTGGAAATATATGATTTCATCAATTACAAAACGGACTTTGAGAATGAATATAGAAACTTGAAGTATGCTAACTTATCTGTTGGAATAGACAATAAGTTTATTGACTCCGTTATTGGTGATTCTGAATACCAATTGAAAGATCCGCATGATCCTGTGCTTGGTTCTACAACGCGTGCACGACATCTATGGTCTAATATAGTTGCCAACGCAGCAATGCACGCTGAACCTGGCCTAATTAATTTTGACTTAATTAATGCTGATAATCCAGAGCTGTATACACGCGGCCCAATTACTAGTGTTAATCCATGTAGTGAATTTCAGGCACGTGACCTATCAGTCTGTGTGTTAGGCTCAGTAAATCTATATGCATTCCTAAAAAATAGTGATACTGGCTTAGGTTACAACTTCGATTTACTTGAAAATGCTGCTTCTACATTACATGCATTCTTGACGATCTCTAATTTTGCTAATGACTTTCCATTGCCGCAACTTACCAATAACACACGTGAGATGCGTAATACTGGTTTAGGCTATATGGGCCTTGCAAGTACGCTCGTTATGTTAGGTAAACGATATGGTTCTGCAGATGCATACGAATTCCTAAATGAAGTTATGAAACGACTTAATCGCGGCGTATTCAATAGCTCAACGCTACTAGCTAATTACATGGGTTCATATGTAGGATTTAGAGAAGCAGTTACTGATTCAATACGCAACAATAGGGGAGTAGCAAGGTTAGGTTCTGTATTAAATCAACAGGCCGGCGAACAGCTTTACAAAGATGATGACGTTGTGTATCTACTCAATACAGCAAATCCAAGGTCTGGAGTAGTGATAGGCAAGTCTGATGGTACATACGTTGATTTCACAGATAAGATAGCAAACCTGCGGCTTATGGCAATTGCACCAACAGGTAGTATCTCGTTCATCTGTCAAGTATCAAGTGGTATAGAGCCTATATTCTCGCTTGCATACACTAGGAAAATCAATGCTGGCACTCCTAATGAATATACAACGGTGGCATATGATCAAGCAATATATGATTATCTAAGAGTACATAAAGGATTAGAAGATGATAAAGTAACTGAATTACTAAATAACCTGGCCCAGAATGGCAAGCTAGATATGAAGCTTGATGATTATGTTGTTAATAACGACCAGATTTCAACTGAAGATAGGATTAATATGTTATACGCATCAGATCGCTGGATTGATATGAATACATCTGTTACATTCAATATAACTAAGCAATCATCGAATGGAGGCATTGATGTAAGTAAATTGGCATTTACCGATCCTGCAATAGATGTATTTATGAATACAGACATGGATTTAGAACCATACATTAAAGAGCTACTTAGCGATGAACATTTCAGGAAAGCATTCATAGCACGTGCGGCCGATTGGTCTAATTCTGAAATTAATGCATCATCAGTAGCCGAGCTTATAGAAACAAAAGAGTATAGGGAATATATGAATGTAATTAAGCAAGTAAGCAATTTCTACCTACTTGCTCAGCTACTTAGACTTAAAGGTATTACAGTGTACGTAGAAGGCTCGCGTGCACCAATTCTAACGAAAGTAGAGAAGAAGAAAGAGAATAAGCCGCAATTTACGGTGGAAATTGATAAGATTCAAAAGCCACAAACACCACAAATGCCTAAAGAGCGGCCAGCAATATTAGAGATGTTGAAACGCACAATCAATATTACGCTACCAAATGGTAAAGTAGGTAAGATGTTCGTTGAACTTGGCTACGTGGATAATGAACCATTTGAAATATTCTTCAGGCCAACTGAATCAACTAAAGAATATGCAGAACTATTTGAAGTAGTTGGTAGATTAATAAGTGTATCGGTAAGAAGTGGCGTAAAGATGCAAGTATTATTAGAACAGCTTAGGAAGACTAAGACATACGGAAACACAAGAGACGGCATTGTAGGTATAATGTACGGTGCATTAAGTGAATTGATATCAGTGGCCACCGCTTCAGTCAAACGTAGGAGAGAGCTAATTAAGCAAGATATAGATACAAGTAAATGGATAATGCAACCTAAAGGCTACTACCTTGATGAAAATGGTAAACGCAGATGTCCAGTCTGCAAAAACGAAGTTGTAAGCAAAGATGGCTGCATCTCCTGTTCAAATTGCGGCTGGAGTGCATGTGTTTGATACAAATGCATATTAAAGTTAATATGTCAACTGATATTTACAGTGTGTATGATACAATAGACTAAACAGCACGAAAAAGGAGGGATTATATGTATAAGAAACATTTAATCAAGACGATAGCAGCTAAGACGGGTATAACACAGAAACAAGTTAAAGATGTGCTTGACACACTTGAAGAAGAGTATAAGACGGCACTTAGAGAAGCAGATATAGGTACGCAAATCAATCTACTAGGATTAGGCAATATCAAAGTATACGAAAGCACGGCAAGAACGGTATACAGTCCAATAGCAAAGCGTGAGATTCAATGCAACGCAACAAAGAGATTCAGACTCAAACCAAGTAAGAAACTTATAAAGGATATAAACAGCTAGATGTAAGCACTCTCACAGGGCGGGTTTATACCCGCTCTTTTTCAATATAGCATCCTCTAGGAGGCAAAGACATGATAATAGCATTTGAAGGAGTTGACGGTGTAGGTAAGAGCACAATAATTAAGGAACTTGTAGATAGACTAATAGCAGACGATGAGAAATATGTAATCTACGACTCATTTCCACCAACCCAATTAGGTTACGATCTAGAATGGCATCTGAAGAACGACCAATTAGATTGGCAAACTGAGGCACATATATTTGCATTAGCACGTAGGCAGATATTCACAGATTTCATAGTGCCGAACTATGAAGATAATATAGTTATCTTAGACAGGTTTATCGATTCAAGTTATGTATATCAAGGCCTATATAACGAGGGCCTAAAAGGCTATGAAATAGTAAGACAAATAAATGAGCCGACGTTGAATGATATGTACAATTTTGGCATCAAAGTTGACTTAACATTTTACATAACTGGCGATATAGGCGAGGTATTAGATAGGCTAATGTCACGTGGCGCAGATTATGAATTAAAATATGATTTAGTTAAGATTAGTGAGCTATATGACATTTACTACTCGTACTTCAATATAGACAACGAAGTCAAATTCATAGATAACACTAAATTGCCGCTAGACAAGTTAGTTGAGAAAATCTACAAAGAGATAAAGAAACTAAAACGAGGAGGTAAGACAAATGGCGAAACAGCGTGATGTAATTAGTGAGCAAGCGATGGCACTGGAACTAATAGAAACTATGAAATCAATATACAGAGACTTAAGCGGGCAGATAAACGATCTGCAATTAATAGTAGGTGCACTTGCAAACATATTATTAGATACAAAGGCATTGAACGATTCACTGACAGTAGACGAGCAGAATGAACAAACCGAGGCCAAGGTTAGAAATACCCTCATCGATTACTTCAAGAGAGTATACATAGCAGATAGAGAAATCTCGAAATTCAGTAATTCAATCTCTCTTGGTAAGCTTAAAGAAATGGAATCTGAGATAGGCTATATAGACAAAGAACTAACTCAGGCCGAGCTTGAAAATATAATAAAAATGGCAGAGTCAGTGGTAAGTAAAATCCGTTCATTCTTAGATGATGAAGATATGTACGAATATGTAGCAAACTATAAACGCATGGTAGTCAATGCATTAAGAAAGGAGTTAAACAATCCTAATCTCGTATTGCCAGGCGATATGAAAAACTGATAATTTGGGGGGGCTAAATAATGGTGGCACTTATAAAAACATTTCTTTTACTATTTTGTTGTATGGCAGCTGTGTATCTTCTAAACTATCTACGCACGCTATGGAATAAATCTGTTATTTTCGTCTGTGATGATCCTAACCTATATCCATACAAGAAATACAGCACAGACGCAGGTTGGGATATAAAAGCAGCAGAAGATGTAAAGATTGAACCAGGTAAATATGTAGCGATAGCAACGGGCTTAAGAGTAGTAATACCAGTAGGCTATTACGGGCACATATTACCACGTTCTGGCCTAGCAGTAGAGAACGGCATCATGACAATGGCTGGAGTAATAGATTCAGAATACAGAAACGAGGTTAAAGTTTTGCTTTACAATGCTGGTGACAAAACGTTTGAAGTAAAGCGAGGCGATAGGATAGCACAGTTAGTAGTGACGAAGATTTTATTAAGTAGTGAGTTATTACCAAGTGAAGAAGCAATTGAGTTAGGGTACATGGAAACAGAGCGAGGGACGAGTGGATTTGGTTCAACTGGAATAAAATGACTTGTAAGTAAGTGATTCGTGAGTAAGTAACTCGTAAGTAAATAGGCGGCAAATGGCCGCCTATTTTTATAGCTAATAGTATATACTTACTTCAGCTTCACAGTTAGGAGCGGTGCTTGAATACACTGTCACAGCTTGTGATACTCTGAATTTACCTGCATTCTCAACATCTGAAGGATTAATTGCTCTACCAAGTATATGATTCCAATCTGTATTAGGTACTCCAAACGGGTTGCCAGTACCATATACCTACCACGCTAAGTCTCCGTTTCCTGGACCTATATTGACAAAGCCTCCATTTGTTGGATATATTGTGTATGTTGCGACTGGCATATTAACAGTATTAGTTGTTCCAGCTGCTGAAAAACTTCTTATTGCGACTGAGACTTTTATATATGGTTCTATTATTTGCCCTATAATTAAGTGACACCAATACCAAGGATTCCACCATATATGCCAGTAATTTTGCCCAACGTGTCTATTGCCTTCCTCAATAACTGTGTATATAACGTCAACTGTAATATTTGTATTTGCCTATATAATATCTTGAAATTCATGCGTTTTTGATACGCCCAAATTTGGGAATTCTACTGTTATTTGCTTAATTGGTGAAGACACACTAAATGTATAGTTTACCTCTTTTGACCTATTCAATGGAAAAGATGTACCATAGGCAAAATTTCCATTAGAAACTATAGCGTGGAACGCTGTTTTATAATGATAACCATTTGGCACCCATGTTCCGATTCTATCAAAGTTATTGCCGAGATAGTCTGAATCGTACTAGCCAACGTTATTTACATATGCATTAAATCCTGGAGTTGCGTATGGTGTTGATATTGGCTATACAGCCAACTTTTTCTACCGTGAAATTATTCTAATGCTGTCGTATACGCCCACTCTACCTTGTGCTTGAACAAATTCATAATCTATTGTTGGAACTGACATAATGTAATCTCCATTAACGTTGACTGGTGTGACATTTAGTATTGTTGGATTTATATCAACAGATATTCTACCAGAGTCTAATTCTATTGATGTAAACTATATATTATCTGGTAATTGTGCAGTTGCAGTTCCGCTAGAGTCTGTCTATAATTTTGTTTTGTGTATCAACATCATTAATTTATTCTTCTTAGGCTACACTGACAGTATAGGGTCAATTCCTGGTGGTATATGCGTATTATTTGTATTATACCAACTTGGTAATCTGCCCATTTCATATATTTCTGGATATATTACGCCAGATTCAATCTTGTTAAATACTCTTTCAACTTTAAGGTAGTCTCCATCAATTTTGAATTCCTATACTCGATATTGTTTGCCATTATATACTGATGTTTTAACAAGAGTTGTTGTATTTAATGTCTAACTACCTTTAAGCATATTTATGTTGAGTGTTCCACTTTTTACGTCAAATAAAATTTCGTTACTTTCGTTACTGGTGTCTTCTGATCCTTGGCTTTTAATATGTAGTGTATTTTTATCAATTAGTAATCCACCGGAAGTACTAGTTATTATTCTGCCATTACTTGTATTTTGAAATTGTGTGCCTTCAGAAATAATCACAGCATTTTCCCCGAGTTCTAACTTCTAAGATATTGTCTAATTTTGCTAAAGCACTGTATTTGCCATCAATGAATTCTATGTAATTGTGCCGTTCTAATCCCACTACAGCTAGCCGCCCTATAGTCTACCAGCACCATCAGGATCAAGTTGGAATGTTGGAGTTTTAATCTCTATATATCCAGTACCTGCACTCAAATCTGTGCGTAGGTATGCATTAGAGTTCTTATAAATCTCGAATTTATCTTTGCTCAGAAGTAGACCTTGCTGGCCATTGCCATACTATGTCTTTGTTTTAGTTGCAATTACTGCATTATTGCCAAGATTAAGACGCTAAGATATATCCTACTCTGCCTAGAAAATAGCGTTAGCGGTGATCTATCCATTCTAATCCCAAGCTAATTTGCCGCCCTACAGAAATCCCGAGCCATCCTAATTGAATTGCAGATTCTTAGTCTTTATTGAAAGCGAGCCTGCTGGCACGCCATTGACGTCTGAATTGGACTAGTTGAATCTAATATACTACTAATCTGGGCCAGAGTTATTTTTGTACAGCTCAAATAGATTACTGCTTATATACAGCCCATCTGCTACTGTATTATTTAGCACTCCAAAATGTTTACCTGCAGTTCTTATTATTCCGTTCTAGCCCAATTCGAGCATCTATGTTATAGTCTAATTATTCTACAGAATCTGGTTAGTAACCATAGCATTCTAACTAATCACACCGGTGTTAGTCCAACTAATTGCACCGGCCTAGATGCTGCCAGAACCGTCTGGATTGAATTGTGCATTTTTAGTCTAAATTGCAAATACAGGGTCGCTTAAATTGCTGAAATCGACTCTAATATACTGTGCTGGATTGCCACTTGCGGCCTAAGAAATCTCAAATTTATTTTTATCTATGTAGAAACCATTATGCTGGCCGAAGTTACTGCTCCAGTCTTTGCCTTCACTCTAAATTGCGCCGTTTGTACCAATTGTGAGCCTATTTGTTATCGTCTAGTTATTCTATAAGATTTTATCGCTTACTACTGCAGACACGTTAATTTGGCCGCTTGGTGTCCACGTGATGAGACCATTCTACATAGAGCCAGACCCATCTGCACCAATTGAAAAATTTTTCTACATTAGCTCTATTGTATTTACTCCAGGCTACTAATTGAATCTAAAATACTAGTTGTTCTACTAGTAGATTTCAAATTGGTCCTTAGACAAGTAAACGCCGGCCTATCCGTCATTAAATGTTTTACTAGACTCACCTATAGCAGTGCTGATAGAACCATCGTCCTATAGTGTAAAATGTGTTGTAAAAAAGTTATGTGTAGAAATCTGTTGCGCAGTTATGCTGTTAGCTACAATTTTAGTAGCATCGACTGTGCCTGTGACCAAGAGATTTCCATTGATAGACACATCAGACTGGAAATCTACATGCTTGCCAACCATCTTGATAGAGCCATCGTTACTCAAAACGAGGCCTACGTGTTTGCGTACAGTCTCGCCATTCTAACCTGGCTCTTCATATACTACTGTCATATCTATCTAATCTTTAGTAATAGACAGCTAACTACCAAGTGTAGCAGCTGACTAATCCTACCAGTCGGATATTTCCTTTACAGCAAGTGAAATTTCGTCTTTCGTCTGTGTTATTGCGCTCTATAGCTAGTCTGTAGGTTTCAATATCCTAAATTTCGGCTAGCAGCTAGTGGTAAATATTTCGTTATATTCTATAGGTCTATCGCAAACCACGTATGTAGGCTCGACTTTTGTGATATTGAAATACTTAGTGAGTAATGGGTTTATGTCCTGATAGACAGTAGTTTCGAGTACAAGACCAGTTGGCAAATTCAAGTTCGTAAGGAGACTGCCTGTATACGGCTAGTCAAGAGTGAGCGTGAATTTCTATTTGCCGTCTATATTCTAATGTGTGGCAACAGTACCTGTATAAATCTCTGTGAAGTAATTACTAGCTATAACAGAACTAAGCTTATTGTACTCGTCTATTAATTGTTTCTGAGTGAACTAATCTACAGACCGTATAATTACTGTTGAGCCGACGATTGACTCGCCTTTGTAGTCTTCGAGTGGGACAGATAGTACGTTATTCTGCTTATCAATAACTCTAGAATTAAATTTCCTGCCGCCGACAGTTTGTACCTCCTAGCTATAGCCAAGATCGACAAATTGTGCAGGCTTATTCTTGTAATCGTCAAATTGATAATTAAGGCTATTGCCTTTGATCTTCAGTACGTTACCACTATCAAGTTCAAATGTGCCATTAGTGAGAGTAAGCGTAATCTCGTGTGATTCGTGTTTCTACATAGACTTAACTAGTCCATCAACAGTGTATCGTTCTGAATGGTGCAATGCATTAACAGAGCCAGTGATTCTGACCTGATCGCCAACCTACTAAACGAACTGGCCTGTCTATGATATGGTAAATGTGCCCTTTGTAGTATCGGAGTCTAGCTGTATGTCTTTTATGTAATATGGACTAGTGTATTTCTGCCCATTATCCAATTGATGATATACGACGATCTATCCTTCGTTATCTATTAATCCATTATTCTAAGTGCCTGAAATGTTTTCTATTCTAAGAATATAAGTATCAGAATCGACAGGCGTGATATTTGTGATAACGCCGGCCCATTCATCTAATTGATTCATTACATTTAGTCTATGTCTATTATCGGTGATGACGTTATGAATATCCTGTTCCTACTCTGAAAACGGTAAAGCCTAGACGTTTGAAACAACTAACTAAGCAGATGTGTTATCAGAAGTGTCGGTCAGAGTAAGATACACAGTGATACCAGACTAATTGGGCCGCAATTCAACTAGTACATCGACTTTCTACTAAGGGCTCTACTCGTCTGTTGTATACATTAAAGTATCAATTTCCTTCTTTAATATCTTTCCATCAAGTTCATAGCTGACTTCTATCTTTTTGAACTCGCCTTGTGGTAGTCCATAAAGATACGGATTCTTCAAAGAGATAATCTAACCCTAATAGATTTTGATGAATGGATGACTCTCATCGTACAATCTCAACATTGGCGGCATATTCTAGCTACGCTACGTCTTAATAGACTAATAAGCAGACCACTGTGAATAATTGCCATTTCTATGATGTCGCTACTAGACATAGAATTTTCTATTCTTTTGAACAACAAGCTCTTTTGTGCCATCCCAATTAGATTGAATTGGTAATGAAGCCACAATTTGCGGCTCAGTAGAGCCATACTCATCGCTATAATATGCAGAGAGCTCTAGACCACCGCCCATATTAATTAATGTATCTGCATTAACGAAAGTGACTGTAACTATCTATTCGTTTGAATTATCTATATGTGTTGTTAACTAAAGATGAGGTACAGCAGTTAATGTTTCAGGCAGTTGTATAATAGGTGTAGCTTCGATAGAACCGCCGCCAACTGTAAGGTCTAATGTGAGCGAATCTAACTAGAATTGGTGTATGTACTCTGTAATTTGTAAGTATGCCTCATTGAATTGCTATGGCGTAAGTAACGATCTCAGCATTGACAATGCCTGCTGACCATACTGAAATGGAGCTATAGACTGGCCCAATAGCTAATTATTTTCATCAAATGAACGCAATATAATCTTAGAATCTTTCAACATCTAGAGCATCTTAAGTAATAGTATGATTTCCTGCATCAACTAATCACCTCTGCGTGTAAAATAACAAGGATTCGGAATATTGTTATTTTACTCAGAGTAAAGAAGGGAGGGCATATAAGTGAAGTCAGATAAGGTAATATCGTATAACGAGGCACTAGAGATAATTGGTAATAGGATACTATTAGAGCAATAGTTGCAGCAGGAAATCGTACGGTACAGGATAGGCACAAAAGGTCTCGAATTGCAGCTTGAAGATGTACTGAACTACAAGCTAAGATTACAGGAACTTGGAGTTGAATACGATGAGCAAAAAGGTAAAGAGTAGGTCACAGATAGTGAGCCAATCGATTCGCAAGCTGTAGAAAGAAAGAAAAAAGGTAAGTCAAATTGAAATAACTAAGGAAGTCTAGCGTGAATTGGATATAAGTTATGAAGCAGTTGATGCAATAGCGCGCCAGTATGTAGAGACATTAGCTAAATATCTAAGTAATGGCTATATGGTAAATACACACTTTGGGAGGTTTGTAGCTGTATGGGAAAAGCAGGGCGATATGGTTAGAGAAATATGGCTATTTGGCAAGTACAAAGGTACATGGACGAACGTGCGTAGTCAACGTGGCAAAAGCCGGGCATAAGTAAGTCAGATTAGAATTATCGGTACAAGTACGTTGTAAGCGATTAGGTAACATAGTACATGTATCCAACTTAGTATAGCGTGGTATTCAAACTATTTGGCGACATAAAAGAGCCGGAGTCTAGAGAGATACAAGAATTCATAGATTACATTAGTAATCCGCAAGTAAGCGAGATCAACATACTAATAAACTCATTTGGCGGCGATTGGAATACGTAGATAATGCTTTACAACGTACTGGAAGCATAGAAGTAGCATTAGGTAGTTCGTACATACGGATTCTCATAGGTCTTTAGTGCGGCTAGTACAATCTTCATGTAGGGCGATATTAGGATACTTAGTAAATACACAGACTTCATGGTTCATTCGCCATTGCTCTAGTACGACTCATACATATCAGTGCCATAGCTAATGAGGACAGTGCATAACCACTACCACACTAGCAGAGATGCAATAAGAAAAATTTACAAAGGATATTTGAGCGATAAAGAGTTGGACTAGATACTTGAAAATGGTGAGGAACTCTACCTACATGCTGAAGAGTAGTTAGAGAAAGGCATAGCAACACACGTAGGATATATCTCATTATAGGACCTAACGGTAGTTGAGTACATAGATGATGATGTGAAGGAAGAGGAAATTGAGGAATTAACTAACGTATTAAAAAGTGGTATGCGCCACTATTACAAAGACGGGGAGGATTTGAAATGAGTGAAGAAGTATTAGAAACACGAGTAACTGAGTTAGAAAACAGATTAGGCGAACTTGGGCAACGCATTGCCGAGATTGAGGCTCTGCAAATGAATATGAGCAACGTCAATCTTGCGCAAATGATTAATATGGTCTCACTAGTCAGTGCATTAGGCAGAATCTTAGTATCAAAGAAGATAGTAACTGGCGAAGAGCTGACTCAAGTATCTAAAGAAGAATATGACCGCTTAAGAGCAGACTCTGAAGCATTTAGAGACAGTTTACTAAAAGAGATGGAAGAGAAAGCAAATCAGCAAGTGGAGGGTCAGCCAGCAGAGAGTCAGCAAGCTCCAGCATCTGATAGCGAATAGGGCGTGTGATAAATGATAGATTTTGGCAAGTAGCTTCAGTAGGTAGTTGATAAGTACATTTAGAAATACAATTTGGGCAAGGACAAGCAATACGCATATGCAGGCAGATTTCCGCTCTCTGCCTGCTTGTCCTTTACATCTGATAGATTAGAATAGCAGACATTTCAATTTGCCAGTGAGACAATTTACTCTGACATATAGTAGCTTAGTTTAGCCGACGATTGGTTGAATGAACAGATAGGTGACATCGATAGCTCGCCTTAGTTATGCCTGCATTTCAAATTGCACTAGCTTGCAGACTAGTTATAGCAAGCGATGCCGTTATAGTACAAAATTTAGGATAATGCCGGCCAGTTCTTCGATACAAACGTCTATATGCCATTTGAGTTATCAATTGATAGCGGTCAATTAGTAAGACATACGATATTGCCAATTCATCAGCAGCAATAGCCTGCAGTTATAAGGCGTAGAATGAACGGAAGTTATGCAGATATTACATACAACGTTGAGTATTCAAATGGATTCATTCGATTCGATGAAGAATAGGATTTGAAATTTGGTTACTATTCAGATGCAGCACTATTGGATATTTATGGCAGTGCACATTTCTTCTCACCTAGCATTAATGGTATTTAGTATAACAATGATGGCCCAATTAAATTATTCACATCAGGTGGAGTATTCTACTCATTCAGGCCAACTACTAATAACTACGTATTATAGCACTTAGAAGTCAAGCCTAAAGAGTACATCCTAAACTATCCAGTCCAATATCGAAGAGTCGGCACTAAGAGAATTGCATATATAAAGTCTAACTAGATATATGCACCAGTCATTTCCATTACCCTTATCTGAAATGAGGTGTTACAACAATGCTTGAATCAAGTGCGATAGTAGATATAACGGAATTGTACGAGCGAATAAAGTAGCATTAGCGTACAATAACTAACGTATATAATTTGGAATCTTACATATAGACTATAGTGGATAGATAGACGTAGCTATATTAGAACATCTATGCTCTATTGAATCATACAGGCGGCCAATTTGAATAGAACGAATAGAGTTGTTGGCTAGCCAACTACTAGGATAAAATCAAGTAGCTAAACTATTATGTCAATCGTAATTTACTTACGTTAGAGTCAGCTAGGTACGAAGACTTCACGTTGATCTCACTTATAGACGGATACACCCACCAAGGAGTAAATGCCACAAATCTAATCGCTGGTTATCTCTCGCCATAGTGTGGTGTAATGTTCTACAAGCCAGAGCAGCGTCAGAAATTACGCACAGTGCAATTCACATACATGTAGGGCCAATATGTATAGGAGATAAACAAGTAGGGCTACTATTAGTGCACAGGCCCGGTTACTGTTAAATTTGGCAGCCAATCTTTTGACTACGCAGAATTAGTAGAATTCATAATTCAGCCTGGAGAAACTATCACGTTGACGTCATAGACTGAAGTACAATGTTATCGACTAAACATACAGGAGCATACCGACTTAATCGAATTGGAATTGCCAGTAGGCATGTACGAATTCACAGTGGAATGCTATGAACGTACCAATCCGACATTGACATAGGTATTAGAGGGCAACGAAGTCAGGCTAATAGGCGACGGTAGTGGCAAGTACCGCTTCAATTTGGGCCTACAAGATGGAGAGCATATAGGATTCTACTTTAAGAATGATAATCCGCTAACTAGGGTTTTTAGTAAGATAGTCTGGCGTCTTGTAGATAACCAACGCACTACAAAGCTACTAAACGGGGGCGAATAAATTGAGTGACATAAATAATCTTGACGAATACGTGTATCGTCAATCGGCGCCATTAGATGATTCATTTGATATAGATAAATTCTAGACATTCAACGACCGCTAGTCTTAGATACTAGATGCTCTTGTTTAGAAATACAGTTTCCTAAGCTACACGCTAATGCAAAATTAGCAGAGCAACTATTAGATAAACGTATATGGCTACACGACTGATGATGGCGTGACATTCAGATTAGATACAACGAAATTTAGGAATGTATATTCAGGCAATATAGACGATCTCGATTACATAGAAGTCTCGCAATTTGATGGATACACTCAATACGAGAGCACGCGATAGTGTATCTTGGAATTTGAGTAGCTTCAGCCATGCAAAGTGCAAAGTGACAATCGCACGCCATACGAACTTGCAATTGGAGAGAGATGCTATTAGATTATAGATGGCCAGTCGCAAAAGATAACATGTACAACTGGTGGCAAATTAGTTTAGGTATACGATCTAGAAGGCGACTGGATATATGATTAGCCATACTATCCTGAAATAGTAATTGATTCACTAGTTAGGTTAAACATTGCAGCAGAATATATGAATGACTACTATGCAGAATCGATTGTGTATGATAATTAGAAAGGTTTGAAGTTGCAGGAAATAAGTTAGAACGACCAATACACGCGAAGTCAAAGTGTGGCATATGATGAGACTACAAGAACGTACGACACGGACGTGCTAAGATCGATGTTTTAGATTTAGCGTGAAGGGCAGAGTGTAGACACGAATAACGCTGAGCTTTATAGGCTTGGCAATTTTGTAGGTAATTAGGATCGCACATACAAACTAAAGACTTGGTGCAACTAGTATGGCTTCTCTTAGGTTTAGGAGCCTGTGACGTAGCAATATAAATATTAGTACTAGTCATACTAGTGGGCGGCAAATGAGCTGAATAAGAACGTAACAGAACTTGTGATACCAGTAAAGGACTAGTAGGAATTCAGTGACTTGAAATTGCAATTCGTATCGAGCGGCCAGTATGGTATCTAGGAACTAACGTCATTTTACTAGACGCCAGATTCAGTGCAAAGCGGATTCAAAGATATGGTAGATTAGCTGTAGATTCAATACAATACAGTGGGCTATGGATTCATACCGTAGGACTCTGTAGTCTAGCTCGTATAGATTTCAGATATAGTAAGCATCAGAACAGTTTAGCCTAGTAGCGAGAGTGTATTGTAGCAACTTTATAACTAGAACACTTAGTTTGAATGTAAAGTGCAAGGCAAATTGCGTAAAGTCTATTAGATTTAGTAGACTGGCTATCAGCAAGTAGACAAGGGCGGCGAATAGAAATTTGAATTTACAAATCCGATAAGCAATGTGATTATACTACGTGCACCAAGTTCATAGTAGCTCTCATAGTCATTCCTAAATGGTTAGAACACAAGATCGGAGGCATAGTAGACAGGTAACTAGCTTGTATTCGATTAGGACCCACGTAGTGAATTGAGTTTCACAGTTAGTTAGCCTGGCAATACGTAGGTCTCAACTACATATCAGCAAACTGAATAGAATGGCCTATTTGCGGCATTTATAGTTTCGTATGATTCTTAGTATACAGAGCCAATTTAGTACAACGATGGATATTAGTACAAATAGTATATCAGAAGCACAGGCTTTTAGTCTGGCGATAAAGACTTATACAGCGATATAATCACAGACGATTAGTTATTCATGCGTCAAAGTGACGGCTTCAAAGTCAAATAGTTCTCATAGTCTGGATACACATTATCGTTAAAAGACTTCATAGTGATAAAGAGTTTCCCGTTGCTTGACAACTAGAAATTCGATTTCTACGATCGAAAGTATGAAACATATAGATACACGATCTACTATCCATCTTAGGTATTTGGTTAGTTTCGGCTGAGCGACATAATCAAGGAGGCAGATTAATGGCTGAATACGCACGCGTTGGCGATCCTAAATATCTTGGTGCATATATAAAGCCCGAAGAGCTAATAATAATAGGAGATGTGGCATTAGTTGGCGGCCCAACTAAAGTAGAAGTTGCAGACATAATGAGCGGCTAGGTTGTGCCATTTTATAGAATCAATGATAATGTAATAAGCCCAACTAAGTATAATACATCAGTTACAATAGATGTTATCTTTAGTGCACCTCTTATAGAAGAACCTAATCAAACATTAGATAGAATGCTAGATAGTGAAACTCTGGCCAATTTTCCACATTAGAAACATTTATATGTTGACTTCCATCATTTCTACTCACTGTTAAAATTATTTCCAATTGTGCCAGTCTATGGGGAGCGACTCAATCAACTTGTGAGTGGCTCGTGGGTAGACGACTCCGTACGTATGTACTAGATTGATATGGTACAGGTAAATACTCTGCCAAATACATCTGGATAGTTGCAAGTTAAACTGATTATGTCGCCAGTATAGTAGTCATATGATTAGCGTGACTAGCTATCTATAATGTATAGAGATGGTTTTACATCAGATCAGATGACATAGAAATCTTATTTCTTTGATTCTAAAGATATAAGAACATAGATAGAAAACGATGTAAATGAAAGAATCAATACAACTAAATAGATAGTTGATAACGGAGTAAAGAGTTAGGAATAGACCACTATATAGAACCTAGCTAAGTCAATGAAATTAGTTTTTGATATAAACTACATAATAGCCACGTTATACATGCAAGCAAAGTGGCAACTTGGGCTTGAATTTAATGGTGACTAGCTTACTAAAGAATAGTAGCTTCACTACAGTAAGGTAAATATAGAAGCGTTTAATGGCAGCCAAAATGCGAGTAATAACTTTAATCTATTGAAGAATGCATTCGATGGTATATCAAACTAGATTAATAGCTACGTAAAGAATAATCTAGTAAACACTACTGACGGGCCAGAAATCAACAATACAAAAGATATAAGCAACTTATTTAGCATAGACATCACCAACAATAGGTCTGTGCATATTACCAGTGTACAAGTCCAGTATGACAACTAGGTAGTAGGTTATAATACACATTAGGACAGAACAATTAGGCAATACATGGGCTCGAATAGAGAACGTGGCACAATGCATTTGATAGTGTAGAATGATGAAGATGGTAGAGAATTCATCGATTCAATTCAATCGTTAAGAAATCTGTCTTAGAGCATAGTAAGTTAGTAGCAAGGAATGGTAAACTAGTAGCCACTACTTGTTCGCGGCATACTTAATATATTCGGTATCACGAATATCTATATAACAAACTTCTAGGTTAGCACTTTAGATGACATGCCAAACTAGTTCAGCTGTATGCTACAGTTTGTTTCAACGTCTGGTAATGTATTGCATTCCGAATAGCGAGAAGTTAATCACCAATTTGCGGCATTTAAGAAACAATAGATGAATTAGTAGCTTGATTAGATTAGGAATAATAACAAAGTTGCATATTATACATTTAATAGCTCTGGTTGGATATGTCGTACTACTAAACCTCTGTTTGACGCAAATGGCAGAATAGATTGGTCTGTTGTGTAGCTAATAAATAATAACACGTTTGGTGGTAAGAACATTTATAGCTCTAAGACGCAACCTGGTTAGTTAACACCATATCAGGAATTTATACATGCTAGAGAGATTATAAATCAGAGTATTAAAGAGCAGATATTGAAACCAATAGAAGTAGAAGCAAAAAGTATTGGTGATGAAAAGAAAAAATAGTAGTTGAATAGTGTTGCTTCAAATTTAGTAGATTTGTATAAGAACTATGTATAGGAGCACTACACGCTAACAGCAATTTATTTTGATTATATGATCCACTACAAGTAGTTTACTGGCTAGTTAATGACATCTTTGCTATAGCTATATTTACACTAGAACTTACTAGCACAACAGAACCACAGCGAACTTATTTAGAATGACCCTGGTAAAGTGATAAACAAGATAATTAGCTGGAGTAAAGACGTTGGAGACAAGAAAACATCTGGAACAAGTGATAAGGAATTAGAAAACTAGATAACATTTCTGAATGACATAATATCAGTTATACAGGAAAAGTATACAATCAGAAATTTGCGGCACTTCCATGCATCTATAATCTCTGGCATCCGCATGCTATTCTATAAGTAGTCAGTGAATAAGTCAATTAATAAAAATGGTAACACGTCTTCTATTGATTACACTCTAGACTATGGTCCGCTTAGAGTCATTGCAGACTAGTATTATGTGACGAACGGGCTATACAATGTATTTGATGGTAAGAGTACATGGAAAAAGCTTGGCGATGCATGGGATTAGATGCTTAAAGCATTGCCAGCATTGATGATGCAACCTACTATAGGAATGGACTACATTCCACCATATCCGGCAGGATACAACTGGTTCGATAGCATAGCGGATGATACTAAGAACTCGTCGTAGTATAACTTATCTTTATAGTACATAGTTGCACTATTCTATATAAACGGTGGCCAATTTGCGTCAAATATAGATCAATAGCTTGTAACTGAAAACTAGTTTAGCTAGTCTCTAATCTCAAATTATGGAGATATATTATTTTCAGATTATGCTAAAAAACTATGGCTTATGCAGCCGGCTTAGGGTAGTAGAAACGTTCGTGTTAAAGATTTACTATACTCTAAATCTGAGTTGAAACCGCGTGATTATAGTTAGGCTGCTAAGAATTTAAGAGACAAGTATGGTATAAAGTTAGATTAGCTAAATGCAGACCAATATACTGGTGTGTAGTTAGATATAGTAAAGGAAGCACCTAAAAATTCTAGTGATATAAGTACGCCGACATTTAACAGAATTGTTATGGCTAATTAGGTAACAGAAATGTATAAGATGATGCATTCATTTGGTATGGATATATAGAATATTAGTAATAAATTGAATGAATTTGTGATTAATTACATGAATCTTGGTGACTGGTTAGATACGTATTCGCCAGCATATTACATATACAACTTTGTGTATGGATAGAAGTCATTAATAAATAAATAGGGGAATGTTCTAACGAAGTTAATGTTTAATGTAGGCGGCGGTTCAGACTGGACTAGTGACTTCCACACTCTAGTAACAGAAGCCGTACGTGTTTAGTTCTATAATTAGGAAACTGATTCAATAGTTGATCTTGCAAAAGATCAGAAGGCAAATGTAAATAGAATGGTATTGCAGGATGCAGATTTATTGTATGGTGATATATAGAAATAGTTTGAATTGTACATGTCTACAACTAGCGATTCGGATTTTCTAGCTAAGATAGGTACTAAGGTTACAAGCGGTAAGAGTGTAGTCTATGATTATACATTTGTATCTGATTTATTTAACTGGCTCATTAAACAAGGAAGGGACGGAAAATATCTGATTCTGTAGTTCTGCACGAATTTTTCATCGTTCTACTACGATATAACGGATGTATAGTATAACGATAATTCATAGAGAATAGACTTATTGCGGCATTATTCCTAGTTAGATGATATGTTCAACTATATGCACGATATGTTATAGTTTGTAGACTTATAGGAATCGAATTTTCTTAGTGCACTGAATTTATAGTTAGTACAATCTGGATTTTTAAGTCCTTGGGACTTGAACTATCGATTACCTACAGAGCCAAGAGACTTATTTATTAGCGGTAAGAATGCAGGGAAGTTTGATGATTTCTATCTTCAAAATGAAGATTAGACTTAGAATTTACAAGTTATGCAATTTGTTAGCAATTATATAAGCACTTTATCTACAAATATGTAGGGGTTTACTAGCAAGACTAGCTCAGATCAGCAGTAGCTAAGTGACTTATTTACTGTTAAGTCAACTTAGTAGAGCTTGTTAGACCGAGGTGGTTAGTATTAGAAAGATGCAGATAAAAACTCGAATAAGAGTATTTACGATAAGATATAGAGTGTTGAGAATACGTACAATAGTATGGTTCAGAACTAGGGTACAGAAAATCAGTACGTTAATTTAGGATTTAATTCTCAGGCAACTAATACGCCATACATACCAAGTGATACATTAATTAAACAGTTACTATAGGATCCGATGTATAGACAAGAGATAATGCAATCTCAGAACTAGCACGATCCTACGGTTGATGATTCACTTACTAAGTTTGAATTTACGAAACTAATGGAAAATTATATGAAATTAAACAATAGTTCAAATTACATAACAAGATAGAATGACCTATTTCTTACTAGTTTGAAGTCGTAGTCCACTGTAGAAATTCTTGGCAATAAGAATACGCGTAATAATATTTAGTTAAATGAATATAATCAACAGACATACATGCAGACGTACATACTTAAACGCCTGATTGAAGACACTACACGCAGACTCTCTATGTCGCCACAGTAGTGTATAATATTCAATCTAAAACGCGGATCATCTACGAATTATGAATTTAGGCAATATGTATACTACTAGGTAGAAGACGTAGCTGTAATGCGCGAATAGGATAATCCAATAGACTCTTAGGTAGTCAAGTTATACTCAATGCTTGACTATTCTGGCGAGCGATTTGTTGATAATAACTATGTTGCAGTAGGTTAGGATACAAAGGAAATGCCTGTAGGCTAGTTACTTAAGCCAGGAGTAGATATAGAGATAAGAATGGGCTATTCTAAGAACGTTGCAGAACTCACAAAAGTATTCGTAGGCTACATAAGAGACGTACAATATCAAAATGGCGAATAGGAATTCATAGCAGAAGGATACGGGTAGTAGCTTGCAAAACCAATTTACAAGAAACCAGAGTTGTATACTGGATTTTTCAATACACCAAAGGATAGAGTAGTAGACTAGATTAAGCGAGTAGGCTAGCCTGAATTGGGCTTAAGCCGGGCTTAGGACGTAAGTGAGAAACTATTCTAGTATATAATGCCACATATAGATGATGCTTAGACTATCAGAAGTCAATTCTCCTGGCTATAGCATAGGCAGTATTTGCCGGCATATGATAATGTGTATAATCCATCTGACTACTATACGACTCTTCAAACAGGCTCATCGAGCGTATGGTCAGTTCCAAAAGACTACTTCTAGAATTTTGAGCATCACTTTGAACATTATACTGCGCAATAGGGTTACAGTGCATGGGACGTAATAGAAGATTAGTAGCTTGCATCACCGGATTATATATGCTAGGTTGAACCACTTGAAGACGTAGCTGGTGCATAGCGTGTATTCTTTGGTAAAGCGCACTATCCATTCAAGTATTATTATTACAATGCTCCTGCTCGTGCTGCTGGTAAGATTTAGTCAACTTGGGCTAATATGCAAGTAAATAACACGGCATCTAATAAGACTGGTGACAATGCAGTTGACCCTGCTGTGCGAAGTAATTACAGAACTGTATATATGAGCTCTACTCCAAACGATTTGCTTGGTAAAGTAATGTCTAAAGATGGCAAAGCAACATCATCGACTAAATTAATAGATGTAGATTAGAAAGAATAGTTCTCTTTCGATTAGCCGTTTAAGGATGATTATTTTACTGAACTACAAGGTTTCCGTGCTTATATAGATGATCCTAAGAAGGTAAAAATTAATAGAGGAACAGATTTTTAGGAACCATCATATCTTTACACATAGTATCTATTAAATAATTGGTAGTCAATATTGGGCATTGGTAAACAAGGTATTGTAACTAAGTCTCCAGATATGCCATATGAAGCAAATTATTTGAATAGTTATATTCCTGGACTATCGTTAGATGATTTACAGGAATATAAGCTTCAATAGTTGCCAGACTATGATAAGAACGATAAATTATTTAGTTTTGTATTTATGCCTAGTAATTAGGATAGCAGTGAGTGGAAAGCTAAGGTAAGTTAGAGCAATATTGATGTATTAAACACAAGTCTTTATGGAAAATATGTAGATAAATCTAACTATTATTATGATATTAGTGGTATTGGTTTCATAAATTAGATCAAAGAGATAATGTTTGGTTCAACTCTTGCGTATGACAGTACGATAAATACTCTTAATTTATTTGAAGACGTAATACAAATAGATATATTAGACAGAAAAGCTGGCACTCCAGTATATGCGGAAGATGCGAATGTAATGTGTAATTTACAAATAGGTTTTGCGTTTATAGATAAGAATATATACTCTGGGCAGCCGATAGTGGTAGACTTGTCTGCAAAATATCGTAAGTATTTGGTTATACTTCCACGTACAATATCATATTAGTCTAAAAGAGATGAAAAAAGTGGAGTTGGTCAAGACGTAGGTTAGGTTAAACTAGCACATGGTATATAGTTGTTGTAGCAATTTGATAGTGCAAATAAGAAGGTAAAATTTAGAATTAGGCATCTATGGCAAGAAACAATTAGTAATAGATTGCAACTTAGTGGCGGCAAGATAGTAGCATATTCACAGTATAATAAGAAGTACAATTAGACGTATCCAATAGACTAGACAAAGGACGACAAAAACGCGAAGCAATATACAGTTGGTGGTAAGACATATTCATATAGTAAGTTAAATCAAGCAAATTGGTACAAATTGGTGTGTATAAAGGATACAACCAATAATAATAATGTTGGTTTAATAGTTAAATAGACTGATTCATAGCCAATTGACCTAACAGTTACTGGTGAGAAAGCAATTGTTCATGGATATTTCACAAAAGATTTTCAATCATTGGTTGATATAATATTTAATAATAATGATCCAACGCTAGGTGAGAATAATGATGCGTTTGGATACAGATATTTATTTGGGCCAATTGATGCTATTGACGTAAAGTTTGATAGATAGAAGGTACTTAATAGATAGTATAAGTCATATAGCCTATCAGAGTTGCAATCCATTTATAATGTTATATATAATACTACAAATCCAAAATAGAAGCCGAAACTACATATAATTGGTAAAGGTAGGCTTACGTTTGGTTACTAGCTTACTGATACAGGATTTAATACAAATGAGTTTGTTGTAAATCAACTTACTACTACTGGTGGTCAATTAGTTATTAAATAGTGGCCAGATTTAAATGCAGATGGTACTCTTGGTACAGATTATAAGATGCGGGCATATATTAGGTAGCACATGTTAGATGTCTATGTAAGTAGGGTTGCTGAATATTTTGACTTAGTATTTAATGATTTGGTAGCTAAGAATGCAATGATCGTTGGAGCAGGAAAAGCACCAGAGTAGTTCTTGCATATGTATGGTGTTCTTTAGTTATACTAGCAGTCATATTCTAATAGACTGCAGTACAAACCTGGAATAAGTTAGAACACAAGTATGCAGTAGACTAGTTAGCTTAATCCGCTATAGACTAAATACCAAACTATTGAATAGATGTATGCAGTATATTTAGCAGATGTGTATGCGGCAAATTACAACTAGGAGATGGACTAGGTTGTCAACTATGAGGTTTTGTAGAATGATATACAGAGATATGTGTTAGGTAAATGGAAATTTGCAGATGGTGAGAACCTGAATATTATATCTAACACATATAATACAGGCATAACGTCATCTAAGAAGATCACTAGTGATTTAGTAAATTAGAATTTGGGTATAGACTAGTAGAGCTATTCTAAGTTTGTGAAGGAATTGCAGAATTACTATAATCAAGTTATATAGGCTATAAACAACAGAATATTAGGATAGCCGGCGTAGTAGACATCTACTCCTGGAGTAAATGATATGTTAGAACGATATTTAATAACCAAGAGTCTTGTTGACCTTAATGATGCAAAGTTGAAAAAAGAGATATATAGGTATATCGCAGTTATTTTAAGCCGTTTTGGACTAACTTAGGCATTATTTATGCCTGATAATAAAAAAGTCAGTTAGGCAAATCAATCAATCAATGTTAAGAAAGATGACTAGCTAAAGACACATATAGAGCAGTTATTGATAAAGTACTATAAGTAGCTTTATAGTTTGATGCTGAAAAATGAAACAGATTATATTGATAAGAATCAGCCAACGAAGTCGTATTTGCAGTTAGATAAGAATTTATATGAAATTTAGTCGTTTGAACATTTTGCACATAACACTGAGCTTAACAATGTGTCTGCATTTACATACTATTATTAGCTTAAGTCGTTTATAATGCCGCAATTAGGTAATGCGGCACATATAAAATACCTAATGGAGAAGTTTTTTGACTAGTATGGATTTGATTAGGCTAGTGGATCAATTAAATATGGTGCTAGTAACTAGTACTCTGTTCCAATTGGAGATAGCAAAGCGATGTAGGCTAACCAAAGTTTGTGGCACACGTGGATAACAGGAGATCCAAATTCTACTTACCCGAAAATTACGCCAATGCATTTGTTGAGAGTATCCAAACGACTATATATTGGTGGTATATAGAACATAGATTATTTTGTAAAGCCAACTAATATAAACTAGCTTGGTTTAACTGAGTAGTTGAGTTATGACGATGTTATTAATCATATTAAGGCAAATATGTTGGATAATACGCTAAACAATGATTAGAAGGCTAATTTTATTAAAGTAAACAGTAAGAGTAGTTTTAATACATTTGTTGATAAAGTTAAGTAGACTATAAACTCAGTAAGTGTATATAAAGAAGCTAGTAAGTGGATTAATGATTTTGAGTAGTAGTATGATGTGTTTAAGATAAATTAGTCGCTTGATGGGAAATATGTATAGAATAAGCAGAGTGGTCAATAGAATAGTTTATATAATATCTTCTCAAGAACATTCATTAATAATGATGAAGTAATGATATAGATTATTCAATAGTATCTTGATAGTAACATCTTGGATAATCTATAGTATATAGTTAATATGACAAACTATACTGTAGTTGACATGTTCCCTCAGTTGTACAAGCCTGGTTTTGGTTTTGTATAGCAACGTTCATTTGATTTGTAGCAGGTGTCTGCTCAACCATTTTCAAAGCAATATCCGGTATCAAAGAGCCCAAGTGTTTTCTAGTGGTTATTCAGTGATTAGTTTAATGGGCACAAGTTTACAAATTACCTACTGCAATCTAATGCAAAGCTTAATTATCCGGTTCACATAAGCAATTTTGTGCGTAGAAGTTTCATTAACCCGTAGCTTTAGATGTAGCCGGATGTATAGACTGACTTGTAGTTCTAGCTAAGCGGAGTCTTGTTTTTTATACCATCGCAGCTGATTGCGTATATTGCAACAGATACTAGTCTATCTACTTATAATAGTGTAAAGCTGAAGTCTGTAGTATACGAGAAGTAGCTTAATTAGTACAAGCTGTTGAACGTGTTTTTGAGCATATAGAGGATGTGTATAGATTATATGGAACAGCTTGGTGAACATACTATTAATGTTACTAATATGACAAGTTACTTAAAAACAAGGGCGTGTTTTGCAAATTAGCTAATTAATTTCTAGTCTTACTAGATGTTGGCTGAAGTTGAAATAAGTATGTCTAGAGCAGAAATGGATCAATTTATCTAGAATTAGGATAGAAAGGTTAAACTTAATGATGGTAGCTGGATTAATATATTTAATTTTGTAACAATTAGTGACAATGGGTACACGAAAGTAAAGAAATAGTATGATGATAATAAGTTAGTATCAGATAATCGAGGTATATGGAACTTAAAGAAACCAGGAAGGCCATCAGAATAGAATTCATACATAAAGCAATTGGACGCTTTACCAAAATTGAATGGTACATAGGTGAAATTCTAGTCTTGGTATCCTTATTGGGATGACTAGTTTGGCTTCACAATATGCTTAGGCGGGCCATTGCATAATTCTGGTATAAACTATTAGTTTCTAGCGACTAAATATGCTGAATATATGAATATAATGTTGTAGAATGTCAATAAAGCTATTCAACAGAATGTAGAATAGAATTTCTTTAAGACAGACTAGAATTATAGGTTTACTACAACTAAATAGTTAATTGACTCAGTGATAAGGTCATTTAATCCGGGAGTCTGATTATGTAGAAGATTGCAAATGTAGAAATTCCATTTGTCAATACGTAGGAACTTGTAGTAAATAGACTTGACGAATTGAATATAATTAGTTCAATAGACCTATAGTTATCTGTCATGTAGGCCAACTATATGCTTAGCTTAAATGAGCAAAAGATTGTGGAAGATGGCCGCACGTATAAACTAGGTATTGAAGAGCGATTCATTAACGTATCTGAATACATTACAGTTGGTGATCGTGCGGCACTTGATTCTAATTAGTACATGGTTGAAGTATAGTATCAATTAGTAAATATTCTAAATATATGTTTTGAGCATATAGTTGATATGCACAATGGCTTTGCTAGTGTATAGAAAAATGGCGGGTATGTAAATTCGTACATGTATGATTAGCTAGTTGATATGTTTGAATCTCTCACAAACAAAACTGTTAGAAAACTAATATACATAGAATGGCAGCAAGTTAAATATTTGCCAGAGTTAAAGAATTCTGATGCCAAAATTATATAGCGAATGAAGAAGAATCAGCCGCCATTGAAGTCGCTTTTGCACTATAATAGGATGAATAATCTTATTTCGATATACTCTGAACTTATAGATATTTATGAACTTATACTAAAGAACTAGCAATAGACATACGAATGGCTAAAGAAAGCAAAGCGCGGATTCTACGTTAAGCCTGAGTTTAAGTTGGGGCTTAGATACTAGTTAACTAAGCTAAATGAGACGGCGTAGGACCTATCTAACATCTCATAGCTAGCGTCGAGTACTGCACAGCAAAATGAACGCTGGAAATACATATCAGATATAGTTAAAGTATAGGCAAGTAGCCCAAAACAGGCGAAAGAATAGGTAGTAGACAAATCAATCCTGCGGTTAGATTAGTAGAATAGTTAGCCAATTGGTGTGAGAAACTAGTACATTAGCTCGTTAAAATATACATAGGCAATATCATAGTAGTAGACTAGCATTTCTGTAAGCGATCTAACAGATGATGAACGAAAATCTAAACAATTGAGTTAGCTAATCAGTTATATTAATGGTATACAAGCACGATAGACTAAAGAACACGTATGGCAGAAAAATAACTTACACTCAACATGGTAGATTTCAGTAGTTGACGGTCTATCAGATTAGTTATCTTCGTTCTATGGTGTTGGAACAAGACCATTTTAGAATTTTCATTTCATATCATCTAAAGATATAATAGAGAATACTGTAATGGTTAACTACGAGACGCCAGACACAATGCTGTTGTATACACCATAGCTACTGTAGAGTTGGGGCATAGTTGGCGATATTATCTCATCGTTTGATATATTTGGTGATCGTACTGCGTCACCGTCAGGTTAGAAACGTATGGTCAATTTGGAGATATAGCTTAATCCGTTGATTGATGAGAGCAAGCGCCATACTGTGGTTAAAGAGAAGAGCATTGGTAAGATACCACAGATACGTGCAATTGTTGGCACGCAGATGCTGAAACGTGAAATGCAATCGCAGATGTATATGGGATCTATAGTAATGATAGGTAAACCAGACATAAAACCATACGACTATTAGTACATAGAAGATTCAAAAACTGGTATATTTGGCCTATTTCAAATTAGAAGTGTAAGCCAGCAATTTGGTATACAGGTTGGGTATGTAACTGAAATAACTTTAATGCCTATAATACGTACAAGGGACTTGCACATGACATTTATGTACAAAGTTCTGATTAATACACTAATAGGTTAGCTATTTGCTGTTATTACATTCTATACACTTGGTTAGTCTGGTTAGCTGTACAGTTCTGCTGTGAAGACTGCAGGTAAGGTGACGGCCAAGAGTGTTACAAAATAGATTGGTAAGTAGTAGATAAATAAATATGCATTTGGATTAGGTACTGCATATTAGACTAAAAGCATAGTTGACAGCCTAAATATTGGTAAGTACATTAACTACTCGAGTGCACGAGTATTTACAAACGAGTAGGACTAGGTAATCTAGGAAGATAGATTGTATTTCCCGTTTGATGTAGTGCCACCAATGAAAGATGGCAAACCATTCTTGACTAACTAGTAGCTGTATGTTCCAACTGGCCTATATGATGTTTTTGAACAACAATGGCAAGCTACTGCATAGTGGTGGAATGAAGCTGGTACGCAATTTACTCAATTCTTTACACGTGACATAGAAAATTCGTTATACTTTGCATTTAGTATGATGAAGTGGAACGATTAATGATTGGGAGGATGATAACATGCAATTTTACAATGTGCGGCCTTAGTAGATTTATTGGAATGAACATACATTGGTAGCAGATGTAAACGGTAAGCGGTAGAAATATCCATTTCAATTTATAGGAGTGATACCATCTACAAAAGACTAGCAAGATTTCGGAGCCGTTATTATGGGTAACGATTAGTCTGATATGATAGCTATACTATATCTTATTCCAACATACGTAGATGCAGAACAACTTAATTAGCAAATTAAGAATGCAGATAAGAAGAAAAGATTGTGAGGTGTTTTAATGCCAACGTTAGATAATGAGAAAAAGGAATATGTTAGACAGATAAGTGCCAAATAGATAGCGGATTAGGATAAGTAGATGCAGAACGATGTGCAAGGTGCAACTGTATTGCCTGGTACTGGCGGCTCATTTGTTTAGCTTAGCAACAATAGTGTGCAAATTCAATCGCAAGTAGGCACTTCGATAACTCAAAAAGGCTAGGTCACAACTGAGGCAGGCACTAAGAAGAATGATAGGATGTTATAGTAGGAACAGCACGGGATAATTCAACAAGAATCGCCAACGCAGGATTTGTTCATACCAAGTTCTGTAGTTACTCCGTTCCCTAATATGATTCCTAATTTGGATATTATAGTCAAGATTTAGTTGCTCTTCAAAACTCTAGGCGACTTTGTATAGTCAAAGGGATGAGATTATGGAACTACTAGTTAGGAATGGGGATTTGCAATTTAATGATGATTTATTGGTGACAGATGATCTTGTATATCGTTAGTAGTAGCTACTGCATAATCTATTCTAGACTGAGCGTGGCGAACTTGCGTTGATGCCAGAATTTGGGATAGACAGATATCAGCTATTTGATTATGTGCACGGTGTGCGGCCTAGTTAGTAGTAGCCATATGTAAATAAGATAATAGGCGATTAGCTACAGAAACTAGTGTCTGGTAGTTAGATGATGAATGTGGAACTTACGCCAGATGATCTGCGAGGCATACTAAATGTTAAAATCACATTCAACTATTTTGGGCAAGAATTTGAAATAATGAATTAGAATATACTAGTTGAGTAGAACGACGTTAAGTCACTGATCAGTTTTAATTAATCAGCTAGATTTCATAGGGAGGCACAACATGCCAGAGATAATTGATATTAGAGACTCACTTATTAATGAATTAAGTTAGCAATATGGTGTAGACATTGAATATGTAGATGGCACATTTTTAGGATCGCTTGTGAACACGCTATAGTGGAGTATCAAACGCTAGTATGACAATGCAGACTAGTAGGTTGCATAGTTTGATTTGGAATCAGTATTGGGTGGCTAGTTAGACATCCTATAGGCAGCACTTGGCGTGCGTCAGCAAGTAAGAATATACGATTAGTCTGAGACATAGCAACTTTCAATAAATGACTAGATTGTTCTTCAGACAATTGACGTTATGCGCTATCCAAATATTCTATCTTAGACACTCGTCTCAGGCAATGGAGGATACTAGTCGGTTGAGGAAATAATAAACGATGATATCCAGATAGAAGATTAGGCCGGCAATAGGTTCAAACTCTATTTTGGTGATAACGACGTTGAATATTGGATTCAGTAGTTTAGCAGGCCAGTCTGCATAGTGCCAGCGCAACCTGTGATTATGATTCCTAATCGTGTTATACAGAAAGATACTAGATTTAATATAATACAATAGAAGTCCAAAATTGCGCCACAGCTAATAGTAAAGTAGTAGCGAAACATCGATAGCATATACTACATAGAGTCGCGCAGAGATTTTGCAAATAGGTTATTTAACACATTCTAGATTGCAAACTCATTTAATTAGTAGTCAATCACATAGTAGCTTAAATACATTGAGCCTTAGATATAGGATGTAAGAGTATACGACAAAATTCGCGGCTAGGGTACTGTTGATATAGTTATGTATCCACGTCTTACTGAGGTAACAACAGATTAGGATTTCCAGTAGGTCAATGACTAGTTTGTAGGTTGGGTATAGCGCGAGTAGTTAAGATATGTGCCGCTTGGTATAGACGTAAGATTTATATGTTAGCAACCAGTTAAAGTTGATGTTGGCATAGGATTTGACATATGGGATTTGAATGTACCAGATATGCCGCAAGATGAATTTGATGAATTAATGTAGACACTAGGTGCAAACGTACGTACAAACTTGATTGATTAGCTATCACAACTTGAAGTCGATTAGCCAGTAACTGCGGCACAAGTATTAGATTAGTTTAGAAAATAGGTCAATGATACAACATATAATGGTATATCGGTCTACACGTTATTTGGAATGACAAACGAATTCTTAAACAGCGTGCAAGTAGTATTCCTTCTTAACAATACAGTTGCATCATATGATAAATTTGAATAGCCAGCTGGCGGATTCGTACAAATTAATGAAATTCTATTTAGCTACAGTACCGGTGGCGGTGGCGTAGCAATATGAAAGTGATGTGATTTGATGCTGGCGAATGTGATATAGAACGATCTTGAGAATCAGCAACTTGTAATAAATTTCGATGGCAGATACACGCTAGTGCGGCATATTGGCTATTCTCTTAGTTATGAAATATATCAAGGTGCAGGTACATATCCGCTCTATTGTGTTACGGACGTAATTTACTATCTTGGCGATTAGCAAGATGATGGATATGCAGACTAGTTGATGTTTACATACTAGCCAGTTGATCCGATATTTGAGGCCAGTATTCTTCCTTCTGTCTCTGTGAATGGCACGAATATTTTATAGAATTTCCCTAGCTAGTTGACGGAACGAAATGAAGAGAGCAATTAGCATAAGTTATAGATGTAGTTAGGCCAGTAGTTAGACTCGCTTCAGTTATACGATGGCAAGCAAGTGACAAAGACAGCATGGGATATAACAATACCTATGGAATTTGACTGGTATTCGCAGGCTTTAATATTTGGCAAGTACGTGCCATTCCTAGATAGATACGTAACCGTTCCAGCAGGAGTTAGCTAGTATATACCAATTTAGTTACTGCCAGCCGCAGATTTCGATATTCAAGATGTGCAGAAGACCAAGCTGAAATCATAGCTGCTGATCGAAGATGAGGTATACGTAGAACCAGTTCACCTTGATGGCAAGTTATACTTCAATTTCTTCTAGCCAATCTCGGGCTAGAGTATAGGTTTAGTTTCATTAGAAAATTACTCTGAAGTGATTTAGTACAAGATAATAAGTGATAAGATAGTATAGATTGTTAAGGGCAGCACAATCTATACGTACGATGAAGAATACATGTATCATGATGGATATTCAGTTATTCTGTTAAACATGAATGGCACAGTGTAGTAGGAATACCCAATTTAGTATGCTGGCACTATTGAGAATTAGCAAGTGATGGAGAATTTACTCATTTAGAAAACAGATATTGGTGTCATTTTATTTGAGTGGGCAAATTAGGACTTTGAGTATACCATTCCAGAAGGCATGAGTAGTATAGTTAATGTGACCATACACTTTCCATTTGATGTAGTATATCCGTATGATATACCAAGTTCAGAGTTACCTGCCTATTATTTTCCATACTCTGAATTATCTGAGTTGGAGTATGATGAAACGTACGTGCCCGCGATAAATCTTGATGTGCCTGGCATTTTTACATACGACCAGATGGTTGAGTAGATTGGTTTAGTCGTTAATAATCAGTAGGTATTGAATCAGATAATTGGCTATAGCATTCCACAAATAAATAGGGTATGCTTAAATGCCGCAAATGCTGTGATTGAAGATTTGATACATTGTAGATATGGCAGGAAATATCCAGTTTAGGAAGAATTTACGGATGTATAGCACTATTAGACGTTGTAGGACACTTAGCTTTACACGTTTTCGATACATAGGAACGAATTATCTACGTTAGGCGAGAATTTCTAGTAGCTAATATAGATGCTTTCATAGTTAAACAAAGGATACAGCTAGTAGGGTCCAGATTAGCTATTACTTCCACTATTAGGTATAGGCGAGTATACAGACACGCAGCCACCAACGCTAATGTCGTATGATATTATTCGTTCTACAGATTTGGACTTTGATGATTATTAGTCATTAGACATGATTCCAAACACATACGGCAACTTCAAATTCGGGCATACAAATCTATCCAGAACTTAGATTGTATTGCGAGACAATCAATTATATTTATCTCAAACGTCGTAGCCGTCGAATTACTTACTTGACACATCAATATAGCAAAGTCAGAAGTAGTAGAATCAACACATAATTAGGATAGTTCTTGATCCATCTGACACATAGCGATTTAGGATGCTTTACAATATGTTCAATCGGTTATGTTCGCCAGGAACTGGCAATGCGATCTTGCCGATGGTAACGTTAGGATAGCATGTATACGTATTATTACAGATTCAAGGTTAGACATCATGGTTTTACTTAACGTAGACTACGATATAAAAAGTGCCCGCAATTGCGGGCATCTTTATCATTCTAGGTCTGTGTTACTGTCCTAATTGATCAAGCCTAACTGTCAATTCTGATATCTAAGCCTGCATACTTGCAATCTCATCTTGGATATTATTGAATATAGTCTGGTTTGTTTGTTGCAGTGTGTTCAATTGCTCAACAACTTGATTTATAGCAGACTAGATGTTCAACTAGTTAAATTCGGGCACTTGTATATTATCAAGTGCTTTTTGAATTTGCATAATTTCATTCTAGTGCTGCTATTGTACCTGTTGTATCTCCTAATCTGTTTTGCTTAATTTCTAGATTTTGTCTACTAGTTCGTTATACCTAGTAGAGAATTCTTTAAGAGTAACGACATTATGCAATAGCCACGTCTTGAAATTATTAAATTCACTATTTAGTTTATCAAACTCATCCTGCAACGACATATTATTAACCTCCCAATTGATTTCTTTGGTCGCACATGGCTATCAGTCTAATACACAGAGTGCAATCTGTATAACTTCGTATTTTAGATTAACAACAAATTGTATACGTGTTAATCTATTGTAGGGTGATATTGTGAAGAGAAAAAGTGCAAGCCGAAGAAATAATTAGAAAGGCCCGCGATTTGCGGGCTTTCTTTATTTTCTGCGATATTTTCTGCGATACTTTTCTGGATATTCATTTGGTATAACTGGTGGCAATTGTTTATAATCCCTATACACCAATTCCTGCTTTACATCTTGTACTTCATCCTCATGCTTCTTGCGTATAATTGCTCCAACAATCTATAGGGACTACACAGCTGATCCTATAGACGCCTACATAACTGGATGCGAGCCTATAGCTTTACCTATATCGCCCATTACCCTCTTGAATTTTTGGCCAAATGACTAATCTTCCTACTAATCTTCTCTAATCTTATTTAGCAGCTTATAAGTATCTGATGTATCTGACTACTAATCGCCGGCCTTCGTAGATGTAGATGTCCATTTAGATGTATCAGCAGAAGAAGACCGTTCAGCTGCAGCTCTTGTTGTCTATTTTCTCTATTCCTATTCCTATTTTTTGGCCTACTCCTCCTATTGTTGACGCTACTGTCGTTCCTAAGCTATTGTTTGATTAATTTGTTCAATTTGTTCTAGTAGATTTTTCTGTTCTTTATTTTGTTCATCTATTTGCTGTTGTAAGTCCTACAATTTTTTATTGAGCTAATCGATAGTCGACTGTGTATCAGCTGGCTACTATGGCGTTTGCGTTTGAGTAGTGGCGACATTTGTTGTTTCATTTTGCTGCTATTGTAATTTTTGCTGCAGTTCCTATATTGTGTTACTTAGATTTTCTAACATTTCTGATTTGCTTTTCGCTAACTAGTAATATTTGTTATTAAGTTCATTAAGTTGCTAGTTTAATTCTTCTATTTTGCTATCTGTAGATGGCCTGCTATTAATTCTAGTTACTATTTCTGGACTTTGCACTACTGGTGCACCCTATACGCTAGATGTCACTCTAGCTATAGGTTGTGCGGCATCTCTTGTCGTATCCTACAATTCAAGTTTATTGAGCTAATCGTTGAAGTAAGGCGTAGATGATTTGAAAATGTCTTCGCCTGTAGCGACTTTGGTTATGAAGCTTATAGTCTTATTTACACCATTTATTATACGTCTAAGTATGCCGCCAATTGCAGTTCTTTGAACATCGCTGCCAAGTATAGTTTCGCGTGTGTCTAATAACGTGACATCATTTATATATGGTAGAATCTAATGTACTTGTTCATCAGTTAGCACTGCACCACTTAGCGGTTCTAAGTCTTTGCCATTATAGTTATATAGTCTTACTAGTCCATTGGTTTCTTCATTAATCACAGTCTAAATATAATTGAATATGTTATCGTTTGCTGTTATGTTTTTCTATCCGCTATTTATTCTTTCTGATATATTTCGTACTATTCTGTTGATAATAGTTTGGCCATTATTCTACTTGTCTGCCATAATTTCGGCATACTGGTCTTGAAATAGTTGTATCTACGTGACAAGATCATCTAAATTCTAAGGCTACATTCGTTTCAAGTAATCCTAGAACTAGTCAGATTCGTTTCTATTGAGCTATTTTAGTGTGTAGTAGAGCTAATTTATATCGTCTACATTTTTGAGGCCGCTAAGTATCTAAGTTAGTTGTTCGTCGTCTTTGAATTGATTATATATATAAGTTGTTTTTTCAAGTAAGTCTTGTGTTGCGTATTTGTACTAGCCGCCAAGAATCTAAGCTCGTGCATCGCTATTGAAAGTGCTTTGTTGTGCAAGGTACTAGTTATGTATGCTTCTAGAGAATACTCCTTGCTGTTGACCTAGACCTAAGTATTTAAGCGAATTGGTTGTGTACACTTCATCTCGCATTTTTGTGGCCCACTTATAATTCCTGTCATGCATTGCATTTTCTTCCTACATCATTATCATCAATTGTCTGAACATATTTTCATCGTATTGATCGAAATCGATAGCCCTTGTTGTATCGTTAATATCTCCTGGGATGCCAAGTACTTGTCTAACTACAGCTTTTACATTATCTTCCTATTGTGCTTCGTTGAATGCGTCAAACTATTGCTATCGATTAACAGTTATGCCAGTAAGCTATGGATTATTCTTTTGTATCTCATTGAACATTATCTAAGAATACTAATTGGCCTGCTAAGTGATTTGATGTCTAATAATCTGATGTACGTCCGCAGTGCCGCGTTCTACTATATTTTGCACATCGGTCACATATCGTTCGCCGATTTGTCTTAGCATCTGATTTACTGTATCTTCCATCTATTTGACTATATTGCTTCCGTCATGCAGAGTATTCTGCAATGTATCTGAGATCCAGCGTACTCTCTAATATTGTGCTAATGCGTTAATTACTAATTTATCGAAATTTTGCGGCGTATCGAACTACAAGCTTTGCCTGGCTGTATACAAATTACTATTCACGCTTGTTTGAAAGTATGATACTAGATTACTAATTAAGTCAGATATAGTTACAGTATCCTACTAGCTATTATGTGAGCCGGCGGTAATCATAGATATGATTTTGCCGACAGACTAGTCTTTTGTGCCTGTTGCTCTAGCTTGAGATTCTCTTGATTGAGTCATTAACTCAACAATTTGGTTCTATAGCTTGCCTTCTGTCGTACTAGTGTCAAATAAATCGTTTATCTGCCTTTCTAGCTGGATAAAATTACTACTAGATTGAAACTATTGTAAATCTTGTAGTGTACTGTCATTGGCGTTTCTCATGTAATTGTCGACTAACGTAAGATAGTCATTAATTTGTTTGTATAGCTACTCATTATCTTTTGTCGAGAATCTTGATTGTTTCGACTACACAAATATGAACTGTGCGATTGTGCTCTATGCCTACTAGCCTTCTTCCTAAGTTGACTATTCCAGGCTTGAGAACTATATTGTAAGATACTTATTGAATTGAGACATATCCTACTATGTTACGTCGTTGAATTCAAATATGTTTTTTAGAATTACTGCACGTTGGATTGTATCGACATGTTCTAATACTTGTTGAGCTTTATCTCCTACGTTTGTTGTAAAATACCTTGACTTAGATATTATATACGAAGACTGACGTAGCTACTCCATAATATTTTCTATATTGCTAAGTATATTAGATGTATCGGCAAGTGTGGCCTACTTACCACCTATTTTTATATTTGAGCCTATCAACTCGTTTAATTTGACTATACTATCAGCTATGCGATCTATAAACTACTGTGCTGTATCTTCATCAACTGTGGCATAATCTGTTATCTTCATTACATCGCTATTGTTGACGTAGTTTGTAAGTTCGTTCATTATCTATTCTACTTGTCTACTGAACTAAGATGCGTCTGGTAGGTTTTTCATATTCCTACGTAATTCTGGATTTGCTCTGTAGTCATCTAGTATAGTGTTAACTACATCATACAGTCTAGTAAGTTGCTGCCTCGAATATCCTTTATTTAGTAATTTGCCAGAGTTTGGGTCTATATTATCTGATATTAAGCTTACTAGATATGCACTTACATTCTATTTGATATCGACCGTTCTTCCTGCGTTAGTTGCTTCTTGTATTTCTTGAAATAATTTGTTCAAATAATCTTCGACTTGTACTGCCATAAATTTGTTGCTTATTGAAGTCTATGTGTCTCTGATGATTTTATCTGCGTTAACACCTAATATATTGCCTTTTAGTGTTGTCTATCTTTCATCAGCCTATATAGTGAATACAAGTTTTCCGCCGGCGTCTAGGCTCATTGTTTCGTATATTCCATTATCTATGTTTATTCTTGTGCCAGACGAAATTAACTTATTAAGAACCTAATGGCCTGGCATAGTATCAAGTGTATATTGTTCATTGCCAGGCATTCTTGTGCTTAGCATTCTTTCTAGTCGCTAGTACAGCGGCTCGTTTGTAGTTTGATTTCCTTGTTCATCAACGCTGTTAATTAATGCTGTGTCTGTAATGAATTGCCGCACATTTTCTATTGTAGTATCGATATCAAGCTATGATTCAAACAAAGAACCGCTAACGCTAACATTTGTGTCACTTAATGCCTGCCTTATTTTATTTAGCGTTTGTACTACTCCATTTTCACTAGTTACATTCTAACCCATTGATGAGACTAATCGATGTATAGGCGAATTATCGCGGCCTATATACTAAGTCTGCATTCTTATCTAATCTTCTATTTTCATATTAGCCACGTTGCCTTCTACATCAGTTAGCAACTTCTCGACATCTTTCGCTACTTCCTACATTCTAATATCTATGTTATTCAATATCTGCTGTGTTGGCGTACCATTGAATTGTTCAGTATCAGGTCGCATTACGATATTACCTTGATTGTCGACGCTAATGCCGCCTATCTAATATTTAACTAATTTGACCTACTGTACAAGCGGTGAGTCATTTTGCAAATCGATTCTTAGCGATTCATCAAGATTTTGATTAGTGCTTAAGAAATTAATTGCTTCTTTTAATACAGGATTTACATTATTTTGTCTTAGTGCAGTATATAGATTAATGAACGAGCTTTCCTATTCAGATTCTGTACCAGTTACCAATCTTGTAAGCTAATTCCTATATGTATAATACGAGCCCTGCTATTGGAAATATGATTCAAGCTATTTGTCTAGTGCGGCCTATGCCATTTCCTCCTATGGTTTGACATTTGACAGAAAGTTATACGTCTAATATACAGATGGCATATCAATAAACTGGCGCGTGCTTCTAAGACGTATGTCGGATATTTCATTTCCTATCTTCTCGCTTAACGTTAATTCGCCCTAATCTCTCTCTGTGCGTTCTACGATTGGCTCTATCTTAGCTAACTATCCGCCTAACGTCTCGCCCTCGTTATTGTTAAATAGTTGTTGCTCTATCGATACGTACTCATTATATGGCTGGCCAGTAGTTGCAGAACGCATATCCTAGTTAAATAGCCTTTGGAATGTGAAACGGAACAAGTCACTTATTGTAGTAAATGGATGTGTTACTGCTTTCAAATCAACGGTTCCAGTTGAGTCATAGTTTGCTCGCTAAACGTCAATTTCACCTTTGCTGATATCCAAATACTATTTCTCTGCATCTTCTAAGGTGTTATTTTTGGATGTCATAAACGGCTAGAATAATTTACGCAACGCTCGTTTTTTATTGAGCGGCAATCCCTTTTCGCCGCCTTTTGTATACTAGTCTATTGAGTCGTTCATAACTTTCAATTCCTAATATATATCTTCCTAGTGCACGGTGCCTGATTGTATTTGATTATTTTCCTTGTCATACTTCGCAAACAATATTTCTAATATGTTATTCTACTTTAGTTTGCGGAAATCGTTTAGTGATTCGCCCAATTTTAAGCGTGCTGTGCTACCATCGTCCATAATTGTGTCTATCTGATTATTTAGAATTGCTATGTCAAGCTCCTAGGTACTCACAGAGTAGTTAAAGCTACTAAACATCTATTCAATTTGGTTATTGTTATATTCATCAAGTGCTGTCTTGTACTACTTATATTCATCAAGTGCTGTCTTGTACTACTTTTGTATAATTCCCTACATTTCATCAGCATTTGCAGATGAGAGGTTATTAAATAATTTCATTGTATAATTTATGCGTTCCATTGGTGACAGATTCTACAAATCAACGCCACCTAGCGTTCGTTCTATTGTATCTATGTCGTCTTTAAGTAGATACTATAGTATGTAATCTGATGCGCGCTAAGTAATGTCGGCCTATTTTTTGGCCATATCTGCGTTACCTGCAAAAACTATTTTATTTAATGTCTCAATTAAATTTTCTTTCTATCCTTTCTATATAGGCCCTTCGTTGATGCCCTAATTTGATGCCATTTTTTTGTCAAATAGCTAGGATATTAGTGTTGCACTACGCCACACTTCATCCTTTTTGTTGCTATCTATTTTACTTAACTAATTCTAAATTGTTACTTTACTTCCATTTTGATTAGTTAAGTGTGCAGATGGCTTAAAGTCTAATATGCGGCTCTAAGTGCCGCCTGTAGTAGGTGTGGTTATGTTGTTAATTAGTATATTCAGCTTGTCAATTAATCTTGTGCTTGTTGTGTTTATTACTTCCGTTAACTGACTGCCCTAGCCGACGTATTCTTTAACCTACTATTCCTACTCTGCAGTTATTCTTCTAAGGCTATCGAGTACGTTAGTTATTCGTTGCTAGTTACCTGGCTGTTGATTTAGTTGTTGTTCAAGCTGTTGCATTATATCGTAAACGTTATGGTGCACTTCTGTGCCATTTACTTCTTCAACTATATCGAGGCCGTGTGTTAGTTTTAACACATCGCCAACTATATCGTGTAATGTGTCTTCCGATATGAATTTATTGTAGTCGAGATTGTACAAATCTGCGACATTGCCTATTCTTATATTTTCTTGCAAGTTGAGTAGTATATCTTTATGTGTCTGTTCAAGTTTTTGAATTACATTCTGTATACTCAAAGACCGTGCAGTTTCTATGTTATATGCAGACTTTTCCTAGTCGTAGCCAAGTGTACCAAATATTTGCCGCATTATACTTGAAGTGCCGCTCTGTTCTCCTGCTGTGAGCAGTTCCATACGTGCGGCCAATATTTGTTCTAACGAGAAGCCAGATAGGTCTCTAGTAACAGTGCGGCCATTACGAAGTGGTTTTCGCTCAGTTAATTCCTACATTTCTATTAGCATATTTACCGACAGCGGATTGCCAAACCCATTTTGTGCTTGGCTTGTTAATAGTTCTTGTATATCGCGTCTTCCGACTAGCAGAGACGAATATTTGACGCCTAGCATATGCTGTGAAATTGGCTATTCGTCTTTACCGTAGTATCTTAGAATATCTTCAAGCTAGCCTGAACCTACATACTCCTACTTTTTAGTGCTACCTTGCATCTACCAATCTGCAAAGTCTATTTTATCCAAAGGCCCGATTTTCTTGCTTATCTCCTGCACTAAGTATGACAAAGTGCTTGCCTTATCTTCGTCCTTTATACTTTGATTCAATATGTTCAACACGCCTGATAGCGTGTTAATTGTTTCTTTTTGCTGGCGTGCACTAAATTGCGGCATTTTGAGCTAACTTACTTCAAATAGATTCTACATAGACAGCTATTTATCTTTAGTGTCACCTGTAAGTACGTTAGCCAAATCCATTATCTATTTGATAGTGTAATCTCTTTGTGCACCTTCATTTTCGTTGTTAGTAAATTGCATTTTATAGAGCAATTGCATAAGCATGCGATCTCTATCTTCTGTCAATTGCCCAGTCAAATTGTCCTATGTGCCAGTCAAATCTAGGCCGGTTGTTAACGTTCGTAAGAATGATATTGATCTACCAGACAGTAAATCCTATGCGTCCAAGTTAATTACAGTTTGATTTAATGTACTTTTAGACTACTAATTATTGCTTGCAACAGATGCACGATCATCAAGTTGCTTGCTAAGATAGTACTGCATTTTGAGCACCATTTTGAGGCCAAAACCCTATGCATTAGATTTAGAGACATTGACTATACTTGGGTCTCTTCTAGTGTCTCTATTGAATAGATTGATTATATTTCTTATTGGTTTTAACAAATCGACTGGCTATCTGCGTTCTCCGGCCTCAATTTGCATAGGTTGGAACTACGACTAGAAGAACTATTTTACCAAGTTGAGCTAGCTTATCTACTTAGGTTCGTTGTTTACATCCTACATTATTGTATATAGTTCTACGCCATTGACCTTTACTGTGCTATCGAATTCGCCTATTAGTTCTTTCTAATTTTCTTTGATTGCATCTTGCACTGATTTTCTTATTGGGCCGAAAAATTCGATTATTTGATTATAGAATTCCGTTTGCTAATCCTACGTTGCCGCTGTTTTATTGTAATCGTTGGCATAAGCTATGAACTAGTCTCTTATTTCCTTAAGCGTATAATTAAACTAATTTGGGTCAGAATTTACAACCTATCTTCTGTTTGCACGCATTATGTTATTATTAAACCATCTTATATAATCTTCCTGCTGATTCCATTGCTGGCCTATGATATTTGTGCGTTGCAATTGCATAGCGAATTCTTGGGCTGTATGATAATCTCCGAGTCCGTACTAGATATTGAACAATCTGCGCTGTATAATTTCATCTATTGTTGTATATACCTATCCAGCTTTATTAGTTGTGTTTTCTATGTTTGTGCCTGATAGCTTTATCTACTCTTGAAGTATATCCTGCTCAAATGGTGCAAATTCGCCGGCTGTTAGCCCAATTTTGTGCATACTAGAATTATTTACACTTATTGGATTAATATATTTTGTGAATATGTCATCTAGCCAGTCACTAAATTGCTGCCTGAACTAATCATCTGTTAGATTAGTATTAGTTACATTTTTGAACATATCTTCCAATTCACTTTGGTTTTTATTTAGCAGTGACTCGATCGATTGTATACGTGCAATTTTTGAAATCTCTTCATCGTCGAACATTGCGTCTATAGCTATACGCATAATTTCCACGCTTTGCAATTCTGTTTGACGTGTATTCAAATTTGGGCGATTTACTTCGTTATACTACTCGCTAAGCTAATTTATAAATGTTGTATGCACTGTTTTTAGGTTCTCGGTATATTCCTTGAATGTTTTATTGAACTCATCTATATATTGTTTACGTTGCTACATTGTAAGCTATATGTACTCTATATTATTGCCTGTTTCTGTGCTTTTCAAGTGCCCAAATTGAATGAGTTCTTTTAACTGATCGAGTCTCGTTTTTTGTTCTGACATTTTACGAATTGTCTAGTTAAGCTCATCAACGTTGATTTTGTCTTTATCTCTTAGAATCTCATATAATCTGCCCTATACTGCGCCTTGAATATCAGTTGTAGCTTCTGAAGTGTCAGCTAAGAATGGCTGAATCTACTCGCGTAGACTTAGTATCTATTTTTCGCGTTGTTCATCAGAAGTGAATTGCTGTATGTCTGCGATAAGATTTCTTATATTCTTTGCATTGTCAGTGACGTTTGTTTGTCTTGGTACTGTAGTTTTTATACCCTATTCTAGTGCGCCTTGTTGATTGATTCTGTATATCTTATCCATCAATTGGTTGGCAAAATCTTGCTCGTATAAGTCTACTACGTTCATTTTTTTTGCATATTGTTGAGTATACAAGTAGTTAATAGGTTGCAGTAAAGTTGAGCGATTGCCCGCAATTTGCATTAAGTGTGACAATGCTATAGGCTTCTGCTACGTGCCTTGCAATTGTGTAGTCTAATTTCTGCCGACGTAGTCGACCATATGTTGTCTCATTAAGCTAAGGACTAATTCATTTGTGCCTGCACGAGACTATTTTTCTACAGTCTGTTCGACATTATTAGAAATCTATATAGTCTTGATGAAATCGTTGAATTCGCCGAGAGTGCTTGTGTCTAGATAGACAGTTGAACTATACAGGTATTCGAGTATTTTGTTATACAGTCCAGTTTGGTTATCTGAGTAATCCAGTAAATTTATTGTTTGGTTTCCGAGCTTAATTATTCGATTGATTTGCTGATTACTTGATTGGTTCATCAACCGCTTTGTGATTTTATTTGCCAATTGTTCCATTTGAACAGAATGCGGCAATTTGAAGCCTTGTCTACTTTGTAGTAGCTATCTATCTTGTAATGGCTATGTCAATAGCTCTTTATCGTCTGTGAAATCTATTATTCTTACGGCTTTGCCTTCTGATAATTTTTGCACTATCTGTTCCTACTGTGTATCTATATATTCTTGCTATTTATCTGCACCTAATATGCTGGCATCGAAGTACGGCTACATTACTATTTGTAAATTTGGCTGTTCTTGAACCTATTTATCGATATTCTGCTATAATTCTCTGACTACTTGTTCTTTTGGGAAGTTGAACTGGTCGCCAACGTTACTCTTTATTAGCGGCACATGTCTTACATTCTAATCAGCCAAATCTGGATATCTGAACTTTATGACATCGTCTATAGTCTGGCCTTCAGCTGGTTGTACTTTTTGATCTACAATTGTTGAATATGCAGTGTCGTACTAGCCGAAGACATTAGACAAGCTCTGGTTAGTGCTCTCTATGTCGTTATATCTCTATAAGTCCCAATCTAGCACGCCTTTAACGACATTCTCGTTATTGACAAGTGAGCTGAATGGCATTGTTACTTCTATGCTTTTGCCACTGATTTTGTGCGTTATACGTAGTTTTATGTTGTACTAAATATCCTCTATGTCGGCTGACAGCGAATTTTGCCCGCTTGTTCTTGATTGAATTTCCTGTTGCAATTCGTCAAATGAATTGAATGCGTTGTATTGTTCCTCACCCTTAAATTTGACTAGAATCTAGCCTTTTTTAGCATTTTGTTGGCCTGTAGTTGCAGTTACTTCGCCCAATTGATATTTAATGTCGTAGTACTACGAACTGAATGTATTATATTGGAATAGTTCATCTGTATTTTCAAACATGCCGCCTTCATTGAATCTGAACACGTGCTCGTCGTTATCGTACTATAGGAATGGTATATTGATATATCCTTGCGGGCTTAAATCATACCACTGATTAGCTTGTATTCTATTGAATGCATTAATGACGTGCTCTGGTATATTTCTTGATATTGTTTTATTAGTCGTATCGTACTCGAACTAGAATAAGTCTGCCAATTCTTCTGGTATCTCAAATTGCGGCAATTTGCCCTAGTACTGCTAATCTGTCTTCCTGATTTTTTCCTATACCATTTGATGTACCTGGTCGAATGATATTTGTTGGCCTGGCACGCCATATTTCAAATCGAATTGCTAGTACTATGGAATACTCACAGTACCAACTTGTGTGCTGAGATTATATGGCTGGCCTTTTGGATCTCTTGGATTTGGTGAAGCGACAACGCCGCCTCTGCCGATATCTTTAACTGCGGCGTTAGTCTACTCTTTAAGTAGATTCATGAAAAAAGTTATATTTCCATTTGAAGGCGAGTTTGAATTAGCCAATTTGCGTTCCTCCTCTTATCTCTCACTTCTGGCTTTGGTGATATGAAGCTAGTATTTCATTTTGCATTACCTAGTTGTATACGAACATCGAATTTGCATTCATAAAGTCATATGAGCGATTCTATTCTGTCTGATATAACGTGAATGTCTACTTCTACATCTGAGTTGGGTACAACGAATACTGCGGCAAATCACCAATATCGCGCATAATCTAGAATGTTTTGTACTAGTCTATATCTACTATGCCCTACTAATCTAAGATGGGCTGTGGTATATGGTTAAGCTAATCGTATCTCTATTCTTCTATTCTATCGATTTTGAATTGGTCGTAATCTTGTAAATTTTCGTGCTATACTTTCTATTCATACACGTTCGTTAGTATATCCTACATTAGAGGGTCCATTATCTTAACGCCGCGTTTAAGGTCTGCTGTGCTCGCTTGCTCGAACTAATCTAATACCCATCTACGTGGTTGATCGAATTTGCTCTTGTACCAATTTAGTGACATTAGCTTATTCTCAGACTACTTGTTCAGAATCGTTTCAGTGCTGGTTAGAGATTCTAATACTTGCCCTTGTGTTTCTATATCATAGTAAGTCTCTATTTTCTCTGGGATATGACTCTACGGATAGAATAGGCCACCGATACCATTAACTGCAAAGTCGGCAGTGAGAGTCTACTATTTCTACTAGAACGTATTACCGCTTAGAAGCTACGATAGTACGCTAGACGTGATCACATCTCCAGGGCTTTCTGTCATTCTATTTCTAACCATTGGCATTACGAAATCTTCTATTGGATTTTGCCATAGCTATCTATATTGGCCTTGCACGTAGTAGCGTTTAAGCTCTTCATATGCACTATTTTGCTAACTGAATTTCTCGTACACATATCCGTAGCTATGCTAGATTTTTTCGGTTATTTGCTTACCCAAACTTGTGCCATACTAATATCGTTTCTACAGCTACGTATCAGTTTGCCGCAATTCTCTATCGACTTTATAGTCTGGCATTATAGCATTTAGATAGATTGTGTCTTTATCTTTATACTCATACTTCTGGTTAATATCCTTTGGCACATAGACAACAACGTCGGCACCTTCTAACGATTTGAAGTGTTCCTCGACTTTCTATATCTTCTCTCTAGCAATTTCATACTATTCATCCAATCCGACGCTGCGTTGTTCATATATGCGTTTTGCCACTTCATCCAAGTCTGTAGAGATACCTTTAATTTGCACAACTTCGCCTGTAGTGGTCTTAAATTGCTAATTGCCAAGATACTCTTCGACTTTTATTTTGTGCCTTTTAAGTTTCATATTCTACCAATAATCTTCGATAGGCTACTACTGTTGTGACTCCATTTCCTCTAATCCTTGCTGTATGATGTATCGTTCCTAAAGTGTGGCTAGACCTGCATCTCTATATTCTCTTGCATATTTCTACTAATTTCTAGTTGTTCTATCTCTAGGCTATACGTTCGATAAGATTCTGAACATATCGACTATTCCATAGTCGTCAACAGAGCCGCGGACTTTCTCGTATCCTGGGCCTGGCAATCTTACTTCGCCATAACTAATTTGCGAGTATGGATCGCCTGCTAGGAATCTATTAGGCAGCCACGGGAAATTTTCAATCATGTACGGGTTTGGCAGTGGATTGATCTTCAAATCTTTGAATCTGACGTTCTGATTGAATCTTCTGTACAATTCTGTAGTGCCAAACATAGAGCCTATACGTTGTTGATAGTAACTACGTTCTGACGAATACCAATATTCTGAACTCTAAAGCCGCAATTTGCCTATCTATTCGCTTTGGTCTTGCATACCTTGCAATGTAGTACCAATCATGAATCCGAACATACCAAAATAGTTTTGCTACCAATTTGAGGCCTAGTCTAATGCACTATTCTTGCCTGCAAGGTATTGTGACTCTAGATAACTCTTGATTTCCTATGTGCTTCTATATTCTGGCGAGCTAGCGAATCTGCCGGCCTATTTTCTCTCACCACTAAATGAACGTATCCAATTGCCAGTTCCAAGTGTCTGATACTAAGTTATATATGAACCTACATCTAATGCATCGCGTTCATCGATAGACTCGATGTACTTACGCTATTGATATTTTGACATGCTAGTGGCATTTGATAGAGCCTAACCGTGTGCCAAATCCTATAGCTGTTCCTGGTAGATTCTCAATGGTTTGAATCTATTAATTGTATTGCCACTAAGTTCTTGCATCTAAATTTGTGCCAGACTTATGTTATTAGGCAACAGACCGTACGGGACTGTATAGAAATCCGGCCTGCCTTGTTTAATTGCGTATGGTCTATACATCTACAGTTTCTCTTCATAATGGAAATCATTTTGTAAGAACATACCAAATGCATTGAGAAAACTCGGCTTCTAATGTATTAGCTACTCAGTCTTAGTGCCTAATCCTATAGGAGTATACTACCAATCCTCACCTTCGAGGTAAAGTAATGCAGGCCTATACTCTTTTACTTGCCCACCATAATATGGTTCGCGGCCAAATTCCCACAATTGCGATTTATATACAGCCTAATCTTTCACACCTTCCATCTGCAGTACATATTCTTTTGTGTAAGGTATGAATTGTGCTAACATACCAATAGACTAAGCTAGGACCTAAGGCCGCTCTCCGCCTGCTATGAATCCGTATGAGAACACAGTTAGTGGGAGTAGGCCTGTGTATTGGTCGCCTAAGAATCTGCCAAGCGGGCCTATACCAGTCTAGTTGAGTATGCCAATCCCGGCTGTAGTTACATTCTTAGCTGTTTCTACACCCTATTTTTTCAATGAGACTTTCCCATCTGTTGAGTCGTATAACGGCTATTCTATTAACTAGAACTAACTTAATCCGAGCCCGAGAAACTACTATTTTGAAAGCTGTGACGTCAATTCGCCAAGCTAGTCGGTTGACTAGAATGGATTCGGCCTACCAAGCCCGAGTTCTTCAAATAGTGCAGAAGGTCGCTAAGCAATGAAGTGCAGCAATGTGGATTCTGGCGTTACATACTATGCCTATTCGCGCTGATATTGTTCTCTAAGTGCTGGGTCCTTTATGTAATAGTCATTGTACCCAGTTGGACTGTACAATTTATTAGTCATTCCCCATTGTTTAATTGGATTTGACTCGATTATAGTATGTGGGAATAACTGACGTATATAGCTTTTGAACTACGGTTCATCTGACTATAACTCACTTGGCGCCTTAAATCTTGAAAATAGAATGTACTTATTCTGCATCTACAGTGACACATAATTATCTTCCATATCTTCGACTTCTTGGAATGTATACTGTTGCATTAACTTATTAAGATTGACTTGTGGTGAGCCGATAGTAGTTGGTGCAAAGCCCAAGATTTCCTTGTATCTCTGCATTAAGAATGAGCTACTCATTATTGGCTCTAGCTATGTATTGATTTGCTCATCACTGAATATATACTGTGGCGTTTGATTAGACACATATCCTACCATACTTCTAACCTATTCAGGCACTTTCAAATGCTGCTACAGAGTATTAATCGAGCTAAGATTTAAGTTGCTATTCTACAGCGAATTCATTGTTGTGACCTAGTTATATTTAATAGCCTTCTACTTTAGGTACTAAAACTACATGGAATTAACTAGGCCGCCATCTTCGTCTATCTAATTTAAGATGTCAGAGAACTATTCATCGTAAATTTTTCTTAACTGCAGCTAAGATTCTCTTGTGCCAAAGTCATAGATGTCGGCTAAGAAGTAGTTAAAGAACATAGAAGTTTCAGTCATAGATAGTGGTTCTGTATTATTGAGTAAATTCACATTGCTTAGCAATTCCATTAGCTTTTCAGAGTATTCCTGTTTGAGTTTCTGTGATAGCTACTATGAATACAGCACAACTTGCCGTACATCTATACCAGCTGTCGTCTATTCTTTACCGAGTACGCTCTAACCTGTTTTGCTAACGCTTTGCTTCATACTTTGATACTATAGATTTTCTAATGGTGACGGCTATAGCAACTGCTATATTCTGGCGTACTCCTACTACTATTCTTCTAAGTGAGGGTCACCTATTTCTTGTGCTTGCTTTGCCGTGCTCTCCTACAATGACTGGATATAATAGTATGTATTGATATAATCTTCAAATTCTTTATACTACTCTTTCATTATTGGATTTGATGGGCTTAGTATATCTTCAAGCGTTGTATCTGAAGTTACATTCTCAGTATTTTGAATTGCTCTCAATATCTTCTCTTCGCGTTCCTGTGAAGGCACACCCATTTGTGTTTTGACTAATGCTAAAATTGTATCAGTTGGCTGTTCTGTCGATACCTTATCCTCAATTTCGGCTCGAATTTTCTTGTATCTAAATGGCTGTGCAAGGTAATCGAAATTCTGTTTGAACATTGTGCGGTCTATATTGAACTGATTGAAGAATGGCACATTTTGGAACTACTAAGTTGGTATCTATCCTACATTTACTTCATCTATAGTATTTGTTTCTTGGTTATATTTGACTAATGATTTAGGGAATATCGTATTAATTTGTGATTCGTATACTCTGAATACAGAGCCTGAGACTCTAAATTTAGGTACTATGTACTATTCTGGTATAATGTCAGAGATGTCATATAATCCATGAGAACCAACTATGAATGAACTTTTGCCGACGATGTACATTCTAGAATTTGTTATATCGCGTTGCAACTACTCATCTAATTCCTTAAATCGCGGCACATTCAAGTTAGACATTTGATGTATGAAATTGATATTGCTTTGCGGGCTAAATGTATCTGGCATGTTTATATTGAGCTGCCCATTGATTACACTGCGTACGCCTGATACTATTCTATCCAATTGCTACTGCTCGGCATCAAGCGTTTGCTATTGGTCAACGACGGCACGTAGATGATTGAATATCTATTCCTAAGTATCTACATTCTCATCTTGGTGCTTGTACATTATTGACAAAGTATCAGCCACATTTCTGATTGTCTCATCAGTTGGCTACTAATTAATGTACTTTGCTATAGATTGCATTGTTTCTGTAGCTCTATCGTCGCTATTGAATAGCGATCGAATGAACTCGTTATTGTATTCCTTCTCGACGATTGTATTGCGTACTAGGTCCGCAACTTGCATTGTACCTTTCCTGGTAGGTACGTACGATTCCTGCGATATGAACTAAGTTATATCCGAATCTTTCAGATAAAGTTGCAACTCTGGCTGAAAGAGCTATATTGGGTTGAAGCCAAGGAACGGGATTTTGACATTCTTTGCAATCTAAGACTACGTTCTCAACGCCTACAACTCAAACTACGGCTTACTAGCAATGACGCCGTCTTTTATGTACATTCCGCTACCGATATTAGCAGACGTATCGAGCCCCTACTATTTCAGCCTCTTTAGTACCTCTACAAATCGCTCGTTCTCTATTTCCTAATTTTCAAGCGACAAGTTGAAATCCGAATATTTAATCTTCCCAGATATGAAGTCTTCAAATGTTATTTGCTTAAAGCCGCGCGATTCTAATAGTTCACTAGTTGATTCAAGTGATTTAAGCCTAGTATTAAGCTCTTCAACTAACGATTTCGTAAGTTTACTATCTTTATCACTAAGGAATTTGTCGAGTATATAATATCTCTTCTCTGCAACTACACTCTTGCCACTTAGGTCTGCTCGCTATTTGGCAAATGTATTCATCTCAGTACGCATCTGTGTGATACTACGCTACATGCCTTGGTCTATTAGCTGATCTGGATCAAGCTATTGGTCTGACATCCACTCGTATATGAAATTCTAAATATGCTTGACACCGACCTAGTCTTCAAGCGATTCAGACTACTATGCCTCGTACATTGTGCGTGCTACTTTCTTTATATCAAGTAATCTGCCAAATTGCCGCTTAGTTCTATTAAGCTATGTGGTAGAGCTCTCTTTATTAATTGCACTAACTGCACTATCGTATATACTAGTTGCAAGGTATTGCACATTCTTACCAAATTGAGTTGTCTACTAGCCAATCTACTATGTTGGGTGATTTAGAATTGTTATGAACTGATCGAATGACAAAGTCCAATCATGTTCTTTACCGAAGATGCCATAGATTTTATCTATCTACTAGCCCAACTTGGGCATATTCTGGAACTAATGTTTAGTTAGTGACGATACACCGGTAGACTAAGTCATCTATAGAGCAAAGCCGCCAAATGTGAATTTCTACATTGGATTGAGCGACGTGAGCTAGATAGTGTACTAAGCCATCTATGCCGGCCCGTATTTCTGTGCTATCTTCTTATTCTCTCGCACGAAGCCGTACATGGAAGCGAGCTAATCTGAGGCCTTAACCATCATATTAGACTATTTCGTGCGATTGAGAAATTGCAAGTATGCCTCGTTATAGTCTATCTATTTCTGTGCCAATCGCTGGCTTAAATCCTTATCCAAATCCTTGGCATAATTAAGCTAGCTAATAGAAGAGATAGGCATTCTTGCTCTATTCTAGATAGCGAAGCCAACTACATTTGATAGCTGGTATGCGTCTAATTCATTAACTGTCTGTGCGCCAGTTGTGAAATAGCGATACTATTTAAGCTACTAACCTGTAAATTCTTCAGTCTGCCGCCAATTGGCTTTAATCTACTTATCAGTCTATTCGCCTACGACGGTGCCCTATGCATATTTATACCATTTAGTAGACTAAATCTACTAACCTACAGTGCTTGATAATTTCTTACCTACCGGGGTGAAGACAGAGCTTATTGCAGACGCGACAACGCCGGCAACCAATAACTGATTGATCGACGGCTTACTTAGTTTCTTTAATTCTTTTGCATGGTACTCATCAAGTTTCTATGCCTTCTGCTATTCAGATTCGTCTTTATATTCTAAATTCCATTGCTAAGCTAACTCTTCAGGTGTCTTTTTTCTTCGCTAGATGCCAGTCACCCCTGAGAATAGAGTAACAAGCGATTTTCGGACACTAAAAATCCGAGATTATATATCAAAAAGTTTCTAACTAATTGGTATATAAAATTATGACCAAAATGGTAACAAAAAGGGGCCCTGAATGAGGGCCCTCTTTTTGCGTTAATTAATTAGTTCGACTTCTTACAGTGTCTAGCGTACAGACTTTGCGCACGCTTCATAACAGATGGATAACCATGTTGCTATGCTCTGCGAATCGCCTATAGTAAACCGGTGCATGATATAGAACCTGTCCGAGTTTTATATGGGAACTTCCGTTCTTTAGGCATTAAAAATGAGCTAGCCGGCATTTCTGCACGTTTACTCTTACTCTTTGGCGGATTCCAAGTTTTAGATTTACTTACTTTCTACTAATCTGAGTAGAAATGTTCATACTACTAGTCTACATCGCTAATCAACTGATTTAGAGAATTGTCATTTGTGGCTTCTATATTTTCAGACATGTTACTTACCTCCTAACATCTGGACTATATCGTCTATCGTTTTACCTTGTATATCCTCCAACGTGAATGACTACTGTCTAGCATTAGGATTCTATGTGCCATATGCTTGTTGCTACTAGTATTGACTATATTGCTGGTTATAGCTCTACAGTTCGGCCTGCAATCGCTGCTCTTCTAATTGCTGATGTGCTACTTTGAGTGCCTGTATATAAGTATACATAGCCAGCGATTCTTTAAGCGGCATATCTAAGAAGTCTTTAATTGTAGAACCTTGTATCTTAGACCACAGTTCCAATGCCATTTCCATGTACGGATCGAGTGGCTTATCCATAAGACCATTTACGAAACCGTTCAGTTCATCTCTTGATAATGGTATATCATTAAGCATTGTCTCTGCAATCTATCTGATCTAGAACTCCGGCACTTCATCAGGATCTTCAGGAAACACTAAAGTCTACTTTGCAATTTCAGTGAATGTCTCTTCGAGTGTTAGATTGAATTTCTCTCTAATCTCGAACTACTACTTAATCTCAGTTATATTAGGCTGACGCTAAATAACGTACGAGCCGTCTTTAAGTTGATAAGTATAAATCTAGCCGTACTCTGCTTTTAATTTAATAAGTTGCCAAGGCTATAGCATATGACATCACAATGGAATAACAGGGTTACTTGCGCCAAAATTAGAGGCTGCAAGTATAAGCTCTGTTAGAGTAGGTACAACGCCGGCCTTAAGTGAATCGAGCATATCCAAGCTAAGTTTAGGATAAATCACCGCTGTAGTCATTACATTCTCCATGAGCTGCTCGTAATCTTGGCTCTTAGCAGATAGTTCTTTGTACTCAAATCTATTAAGCTATCTGTAAATATAATACTCGGTGTCACTAAAGAAATAGAGATATACGCTGTCGTATTGTTTCTTTGCATTGTCTATAATCTGCTTAAGCGACTAGTTTGTCTTGACGAGCTCTTCAACTGCAAGTTCACGTATTTTCTAGATCATTACATCGGTGTCATACCAATCTGTTATGTTTTTCTTCCACGCATCCTGAACAACAGAGTCTAACTATTCATCTTGCTACTTGGATTCTGTGCCCTGTTCTGCGGCCTATGACTCCTGTTTAGCACTCTATTCCTGTTGAAGCTTTTGTAAAAACTTTAAGTCCTACATACTGATCCTCCTCCATTATGCTGTAGTCTATTTTGCTATATCCAGCATTAGTTTATAATATGGACTAATCTTATCTACCTTTATAAGGTCCTAAGCAACAAATTGATATATATCTTGCACAGGATTACCATCTGGTATCACTTGAATATTTTCATTTGTCATATAGACATCGCTAAGGATAATGCCGCTTTCATATTCTGAAAACTAATCGCCGACGAAACTGACTATTATATTTCTCACATAGTAAATAAACTAATTAGGTACTTTCTGAACGATAGGTGTTTCAGGTATCTATTGTGCTAATTCTGCGAGAATGCCCATGAATGCGATATTGAAACCGATAGCACCTTGGATCAGTGCCTGACTCTATAAGAACATTTGCGGCCTAAATGAGAATACGTTATATATTGGTACAAGACTCTGTGCAGTGTTTATATTGATATACTACTAATTATCCATTAACACACGTTGATTTTCATTATATGGATCATACTAAAAGAATATACGCACATTTTGGCCAGAATAAAATTGCCGGCCTGATGTGTCAATTTTGGAATCTGCTATTCCACCTAATATACTTTTAGTCTTATCGCTAAAATTTGGCTTATCCTACATATTAGCTACCTCATTATATAGATTGGAACGTTATGTAATCATTGCTATTTGTAAACTAACTAATTGCTAACTCAAATTTCATCTTATCGAATTTTGATTGTTTTGGATTAACCTTAAATTTTGCTTCTGGAAGTACAACTTTGAATGGTGTAACCGTGCCTGATGGAATTGTATATCTGAGTATCTCTGATAAGCTTACGCTAGAGCTTCTAGCAGACTATTTGAATATCGCTTTATTTGCAGTTACATCTGGCATTACAATCTAGTTATGCGTATTAGCCGCCGGATTGAAGAAGAACTATCTTATGATCGTATTATCTTTTGTCATCTGCTAAACTGTGGCCTATTTGGTTGAAATTACTCCTAAAATAGCAATATGTGTTGGGTCTGTTTTCTTCTTATCCTAGCCAGTTATCTATACAAGTACAAAGTCATTATAAGTTGCACCGTCATCTTTATATTTCTCCATATATATAGGTGTACCAAAGCCAATTGCGGTCGGATATTGTTCTGCAGCACTGTGCATAGGTGACCAAAAATGAGAGATGCCAGGAATATTTGCTTGTATTAATAAATCGTATGTCTATTTACATATATAAGCATTGTATGTATGAGAATATGCATTACCGCTATTCTAGGCAGTGTATGTAGTCTTAATAGTCTATATATAAATGGCAGATGGACCAGATTTGCCTTTTGTTGCCATATTATCAACTTTCTAATGGTCAACTGCATACTTTGTGAATGACTATGTGCTCTATCCTGATTTATATGATATGTCAATGTCCTACAATTTATATGATGTAACTGTCTAATTGCCAGATAGAGAACCTAAAAGCTACTTTGTAGCACTATCAGGAGTGGATACCGATGCAGTGCCTTTAACTGTTACCTTCTAGCCTGGCATTATGTATATTATCTTATTATTCAAAGTCTACAAATCTTTATTTAGAGTATAAGCAGCCTATTTTACTGGCTAGAACTAATAAGTGCTCTAAGTGCTTGCACTTTTCTGTATAGCAAGATAGCTGACCGGAGTGTTCTATGTGAACTTAATGGTAGTCGACTATACTGGCGTTTTCGGCTCTTCTTTCCCAGATGTGCCACCAGATGTACCAGTAGTTGTATTTTTATCCTAAGTATTGTTGTTGTTCTACTAAGGCTAAGTCGTGCTTGTATTGGTTTTAGTTGAATTCAATACATACTCAGATATGGCAAGCCCGTCTTTGGTTATGTAGTCTTTATTAGCCTATGCATATATAGTCTAGATATTGCTACTATGCTTGGCAAACAAATTAGATAATGTGCTAGCATCACTTTGGAACATATACGCCTGTGGCTTGAATGAGATTTGATTATCCTAAGTTAGCAACCCGTTTGCCATCAGTTCGTCGACAGATTTGAATGTAGTTACCGTCTCGCTTACGTACTCTGCTACGAATCTATAGAGCGTTATAGGCACCTAATTGTCGCCTGATAGTTCAGTTGTGCTTTCTATTATTTGCACGTTATAGAACACATGCTAAACAAGTTCGCTTGGCGCTTCGTTCTCACTAGGCATCTAGAAGACGACGAAGCTAAATCGCGGCAACTACTCTGCAGTTATCTATTTGTACCAGCCTTTGGATACGATATTCTTGAAATTGGTCTAGCCTTGTAGCATCTAATTGTGCTATTCAGTCTTCAACTTTTGCTAAGTAGGGTCTGAGTCATTAATCTGAGTAAGCTAGTATATATACATATTATGGTCATACCATTTTTTGAATAGTTTGAAGAAAGAAGGCTCGGTATTAACAGGTATCTACAGAGTGCCGGCGAATACTTCGTTACCTTTTACATACCCAGTAGCAAATTGTGCGCCCAGTGAGAAAACCGGGCGCACCTCTACTACTGAACTCTAAGTTATCTATGCTATATCATCTAATTGTACAAATTCGCCATCTTCACTTACTCCGTATACTATTGAGTTGGATGGAGAGAAGAATAGTTTTTTATTCTACACAGAAGTGCCTCCAGTAGTGTTTAATATTAATAATCAGTCAATTGTTGTGTCAGTCAATTGTTGTGTGTGTTGTGTGCTTGTTATTAAAGGATTAGGCCTAGCCGTGCCACTCTACTAATTTAGGTCTATTTCTTTTTGACTCTTAACTGCGGCACGACATATAAAGTCTACAGATTCGATCAGAGTTTCTGCGCCAGCAACTACGCTTGTGCCTTCACTTAGGAATTCGAGGTCAATGAATGTTGTTGTATCTACTATAGCTTTCTTGTTGCCTGATTTCACATCATTTTCGATAGTTGCACTTACTATATTTAAGTTGAATGGCGGGAACTCATCTAAGTACAAGACGGGCCTCTATCTTACACTACCCAAGCTTCTAAGTGCAGCTTTCAGCATTTCTCCGATTTTCTCATAAAGAACTTTTAGACTGTTGATCTTTTTATTCTAGTCCTAACTTAAATACTATGCTTTCTATTGGTCCTAAGCTGTTTTCTATTCATTAAGCTAGCTTATTACCTCAGTATCATATTGTAATGGGCCAGTACCAACAAGTTCACTGACTTTATTTATCATTGAATCAATTGCACGACCTTGGTCAATTTGTGAAGTTGATAATCCGAGCTTATTTAACAATGCAAAATACTTAGATAGCTACTAATCTAGCTTGTCATCGAAGTTAATTACAGAGCTATTCTTATCTGCATTTTCGAATATGAGCTAGAATTTTTGAAACATAGTCTGATTAGAAACAAGCTCATATATGAATCCGCCAGTTAGGACTACGCCAGTAAATCGGCCGGCGGTTGTACGCTATCCGCGGCCTATCTACAATGGTGCTTCACTACCAAGCACATTGATTGGCTACTTATTCCTAACAGTCCTATACTCATACGTTTGGATAGTACCAACTGGTATGTTACTATCCTATACTGTTATTATGGTACTCTATGGACTTATTGTATATTGTTTATCGTTTAGATTTGCCATTTTATCACTCCTCAGTTACCGTGTAGTCTGGCACGATTAAATAAGTTGCTTAATCTCTTGCTACTTGTACACGCCTGTGCAAACGAAATCCATGCTTTCGAGAATCTACCGCTAACCTGCAGATATGCTAACCTATTCTGACATGAATTCTACATCTTTGAATATAGTTTTATCGAGTAATGCATATCTTGTGTTTGCATCAAGATCGTCTTGTATTATCATTGACACAAGAGTCATATCAAACGGTGGCAGTTCATCAAGGAATATTGCAGGCCTTGCGCCTAGGTCTTTGTATGTCATCAATACAGATTGTAAAGCAT
>ERZ795045.338-NODE-338-length-61981-cov-41.589833_pt1 | contig 61981 bp, 51 predicted proteins | sample MGYA00375129_ERZ795045 | MGnify/ENA primary metagenome ERZ795045 (study PRJEB30174, sample SAMN05720166) | activated sludge metagenome | isolation source: anaerobic digester from wastewater treatment plant | place: Japan | collected 2015-05-15 ...
CCGTAAAGTAATCACCTTCAAGGAAAGAACCTACCGATATCACCACATCGAGCTCATCGGCACCTTGCTCAAGGGCCATTTCGCATTCGGAAAGTTTAATTTCAAGGAATGTTTGTGATGCTGGAAAACCTGCTGCAACCGAGGCAATTTTTACGCTGGGCGCAGATAGATTTTCTTTTACTGCTGCCACAAGCGAAGGGTAAACACAAATGGCTGCAACGTTTGGCATTCCCGGAAACTGGTTAGGGAATTGGCTTACCTTTTCGGCAAAAAGCTTGCCTCGCTCATAGCCATCGGTTGTATTTAGTGTGGTAAGGTCAATCATGCTAAAGCAGCGCTTTAGAATCTCTACGTCGCCTTTACGTGACTGAGCAATATCCTTGAACTTATTGATTGCTTTTTCAACCTCGGCAGCTTCGACCTCAATGTTAAACTTGTCTTCGAACGATAAGTCCATAGCTTTCTATTATTAGATTGTGATTTTGTTGGCAAAGTTACAACAATTTGGTATTACCCTGGTGCCGTTCGCTATCGCGTTTGGTTTTCTTTTCAATACTTTGAAGAAGGGCTTGGGTAAGGTTAATGCCGGTTTGGTTAGCAAGGCAAATCAGCACAAACAGTATATCGGCCATTTCGGGAGCAGGATCATGATCGGTTTCCCCTTCCTTGAACGACTGCTCGCCATATCTCCTGGCCATAATTCGGGCTAACTCGCCCACCTCTTCCACCAGCAGAGTCATGTTGGTAAGCTCATTAAAGTAGCGTACCCCTTTGGTTTTAATCCAATTGTCAACCAGTTTCTGAGCATCGTCGAGTGTGAGCTGTGTCATAAATCTTTATTTTTTGAGTCGATAATAATGGTTACCGGGCCAGAATTTACCAGGCTAACATCCATCATTGCTCCGAACACACCACGTTCAACCCGTTTACTGGTTGCGTGCTCCAGCATCATTATAAACTTTTCATATAGCGGAATGGCAATATCCGGGGGGGCAGCTTGAACGTACGATGGCCGATTGCCTTTTTTGGTTTTTGCATGAAGGGTAAACTGGCTTACAACCAGTATTTGACCGTTCACATCCATAACGCTGAGGTTCATGATGCCCTCGGCATCGTTAAATATTCGCAGGCGGACAATTTTACCAACCATCCATTCCAAATCCTCTTCAGTATCGGAATGTTCAAAACCAGCTAGTACTAGAAGACCGTTACCAATTGAACCGGTTATGCTTCCGTTAACCGAAACGCTAGCCTGACTTACACGCTGTATTACAACTCTCATTGGACACTAAACAAATATGCCCCGCTAAGTTACTAAAAAACAAATTGAATATTGATTTGTTATTACCGTGTAACTTTAAACAAAAAGAACATGAAATTTTTAACATTACTAACAGCACTCCTGATTAGTACTACAGTTTGGTCACAGGAGTTTATTGCCGATGCGAGTAGTTCCACCCTGAAATGGAATGCCAAAAAAGTAACTGGTGAACATTACGGCAAAGTGAAGCTTAAAGAGGGCAAATTGGTTATCAGAGATAACCAGATTGCTGGCGGAAATTTTGTTATCGATATGGAATCGATAACATGTGACGATTTAGAGAGCCCAGAATGGAATAAAAAGTTGATTGACCACCTAAAATCTGACGATTTTTTTAGTGTTGGAACATACCGGGTTGCTCTCCTTGGAAATGTTAGGTCGGACAAGTTTAATGGCGATAAGGCCAAAGTAACGACCGATTTGACTATCAAGGGTATTACAAAGCCAATCACCTTTGAGGTAATTAAAAAGGGAAATGTGTACACATCAACGATTACAGTTGATCGCACCCAGTACAATATTCGTTATGGATCAGGAAAATTCTTTGAGGGATTAGGCGATAAAATGATTTACGACGAGTTTACGATTGAAGTAAAGCTGGTTGTGAAATAAAAATCATTTCAGAAGAAAGTTCAGATAAATATAAATGGCTGGCAATGTTGCTATACTCAGTATGGTGGAGACAAACAGATTACCCGCAGCAAGCTGGTAGTTTCCACCATACCTTCTGCTCATTACCACTATTATTGTTTGGCAGGGCATAGCCATTTGCATCACAAGAACAATAAAGGCTTCGCTCGAAATTTGCAGGTTAAAAAATCGGAATATCCATAGGTAAATAAAGCCCAAAAAAACTGGTAATAAAATCAACTTATTGAGGCTAAGCAGGTAAATACTTTTATGGCTCACGGATTTACGAATACCCAACCCCATAAGCAAAGCCCCAATGTAAACCATTGATAGGGGGCTGGTAGCCTTACCCAATCCACTCAGGGCATCGATAAAAAACGCTGGAATTTTTATGCCAAAGGCAGTAATTGTAAAACCAATTAGTAAGGCAAAAGTGTTGATGTTAAGCAAACTTTTTAACCCCGATTTTGCTTGACCAGCACTTAGCCTGTATATCCCGTAGGTGAAAGTAACCGAGTTTGAAGCAAGTTGGTATGCAGCTGCATAGAATATTCCAATTCCTCCTGGAAATAGAGCATCAAAGAGCGGGTAGCCCAAAAACACAATATTCCCAAACATGGTGTGAAGGCTATGAACCGTAGTGTTTGCTGGGTTCAAGCCCTGGAGACGTGCCGAAACGGTTCCAGCAAAAAGAGCGATTGCAAGGTTAACAAAGGTAAAACCAAACACTAGTAAACCGTTGATAAGCAGGGTGGGGTTACTATCAATTTTAGCAAAAGTTGAAAAAATCAGGCAGGGAAGGGTAATGTCGATAATGAAGCGCGACAGGAAGTCTTTGGCTTCGTCCTTAATGATTCCGAAGTAGGAGCCCAAAGCGCCCACTACCATTAAAACGCCAAAAATTAGTAACTGGTGGATAATTACCTCGGACCCCATATAGCGGTTTAAAACTTCACAAATGTACGTAAATGTGTTTATGTAAAAAAAATAGTTGTTTGATGAAAAAGTATTGACTTTTATATAGCTGATGTGTAACTTGGTAAAATAATATGCTTTAAACGTAAAAATTTTCACCATACAGTAGGCCAATACCTTGCAACGAAAAAAAAAATACTTAAAATTGCGGTTGATATATTTAATGTTTAACCCTAAATAGTTAAAAAACAAAGGAAACATCTTAATTTGTCTTGTGATGAAGTCAAAGAAAGATTTTCGGAAACCCGTAAAGAACGATTCTTTCGATTCCGACGAGTTAAAGAGAGCCAAAAAGTTGAAACCTGTTAAAAAGGAGAAGAATTTGAAGCGCTCTTTTTATGAAGAGATTGATGAGTTTGAAGATCTGGACGATTACGATTTGAAAGACTCTTTGGATGATTACTATGATGACGATGCCTATGACGAAGAAGAAGATTACTAAAAAATAAAATAAAATTAAGGCTGAACCTAGGGTTCAGCCTTTTTTTGTTGTATGGATTATTGTTTTAACCTTTAATCACACTTTTATCCTTAACGTAAACCGGGCGCTCAATGGCTTGGTCAAGGGAAATAAAAGTTTCTGTTCTTGAAATACCGGGGATATTCTGAATGGTGTTAACCAACACGTCCATCAGGTGCTCGTTATCGCGGCAGAAAATTTTTAGTAAAAGGGCATATTCCCCTGTGATAAAATGGCACTCCACCACCTCGGGCATCATTTTAAGAGCCTCAATTACTCCTGCGTAAAGGTTAGTTGATACAAGCTGTACCCCAACAAAAGCGCAAACATCAAATCCTAGCGCTTTGGGTTTAACAACCATTCGCGAACCGGCAATAATACCGGCATCTTCCATTTTCTTAACCCGTTGGTGAATAGCGGCTCCCGATATTCCACATTCGCGAGCAATTTCCAAAAAAGGCATTCGTGCATTCTTAGCCAAGTACGATAGTATTTTTTGGTCAATTGCATCAACCTTGTAAGTTTCAGCCATAGAAGTTACAATATGTAATTAAAATTGGTATAAAAATAATGCAATGATAAAAAAAATACAAGAAATGTTACAAACTTTTACATATTTTTCCTCATGTTTGGTGGAGTGAAAATAAAAAAAGGGGAAGAACTCCCCTTGTAGTGGCCTTACCAGGACTCGAACCTGGATCTAAAGTTTAGGAAACTTCCGTTCTATCCCTTGAACTATAAGGCCAAATTGCTCGGCAAAGATATTACTTAATTTATTTTTTTGCAACAGGTTTGCGATTGTTGGTTTAGAAACTTTACTTTGAAATTACTACAGTTTCTTGGTTGTTGTCCAGGTTAACCAGGCGATAGTTCATTTTGCCCATGCCTAACGTTTTAGCGTACTGAATTTGCCTGTAACCGCTTACACGGTTAACTTCCAGAAATGGATCAGCGCATCCGTGGGCTTTAGCCACTAGGTCGTGGCTTGCTTTTTCAATGGCCACAATGTCAGTTGACGCCAAAATACCAATGTTTGGGACAAATGGCTTTCCGGGGTTTCGGGAGCAATCGCACGATGTTGATATATCGACTAAGACATTTATGAAAACCATCTTTTTATGACGGTCGTAAATTGCCTTAGCGTATTCAGCAAGTCGTTCACAGAATACAGTTTGAACATCTACGTCGCCTTTAGGGTAACGTAAAGCTTTATTTGGGCAAACATCAATGCATTTTCCACATCCGGTGCATTTATCTACATCAATCCAAATAGGATTAGTTGAAATAGCATTTGCCGGGCATTGCTGTGCGCAGCTATCGCAGTTGGTACAGCGATCCCTATCGCATACAGGGTAATTGTTCCTGTGCATGGCCAGTTTCCCTCGAGGGGTTGCAAACCCCATCGATATATTTTTAATGGCTCCCCCAAAACCAGCCGATCCATGCCCCTTAAAGTGCGAGATTATGAGGAAAGAATTATACTCATCAATATTTTTCCCGAAGTAAAACTTATTGAAGTGTTTACATCCGGGTACATTTTCAATTACAAGCTCCCCTTTATCATCTAAAATATCGATAGGGGCATAGGTAAATCCATGTTGTTTGGCCAGCGCAATATGGGTTTCGGTTTTTTGCCGCGGACTTTTATATAATACATTGGTTTCAATGAATGTTCCCTTGCAGTCGAGAACAATATCCTTAAATAGTTCCGGTTTAACGTAATAGGAATTGCCTTCTTCGCCAAAATGAACCTTTACGCCTACTTTCCCTTCAAGGTTTTTGGAAATCTGTTTGTAAACCTTCATGAACCCCTCCGGTGTAATATCCTTGGTGAAGTAAACGGTTGGTTCATGATTTGACTTTGAACATGAAAACAGGAAAAGGGCAGGTATTAACAGGTGGGCTAAGCTTCTCATAGTATTTTATATTTGATGTAAAACATACTTAATAAAGCAATCTCATTCAAAATTAGCAAATTAATGCAAGTGGTTAATAAACAAAAGGATGATTAATCATAATTGATATTTTTTCTAAATAAAAAAGGGCGAAAAATCGCCCTTTTTTGGTGAGAGAATTGGTGCTCTTACTTAAAGCCCTTTAACACAGAGCGGCGTGCACTATCCTGCTGGGCAGGCAGCATGCCACGACTCGGATATATATTTTTTTCCCAGTCGCCGTACATGGGGTTAGGCAAAACTATAAATCGGCTTCCGAATTCATTTTTGAATTTCTCCACGGTGGGTGTACCCCAGCTATCGCTTCGGTCTTCAAAAACCTCAGAAAAATCGTTAAGGTTATCGCCAATAAGCAAAACTATTTCATAGTTTTCCATTACCTTTTCGCGACGGGCTTTTTTGCTACTCTCATTGTCCCTGAGAATTATGAACTCTGGTTTTGCAAAGGCAAAACCCAGCGAATCGAGGTTGCGAAGGGTAGCGTCAAACTCGTTTACCTTTCGGTTGCTGATGTAGAAAATCGGAATGCCCAACGAATCGCAAAGCTTGCTGAACTCTATGGCACCTGGGGTGGCTTCGGCCCTGGCAAGTTGGCTCCACTCGTTCCAAAATTCACTCGAGAACTCTTTGTTATCAATTATTTCCTGCGCTTGGAATGGTACATTGTTTAACATGGTCTCATCAATATCAACCACCACTGCTTTGGGTTTTGCAGTTTTTAGTTTCGTGTACTGTTTCAATCTTTCCTCTGCAATATTGAAGCCTTGGTAGTACAGGGCTTTCATTTCGGGGGAGTTTTGGTACCAAATGGTGGCGTAAATCAGGTGATCCTGATTAAAATTCTCCTTTTCGGTTTTTGTTTTACAGGAGATTAACAGCAAAAACGCAAATGCTGCCAGCAGCAAAGATTTGATTTTCATGGCTTTGTTATTTAGATTGATAGAATTAACGTTACAATGAAAGGCACCAGTATGGTAAGTATTATTCCATGAATAAGCGATGGAATGGCATACTCTTTCCCCGATGCTCTTGAAATTATTGGCAATGTGGTATCCATGCTTGTGGCTCCTCCCGAGCAGATTGGTGCAACTTTACCAAAATAGATTGCCATAAGCGGTGCCAGCAGCAGGGTAATAATTTCGCGAATTACATTCGATAGCAAAGCAACAACGCCAAGTGCATCGCTGTGGCTATTCCTGATAATTATACTTGATAGGCTGTAATAGCCATACCCGGCTCCAACAGCCATAAGTTCCTTAATAGAGTATCGTGAAACAAAAATTGAAATGAACCAAACCCCAATAGCAGTACCAATAATTGTTGCTAAGGGTATCAGCAGGATTTTTAAATTCATGCTTTTGAGAGCTTGTAACGATCGGGTATCGGAACCTATACTAATTCCTACCAAAAACATAAGCAGGTAAAGCGATAGGGAGCTGTAGTCAACGGAACTAAGCCAATCGTTAACTGGAGTATATCGACCAACAATTAACCCCAGCGTGAAAAATGAAAGTATGGTTAAACTCCCTTTCAACTTTAATCGTTTTTAAAAAACAATTTAAACACCAAAAAACCTGTTAGAATGCTCCCGATTATAGCACCCATTGAGACTATTAGGGCCACAATACCAAGCGTACTCAACGAGTTCATAATTTGTTCGTTTGAACCTATGCTAACGCCCATCATGAAAAGAAGCAGGTATATGGCATAAGTGATAAGCTTCTCATTACCGGAAACAATACGTTGCTTTGCTCTTAAAAGAAAACCAAGCAACATACCCCCAGCCATTATGCTTACAACCGTAATCAAATCATCAAAAATTTTGGCAATAATAGCAATAAATGTGATAAATTTGATATGAACACGAAACGTTTGGATTTGTTTATAAACTAAAATCGATATAAAATGTACCCCGACTACCACATGCATACCAATTTTTCTGACGGACATCATACACACGATGAAATGGTTTATGCGGCAGAGGCATCAGGGATTTACGAAATAGGTTTCACGGATCATATATCGCTTAAACCTATTGGCTGGGCAATGGATTTGGGAAGAGTTCCTGAACTGATTGACACAGTAAATCGTATTCAGCACAAATCCAATTCAGTAACCATTCGGTTTGGAGCCGAGGTGGATTATATTCCCAATTTGGTTAATGAAACCCGAGGTGTTTTACAATCTATTCCCTTGGATTATACCATTGGTTCGGTTCACTTTATTGATGATTGGAATTTTGATACCGATATTAACGGTTACCAAGGCATTGATATTGATGATTTTTACCGCACATATTTCAAACTTGTTGGCGAGGCAGCACAAACCGGAATGTTCGATATTATTGGTCATGCCGATTTAGCAAAAAAATTTGCAGTTTACCCTACGTTTAAGCTGCAGAAAATTTACGAAAGGTGTGCACAAATTTTTAGCGATTGCGGTGTGGTGGTTGAGCTTAATACCAGCGGAAAAAATAAACCCTGTGCCGAATTTTACCCATCGGTCGACTTTCTCGAAATCCTTCATCACTACCGGGTACCCATTACCATGGGTAGCGATGCTCATGTTGAGCAAAATATTGGGCAGTACTTTGATGAAGCCGTTAACCTCCTTAAATCGTTAGGATACAAGGAAATAATTACCTTTAACCAACGAAAACGGATACCAATCAATATTTAGCTTTGATAACAGCCTACTAATTCATAGTTTTGCTCAAACATAACACGGCAATTTATTGCTGTATACCTTTAACCCGATGAGCAAGATTGAAACCGATTTCCTAATAATTGGGTCAGGCATAGGCGGGATGAGTTTTGCCCTTAAAGTAGCCGACCACGCAAAGGTTATAGTTGTTACTAAGGATAGATTAGACGAAACCAATACAGCATACGCACAGGGGGGCATAGCCGCTGTAACATACGATCCCGATACGCCCGAAAAGCATATACACGATACCCTCATTTGTGGTGATGGGCTTTGCAACGAGGAAGTTGTCCGCATAGTGGTTAACGAAGCCCCTTCCCAGATTAAGCAGCTTATTAGCTGGGGCGTTAAGTTTGACCGAAAGCCCAACGGTCAGTACGATTTGGCTCGTGAGGGCGGGCACTCGGAGCACCGCATACTACACCATAAGGATAATACCGGCGCGGAAATACAAAAGGTTTTAAGCAACAAGGTAAGAAATCACCCCAACATTACCGTTTACGAGAATTACTTTGCTGTTGAAATAATCACCCAACACCACCTTGGACAGGAGGTTAAACGCGGAAATCCTGATATTACATGTTTCGGAGCTTACGTACTAAACCTTAAAACACAGGAGGTACACACTTTCCTGAGCCGAGTAACTGTTTTGGCAACTGGCGGAACTGGCAATATTTACAACACAACTACAAACCCTCCTGTTGCCACAGGCGATGGCATTGCCATGGTTTACCGGGCAAAGGGACAGGTTGAAAATATGGCCTTTGTGCAGTTTCACCCCACATCGCTTTACAATCCGGGCGAACGCCCCTCGTTCCTTATAACCGAAGCCATGCGAGGGTTTGGTGGTGTGCTTAAAACCATCGACGGTAAGGAATTCATGCAGAAGTACGACCCTAGGGGGTCGCTTGCACCGCGCGATATTGTAGCCCGAGCCATAGATAACGAGATGAAGGTTAGGGGCGACGACTATGTTTACCTCGATGTTACCTTCAAGGAACCAAAGGAGATAATTGACCATTTCCCAAACATCTACCAGAAATGCTTATCGCTTGGCATTGACATTACAAAGGATATGATACCGGTTGTTCCTGCTGCACATTACATGTGTGGTGGTATTAAAGTTGATACTAATGCTCAATCAACCATAAAAAGGCTTTACGCAGTAGGTGAATGCTCATCAACCGGTTTACATGGTGCCAATAGGTTAGCCTCAAATTCGCTTATTGAGGCAATTGTTTATGCGCATCGTGGCGCACAACATTCCATGGAACACTATAAGAGCTATGAAATAAACCACTCTATACCCGAATGGGACTACGAAGGAACAATTCATAACGAGGAGATGGTACTTATCACCCAGAGCTACCGTGAGATGCAGCAGATTATGAGTAGCTACGTGGGAATTGTTCGTTCAAACCTCCGCTTACAGCGAGCATTAACTCGCCTGGAAATACTTTACCGCGAAACCGAGGAACTCTACAAAAAATCAATTCTTACCCAAAAACTATGCGAACTCCGGAATATGATTAACGTTGGTTACCTCATAATAAAATCAGCTCAGGAAATGCACGAGAGTAGAGGGCTACACTACTCAATTGATTATCCAAAGCAAAAAGGGCAGGAGTTTTAGGATGTCTGGGTTAATTGATTTTACCCAGAGCTATTTTTTCTGCATATCTATCTGTAAACAACGGCCAAAATAAACTCTCATTACTATTTTAGAGTCTTTTAAGCACTTGTTATTTTATCGAGAAGTCAATAGAAAAACAAAAAACATTTAAACATCCTGCTTCTATTGACTTATCGAGATAACCCCGACTTTTCAAAATCTTTCATTCCGAGATCGCGGAATGATTTGTTTTTATTAGTCAATTCGAAAAATTGAATTTTTCAATTGGCGAATTTCCAATAAAATGTTTCTGTATTCACATTTTAATTAGCCTGGTTGTATTTGTTAATCCATGGCAGTTTGGTTTAACCGTTCACATTTTACTATTCCTCTAACTTCCTCTAACTCCATCATATTCTGTATATTCCGACTCCTTCCTCTATAATTAGACTGGCTGAAATCGTTAATTCATGGCACTTGGGTTTAAGTTATAGCACTTATTTTCTTGAACTTTTCACTCCTGTGTGTTGTTTATACAAAAAATTCAGGAATCATGAATAGGATAATTATTACTTCATTAGCCACAGCGATATCAGTACTTTCAATGGCACAGAATACTCTTTTAACACAAAGGGTATCGGAACTCAATTTTTACCAATTGCCTTACCAATACGCAGCTTTAGAGCCAGCAATTGATGCCCTAACCGTTGAAATTCACTACAGCCGTCACCACAAGGCTTACTTCGATAATTTTTTAAAGCAGGCTAGTGACTTAAAGCTGACCGAAAAATCGCTTAATGAAATTTTTGCAAAAGTGTCCGAGTACCCTGCTGGAATTAGGAATAACGGAGGGGGATACTATAACCATGTACTTTACTGGGAAATACTAAAACCTGGGAATCGAAAGGGTTTGAGCCCAACCCTAAATAAAGCAATAGCCGATGAGTTTGGTTCAGTTGAAAACCTTATTGCTCAAATGAACGATGCTGCACTAAAACGTTTTGGTTGCGGTTGGGCCTGGCTTGTGGTCGATGGCAATGGAAAGCTCAAAATTGGCTCTACTCCCAATCAGGATAATCCGCTAATGGATGTGTCCGATTTTAAGGGCATCCCCCTTATAGGGATTGATGTTTGGGAACACGCTTACTACCTTAAATACCAGAATAGGCGTGCTGAATACGTAAATAACTTTTGGAGCCTTATAAACTGGGAAATTGTATCGGAGCTATACAATGAAGCGATTAAGAAAAAGTAATTTTTCCCCCAGAAAAAATGCAACCCGGTAAAGGTTGCATTTTTTTACTTTCTACCAACCGGCATTTCAAGCCATCTTTCAAGGGTGATATAGATACTATCGCGCAGCGGTTTTGGGAAATCCTTAATGCGGGTTGAGTGGCTACCTGACGGGCAAACCATTTTAACTGCATTGGTTTTTGTGCCGGGGTCAACTGCGGTTGAACTCCATGCGTCGTTCTGTCCGTAAATGTAGAGCATGTAGTTGCCCGAATCCCTTACCCACCTGTAAACATCGAGCATGGCTGAAGAGTCGAAGCTCACCGTGTGACCCTTAGGAAGGGTAAACTCAAAGGTGATATTTTTTTTATCGGGGAGGTAGTTCCTGAATGGCTCTATGTTATAGCCATACATTCCAATTTGGGTCATTGCCTGATAGAAGAATGGCCTTACCTTTTCTATCTCTTTTTCCTCAAAAAAGGTAAAGGGATTTACCTGAGACCAATGCTCAAAAAGAACCGAAGGCTGTGAGTTGCCTGCAGGGATATCGGAGCAGCTATACCCCCATTGCCAAAAGGCAAACTCATACTCAAGTACGCTTAAGTCGTAAGCACGACCAATCCCCATTGTAAATTGCCAATTGTTTTTTTGAGCAAGGCCCTCGAACATTGGGAGTAAAGTGTTCTTATTCCTAAAGAGTGCAATTTGAAATTCTCTAATTTTTTTTCGGCATTCGGCAGAGCCTACCTTGCTAAGGAATTCGTAAACACGTTTATCTTCACTTGAAAAGTTAAGTGGAGCCACGTAAGGAACGCTAACATCAACGTCGTTTGGGTAAAACCTGCGGTGGAAAATGGTGGCTTGTCCGCTCTTGCTTATGCCAGTCGAAATCCATTTCCCCTGGTAGTGGGGTTTAAATGCCGATATTACAGCATGCGCGTCGGCTGCAGCCTGACGTATGTTAAGGTAACTCCATGGAATGGAATCCTTAGGACGGCTTTTGGAAAAGAACCGATGTTCAATGGTTAGCTGATTAGCTTCCAGAATGCGGGTAAGTTCATTGGGGCGGGAGGTGTACATAGTATACCCGTCAATTACTACCACCATGGGACGCGTAAAGCTTCGGTGCGAATAGTATGCCCTTAAAGGAAATTTTTCGCTATTTGGGTTATTGTGGTCAAGCGGAACGTTAAACCATACCTCGTATGTTGTTTGAAACAAGGGGTCGTTATCAATCAACTTAAAACTATCGACAATAGGTATTGATTTAAGAACTTGCTCAGCAACAGGATTTTGCCGCTGAAAACCCAGTAGGAACAAGCAAATAACAATCAAAAGCAAGAGGGGTGAGAAAATTCGCTTCATAACTGTTTGTGTAAGGTTCATCTAAAATAATACTTTACAATGATTCATGCTCAGTTCTTCGAATAATTTCGTTTTGCAAGGCCTCGCCCAAATCGTTAAAGTAGTCGGAGTAGCCAGCAACGCGAACAATCAGGTCGCGGTATTTTTCTGGATGTTTTTGCGCATCGCGTAGGGTATTGGCGCTCACCACATTGAATTGAATGTGGTGTCCATCGAGCTTAAAGTAGCTGCGTATTAGCATCACAAGTTTATCAAGGCTTTCATCGGTGCTGAAAAACAAGGGCGAGAATTTTTGGTTAAGAAGCGTTCCTCCTGTTTTAATATGGTCAATTTTGGAGCACGAAAGGATTACTCCTGTAGGCCCTTTACGGTCAGCACCCTGAACTGGGCTAATCCCTTCGCTTAGCGGCTCAAAGGCCTTCCGGCCATCGGGCATAGCACCAATTTTGCTCCCAAAGTAAACATGGCTGGTGGTGGGTAACATATTTATGCGAAATACCCCACCACGGTATGTTGGGCGTCCGTTTACAGCCTTGTAAAAACTATTAAAAACCATTACTGCATGCCTGTCGGCATACTCGTCGTTGTTTCCCCACTTTGGGGTTTCATAAATCAGTTTATAGCGAAATTCATCGTAACCATCAAAGTTTGACGATAATGCGAACAACATCTCTTTCATTCCAATGCTACCATCTTCGTAAACGTGTTTTCTAATTGCAGTCAGATTATCGGTGATACTTCCTAGTCCAACCCCCTGAATATAGCTGGTGTTATAGCGTGCACCTCCAGCGTTATAGTCGGTTGCGTTAGCAATGCAATCGTCAATAAGTAGCGAAAGGAATGGAACAGGCATATTCATTGCCCAAAGTTTTTCAACTACTAGGTTGCCTTCAATTTTAATGTCGATAAAGTAGTTAAGTTGGCGTTCAAAGGCTTCGTAGAATTCCTCAAATGATTTGAAGTTTTCCGGATTGCCGGTTTCCAGACCAATTTTTTTGCCGGTTAAGGGGTCAACGCCATTATTGAGCGTGATTTCAAGAACCTTGTTAAGGTTAAAGTAACCAGTTAGGAAGTATGCCTCTGTTCCAAATGCACCAGTTTCCACACAACCACTGGCGCCGCCATTTCGGGCATCAACCAACGATTTTCCTTGACTCAACAGCTGCTGAACAATTGCATCGGTGTTAAAAAACGAGGGTTGACCAAATCCTGTCTTGGTTATTTTTACGGCTCTCTTTACAAACCTATCAGGGTTTTTCTTACTTACCTGAACCATGCTGCTAGGCTGCAGCAATCGCATTTCCTCAATAACGTCGAGAATGATGTATGTAAGTTCATTTACAGCGTCGGAACCGTCTTCCTTAACCCCACCAAGGTTAATAAGCGCAAAATCGGTATATGTGTTACTTTCCTGTGCAGTAACACCCATTTTGGGAGGCGATGGGTGATTGTTAAACTTAACCCAGAAAGCTTGCAGAAGCTCAATGGCCTGCTCCTGGGTAATGGTCCCGTTTTCGATATCCCGACGGTAAAAAGGGTAAAGGTGCTGGTCGAGTCTTCCAGGGTTAAATGAATCCCAAGGGTTTAACTCTGTGATAACGCCAACATGAATAAACCAGTAATGCTGAAGCGCCTCGTGAAAGTTTTGTGGAGCATGAGTTGGCACTCTGCGGCAAATAACTTCCATTTTTTGCAGTTCGGCCTTCCGGTTTTCATCGGTTTCCTTTTCAGCCAGTAGATGTAGGTTATCGGCATAGCGATTGGCAAAGCCAATTATGGCATTTGCTACAATTCGCATGGCCTCCAGCTCATTAACCTTTTCCCTTGTATTTGCTTCTTGTTTAATGCATTTAAGCGATGAATCGATGTCATTAATCAGGTCGAGCATTCCCTTTTGGAATACCTTTCTACCCGATACCGTATGTCCGGGTGCCCTTTGTTCCTGAAACTCAGTAAAAACACCTGCGCTATAGGCCTGATGCCATTCATTGCTTAGCCAAGCAAAAATTTTTTCACGTAAGGTTTTACCTGTCCAGTAGGGTATAATGATATTGCGATAAACTTCACGTGTTTCTTCATCAACCCTAAACGAAACCTTAGGGCGGGAGTTAATAATCTCCAAATCGTCGAGGCTATGCAAGCAAACCTCAGGGTAGGTTGGTGCAGCCTTGGGGGCTGGTCCGCGTTCACCAACAATCAGCTCGCCCGGGTTGATACAAATCTTTTTGTTTAACATGATATGCTCAAAGGCCCTTGCCCTAAGGATGGGTATAGGTAAATTACTATCGGCCTTTTTGTAGTATTCGGTTACCAGCAATGCACGCTCAGCTGAAAGTGTGTTTACAGCATTGAGACTTTGTTTGCGGAGTTGCTGAATTCGTTCTGTCATCATAATGTAAGACTTTGTTGTGTTTAACCTCCAATTGTTACAGGAATATCTATATCATTAAAGAATGATTTAATTTCGCCAAGTTGATTGGCAGTATATGACTTAAGATCTTCTAGTTTGTAGGGTAAATTCATACGGCGGTATTTATCCTTAGCCATATGGTGGTAGGGTAGTAAATCGACACGCTTAACACACCTCAATGGTTTTAATACTGATTTAATGGCCTCAAGATTGTTTTGGTCATCGGTTATTCCTGGAATAAGAGGGATTCTTATTATTGTTGGGGCGTTATTAAGCTCAAGTAAGAAAAGGTTTTTGAATATTACATGGTTTGTTTGCCCGGTGTAACTTTCATGCTTTTGGGGCGAAATCAACTTCAAGTCAAAAAGGAAAAGGTTTGTATAGGGTAAAATCAAGTTAAAGACCTCATGCAATGCAAAGCCACAGGTGTCAACTGCTGTGTGAATATCATTTGCCCGGCAAAGCTTAAGGATATTAACTAAAAACTTTGGTTGCATTAGCGGTTCGCCACCCGAGAAAGTTACCCCTCCCCCCGATTCGTCGAATATTGGGATGTGAGTTTTTACTTGGTCAAAAACCTCTTCGGCAGTCATGTAACTACCAATAGTTTCGGATGAGTTGTATTCCTTACCATCGAGTTTGGTTGTTCGTTGAACCTTTTCCGGTTCATATTTTTGACTTTCGGGGTTGTGGCACCAAACACAGCGCAGTGGACAACCCTTAAGGAAAACAGTAGTTCTAATTCCAGGACCGTCGTGAACCGAAAAATGTCGAATATCAAAAATTAACCCTTTTTCCATTTGAAAAAATTAAATGATTGAATGTCAACTAAAGGGATTAGCGTTCTAATCCTTTTGAAAATAGATATTGGAAAAAGGGAAATCAGCAAATCCAGCAGGCAAAAAGACCCTTGCCGTTGTTGTGGTAAAGCGTATGTAGCGGTTTGCTGCTCATGTGAGCTACCTAATCATTTCCAAACAAAATTAAGTTTTTTTACACCCAAATGCAATGAGAAAAGTCAGTTTACAGATTATCTACCAGTAATCCCTGAACACTTTATCGCTGAAGTATTTAAACTTTTTCGAGAATCAACATAAAGTATTTTCTTCAAAATTTTATTGAATGTCGTTTAGTTAACAAAAATATACATGACTGTCATCCTGCGCGCAGCGAATGATTTCTATTCGACCCCATAAGATGTTTTGCTAACGCTCAACATGACAATAGTTTCACGTACAACGCTTCCAGCCCCGTAGGGGCGTAATATTTGTAACACTATGATTATTCCAACATGTATAGCGATGCACGCAATGCTTTTTCCAAAGAGCAAGGGAAAAGTGTTGCATCGTATCAGAAAAGCGTGGCAAAGAGCGGTTTTTATGTTCTTTCTTGTCTTGATACAAGAAAGAACCAAAGAAAATCAAGGCTGAAAAGCCCGACCCGATGGGTACCCCGCGGGTGGAACTGCCACGCGATACTATTTGCCACGCATTAAGCGTGGCTCATGTGGTATCGCTTACTAAGCCCACCGCCACGTTCCACCCCCGACCCATTGCCGGGTCAGGCTTTTATGCCTCTGCTTATGTCATTCTGTGTTGGCTGAGGAATCTCATTAATATATAGGGATGAAATCACAAAGAGATGCTTCGACTTGGCTCAGCATGACAAAGGGAGTGAGGGAGCCAATGGTATTGTCATTCCGAACTAGTCGAGGAATCTTCTTCAAGTATACCGCGACCAGCCCTGTAGGGGCGAAACATTTTTAACCCCATGTCTATTCCCACATGCATAGCGATACACGCCATACATATGCCGCAAGAGTGAAACGTTGCATCGCAACTGAAGAGCATGGCAAAGAGCGGTTTACAAAAAAGCAACAAGGATTAAAGGTAAAGAGATGCTTCGACTAGCTCAGCATGACAAGGAAGCAGAAATAAAGATAGGGTTTTTGTAATCCCGAGCAAAGGCGAGGGATCTCTTCAAAGGATTGAAGAGAAAAGAGCAATGAGATACTAAGGCGATGTCTATCCCCATAAATCGGGACTCACTACGACAGTGTGATGTTTCGCTTGCGCGCAACATGACAAATACCCTTAACTAAACGACATTGAAATTTTATTAAAAAGAAAGTTGCAGGAACTTTACCTTTAGGGAAAAATAGTATTTGTTTGATCTTTTTTTGGTTAACATTGTTAAATAAATTAACAGCGTTAATTATATTTGTACAAAATTCGGTAAATCGATGCGTAATAAACTCCTTAAAGAGAAGCGGATGCGTGGCTACTTCATCGAAGCGGCTAAGGAAATCCTTAAGGGGGAGGGCATCGATAGTATGAGCGTTCGTAACATAGCCGACCAGGCTGGCTACTCCTATGCAACCCTATATAACTACTTTAAGGATGTTACCGATGTAATCAACGAGTGCATAAACGACTTTGCGGAGGAGTGTCAGGAGTATGTTGATGAAAAAACCCGAAACCTGCCCGATGGGCCTGAAAAGCTTAAAGCCATAATTAAAAGCTATGTGGGATACTTTTTGGAGTACCCCAGCATTTTCGATGTTTTTTTCCTTGAAAAAATCAATAAGATTGAAAAGAAAAGGGACACCTCGCAGCTAATTGTTACACTTCTTGAGCGGTTATGCAAACCACAATGGAACTACCTGATTAATAATGAGTACATATCGTCGAGTAGTGCTGAGAAGGCAATAACAATTCTTCGGTACCAAATTCCGGGCATGCTTTTATTCTACCTAAACAGGAGCAACCCCGACAGCCCTAAGGAATTCTACTCGCTATTTGATACCCAGCTCGATAAGCTAATTCGATTTGAAATACCAACCCGTACCACACAAACATTTGAAGAAGTAGTGCTAAAATTTATTTTCGATGGCACTTACCTTGGCGAAAACTATTATTTCTTTATTCATTATACCCGTGAAAAGCAGGTAGTTGATTCAATTCTTAAAACTGGTTTCAAGTATATTGAATCGTTCCATAATTCAGCAGAACAAATTATTGATGACAAGCTCGACTTTCTTTATAAGCATAACATTTATAAACCCTACGGGAATTTTATAGTGGTTATAGGGATTTCGAGAAATATTTTTGATAAGTATGCACAGCTAATTCGTAGCAAGGGTATTAATACCTATATCGAAAATATATTGTGCGACACTGCCCCGGAATTTGACGATGAGGCTGAGGAATATAGGTACACTCTTCCAACCCAGTACATCAAGGGTTATGTTAACTATGTAACTGGTGAAACCGTTAAAAATCCGAGTTTCAATCCGGATTATGATTCTACAAACTTTTTGAATAATCTGAACTCGCTCTAATTATTTCAGCCTACCGAAGAACATAGTAATGGCCAACCAGTAATCGTTGCTGGATGGGTTCGATTTCCAGAGTGCGCTTGAACCGTGTTTGCCTTTATCGGTGGGACAAAATTGGGTTACCAGGTTTTGTCGTTTGATAGCTTCAATTAACCCCTTTACGGATGAGCACTCTGCTTTTGATGAAAGCACGATTACAGGAACAGAAATATCCTTAATTTTTGACGACACAAACTCAGGTGTATCAAAATACTCGCCTGGAGAAAATGCAACAACGGCTTTGGTGCGCAAATCCTTGGCGGTTTGAATCAGAGCAAGCGATGCTGAGTATGAACTACCCCAGAGCACAAAGGGTAAATTGGTTTGCCTTTTAACGTATGCAATAGCCGCCTCAATGTCGGGTATGGCATCGGTGTAGTTCTGGGGCAAGCCCTTTTCCTTTGCCCTTTTGGCTGTTTCGTTCACAACGCCGTTAACCTCATTGCCCGATCGCAAATCAACAGCTATGCAGTTATAACCGAGGTTAACAATTTTTGGAGCAATTTCAATATATTCACCCCTACTATATCGGGCCTGATGTAAAAGAATAACGTATGGTTTATCAGAGGCTAAAAAATACAAATCGGCAGTAACCTCTATGCCATCCTTTGCTGGAAACGATATTTTTTGCTGTGCCATAGTTTCATTCAAATTCAGAATGAACGCAAAGAGTATAGTTAACCAAGCGTTTTTTTTCATGGACTAAAAGGTTTGGTTAATCTCCTCCGATACAATTGAAATCACGTCATTTTCTACACCCACAAATCCTCCGGCAGGTATGGCAAAGAATAGTTCAGCGCCATCGTTCCTGACTATTTTAACTACTCCAGGTTCAAGCGACGAAATAATAGGGGCATGCTTTTTCAGTATTCCAAACGAACCCTTTGTGCCGGGTACTTGAACGTAGTAAACATCCTCAACTTGGAAAAACTTTTCAACGGAGTAGAGCTCGCAAATCATAACCTACTGTTTTTTTGCTTCGGCAAGCATTCGTTCGCCTTTCTCTATTGCCTCCTCAATGGTTCCAACCAGATTAAAAGCAGCTTCGGGGTATTGGTCAACCTCGCCATCCATAATCATATTGAAACCCTTTATAGTATCCTTAATGTCAACCATTACTCCTTTAATGCCAGTAAAGGCCTCGGCCACGTGGAAAGGTTGCGAAAGGAATCGCTGAACACGGCGAGCACGGTGAACCACCAGTTTGTCGTCTTCCGAAAGTTCGTCCATACCCAGAATGGCAATGATATCCTGCAACTCCTTGTAGCGTTGAAGCAGGTTTTTAACCCTTTGAGCCGTGTTGTAGTGTTCATCGCCCACCACTTCGGGGGTCAAGATACGCGATGTGGAATCGAGTGGGTTAACCGCGGGATAAATCCCTAGCTCTGCTATTTTACGGTCAAGTACAGTGGTTGCATCAAGGTGGCTGAATGTAGTTGCAGGCGCGGGGTCGGTAAGGTCATCGGCGGGAACGTAGATGGCCTGTACGGATGTAATAGAACCTTTTTTGGTTGAGGTGATACGTTCCTGCATTAAACCCATTTCGGTAGCCAGCGTGGGTTGGTAGCCTACAGCCGAAGGCATACGGCCAAGCAGTGCCGATACCTCGGAGCCTGCTTGGGTAAAGCGGAAAATATTATCGATAAAGAAAAGTATATCGCGCCCCTGGCCATCCTCTCCACCATCGCGGAACGATTCTGCAACCGTTAATCCGGAAAGGGCAACCGTGGCACGTGCCCCGGGAGGTTCATTCATCTGACCGAATATCAGAGTGGCTTGCGACTTTTCAAGTTCTTCGGTATCAACTAAACTCAAGTCCCACCCCCCTTTTAGCATCGATTCCTTAAATTCTTTTCCGTATTTTATTACATCGGATTCAATCATTTCCCTGAGTAGGTCGTTCCCTTCACGGGTGCGCTCACCAACCCCAGCAAAAACTGACATACCGCTATACCCCTTGGCGATATTGTTGATGAGTTCCATGATGATAACCGTTTTACCTACTCCTGCACCACCAAATAATCCAATTTTACCTCCCTTTGAGTAGGGTTCAAGCAGGTCAATTACTTTAATTCCCGTATATAGTATTTCCTTTTGGGTGCTTAGCTGGTCAAATTTTGGTGGTTTGCTGTGAACCTGATAGTTACTTTGGCGGTCAACCTGTGGAAGACCATCAATGGTTTCGCCAATTACATTTAGTAAACGGCCTTTTATTTTGTTGCCCACTGGCATGGTTATCGACTTGCCAGTTGCTCGTACTTTCATGCCGCGCGATAGGCCATCGGTTGAGTCCATAGCAATGGTCCTAACAGTACTTTCACCAATATGTTGCTGGCACTCCAGAACCAGTATGGTGTTATCGGGCCGGGTCAACTCAAGAGCTTCGTAAATTGAGGGTAACTTTTCCTTACTGGGAAAGGCCACATCAACAACTGGACCGATAATCTGAACAACTTCACCAAAATTATCTGACATACTTTTGCTTTTTGCTTACTTCAAATTTATGAATTTCCCGTTGCAAATTCTAACAAAATCAACTATAAATTTACTTTAAAGTTAAGGCTGCTTGTATCATTTTGTTTATGTCAACAGCCACCTCGTTTTGTCCATAGGTTTCAGCAATTGATGCCAGTTCCTGTAGGGTTTGAGCTGTTAGGCCTATGTCGTCCTGGTAGTATTGCTTCATCCTATCATCGAGTGATACGTAGTAGCGAAGTTTTTGTTCGCTAACCTTTGCATAATCCAGGGTCAACTTATTGGCTTTTTGAACCTCGTTCAGCTTGTAGTAACCCTCAATAATGCCAAACATAAAGAAATCGTAAGGGAATTTAGGATGAGGAAGAAGTTCCACTGCCCTGTCAAGTACTTTAAGAGCAGAATCCTTTTTACCCTCCTCAATTAGTTTTTTGGCCAGGCGCGAAAAGCTGTTACGAAGTTTTAAAACCATAGCAGTACGTTGCACGTTATGGTCAATAAACACATCGGGCTCATTTATTCTGCCCCAACGGAATCGGTTCATTAACCTATCGTAAAGAATATCGCTATCAATTCTTGAAATATTCAGGTAGTCCGATGAGTTCGATTTTATTGGAACCAGCCTGTAGGCAAAGCCTTCGTGCTGAAGGTAATCGGCAATGCCAATATCACCATCACCAAAAGGTGAAACAAAGTAAATGGGGCGTTCCCAATTATTGTTTGCAATGATATCAAGAATGGCTAAGGCGCTTTTAGTAATATATTGCCCTTTGAGCGTCCATTCCATGGTATCGACAATCAAGCTGGCGTCCTTTTCCTTTACGGTTCCGCTCGACAGCACTTTAGACTTATCAACAGTTAGCTTTATCTTGTTAGTAGGTAAGTAATCGAGGGGCTTTTCGCCAGGTATTCTATATTTTTTTGCAGGATCATCGCTTAAAACGAAATCCATGAGCTGTTTTAGCTCAATCGGTTCGTTTAGCCGGTTTATAATGTAAACCACATCGCGGGTTCCCATTACATACTGGTCGTGTTTCATGGAAATTGGCACGGGTGCTGATTGGTAGCACTTCATTTTCATCTGGTCAATATACCAGTCGGTACCCAGCAAGCTAAGGTTGACAATTCTAACATCGGTACGGATACCTTCCACCTCCTGTGCATACCAAAGCGGGAAAGTATCGTTATCGCCATTGGTGAACAGGATTGCATTGGGCTCGCAGGAGTTTAGGTAGTTGTATGCAAAGTCGCGTGCAATGTATCGACCGGAACGGTCGTGATCGTCCCAGTTTTCGGTTCCCATGATCACCGGCACAACCAGGCAAAGGGTTGTAGCAGCAATTGCCGATGGTGTTTCGGAAAGTTTTTTACGGAACCACTCATAAACAGCAAGAACACCAAGACCAATCCAAATGGTAAATGCGTAGAATGAACCAGCATAGGCATAATCGCGCTCACGCGGTTGAAGCGGGTATTGGTTCAGGTACATAACGATGGCTATTCCCGTAAGGAAGAACAGCATGAATACAACCCAAAAATTCTTCTTATCCTTTTTAACCTGAAGCTGGAAGTATATACCCAGCAAACCCAATATTAGGGGGAGGAAGTAGTAAGTATTACGCGATGGGTGGCTTTTCATATCGTCGGTCAGGTTGTCCTGGTTTCCAAGGAAAATGGCATCGATAGGTTTGATACCGCTAATCCAGTTTCCGTTTTCAACCCCTCCATGGCTCTGAACGTCATCCTGACGGCCCACAAAGTTCCACATGAAGTAACGAATGTACATGTGGCCAATCTGGTAGCGGAAGAAGAATAAAAGATTTTCGCCAAAGGTTGGCACATATCGGGTTTCGGTTCCACCGTCACGGGTGTTCACCTGAACGGGTTTTCCCTGTATATTAGCCCACTTCTTGTATTCTGCCACATGGTCGGGTTGGTTGCTATACATACGTGGGAAAAGAGTCTTGAACCTATCGTCAAACTCGTACTTTGTTTTCAGGTACCCCCTTACGTACTTACCGTCTTCAGGTATCCATGTTTCTAAGTCCTTACTGTCAGCAACAGGGGCATTGTAGTACTGTCCGTAGAACAATGGTCTATCGCCATACTGTTCGCGGTTCAGGTAGCTAATAAGCGAAAAGGCGTTCGATGGATTATTCTCATTAATGGGTGTATTGGCATAGGCCCTTATTAGTATCATCATGTACGATGAGTAGCCAATTAGTATTACGGTTACACCTACCAGAACGGTATTAAGAATAACCCTACCTTTTTTATGGCTATAGTAAATACCATAGGCAAGGGCTCCAAAAAGTAAAACAAAGTAAAAAAACAAACCTGAGTTATAGGGTAAACCGAATGAGTTAACAAAAAGAAGGTCGAACCATGAGCCAAACTTAAAGGTTCCGGGAATAATTATGTATAGAATACTACCTAAAATAATTGCTGATACTGCAAGGGTTGTCAGAATCCCGTTTCGAGTAGTTTTGAACTTTCGGAAGTAGTAAATAAATGCTATGGCCGGGATTGTAAGTAGATTTAGCAGGTGAACGCCAATTGATAAACCCATGACGTAAGCTATAAAAATTATCCATCGGGTTGAGTGCGCCTCGTCGGCCTGCTCCTCCCACTTCAGGATTGCCCAGAAAACAAAAGCTGTAAATAACGACGACATGGCGTAAACCTCTGCCTCAACGGCAGAGAACCAAAAGGTATCGGAAAAAGTATAGGCAAGGGCGCCAACTGCTCCACTACCCAGAATGGCAATTAGCTGACCAGTGGAAGTTGTGTAGCTATTACCAACAATTAGCTTGCGGGCAAGGTGGGTTATAGTCCAGAAAAGAAAAAGTATGGTAAATGCGCTTGCCAAAGCCGACATGGAATTAATAAGCGCAGCAACCTTTGTTACATCTGGCGCAAAGAGAGCAAAAAGGCGGGCAATCATCATAAAAAGTGGTGCCCCTGGGGGGTGACCAACTTCGAGTTTGAATGCCGTGGCAATAAACTCACCGCAGTCCCAAAAACTTGCTGTGGGTTCTATGGTTAACAGGTAAACTATTGCCGATATTGCGAACACAATCCATCCGACAATATTGTTGGCTCTACGGAAATTGCTCATGATTTATTTTTTTATTTTGACAATTGTTTATTGCAGCTTACAAGAAAGCAAATGTAGAATATTTTGTTTTACCCTGATTACCAATTTGCAGTTTTTAAGCCTTACGCTAAAATTATCCTTTTTTATATCTGCCTTTCTTGTTGGTTTTTATCCTAATTCAATAAAATACTGGATGAGCTGTAAAATCTGTTAGGCAACCTCTACTTTAAAATAATCGTAAAATGGACTATGTTTGTATATTGTAAATTTTAAAAATATGGATTGGAAGGATAAACTAAATTTTGCCTACTCAACCAACCCTGACTATAAGCCCAACGATGAAGATGATAATACGACCCGGGAAGTTGTCCCTCCATCGAAACAACGGCTAATTGTAGGAATTGAACGCAAGAATAGGGGAGGGAAGTGTGTTACCATTGTGAAAGGGTTTGTTGGTTCCGACGATGAAATCGAAAAGTTAGGCAAAACACTAAAAACAAGGTGTGGTGTTGGCGGAACCGTAAAGGATGGCGAAATCATTATTCAAGGCGAAATAAAACAAAAAGTGGCCTCAATTTTGCAAGAACTGGGTTATAGGGTTACCATTTCAGGATAGGTTTATGCGTACTAAAATTATTATCATAGGATTTTTGCTTTTTGCATATCGGCTATCACTAGCTGATACACTTACCGTTATGCAGTATAACTTGATGTATTACGACAAGGAATACAGCGACTGTAATGCTACAAATAACAATGTTGATGCTAAGGATGGCTATCTGCGCACTATTCTAAACCATGTAAAGCCTGATATCCTTTCCGTAAACGAGGTAAACGATGCCATTGCCAGCGTTGAACGAATTAAGACAAATACCCTTAATTATGGTGGCGAAACCCGCTACAAACGAGCTAATTTTAGCGGCAGCTTTCTGGTTAATATGATTTACTATAATTCTGAAAAGCTGGAGCTGAAGTCGCAGGATGCAATAGCCACATCGCCACGCGAAACAAACGTTTATAAGTTTTACCTTAAAACATCGGGTTTGGTAAATGGCGACACAATTTTTCTTTACCACTTTGTTACCCATCTCAAAGCTGGAAGTTACGAATCCGATGCACAGCAGCGCGCAGTAGCGGCTAATTCCATAATGAGCTACATATCAACCAAAAACATTAAGGGGAACGTAATACTCTCGGGCGATATGAACCTATACAGCGCCTCTGAGGGCGCATTTGTGGCTTTTACTACTCCGGTTGGTTCAAACAACTTCCGCTTTTACGACCCCCTAAATGCAGTTGGCAGCTGGCACTCGAACTATAGCTATCGCTATGTTCATACACAATCGACCCGAACAGTTGCTAGCGAGGGCTGCTTTTCAGCCGGAGGGCTGGATGACCGTTTCGACTTTATTCTTTCCTCAAACGATATTCTTGCTGGTACCAGCGGTATTAAATTTTATAGCTATAAAACCCTTGGCCAGGATGGGAATCGATACAACGGTTCCATTACATCGCCCACTAATACAAGCATCCCAACGGATGTGGCAAATGCACTATACGGCATGTCCGATCACCTTCCCGTTGTGATGAAGGTCACTTATTCATCGGCTCCCACTCAAGTAAATACCGAGAAAAATCAGGTAAGTATTCTGTACAATAATCCGGTTTACAATACCCTTAACGTCCAAATCCTTGAAAACACATCAATCAAGGCAATAAATGTATACAACCTGTTGGGTAATTGCATTCTTAACTTAATCCCTGAAAGCAATAGTCAAAAAGTTGACGTTGACCTTTCAGGTGCTCCTACTGGTGTTTTACTAGTTGAGGTAAGGTTAAATGACGGTAGGAAAAAAACTATAAAAGTGCTAAAGCAATAAATGATGATAATCAATATGTTTAATAAAAAAATCTACTTTTTTACTTTAATACTGATAATTTTAATAAATAATTCAAAAGCACAGTACTATCAAACAGGAGTAGAGCCATTTAAAACCGATTGGAAAAAGAGAGAATACAAAAATATCAGGTTAATATATCCTGCCGAAGCCGATAGCTTAGCCAGACATTACCTTTCCGCTTTAGCTAAATCCGATAGCCTTAACGATGTTGATTACAATCTAGGGACAAGGAAAATAGATGTTGTGCTTCACCCAAACACTGTTCTATCCAACGGATTTGTTGCCTGGGCCCCGCGCAGGATGGAACTTGTAACCCAACCCGATGCTGACGGAGATGCATTGCTTTGGCACAAAGCCCTTTCCATTCACGAGATGCGCCATGTGAAACAAATGTATGCGCTGAATAGCGGATCTACCAAAGTGTTATCGTGGCTGTTTGGCCAGCAGGCCGTTGGTTTTGCTTCATCGTTTATACACCCATGGATTTTTGAAGGCGATGCCGTTTGGGCTGAAACAAATTATACATTTAGCGGAAGGGGTCGCTCAGCAACTTTTTTTAACCATTACTACGCCCATTTAGTATCAAAGCAAAAACCTTATACTTACGATAAATGGCTTTTGGGCTCTTACAAGGATTTTATTCCAAACCATTACCAATTTGGCTATCAGCTTGTAAGTTTCATTAACCAAAAGTGGGGATCAACTACTATTCCCAAAACATACAGGTATGTTGGTCGATATCCATTCACGTTATTTCCTACCTATCTAAGTCTGAAAAAGTTTACAGGTCAGTCAAGGAAGAGTATCTACCAAAAAGCGTTTTCATACAACGATTCGCTTTGGCTTGTAGATTATACTGAACATTACGGTAACGAGTTGCCTAAAGCTGTAAATGAGGATTTTAAAAATTTAATACACCCCTATCCGTTAACCGACACAACAACAATTGTATATGTAACATCGCTTAGCGATACACCCTATTTTGCTGTTTTGGATAAAAGAGGGGGAATAAAAAAGATTGTGAGTACAGGCATACTAATTGGCCAACCATCGTACAACGACAGCCTTATTGTTTGGGCGGAATACCAACCCCACGCGCGCTGGGAATGGATGAGCAGTAGCGCCATCAAGGTTTATAATATTAAAACAAAGCGGTTGAACACAATACCGGGTGGCCGATACCATTCCCCAATTATTGACGAGGATAGGATTATCTGCATTGAATATAGCTCAAATGGACAATACAAGTTGGTTGGTATAAATTTCCTAGGAGAGAAAAGTACTTTGTTAAATTTTGAAGGAGGATATGAAGTACAGCAAATTTGTTTAGATACTAAGGGGAAAAATATTTATGGCATTGCGGTAAGCGAAACCGGCAAAAAAATATTTAAGGTTGATTCTGCATTAACTTTCGATATTGTTTACAATGCAGCTTATCGCGATATCAGAACACTTGCTTGTGATGGCTCAAACCTATTTTTTACTTTTACTGACGGTTACACTGAAAGTATATATAAATATGATATACAGAATAATATAGTATATAAAATAATTAACCTACCATTTAATTCATCGTATCCAACCTATAAAAATCATCAGCTATATTATGCCCACTATACAGCAAATGGCTACCGAATTGCTTTTTTAGATGATATTACAAGTAACAGAAAAATAGTAGATAATATATCACCATATAATGAAATAGTTAAAGTAAATCCAACAACGGTTCACGATAATTATGGGATAATTCAAACAGAACCAACCGAATATAAAGGGTTAAATACATTGGTAAACATACATAGCTGGTTTCCATTTTACACAAAGCCGCTAAACGACCCTGCCAATATTGAGGATGAAAGCAACATTTATCCCGGAATAACGTTACTTTCACAAAACTTAACAGGATCAACCCTTTTTAATGCTGGTTATGGGTATGGCAAAACTCACTTGTTATTTGCGGAGGTAACCTACAATGGACTTTGGCCTGTTTTTAGATTAAATATTGAGAAAACCGATGCAACTGCAAGCCTTTACCGAGTAACACAGTTTTACCCTGAAAATAGGGATTACTATAAAAAGGCAGAGTTTACTTCTATTTTACCTTTTACTTTAGGTGAAAGCATTTATAGTACATCATTACAACTATATAACAAAACCATTTATAGCAACAGTTATCTATACCGCGAGAGTATTGATGCATATCGTTCAGGCTTAATTACCAATGAGTTTGGTTTTACTTTTTACTCGTTACGACGAATGGCCCATAGGGATTTACAGCCTAAATCGGGCTTAATTATTAATACAGGATTACTGACAACACCTTGGGATTACGGCAACCTACCGAATTTGTGGTATAGTCAAGCCAAAATTTACTTACCTGGATTGCACAGAAATCATGGATTTGGAATTACACTATTAGCACAAAAACAGAACATTAAGTATATATACCTAAATAACAAGGTTAATTTTCCTGCTTTTTACACTTCAAGACCTTCGACACGATTCACAGGTATGTACTTTAATTACATAATGCCCATAGCTTATCCTGATTTACCCATAAGTTCACTTGTTTATGTAAAGCGTATATCGCTTAACCTTTTCGCCGATTTTGCAAAGAACAGCTATAAAACCTACCAGCAATATGAATTAGTTACATTAACCGATAATTTACAGTCCATAGGTTTTGATGCCATTGTTGATTTTCATTTATTCAGAACATGGTATCCTTTCAGGATTAGGTTTACTCAGGCATTCAATGGTTCCGATTTTAATCCTTACTCAAATATAGTTTTAACTATCAATTTATATTCTACCTTTGCCAGGCCAAAATTGTAGTTGGTTTTTCAATGTTATTTGGTTAAGGACTTTTGTCATGTTGAGCGAAGCGAAACATCTCAAAACCTAGAAAAATAGATATACTTCTGATTTACTCAGGATGGTAATGTCTGTTTTGATATCTAAACAACATTGGTTATTGGGTAGAAAATTTGAATGTCTCCATAATTTGAGTAGTGTTGGATTAAACCTTTCTGGGTTAATTCCGTAATAAAATTTATGAGCAAGAACGAGCTAAAAAATCAAATCCGGAAGGCTATTAAGTCGCATAGGCTATTACTGGATCCTTTCTTGGCAAGGGAAAGGGCGAGTTATGTATTTGCAGAAATTGAAAGCATGGAGCAGTTCCAGAAAGCAACGACTGTTCTAGCATTTTGGTCGTTACCGGATGAGATAAATACACATGACTTTGTAATAAAATGGGCAGGCAGCAAGCGCATGGTTTTGCCCGTAGTGGTTGGTGATGAATTGGAGTTGAGGTTATTCAACGGAGTTGAAAACATGGAGAAGAGTGGTGGTTTTGGAATAATGGAGCCCAAAACTGGCAGTCTAGTTAACCCCGATGAGATTGATTTTGCCATAATTCCTGGTGTTGCATTCGACAGAAATGGGAATAGGCTTGGCAGGGGGAAAGGTTACTACGATAGAACCCTCCCTTTACTTCGCAATGCAGTTAAAGTAGGCATAGCCTATGAGTTTCAAATAATCGATTCAGTTCCGGTTTCGGAACACGACATTCCTGTTGACCTTGTGGTTAGCAATTAAAAGTTGATTTTTATGACTGGAGGATTTAGGAGAGCACTTACACTCGGGTTACTTATTTTAACCCTATCGGTAAAGATTTTTGCACAAATTCCTGATGGTTACTACGCCACGGCCGAAGGGAAAACAGGTGCTGAGCTAAAAACTGCTTTGTACAATATCATAAAGAACCATACGGTAATATCGTACGATGGGTTATGGACAGCCTTTCAGTACACCGATAAGAAAAGCAATGGAAAGGTATGGGACATGTACTCCGATAAACCCGGCCAAACACCACCTTACGAGTTTACTTTTGTTACTGACCAGTGTGGAAACTATAGTTCCGAGGGCGATTGCTATAACCGTGAGCATTCGTTTCCCAAGAGCTGGTTTAACGATGCATCTCCCATGTATTCCGACTTGTTTCACCTTTACCCTACCGATGGTTATGTAAACAATAGGCGCAGCAATTTTATTTTTGGTGAGGTTACATCTGTTACCTGGACATCGCTTAATGGAAGCAAGTTAGGAACCTCTTCTGCTTCCGGAGCAACATTAACAGTATTTGAACCCATTGACGAGTATAAGGGCGATTTTGCCCGTACATACTTTTACATGGCAACCCGGTACGAAAACTTAATTGCAACTTGGGCAAGCTACAATACCGAAGCCAAAGCAATACTCGATGGAACCGCCTATCCTGCATACAAGCAGTGGTATATTACTTTACTGCTCAAATGGAATCAGCAAGACCCGGTAAGCCAGAAGGAGATTGACCGTAATAACGTAGTGTATTCCAGCTACCAGCATAATCGCAACCCGTTCATCGATCATCCAGAGTATGCACAGTTAATTTGGGGAAGTACAACACCAATTACATTCACAAGCACGCCTATTACTTCAGCTACTGTTGGGGTGACTTATACATATAATGTTACTGCAACCGGTGGAAATGGAACGCCACTCACCATTTCGGCAACGCAAAAGCCAACATGGCTTACTTTGACAGCCACAGGTAATGGTACTGCAACCCTAAGCGGTACACCAGGCCAGGAAAATGTAGGTGGCAATCAGATAACCTTAAAAGCTACCGATGGAATTAGTGAGACACAACAAACATTTACCATAACAGTAAGTTCGCCTGTTACCCCTATTCAGTTTACCTCAACGCCTATAACCACGGCAGTTGAAAATCAGCTTTACACATATAATGCTACTGCAACTGGCGGAAATGGAGCACCATTAACCATTACGGCAACACAAAAGCCTGCATGGCTTACATTAACCTCAACCGGAAATGGTACAGCAACCCTAAGTGGCACCCCCGATCACAGTAATATTGGAAACAGCCAGGTAGTTCTGGCTGCAACCGATGGAACCAACCAGGGTACACAAAGTTTTACAATAAATGTAAGTGCCGCCGGAAACTCAAAGCCTTTAATAACCAATGTTAACATAACCCCAGCGTCGCCTGTAACCCGACAGGCCATAACTATTTCCGCAAACATAACCGATAGCGACGGCAGCGTTGCAAAGGTTCTCTTAGGTTGGGGCGTTACTGTTGGCAACTTGAGTAATACCTACGAAATGCAGTTTGAGAATGGTGCATACAGTGCACCCATTGCTTCGCAAACGAGTCCGGGAACAATCTATTTTCAGCTAGCGGCAATTGATAATTTACAGGATACCGCCTACTACAACGGATCGTTTACAGTAAATCTCAATCAAGTACCAACCATTTCTAGCGTTTCACATACCCCAACAAACCCAACTTCAGCCGATGCGGTTACTGTAACCGCAAACGTAAGCGACCCTGAGGGCCGAATAGGAAATATTTTCCTACTTTGGGGTATAACAGAAAGCAGTTTGATCAATCAGCTACAGATGAGTGGCACTAACGGAGTGTATACCTCGGTTATTCCAGCAAATCCATCGCAAACAAGCGTTTACTATAGGGTTAAGGCTTACGACGCCGAGGGGCAACAGACTTTAAGCAGTATTAGTAGTTACATTGTTAATCCAGCTACCGAAATACGAACTGAAACCAGCAAGCAATTTTTGGTTTTTCCCAATCCGTTTAATGCTTTTATACAAGTTGAATACCCTTCAGCTGAAAGCTACTCGGTTACTTTTACAAATCTTATAGGACAGGTAGTTTATAGTAAAACGAGAGTAACCGGTAACCTACGAATAGATTGTAGTGATTTACAAAGCGGAATCTATGTTCTAACCATCAAAAGTGATACTGGCATAGTAACTCAAAAAATGATTAAACGATAAGCATTTAATGGCTTTATACTAGCAACCGAGATGCAGTTTTTAGTAACCCATTAAAATGTGAGTAACTATTTCAATGTCGTTTAGTTAACAAAAATATACATGCCTGTCATTCTGAGCGCAGCCAAGGATTACTAATCGACCCCATGAGATGTTTCGCTTAGCTCAACATGAAAGTAGCTTCACGAACAACGATTAACGAACAAAGAACAACGCTTCCCGCCCTGTAGGGGCGTAATATCTGTAACCCCACCTGTTAGCGTGCTTCTCCATACGCGTGCATTATTCGCCCTAAAAGGGCAAATCATATTAGCCCTGGGTTTTAACCCAGGGTATTGAGGTATTCAAAATATTAAGCGATGCACGCTATGGTATTCCAAAGAGCAAGGGTGAATCGTTGCATCGCAATGGGAAAGCAGGGCAAAGAGCTATTTAAACGTTCTTTCTTGTCTTGATACAAGAAAGAACCAAAGAAAATCAAGGCTGAAAAGCCCGACCCGATGGGTACCCCGTGGGTGGAACTGCCGCGCGATACTATTCGCCACGCCTGCAGCGTGGCTCATTTGGTATCGCTTACTAGACCCACCGCCACGTTCCACCCCCGACCCATTGCCGGGTCAGGCTTTTATGCCACTGCGTATGACTCTCCGTGTTGGTAAAGGTATTGCATAAAAGAAGAGTTGAAGGCATTAAGAGATGCTTCGACTGGGCTCAACATGACAAGGGAGCAGAAAGGAAGATAGTGCTTTTGTCATCACGAGCAAAGTTGAGTGATCTTTTCTAAGGATTGAAGAAAAATGAGCACTGAGATGCTTCAGCTAAGTTTATCCCGATAAATCGTGACTCAGAACGACAGCATAATGTTTCGCTAGCGCGCAACATGACAAATAACCTTAACTAAACAACATTGGTAACTATTTTTCTACCTAGTTAAGCTATTAGGTAACACTTATTACTTTTTGCTATTCTTTAGCTCCCAAAAACATCAACGTTTATTAAATCATTTTTAATACAACTGTTTACTTGTTTTCATTTTTTCCGTATATTGCTATAAATTGATTTTAGTGTTAAGAATTAGCATCATATCGGCAATACTGACCTTTGCCATTCTATTCAATAATGGTTTGGCACAGAATCATTCTATTGATAGTCTTAACCAAGCGTTACAAAAGCAAGAATCGGATTTGAATAGGTACAAAACGCTAACCGAGTTAGCCATAGCCTATTCCGATAGCAACTACGAGAAAAGTTTAAATTACTGGAAAAGTGCTTTAAACCTAGCGAACAGGTTGGGGAAAAGGGAGCTTGTAGCCAATGCGTATCATCAAATTGGCTTTAGCTACATGAAAATGGGTGAGTTTCGGTTGTCGCTTGAAAATTTGGAAAACGCAGGAACTATATACAAATACCTCGACAGCGTTAGGTTATTAGCCGGCATACAAAACGACATAGGTCTTATTTACCGTAATTGGGGCAAATACGATAAAGCCCTTGAGTTCTACTTAAATGCATTGGATTTATATAAAAAAATTGGTGATATTGAGGGAACTGGAATTGCTTCGAATAGTATTGGGCAAATTCACTTTTACAGGGAAAACTATCCAAAAGCAATAGAATTTTTCAAGGAATACTTGGAAATTAACGAGGCAAAGGGCAATTCCAGAGCAGTAGCTGGGGCATCGAATAATATAGCTAGTGCATACTTGGAACTTGGAAAGTACGATGATGCCTTGGAGTACTTTCTTAAATCGCTTCATATTTATGATTCATTAGGAATATCAATAGGTGTAGCAATAATTCAGGATAATATCGGTTCACTTTACTTTAAACAAAACCTTTTGGATAATGCTTTGCTTTACCACCAGAATGCACTTGAAATGTTTCAATCGCTTAAAAGCGTAACCAGGGTATGCTATACCCAAAAAAATATGGGGCAGGTTCTGCTTGCACAAGGAAAAGTTGAACGAGCAATAAATATGTTTCAGGAATCGTTGAATAAGGCTAAGCAGATTGGTTTAAAGGATGTTGAAAGTGATTGCAACAAGTTCCTCTCCGAGTGTTATGTTAAAACAAATAACTTTCAAAAAGCATATAGCTACCTGCTTGACCATATCACCATTAAGGATTCCATTTTAAACTCTGAAACCCTTCAAAAAATTGAAGAACTGCAAGCCCAATACGAAAGGGATAAAAAGGAGCAGGAAATTAACGCTATGAACTCCAAGCTGAAAGCTCAACGTTTAAACCTATTTATAGCAATGGGGTTTAGTGTTGTGTTTATTAGCCTATTCCTGTTGGTGGTAATTGAAAATAGAAAAAAGAAAAGGGCTTTAGTAAATCTGGAGCTGCTCCGAAACCATTTATTCCAAAATATCTCCCAAAACCTTTGTAACCTGCAGATGGTGAAAAACAGCTACGAGGTTGAAGGATATTTTTCTGCTTGGTGGGAGGCCAAAATCAAAAAAGTAGATGAAAAACCAAACTTTTTCCATTTTTTATATAAAAATTACACCTTCTGTTATTATGTAATTGCTGCCGAGCCTAATGCCTGTTGCGATTTCATTAACTTCAATATATACAACATTGTTATTGAGTACATAAAAAATAATGGGGAATTGAACGAAGGTGTACTTGAACCATTAAATCTCTATTTAAAAGATGATCCAATTGTAAAGTCGTTAGGTAAAAATTCCATCAAACTTTATCCTTTTATTCTCTATAAAAAGCAGATATTGACTCTTTGCCCCGATAATATGGCATTTCGACAATTTGGTTCCTTTATTGTAAGCAGCACTTTAAATTGGTCGAACCTTCGACCCGGCGATATTGTATACCTATTTGGAACATCGGACGATAAATCGGCCATGAATGAATTACGAAAAGTGGTAAAAAGCATTGACCTGATGGAGTTTGCAGAGCAAAAGGATTTAGCCCTCAATTTTATAAAGTCCCTTGAGCTTAAGGAGGATGCTTTTATTGCTGCATTTAAGGTTTGATGGTATTAGTTTTTTTGTATTTTTACCACAAACAAAATGAATTCAAAATCATGGTTCGACTATTACTCATAAGCAACTCAACCAATGCAGGAGAGGCTTACCTGGAGCATCCCAAGAAGGAGATTGAAAAATTTTTAGGTAGCATTAAAAGGGTTCTTTTTATTCCATGGGCCGCCGTTACGTTCAGCTACAATGAGTATGAGCAAAAGGTTCAGGAACGATTCAGTGAATTTGGGGTTGAGGTTGACTCAATACATCACCATCGGAATGCAAAGCTAGCGGTTCAGGAGGCCGAAGCAATAGTTGTAGGCGGAGGCAATACCTTTAAGTTGCTAAAAACTATTCAGCAGACCGATATTATTGAAGCAGTAAGGAATAAAGTATTAAGTGGAACGCCTTACATTGGTTGGAGTGCAGGAGCAAATGTTGCCTGTCCTACCATTTGCACCACTAACGATATGCCAATTACGGAACCCGACAGTTTCAGCGCTTTCAGTTTGGTTCGGTTTCAAATAAACCCCCACTACCTGGATGCTAACCCCGAGGGACATGCTGGCGAAACCCGTGAGCAAAGAATTATGGAGTTCGTTGAAATGGACCCACATGTATACGTTGTAGGACTCCGCGAGGGAACCATGATAAAGCTGGAAGATGTGCAGTTTAGCCTGATTGGCCCAAAACCTGCTCGAATTTTCAAAAAAGGACAACCACCCCGCGAGGTTTACCCCGGCGATGATTTGGATTTTCTTTTTGAGTAAAATTACTTTGATAGTGAAACAGGGTGCAAGCCCTGTTTTTATTATCTTTTCACCACCACATACTCAGCAGGCAGAGTAACCAGGAGCGAGTGGCTGATATGATCGATCCGGATAACCACCTTCTTTTTACCCGAATGTTCAACCATTTCGCCTTCAATTCCCTGAAGCGAGCCAAATCGGACTTCAACCCTTGTGCCCGGCTCAATTTGACCCTCCACCGCTTCAAGCTCAATATCCTGAACAAGCAGCTGCTTAATCTGATCAATTTGCCTGTCGGGGATGGGGACTGCTTTGCCTTCGAAAGTTATGTACCGAACTACCCCTTGGGTATTTAATACATCATAGTACCGTTTCAAGTCAATATGGACAAATATGTATGAGCGGAAAAGGGGCTCATCTACCAATTTTTTTCTATCGCTCCACTGTTTTAGTTTTTTCTGTAAAGGGAGGAAAGTTTCAATCCCCTTTTCTACCAAACGGGCGTAAACCTTTTTCTCGTTTCGCGGCTTGGTGTAAACGGCATACCAACGAACTAAATCCTTACTTTCCTTCATCTGGTTCTTCCTTTATTGTGCAAAGGTAATTGTTTTATGGCTTTTATTGAGATATAAAGTTAGTACTATCTGGTGTAATAAAAATAAAGCATTGGTTGATGGTTTAAGTGAAAGGAGTTATTTTTGTTTTCAGATCAAACTTAAACCAAATTTTATGAAACACCCATGTAAGGCAGCTTGCACAAACACAGATGAACAACCGAGCGTTTTTTGCGAGCTCGACGAAGTCAAACTATGGGTGTTCCATCCGCTTGATAATGTTTGTTAAAAGCAAGAAAGTAACGAGTTATAATTAATAATATAAATATTTTATACAGATGAAACGTTTCTTTTCATATTACGCTGTGGTTGCTTTTCTGATTTATGTTTTAGCCATTTTGGTGGTAAAACTTATTATTAATGGATACCAGGAGTTTAGCGTATCCTTTTCTGGAATATTAATCGAGTCAGCTATGGCAGGGTTTGTTTTTGTCTTTCTCTTTTTTGGAGCACTATGGTTAAACCTATCTAAGACTCTGGGTTATATAGAGTCCGACTCATTTGAAGAACCTGCGTACGGTCATAGATTAAGTGAACAGGTAGAAACCCCAATCAGAGAGTTTAGTGAGTTAAAGGAGCGATTTACAAGCAGTTATTCATACGTTAAGGTATCGGATGATAGGGCCGCCATAAAGTTTCATAACGGATTAACCTGGAAAAATTGGGGTACAGGAGGAATAGCATATTTAAATACCGAAAATGGAAACGTCCGCATAGTTTTAGTCCCATTCATGGGGTACTCCATGCATGCCACCAAGCAATTGGAAAATGAAATGAAACGGGTTAAGGAGGTGCTTATGGGTTGATTTTTATGCTTAAATTAGCATAAAATTAGTTTAGGTGATAATTCTTGTAATTTCCGATTTACATATCGATACAGGTAAAAAGCTTGGCACCTTTGGGTGGAAGGCTAAAGCCTTTATGTCCACACTTGATAGGGTAATTGAGCATTATGGTGTTGAAAAGGTAATATTAAACGGCGATATATTTGACCTCTACAAGTATTCCTACGCGGAGATTGCGGAGGTAAATGCTAAGATTATTGATTATTTCAACCGAAAAGGTTTTGTACAACTCCGTGGCAACCACGACATTTGGGTCCCTCATACACATGATCATTTCCATATTAAGAATTCAGAAGGAAAAACCATACACATTGAGCACGGACACAAAGCCGATTTTTTAAATGGTACACGCTTTGGCCGATTTATTAGCGTTACCATGTACTCGTTTCTAAAGTGGCTAGTCCGTTTCCGTTGGGTTGAACGCAAATTTTATAGCGCGGTCGATTACTTTGATGATGTCAACAGAATACCCCGAAAGTACAATACTATCAAATACCTCATGTATGCCCTTAAGCTACTTAAAAAGTACGATATGGTTATACTTGGGCATACCCATAAGCTTGAATCGCATAAGGTTTACTACCTGAACAGTAAAAAAATATATTTAAACTGTGGTACGTGCTCACTTGGAAGATTTCAAGCGGTTGTAGTAGATACTGAAAGTTTTGATTTTGAAACAATAAAAATCCCTCGTAAAACGGAATTTGATGAGTCGCAATTGCCGATTTTTAAAAGGAAAAGGTAACCAATAGCTATATGAAGCTAGTAGCCAACCTTTTTTAACACTTCTTTTTTACTATGGTAGTTTATAAAGTCCTACTTTCGGAAAAGGAATTTTTTAAGTATTGATTTTTGTTTAAACTAATTCCGCAAATAAACGTCATAAGTAAGGTTCTTAAATAACGTTTTAAGTATGAAAAAAACTATTCTCCCCATCTTCATTTTGTTAATCCTAACCTCGGTAGTTTTTTCTCAAGAACCGTGGACACTTGAGCGTTGCATTGAGTATGCACTAGCTAATAATATCCAGGTTAAGCAGCAGGAGCTAAACGTAAAGGTAAATGAGGTAAACCTTTTACAATCCAAAATGGATGCATTGCCAACAATTAATATCAATGGTAATCATTCCTATAGCTTTGGCTTGGTAACAAATTACCTTACCAATACCAAGGAAGCCTTGAATACTCAGGCAACCAGTTTTTCAGTTAGTACGGGTTTGCCCATCTATAATGGTTTTCAGCTAACAAACACCCGGAAGCAGAACCATTTCGACCTAAAGGCATCTGTTGCCGATGTTGAAAAGGTTAAGAATAACATTGCACTAACGATAGCATCGCTTTACCTTCAAATCCTTTATCAGCAAGAGCTGGTTGAGATTGCTAAAAGACAGGTTGAACTTTCCACAATGCAGCTTGAAAGGACAAAAGTTTTGGTTTCAGCTGGTAGTTTGCCGGAAGGAAACCTCTACGAGGTAGAAGCACTTGTGGCTTCGGATGAGCTACAGCTTGTAAATGCTCAAAACCAGCTAAACCTGTCCTACCTAAACCTAACCCAGCTCCTTGAGCTAAAAACAACCGAAGGATTTCAGATTGCAAAACCTGTAATACATCAATTAGATAGCGTAAAGCTGGTATCAGAATCGCCCAGTCAGATATTTGGAGTTGCTGAGGGAATAATGCCTCAAATACAGAGCGCGAGGTATAGGTTACAAAGCTCAGAGCTTGGCCTAAAAATAGCGAAAGGTGGTTTACAACCCCGGTTATCGTTAGGGGCAAATTACAATTCTGGTGCACAGTACCGGATTCAGGATAATTACGCATTTGACGGCGACCCATTTATGACTCAGATTAAAAATAATGCGAGCAAATCGGTAGGCTTAAGCTTAAGCATACCCATATTCAATGGTTTAAGCGCTCGTAACAGAGTAACTACCGCCAAAATTGGTCTTATGAATGCACAGCTTGCGCTGGAGAGTGAGCGAAATGCATTATACAAGGACATTCAACAGGCCTATGCCGATGCTATTGCAGCCGAAAAAAAATTGCAGTCATCGCAAAAAAGCAAAACTGCTTCGGAGGAATCGTTCAGGTACACCCAGAACCGGTTTAACCTTGGACTAGTAACAGCTCTTGATTTTACATCGGCCAAAAACAAGCTAGCTCAAGCCGAAACCGATTTGCTACAGGCAAAGTATGAGCTGATTTTTAAAACCAAGATACTGGAATTTTACAAGGGATTGCCACTTAAGCTATAGCTAATAGTTTTGGTAAAGTAATGAAAGCAAGTTACTTGCTAAACAAAGAGAATGTTAAACTGAAGTAAATAAACCATAAATACTTAAATAATGAAAAAGGGACTTATTAAATACTTGCTGGGAGCAGTTGTCATCTTGATAGTATTTGCAGTTGTTGCCAAGAAAAAGGGTTGGATAGGTAAACCCTTAACCACACCCGTTTATGTTGAGAAACCTGAGTACAGAACTATTACCGAAGCTATTACAGCCAATGGTAAGATTCAACCTGAGGTTGAAGTAAAAATCAGCTCAGAGGTTTCTGGCGAAATTATTGAATTACCAGTAAAAGAAGGGAACTGGGTTGAAAAGGGAACCCTGCTTTGCCGCATCAAACCCGATACATATATTTCATTAAAAGAAAGAGCAATTGCCGCTGTTAACTCTGCAAACGCAAGGTTAATTCAGGCTAAGGCCCAACTTGCCCAGTCGGAGTTGTCGTTCAATAGAAGCAAACAGCTTTATGAACAAAAGGCAATATCGGAGTCGGAGTTTGAAACTGCACGAACCAACTACGAGGTTGCACAAGCTGAGCTAAAAGCTGCTAATTATAGCGTTGAAAGCGCTCAGGCATCGTTGCGCGAAGCCGAGGAAAATCTTCGCAAAACAACCATATACGCACCCATATCGGGAACAGTATCAAAGCTGAACGTTGAGCTTGGCGAACGTGTGGTGGGTACTATACAAATGGCTGGTACGGAAATCATGCGGATTGCTAACCTAAACCGAATGGAGGCAAGGGTTAACGTTAACGAGAACGATATAGTAAAGGTTAAGATTGCCGATACTGCATTAATTGAGGTAGATGCATACCTGGGTCGTAAATTCAAAGGAATAGTAACCCAGATAGCAAATACCGCTAATGTTCAGGGAATTACAACCGATCAGGTTACCAACTTCGAGGTGCGAATATTTATTCTTGAAAAATCATATAAGGACCTTCTCACCAATTCACAAACCAGTCCCTTCCGACCCGGAATGTCCACTACTGTTGAAATTCTTACAAACACCAAGGAAAACGTACTAACCATTCCGATACTTGCGGTAACAACCCGAATTGATACTGTAAAAAAAACAGGAGAATGGGAAAAGGTTGAAAATAACACCCAACCCGTTGAATCCAAACCAACCAAGGTTGAGAAGCCTAAGGAAATTGTTTTTATAACCAAAGGCGATACCGCTCGAATAGTTGAAGTAAAGACAGGCATACAGGATAACCAGTATATTGAGATTATTGAAGGGCTAAAGGGCGATGAGGAGGTAATTACCGCACCCTATAGCGCAATATCGCGTAAGCTTAAGGACAAGTCGTTAATCAGAAAAGTTAAAAACAAAGACGAACTTTTTAAAACCGAGTAGTCAGTTTTTTAGAATGGCAAAAATACTTTGCGTTGAAACTGGAACATCTGTTTGTTCAGTTGCAATAGGCGATGAAAATGGAATACTTGGGGTCAGAGAGCTTTCTGACCCCAAGGCTCATTCAACCATGTTGCCACGCCTTATCAACGATGTGTTAACCGATGCTAGCTTAACGCCAAGCCAAATTAGTGCGGTTGCTGTAAGCAAAGGCCCCGGATCGTATACCGGTTTGAGGATTGGTGTTTCAATGGCAAAGGGAATTTGCTATACATCGGGAATCCCGCTTATTGGGGTTTGTAGCTTACAGGCAATGGCGGTAGGTTTATCTCTATCCCATCCCAATATACCTGCTGATGCAATACTTTGCCCAATGATTGATGCTCGACGCATGGAAGTTTACTGTGCGCTTTATAATCTTGAAGGCGAGCCCGTTTCCGATGTTAGAGCAGTTGTTGTTGATGATAACTCTTTTGCAGAATATCTTGAAGACCATATAATTATTTTCTTTGGGAATGGCTCATCCAAGTGCAAGGATGTAATTAAAAATAAAAATGCTATTTTTATCGATAGTTTTGAGCACTCGGCACGCTTTATGTTGCCCTTGGCATTAAAAGCATACAACAATGAAGAATTTGAAGATATTGCCTATTTTGAACCCTTCTACCTTAAGGATTTTGTGGCATCTACACCAAAGAAAAAGATTTTTTAGAAGAGCTTGCGAAATCTCGTTTGTGTTACTTATCATTTTAAATTTCAACCTTTACGCTCAGAATGGAACTAAAGCCTTTGTGGGCGGTGAAAAGTTGAAATACCAAATTTACTACGGATTCATAAATGGCGGCGAGGCTGTGCTGCAGGTGAACGAAAAAATTTTTAATAATAAGCCGGCCTACCATTTATATCTTAACGGCCGTACGGTAGGCATAGCCAATACTCTTTACAATGTGAATGATACCTACGAGAGCTATACCGACCCAGCTACGCATTGGCCTTATTTCTCAATTAGGAATATTCATGAAGGACGATACCGGCATTACAGCACCCAAACCTGGGATCACTGGAGCCGACCCGACTCCTCGATTGTTATTAGTTCCAAAACCGGAAAGGTGGTGGTTGTTAAAGGGTGCCAGGATATTCTTTCATCGGTTTACTACCTGAGAAATAAGATGCTAACCATGCCACCGCTAAAGCCTGATCAAACCATTACGGTTGAAACCTATTTCACCGATGAAAAGTACCCTCTTACCGTCCGTTTTAAAGGATATGAAACCATAAAAACAAAATTTGGCATGGTAAAGTGCATGAAGTTCATGCCTGTTGTTATAACCGGTAGGGTTTTTAAAACCAAGGACGACTTGACCATATGGCTTACCAACGACTCAAACTTTATCCCAATCAGAATAAAGTTCGAAATATTTGTTGGTTCAGTTTACTGCGATTTAATAGAATACAAGAACCTGGCAAACGAATTTACTGCCTTAGAGAACAAGTAATACCAAAATTAATTCAAGGTTGCATTTTTAACAATCTACCTAAAGTTTATGTTAACAGGTAGCTATTAATTTTTTTATTATTTTCAATTTTACTATATTTGCAACCCATTGTAAAATAGAAATATATGGCAACTACAGCGGATTTTAAGAACGGACTGTTCATTTTATTTAACGGGAAAATTTACACCATCGTTCAATTTCAACATGTAAAACCCGGCAAAGGGGGAGCATTTGTTCGCACAAAGCTTAAAAGTCTTGAGAACGGAAAAGTAATTGAGAACACCTTTAATGCAGGGGTAAAAATAGATGTTGTTAGGGTTGAGCGCAGGCCTTATCAATACCTATATAAGGACGAGTTGGGTTATCATTTCATGCACCAGGAAACCTTTGAGCAAGTATCACTTGATGAGTACAAGATTGAGAACCCTGATTTACTCAAAGAGGGACAGTATGTTGAAATGATGGTTGAAGCCGATAATGAGAATATTCTTACCTGTGAACTGCCACCATTTGTAGAAATGGAAGTAACCTATACCGAGCCCGGACTAAAAGGCGATACTGCATCGTCAACAGCACTTAAACCAGCTACTGTTGAAACCGGAGCCGTAATTAACGTTCCACTTTTTATAAACATAGGCGATAAAATTAAAATTGATACCCGCACAAGGGAATACTCGGAAAGGGTAAAGTAATTTCAAAATAATTTAGGCGGATATTGTTTTATTAGTAATTTTGTAGTAACTTATTCCTCTTTTGGAATAAGTTATTTTTTTAGGTTAAAACTATTTTATGTCGATAACCGCCTCGCAAAATAGGTTAAAACTAAGTACGTTTAAGCTAAACGCGCTCCTAGGTATGGCTCAGGCCATAAGCGCTGAGTTGAAAACCGAGGAGCTTATCGACAGGTTTAAGCGTATCCTCAACGATGATTTAGGAATCGACAGGATATTGCTTTACAAGATAGAGGAGGGCAAGTGGCAACTGCTACTTAATAGCAATTGCCCCGAAAGGGTTGTTGAGAATATAAATGTAGAGCGCGATTTACTTCACTTTAACGAGATCACCTTTGTAGGAGTATCGGAAAATCCCATACTACTCGAGCTTGATGTAATAATACCGGTAATTCAGAATAATCAGCCGGTGGGGTATGTGCTGATAGGCGATACCAATGAATACGAGAAAGGGGTAAGCGCAACCATCCGCCATTTGAACTTTGTTCAAACCCTATCAATCATCATTTTTGTTGCCATTGAGAACCTGCGTTTATTCCATAAAAGTTTGGAGCAGGAGGCAATGCGTAAGGAGCTGGAACTTGCATCGCGTATGCAGTCGATGCTTATTCCTTCGCCTGCCGATATGCCCAAATTCAATGGTGTTAGCATTGGATCTTACTATAACCCACACTTTGAGGTAGGAGGCGATTACTATGATGTTATAGCCCTTAGCCCTAACGATCTGGGTTTCTGTATAGCTGATGTTTCGGGTAAAGGTATTTCGGCTGCATTGCTAATGTCAAACTTCCAGGCAAACCTCAGGGCGTTATTCAGCAAGGATATTAGCCTTTCAGCGTTGGTTGAAAAACTCAATGAGAGAGTAATGGCTACGGCTAAAGGCGAAAAGTTTATTACCATGTTTATTGGCCGCTATAACAACCAAACCCGAAAGCTGGAATATGTTAATGCTGGTCACAATCCACCCTTCATGTTTGTCCGAAATTCCAGTAAAATAATTCAGCTTTCATCGGGATGTGTTGGGTTGGGAATGATTGATGATATACCAATAATCAATCAGGGCGTTCTAAATATAGATGAGCCAAGCACTTTGCTCTGTTACACCGATGGACTAGTTGAAACCATTGATGGCGATAAGGTGGTTTACAACACAAGGATTTTAGAAAAGAACTTTTCGCGAAACCATAGTGTGCAGCAAATAATAAACACCATTGCTCAGGAGAGGGAATCGGATGCGGATGTTTTTGATGATATTTCGATTCTAGGATTCGATTTTGAGTAAAGGTGCTCCATGGCCAGGATTAAAGCAGCATAACCCCAGAAAAGAACTGCAACCTTGTCCATATCCAGAAAATTATTCATAAAACCATGCACATCATAGGTTATTAACCCATGTAATACGCCTATTAGGATTACCCTGTCAGCGCTTTTGGGTTTTAACTTTAGGGCTAGGTTAAAACCTTTGTAAAACAGTATGCCAATAATGAGGATAAATGCCAAAGCTGCTGGAAGACCCGCCTCCGATAACAGTCCTAGGTATTCGCTATGAGCATTCCCTTTTAGCCCAAGGTTTGAGCTTTCCCGGGTTTTAAGATACGAAGCCTGGTAGGGGGCATACTGAAACATGTATGTACCGGGGCCCCAACCAAGCAGCGGTTTTTCCTCAAACATTCTAATTGCCGAAGTCCAACGGTTAAGGCGTTCAACATTCGATTCATCGGTTCTAATATTGGCGATAGAGCTAATATGCTTTCTAATATCACCGCTCGATGCGGTTTTGTGCTGGTTTAGCCAAATAAGAATGTTGTCCTGGAAATAGAATATCGACCCCCAAAAAATTATTGTCAGTAGAACTAAATATCGGAATCGAATTTTAAGCAACCATGCAACCCACACTACACCTGTCACCATTAAGCTAAGCCAGGCCGCTCTTGTGTACGATAGCACAAAGGCTACAATAAGAACAATTGTTAATGCAAGGAAAAGTATTCTCCGCGTTGCCGTGTTGGATGATATGAGTAGAGCAATGCTAACTGGAATTAGCAAAGCTAATACTGCTGCATATGATGTATGGTCAGTGAAGAATGGATTACATGAACCGTGGGCTACAAACTTATTGAACAAACCATATTCCCATTGCTTTGATAGAGTTAACAGAATTACTACAAACAAACCTATGGAGTAGAAAGCAATAAATCGTTTGAATGTAATATTCCCCTTAACAAGTAGTATGAAGGGTAAATAAAGAAGAACGATGAAGTAAAGTGTTTTGAGAATTAAATACTTTAGGGAAACCAAGGGCATTGAACTGGTAATGGAAGTTAAAGCAATCCATCCTAAAAAAAAGTAAATAGTTAGCAGTACAGGATGCCAAGTAAACCAACGGTTTTGATGATTATTTGATAAAAGCATAATTAAGGCAATAGGAGCTAATGCCACAAGCATTAACTCCGAAGGTAACCATAAATCAATGGATATTTCCTGGAAAAATTCCGATAGAGGAATGGAGAGCGGGCTTATAAATAAGTAAGCCAAGTAGAATTTTAAGGGGAAAGATAGGTAAGCCAGTAAAAAAATAAATATGATGGGTAGAATTACAAAAAAATCGCGCTCAGTTCCTATCAGAATAGCATTTATTAAAATGAAGATTATGCTGGAAACAATTATCCACTTATTTTTAATATGGCTTAATATCGATTTAATGATATCCATTAGGGGGTAAACTGATCCTGCAAAAGGTATCAACAATTATATTTTTAAGCGCTTAAGATACTCCTGAAGGAAAAGCAAGAAAATTGCAAAAATTATTGCAGCTAAGGTTGAGGTTACAACAATTATACTGCGCTTTGGATAGGCTTTCTTGTCGGGTATATCGGCTTTGTCGATAATGAACTGGGTGGGTATCTCCTGATTTGCCTCAATTCTAGCAACAACTATGCTTTTTCGTAACTCGTTTAAACGTTCTGCCAAATCTTTAATTTCTGCAGCGTAACGTATACTCTTTGCACCGTGATCACTAAATCGATACATCTCACTTTTCAATTTTATGAGGTGAGCATTATTAGCTTTTAGTAATGCATTTATGTATTCCTTGTAGAATATGGTTGCCTGTCGTTTGGGGTCAACAACCCCATTAGATATGGCAAGTGCTAGCGAATCCTGTAAGTTATTTAAATCATGCTCAACTAAAGCAAATTGCTTTTCCAATGCCATTAAGGCATTAACAGCCACTTGTGCTTTAATGGCACGCATTAGGCTATCGGAATACTCAACCACAGTATTTGCAATTTTGGCTGCCCATTCAGGGTCACGATCCATAACCTCAATATTGATACTTTGATAGCGAGTAGGTTTCATTTTGACTTGTTCATCAAATTTTTGGTAACTCCTAAACCTATAGCTCTTTGATGTGGAGTCGATTCCCCAGTGTTGCTGGAGGTTTAACCTTGAAATTACCTTATCCTTTAAGGTACGTGAGCTTAAAACCTGAAGGAACTGTTCCATCTCCTCGGTTTCGCCGAAGGTTGTTAAACCTTCCTGTTTATTTTCGGTAATCAGTTCCTTGGACACCTGATTTGCCACCGGAGGGAATATGGTTGCAGTGGCTTTATATTGATTTTTTACTAAAAGCGATGCAAAAGTGGAAATTATTATCGCAATAATTCCTACAGTAATTATCGTTTTTCGGCCATTCCATATGGTTTGAGCAATGGAAAGCATTGATTTGTCCATGCTAATATCGTTATTGTCCATAGCTGATGAATTAGAATGCTTGATATCCAAATTTCATAATTTGCCTAAAGAAAACCAAAGGCTTGCCTTAAAACAATGCTGCAAGCCTTCAAAGATTTTCCGAAATATATAACGGAATTAATCAACAGCTAGTATAATGCTGTAATTCTTTTTTCCTTTTTGAACAAGTATGTATTTGCCGTTGAGTAATGTTTCGGTACCAATTGTGATGTCGGGATTGTCAACCTTTTGCTTGTTGATACTTAACCCTCCACCCTGAACCAGGCGACGAAGTTCCCCTTTTGATGGGAATACTTTTGTGATTTCGGCAGCAAGAACTGAAAAGGGAATACCCTTGGCAAGCTCCGATTTTTTAACCTCAAAGGTGGGAACACCCTCAAAAACGGAAAGGAAAGTATCCTCATCCATCCGGTTAAGCATATCGGTGGTGGCATTGCCAAATAGCATTTCCGATGCTTCCACTGCTTTGTTGTAGTCGTCCTCGGAATGTACCATAACAGTTACCTCGCGGGCAAGTGTTTTTTGCAACTTACGTAGGTGTGGCTCCTTTTTATGCTCAGCAATAAGGCTATCGATGGTGGTTTTGTCGAGCAGGGTAAAAATCTTGATATACCTTTCGGCATCCTCATCGGAGGTGTTAAGCCAAAACTGGTAGAACTTGTATGGTGAAGTGAGGCGTGCATCGAGCCACACATTACCACTCTCGGTTTTCCCAAATTTAGTGCCATCGGCTTTGGTGATGAGCGGAATGGTTAAAGCAAAGGCTTCGCCGCTAAGCTTACGGCGAATGAGTTCTGTTCCGGTAGTGATATTCCCCCATTGATCCGAACCACCCATTTGCAGCTTACAGTTCATGTTTTGGTATAGCCAAAGGAAATCGTACCCCTGAACAAGCTGGTATGAGAACTCAGTAAACGACATACCTTCCTTGGACTCCTCGCCAAGTCGTTTTTTAACAGAGTCCTTGGACATCATGTAATTTACAGTGATGTGCTTCCCCACATCGCGGATAAAGCTAAGAAAGTCGTAACCCTTCATCCAGTCATAGTTGTTAACCAGGACAGCCGAGTTGGGTTTACCGCTCTCAAAATCCAAGAACTTTGAAAGTTGACGTTTAATACCCTCCAGGTTGCGCTGTAGGGTTTCCTCATCGAGCAGGTTACGTTCCTGCGATTTTCCACTAGGGTCGCCAATCATACCGGTTGCACCACCAACCAGTGCAATTGGTTTGTGCCCTGCTAGCTGAAACCGCTTTAGAAGCAATATTTGTGCAAAGCTACCAACATGGAGCGACTCCGCTGTGGGGTCAAAGCCAATATATCCGGCAGTCATTTCCTTAGTAAGCTGCTCTTCGGTTCCGGGCATCATGTCGTGTACCATGCCCCGCCATTTTAACTCCTCTACAAAATTCACGGCAAACCATTTTAAGTGATTAAACAAAAAAGGCCAAATGATTTGGCCTTCAAATATAGTTCATTTAAAGTAAATAGCCGAAATGAATCTGACTAAATGGTGCATTATTTCGCTTTTAAGCGCTCAGAAATCGATTCAAAGTGAAGGTAAGGGAAAATGCTAGGGGCAAGCTTTGAAAGGGGCTTAAATAGCATTGATTTATTTTTGGTTTGTTCAGAGTAAAAGTTGAACCGCTGATTGGCTTTTTCAACAAAAACAATAATTACGCTTATTATTAATGCATATTTCAGTACACCGAAAACCAAGCCAAGAATCTTATTAACTATACCCAGTGGGGTTAGGTTAAAAAATTTATCGATTAGTTTTCCGGTAAAGTGAACAGCAATAACAACAACCACAAAGGTAATGGCAAATGAGACTAAAGGAATGTACTGACCTGTTAAACCAGCCTTTTCCATTAAAAGCATAGCAGTAAAATCGGAGAACCGGATTGCTACCCAAATGCCAAGTAAAAGCGCTGCCAGCGATGTGAGTTGCATAATTAGGCCACTAATAAAACCCCTAACTGCACCAACCAATAGTAGTATTACAATTATGATATCAAAAGTGGTCATAATTTAATTATTAAACAGTACACCTTCCTACACAGTCAAGTATCTTACCCAGATTCTCATTCCGAAGGAAGTATACAGTGTTTTTGCCCTCACGCTTGCATGAAAGTACACCCCTATCCTTTAAAATACCCAAATGGTGCGATGCAGTAGATTGCTCTATACCAAGAGTTTCATATATTTGGGTAACGGTCAACTGCCCCGATTTTTCCAACAAGCTAATAATTCCAATTCGGAGTGGATGGGCAATAGCTTTCAACATGCTTGCAGCCTGCTCAAGCTGCTCAATCTTCAATTCTTCAACCTGTACCATTATTGTTCTGAATTTCAATCATATTAAACACATGCAAATATATTAATATTTTGTTTTACCACCAATTGGTATTTATCAATTTTTTAAACATTGTTAGGGTAAACAGTGTTTAGTATGGGCGAAATTTGGTTAATTTGCCCTTTAATAGATAAAGATTTATGCTAAACCAGATAAAGGAGCCAATAAGTAATCATTTGAATGATTTTGAGCCATTTTTCAGAAAAAACATGGGCTCCGATATAAAATTGCTCGATCTGATAACTAACTATATTGTGAGGCGGAAAGGCAAGCAGTTACGGCCAATGCTTGTATTTCTGAGCGCTGGGGCTTGTGGCCAAATAAACCAGTCAACCTACGTGGCTGCAGGGATGATTGAATTGCTTCACACTGCAACACTGGTTCACGATGATGTGGTAGATGAAGCTTATGAACGGCGGGGATTTTTTTCAATAAATGCCCTATGGCGTTCAAAGGTAGCAGTACTTGTGGGGGATTTTATCCTGTCGCGGGGTTTGCTGGTTGCTATTGAAAATGGTCAGGTTGAGATGCTCAGGGTGATTAGTAGTGCTGTAAAGGAAATGAGCGAGGGCGAACTTTTGCAGATTGAACGATCCAGAAAGATGAATATTGATGAGGAAACCTACTACGATATCATTGGAAAGAAAACGGCATCGCTGATAGCCTCGTGCTGCGCCAATGGCGCAATATCAGCCAATGCGACCAAAGATATGGTTGACAGAATTTACCAATTTGGGAAATATCTGGGCATGGCTTTCCAAATCCGCGACGATCTTTTTGACTACCAGCCATCAGGGTTAATAGGCAAGCCTACCGGTAACGATATTAAGGAACACAAGCTTACACTTCCTTTAATTTATGCACTTTCCCAATCCGATACCCATGAAAGGAGACGAATTATCAGACTAATTAATAGTGGGAAGAAAGCAAACATTGCTGAGATAGTTGATTTTGCTAAGGACAAGGGCGGAATTGATTATGCCTCCAAAAAAATGTTTGAGTTTAGGGATAATGCTAAACAAACACTTGAAATATTTCCCGATTCGGAGTATAAGAAATCACTATTGCTCCTAGCAGATTATATGGTAAGCCGCGAGAAGTAAGATTAAAGCGAGGGTAGTTTAATCCCTTTAAAAAGCTGATAGGTTTCAAGGGCATAAATATCGGTCATGCCTGAAATATAATCAACAACAGCCATCACCTTGGAGTAATTATCGGAGCTTTCAGCAAGGTACTGTTCGGGTATCAGCCTGAGGGCTTTTTTTGAAATCGGCTTGGTAGGCTCAAGAACTGCACTTGTGAAAATATCGAGTAGTTCCCCAATAATGGTAAAGCCAGCAATTTCAATTTCAACCACCTTGGAATGGTTGTAAACCTGGTTAACAGAAACTTTCCGAATTTCGTCCATTGCCTTTGCAGATGTTCCTTCCATTTGGTCAATAAGCGGCTTTACGGGCTGGCCAGACATAATTTGGTCATAGCTTTTTGAAAAGTTGGAAGAACATTGCTCAATAAGTTTACTGATGGTAATAGCTCTTAGGTAAGCAATGCGTTCGTTTATATCGTTAACCGAGGAAAGGGTTTCATGAATATCTTTCTTCTTACTTGTGGTTTCATCGTCAAAAAAGGAGAGGTAAAGGTTAGTTACAGTACTGGTTGAAAGAATTCCTAGCTTGTGGGCATCCTCAATATCCATCACCTGGTAACAAATATCGTCAGCGGCTTCAACCAGGTAAACCAGAGGATGACGGCAATATCTTCCATTGCTAATCTGAATAAGACCCGTTTGGCTGGCTATCTCGTTAAAAACATCGGCTTCAGATTTAAAATAACCAAACTTTTTTTCTTTCAATGTTGAAGGGTAAGGATACTTAACAATTGAGGCAAGGGTTGCATAGTTAAGACGGAAACCGCCGGTTCGTCGGCCCCTAAACTGGTGGGTAAGCAAGCGGAGAGCATTTGCGTTTCCTTCGAACCGGAGCAGGTCGCTTGCTTCCCAACTATCAAGTTCAGGAATGTGATGGTTGGAGAAAAAATGCCTAAAGGCATCCTCGCCGCTATGGCCAAAGGGAGGATTTCCCAAATCGTGGGCAAGGCAAGCCGCCGAAACAATAGTAGGAATATCGGTAATTAGCTGTGCTGGGCACTCAAACCTTTCGGGTGATAAAAGGTTTAGTATGCTCCGCCCTAGCGATCGGCCAACACTGGAGACCTCAAGGCTATGGGTTAGCCTGTTATGCACAAAAACGCTACCCGGGAGTGGAAAAACCTGGGTTTTATTTTGCAAACGCCGGAACGGGGAGGAAAAGATCAGCCTATCATAGTCGCGCTGAAAGTTGGTTCGGGTATAGTCAATAGTCGATTTTGATGGCGATTCGCCCGTTCTTATTGGGCTTAAAAGTTTTTTCCAGCTTAACATAGATTACAGGATAAAAAAACCGGGTAAACCCGGCTTTATATTTGATTTTCGGAAAGCAAATGGCTAACGTTGAAAGCAATTTTCATGATCTTGACCACATTCCCTTCAGCATCCCTTATTGGGGTGTAGGTTTCGTAGAACAGGTAGGTTTTATCGTTAATGCTGAACTTTGAGGTTTCCTTTCTAACAATGCCATTATTAAGATCGTCCCAGAACTGTTTGTAGTTTTTACGCTGTTCATCAGTAAATTCCATTTGGTAGGAGTGGTGCTTCCCAATAACATCATCGGCGTTAAGGTTAAGCAGCTGAAGGTAAGCCTCGTTAATGAAGATAACGTTCCCTTCAGGGCTATACTCAATAACGTAGGCGGAATCGTTTATGGCTTTATAGAGGTTTTCAAGTTCAATCACTTTTTTCTCAAGGTCGCGCTGAAAGGCTTCTTCCTTTTCGGATTTCTTTGAAATTTCCTCTTCCATCATTTTTGAAGCGGTAATGTCGCGGGTTATGCCAAAAGTACCAATGGTTTCGCCATGGGAATTTTTTAGAGGGAGCTTTGAGGTCTCAGCCCAGGTTACCCTACCGTCGTTCATTACCTCCTTTTCAACAATACCGATAATGGGCGTATCGGTTCTAATAATTCGTTGCTCATCTTCATAAGCAGGGCGGGCGTGTTCCTCAGTAAAGAAGTCGAAGTCGGATTTACCGATAAGCTCTTCTTGCTTTGACATTCCAAAGAATTCGAGGGTTGATTTGCTTACCTTAATGAATCGACTTTTTAGATCCTTAAAGTAGATTTTATCGGGAAGGTAGTTAAGCAGGGAGTCCAACAGCGATTTTTCCCATTCCAGCTGTTTTTGGTTTTCCTCCATTTCGGCAGTACGCTTCTCTAGCTCCTCCTTAATGGTCTCCAGCTCTTCAAGATTTTGCCTAACCTCTTCCTCCTGAGCCTTCATTTCCTCGGCCTGTTGCTGTGTTTTAGCCAGGAGTTCCGCTGTACGAATGTTAGTTCGTACGGACTGAAGTGTTTGCCCAATACTCTGGGCAACCTTTTCAACAAACTCAATCTGGTAGTCCTCAAACTCATTGAACGATGCCAGCTCAAGAACGCCAAATATTTTATCCTCAACCTTTAGGGGTACAATAAGCAGGTTGCGTGGTTTTGCCTCACCAAGCCCAGAGGATATTGCTATGTAGTTCTCGGGGATTTCCTTTAAGTAGATGGTTTGTTTCTCAAGAGCACAGGTGCCAACTAGCCCCTCCCCAAGTAGGATGTGTTTTTTAATAAATTTTTGACGGTTATAGGCATAAGCGGCAGTTAGCTCAAAGTAGGGCTCATCGGTGTTCTCATCGTTATAAATGAAAAGTCCGCCCTGATTGGCGTTAAGAATGCCAACCAAATTTTTTACAATGCTAGCGCTTAAGGCCTCAATGTCATTATTATTTTGTCGGAGAATATCGCCAAACCTGGCTAAACCTTCATTAACCCAACGACGTTTTTCCTCGTCACGCTGCCTGATTAGCGCCTCTTCCCTTGCCTTGCGGAGATTCTCATTCATTTCAATCAGCGACTTACCCAAAACATCCTCATCGCTGAGGAGTTCAAGTGAGGTGTCGTAATTACCCATGCCAACCTGTTTAGCAAACTCGGTTTTTTTGTAAAGGCCCTCAACGGTTTTGTTCAGGTGGGTAATCATGGTGCCTATTTCGTCGTTGTTGTCAACATCAACAATCATGCTGTTGTCAACATGACCTTTAGAGAGGCGCTCTAAATTTTGGGTAACTTTATTTATTGGATTGATAAGGAATTTAAGGGTCATAAGGTAAATAAAGCCAGAAAGCAACAAAATGCCTATTAAACCAATAGTAAGGGTTGTCCAAAAAACATGGCGAGCCTCTGCTAAAATGGTTTCGCGCGGTGTAATCAGTACAAAAGACCAGTGTTGTGGGCACTTACCAACTGAAATGGGGCGGAAAGTAAAGAATGACAACTTTCCGTTGATATCTGTTGCTTCAAATTCAATGGGTTCACCATTTATAACCTTGTCCTGAACGCCATGTGAAGTAAATATGGACTCGTAGGAAAACAGGGCATCGTCACCAATCAAATCCTTATCGGGATGGGCAATAAACTTGAGCTGAGGAGAAATGATAAAAGCGTAGCTATCCTTGAAGGGTACAATGCTCTTAACAACCTGATGGTAGTTTGAAAGGGGAATGTCGAGCCCGGCCACCCCGGCAAAATTACCATCGATAATGCAGGGAGCAATAACGCTGGTCATCAGAATATTTTCGGTTTGTCCCTCGTAGTTGTCAAAGTAGGGTTCCTCCAAACTTTCCGATTTGTTTGTTTTTAGAGTGATATACTCCGCTGACGATTCAGTTTTTTCAGTTCTTATAGTATTTGCCAGTATCTTACCGCCTTCGCGCCACGCGTAATTTTTAATGCGGCCGTGTTCGTAGGTATATCCGGGTTCAACAAATTTAAGTTCCCAGCTATCCCATACGGAAAGTACATCGGGGTATTGCTCAAGTATGTTGGTGTAGAGATTGTTGTATTCCTGTATATTTGATGTCTTCCCCTCTTTTATGGTTACTGCCATTGACGAGGCAATGGTGCGTGCAACAGACATATCCCTTTCCAGTGTTGCCTCAAATTTTTTTACCTCCTTATCGGCTAAAAGGGAAATGCGCGATTTGGCTGTTTCAATGGATAGGCGGTTAAACCTAGCGCTATTTAGGAAAAGAAGGAAAAAAAGAATAAGAAACGATGTTCCGGTGAATAGAAAAATAATTTTTTCTTTTAACGACAACTTCATGATTGAAGTTAAAAGCATCGTTCTTGGTAGCTTCATAAAAACCTATTAATAAAAACTTTGATACTTTCTAATACGAGGATTAACACACATTACAGGGATATCATGTTTAGCTTCCTGCTTGCTATCGAGGAAATCGTCATACTTGTCGGACATGATAAGAACCAGGTCGGCTTCAATTGTGCGGGCAAAGCGGAAAACTTCCTCTTCAAAAGTTCCCTTTTTCTTGGCGGTTTTAATACCGTAAACAATATTAACCCCATCGAGCATTTTTTTGGTGAAGTAGATGTTGTTGGCCAACTGTTTCTTTTTGCCATCATCAGTTAGGAAAGGCTTAATGAGGTTAACGTTACACTTATAGTACTTAGCAAGGTAAATAATCCAGTGAACTGCTTCCTTGAACTTCCGGTCGTAATCTACGGGAATTACAATTTCAATATAGTGTGAGTGGATTGGGGCTTTGCTGACTACAATGAAGGGAAGGGTTGTATCCTTGAAAAATAGATTTTTAAGGTATCGTGATATGCGGTGCTCCTTACTGCCAAATTTATAGGCATAGTAGGCTACAATAAGGTTAACATGGGCTGTAAGAATTAACTCTTTGATAATACGTTTAGGGTATCCTTCCAGGACAAGGGTTTGTGGTTTAAAACCATACTTATGTTCAAGCTCCGAAGCAGCCTTTTCAATTTTGGCATTATAGGTTTCTATCTTCTTGAAATTTACCTTACGGTATATGGAGTCAATAATCCAGGCACGGGGGATGATGTGTAGCAACATGATCTCATTACCTCCGGCTTTTGCGAGCTGAAGGGCATGTTGAAAGGCAATTTCGGAACCTTCGGTAAAATCCCAGGGAACCAGAATGATTTTTTTAATATTATCCATAACCGGAACTTTTGGTCAGTATTTCAACTTTAACTATGCAAAATAGCAAATATTTAACAAAATAGTAAAAGTAATACAAAAAAATGTAAAAATCACTACAAAGATGTATCATTTTCTAATTCGTTCATCCATCGCTTAAGATTTTTGAGCTGAACATCCTTGTTTACATTCCTTAATCTACGGGCTGTTTGGGTAAAATACTGGTGTTTCTGGATGAAATCAATCTGTATCAAATTCCAATCGTGTAAGGAACCCACCATGCCATGCTCATGGAGTTCCTTGTAAAGAGCATTCGATACGGGTATAAAATCGGTTCGGCCAAGGTAATCCAGATCGGCATCGCAAATTATTTCCTCCAGGATGTTTTTGGGTTTTGGAGGTAACTTGGTAGCTATAATGATTTCAGCAACCCGAGCAATTTGTTCGGGAGTATAGCCATAGCGGGGCAATATTTCATGCGCCATTTTCACGCTCATTTCCTCGTGCGTTGCATAGTCAATTAAGTGGCCCATATCGTGAAACAAGGCAGCCGTTCTAACTAAGAGCAAATCTTCATTAGGTATATTTTCGGCTCGACCAATAAGTTCAACTTGTGTATAAACGTCGACAGTGTGTTTTAAATTGTGGTAGTAAAGATTTTTTGGAAGGCCTTTTTCCAGCTTCTCAAGAACAAATTCTTCCAGATCGGCTAATCTTACAAGCTGAAGCTCAACCCTAAAATCATTGTTTGGGATATACCTGCTGGACTCGGAAAATTTAGGTAGGAATCCTTCAACAAAGTACATGTTAACATCGCCCTTGTTCTTAATTGGAATTTTCCCCCGGAACTTGCATTCGAATAAATCGCGAACAACCAGATAGGTGTTTTCTGAAATATTGATTTTCCCGGGCTCACTTGCCGATTCCATCCGGCTAGCAATATTTACAGTGGTTCCCCAGATGTCATAGGTCAACTTATTACGACCAACAATCCCGGCAATAACAGGCCCGGTATCGATACCAATTCTTAGCTCCCAGATTTCTTTGCCGTTATTGAGCTGCTGGTTTAACTTTTGCATGCAACCCATCATTTCCACTGCTGCTGCTACCACCTCAAAAGGATTGGTTCTGTTTGGATGGGGAATGCCACCTGCACACATATAGGCATCGCCTATGGTCTTAATTTTTTCAATACCATACTTTTCAACTATGCTATCGAATTCAAAGAAAAGCCTGTCGAGCTGGTCAATGAGTGAATCGGCATTAATTTCATCGGTTATTTTGGTAAAGCCCTGAATATCGGCAAAGAGAACTGTAACCATCTGAAATTTCTGTGCATCAACCTTTCCCTGGTCAATTAGTTCTTTAGCCTTTTCGCGGGGCAAAACCCGTGAGAGCAAGTTTTCGGTTTTCTGTCTTTCCCTGAGTAATTCCTCAGTTCTAACAAAGAGCTTCTGCTGAAGGGCAAAACTCTTTTTGGTGTAGTAGTAACGTACATACAGCATCATAGCAGCAAGAGTTGCTACTGCCAATAAAGAAAACGCTATTAGGGTTGAAAGGAAAGCCATTTGGTAAAACGCAAAAAATTTCACATACTAAGATAGAGCGATTGCGAATCTTTATCAAATATTTTAACAATTTGTTTAAACAAATTTCTTTTGAACTCAATAAAAATAATAATTTGATTAAATTTGAAGGTGATTTATGAACGTAATGTTTTAGGGGAAAAGCCAAATAACGACAATTATGACTGCTAAAAAATCAATTTTGGTTCCAACTGATTTTACGGAAGTTGCATGGTTTGCCCTGCAGCATGCCATAAGGGTTTCTGAAGTTGTTAAGGAGCCAATTCACATCTTACACTGTGTTTCGGAGCCAGAAAAACTTGCTGAAGCCGAAAGTAAAATGGCTTCACTTATCGAATCGGTAAAGAGCAAGTACGCTGTTACTCCAAAATCGATAGTCAAAGTAGGTAACTACATGACCGACATAGCTTCAACAGCCGATGAAATAAATGCAAGTATGGTAATTATGGGCTCATCAACCGTAAAGGAGATGGATGAGCATAAGGTTTCGTGGGTGCTAAAGTTAATTACCAGCTGCAAGGTTCCCTTTATAACCATACAGGAACCACCGGTTAACAAGCGTTACGATGATATTGTATTCCCTGTGGACTTTACCATTGAAAACAGAGAGAAACATGAGTGGATATCGTACTTCTGTGATTACTACCTATCCCGTTTCCATATCATTAAGCCCAATACATCGGATCCCAAGTTGATGGCACAGATTGATATAAACCTGGCTTCGGCCAAGAAATTTTTAGATGAGAGGGGCGCCAAGTACGTGGAGTATACCGTTCCCGGCATTAAGAAGTATGAGGAGGAAGTGCTGGACATGGCCGTTAATATTAGAGCTGACCTAATAATTATTATGACCACTCCAACCAGTAAGGATGGTAAATATATTGTTGAACCCGAGGAGCAATATATTCTGGCCAATGCAAGGCATATCCCTGTAATGAGTATTAATCCCCGATAATTCACTTATGGCCGGTAGCAGTTTTTCGCTTGTGTTTGCCACCAACAATCCACACAAGCTTAAAGAGGTACAGCATGCCCTTGGGGATAGATTTACCCTGGTTACGTTAAACGCTGTTGGTATTACCGACGAAATACCCGAGGAATATGGTACCCTTCAGGATAACGCACTGCAAAAGGCACGCTATGTTTACAACAAAACCGGTCAAAACTGTTTTGCCGATGATACCGGTCTTGAGGTTGAGGCGTTAAACTGGGAGCCAGGTGTGTACAGTGCACGCTATGCTGGCGATGCAAAAAAACCGAAGGATAACATACGTAAATTGCTTAGTAATCTTAAAGGAGTTGAAAACCGTAAGGCTCGATTTAGAACTGTTATCGCATTAATACTTAACGGCGAAGAGTATCTTTTTGAGGGAGTTGTTTGGGGGAAAATCATTGACCAGGAACGGGGAGCCGATGGATTTGGCTACGACCCAATTTTTGTACCCGATGGCTTTACCGAAACGTTTGCCGAGATGCCTTTATCGCTAAAAAATCAAATAAGCCATAGGGGAAAAGCCGTTGAGGAGTTATGCAAATTCCTAAAAAGCAGGTTTTAGCAATATTAATCAATCATTAATCGTTTATTCTTTAGTTACACCGGGTAACATAAATCTTTAGCTATGGTAAAGAGGATATATATCCTTTTATCCTTCATATTTGTAGGAATTTGCAAGGTTCACACCCAACCTGCCATAGGGCAGTGGCGCGATTACTATGCCTTTAACGATGCCCGTGAGCTTAGCATTAGCGGTTCAAAGCTTTACTGTGCAGTGGCAAATGGCTACTTTACCTACGATACCGAAAACGGCGAGCTCAACAAGTACACAACTGTTTCCGGATTAAGCGAGGTTGATATTACTGCATTATCAGCAATACCACAAAAGCAGATAACGTTAGTTGGGTATAAATCTGGCAACATTGATTTAGTGTATGAAAACACCAAGCGGGTCGTCAGCTTGCCATTCATTAAGGATAAGCCCATGTTGGGCAGCAAGTGCATAAATCATTTTTACTACTTCAGCTCATTGGTTTACGTTTCAACCGATTTTGGTTTAGTGGTAATTGATCCCGATAGGCTTGAGGTAAAGGATACCTACTTTATTGTTGAAAACGCTGGTACCTTAAAGGTCAACAGGTTGGTTGCCTGGAATGGAAAGTTTTGGGCAGCTACAAGCCAGGGTGTTTACAGCGCAAGTACAAATGACCCTTTGCTAATAAGTTATGAACGATGGAGCAGGGAGCAATTCTTTACTGACCCTGCAGCAGAGTGCAGAGGGGTTACAGCTGATGAAACCCACTTGTTGGCTTTGGAAAAAGTTGGTGGTAACGATATTCTATGGATGAATTCTGGTTCTGGATGGGTTGAGGTTGATAGGCCTTTTGACGAAACCCTTGGTGTATCCATAGGCTTTCAGAAAATTGCTGCCTTTAGCAGTAATGCTATTCAGAAATATAGCTTGCAGGGCGAGAAGTTAGAACTTGTAAGCAGTTACCTTTTTGGTGGCACTCCAAAAGTTGCCGATTGTATACCGCTTGAAAACAATGCTTTGGCTGTTGCCGATGAATTCAATGGTTTAGTGATTATATCCCCTACAGATCATAGTGTTCATACTCCAACGGGCCCGTTTAGCAACAAATTTTTTCACATTGATGCAAGTGCAAACATGGTTGTGGCGGCATCGGGTGCATACGATGCCGCTTTCGGGAATTTTTGGAACCCGTTTATTGCACATACTTTTTCCGATGGCCGATGGTCGTACTATGCTGATTGGTTTAATCACGATGCGGTTAGGGTGAAGGCTGATCCCCGTAACCCGAATGTTTTTTTTGTTGCAAGCTGGGGTGGAGGTCTGTATAAACTTAATAGTGGAACCCTGGCGGAGCATTATAATCCCGATAATAGCACCCTGCAAAGTGTATTTCCAGGACAACCATACTGTAGAATAGCCGGTATGGATATTGACCCCAAGGGAAACCTTTGGGTAGCAAATTCTGAGGTTCCAAATCCCATATCGGTGCTTACGGCACAGGGGGTATGGAAGTCGTTTCCGTATTACTCAGCAATTGGAACCTCAAGGATTATTTCACTTACCGTTTCGCCATCAGGGATAATCTGGTTGGCTTTAGCCCGCGATAATGGATTGTTTGTCCTTAGCCCCGGTAACGACGTAGAAGCCGCAAGTGACGATATCTACCTTAAATTCCGACCGCGCGACGCCAATGGCAATTTATTTTCCAACGAGGTTACTGCACTTGCATTTGACAGGGATGGTTATTTATGGTTAGGGACCAACCAGGGAGTTTTGGTAAGTTACAACCCACATAGGGTATTACAGGGTGAAACCAGTTTCCAAAAAATCAAGATACCCGATGTGGTGGAAGGACTGGCAGTTTACCTTCTGGAAACCGAGGAGGTTACGTGTATTGATGTTGATGGGGGCAACCGTAAATGGTTTGGAACGGCTAAATCGGGGGTTTACCTTTTTTCAGCCGATGGGACAAAACTGATACATCATTTTAACACCAAGAATAGCCCCCTGCCATCAAATACAATACTAAGCATTAAAGCGCATCCGGTTACCGGTGAGGTGTTTATTGCCACCGATAAGGGCTTGATTGCCTACCGTAGCGATGCCAGTGAACCAGCTAATACGTTTGATAAGGTTTACGCTTTTCCCAATCCGGTTCGCCCTAACTATAGTGGGGTTATTACCATAGCCGGGCTTATGGACAATAGCGTGGTTAAAATAACCGATATTGCTGGAAACATTGTTTATGAGACTCGCTCAAATGGAGGTTTAGCTACATGGGATGGGAAAAATAGGAACGGACAGAGGGTTGCTACAGGCGTTTACCTAATATTTTGCTCCGACTCAAAAGGCGAGCAGGCTGCTGTTACTAAACTTCTTTTTGTAAAATAAGCCCATGTTACAGCACAATAGGGTAATTGTACTTAGGACTGTTAGATTTAAGGAGAATAGCCTGATAGTTAGCTGTTACGCACGTGAGCATGGGCGTATTACTCTGTTAGTAAATAACGCTTTCCCTAAGGGGAAAAAGGCGGGGTTGAATGTTTACTTCCAGCCCCTATCCATTCTCGATGTGGTTTACTACTATCGCCCTAACGCTGAGATGTACAGGGTAAAAGAGGTTACCCCTACATACGCTTTCACCAGCCTTCACCTAAATCCCATTAAGCTCACAATTACTATTTTTCTCAGCGAGTTAATTTACAGAACGGTAAGAGAACAGGAAACAAACCAGCACCTCTTTGCCTTTATTGAGAGCTCAGTTCAAATGCTCGATAACCTCAATACCGGTGTAGCAAACTTTCATCTGATTTTCATGGTGCAGCTTTCGCGGTATTTAGGGTTTTACCCCTTAAACCGATGGAGTCCAGAAGAGCCTTACTTTGACATAAAAAACGGTGTTTTTTGTGGGGTAGAACCCGCTCACGGCTTTGTGCTTGAGAAACAAACCAGCAAGCTGCTTAGCAATTTGATTGATACACCCATGCTCAACCCTGAAATGCTGAGTTTAAATCAAAATCAGCGACAAATACTCATTGAAGCCATTGCCTCATTTTACCGCTTTCACCTTGGTTCTGGAATACGTTTCAGAACCCTACCAATTCTAATCCAGCTATTCGAATAGCTGCATTCATCAAATAAACCCTGCATTCCATCAAAATTGATATGATAATTGAAATACTATTTGTAATTTTAAACTACAATCATTGTTTTTAATTCACTATGACCCAGAAGGTAGGCGAAATAACAGCTTTAAGCGACGACAGCTTGCAAAAGCTAATCAGGGAGTACAGGGCCATTGATATGACTTCTTTAACACCCAACGAGAAGGGATTTCAAGAGTTTATTGATAGTAATATTAATGATTACAATCTTGATATGGATCGTGATGAAAGCATGAATCCATACCAGAAACTCTCAAAGTACATACTAAAAAAATACTTTAGGGCGATAAACCCTGAAACCGAGATAGCCTTTGTTAGCGGTGTTAACCTGGCGGTTTTTTTAGCAATTGCTTCAACCGTAAAGGATGGCGATAGCGTGATTGTGTTTGAGCCATTTACTTCAAACCTAAAAACAGCAGTAGAGCTTTGTGGTGCCCGTCCTGTTTACATACCTTTAAGAGCCCCCGATTTCCGCATTGATTGGTGCGAGGTTCAGCGAGCCATTAATGCTACAACCAAGTTAATGGTTATTTCATCGCCTCATCTGTTAACCGGACAAACACTAACAGCTGAGGATTTTGAGGAGCTGCAAAGGTTGATAAATGGAACCAAAATCAAGCTTATCCTAAACGAATCTATGGCTGAGCTGGGCTTTAGTAGTTCTGAGGGAACAAGCGTTAACTTTTACCCAAGACTTTGTCAGGTTTCTTACCGCATAGGTTCGCTCAATATTCCTGTTGCACTTAACGATAGTGAAATTGCTTACTGTATTGCACCAGAACCATTAATGGGTGCCTATAAAAATATCCATTCGGCTATTACCTCGAACCCCAACTTAAACCGAGCCGAAGATTTTATCAATATTCTGAGCGCCGAGATAGAAGGGCACATGCTAGCCGATTTTCTGGATGAGAACTACAAGCTCTTACTGGAGACACTCAAGGATAGTAAACTTATTCCCGTAAAGCAATCGGCGGGGTACATGGTAATGCTTGGTTATAAAGGCTACGCCGATATCCGTGATGTTGAAATGGTGGAAAAGTTGATTGTTGAGAAAGGCG
>ERZ795045.339-NODE-339-length-61802-cov-67.488024_pt1 | contig 61802 bp, 50 predicted proteins | sample MGYA00375129_ERZ795045 | MGnify/ENA primary metagenome ERZ795045 (study PRJEB30174, sample SAMN05720166) | activated sludge metagenome | isolation source: anaerobic digester from wastewater treatment plant | place: Japan | collected 2015-05-15 ...
AACCCTTCGGGGAAATTGGCAGAAACCTATCCCCTGCGATACGAAGAGGTCCCTTCGGCCACTTTGTTCCCTGGAAAAGAGGCTACCGCTGAATATCGAGAATCCCTTTTTGTGGGATACCGATATTTTGATCGTTTCCCGGAAAAGGTACTGTTTCCTTTTGGGTATGGTCTTAGTTACACCTCTTTTTCTTATCGGGATCTTCAGATTTCAGAGGAGGGGGTAAGCTTTGTTATTCAAAACACCGGTAGCTGGGATGGTAAGGAAATAGCTCAACTATATGTGCGAAAAAAGGCTTCTTCTCTTTTCCGACCTGAGAAAGAACTAAAGGGGTTTATAAAGGTATTTATCAAAGCGGGTGAAGAACAACGGGTTTTTATACCCTTTGATGAATATACTTTCCGGGTATTTGATGTATTAAACAAAACCTGGTCGATAGAAGAGGGGGAGTACGAAATTCTGGTCGGTGCATCGAGCAGAGATATCCGTTTGCGAGGGAACTGGTATAAAAAAGGTCACATGGTTTTATCTCCCTGTGATCCGGCATCTCTTATTTCATACTATACCGGTGATCCCGCTCGGGTAAGTCGAGAGGAATTTCAATATCTTATGGAGGCCCCTCTCCCTTCAGACCGATGGGATAGAACGAGGCCCCTTTCCTATAACGATACGGTAGCCCAGTGCCAGTATGCCAAGAGCTGTTTTGCCCGTCTGGTCTTCCATATCATTGATTTTTTGCCACCTTTTTTCCGGAAGATTGGTATGCGCAACCAGGCGAATCTTATCATGATGTCCTTTTATTACATGCCTTTTCGGGGTATTACCAAGATGATGGGGGGGATGGTGAATCGTGCAATGGCAGAGGGACTCCTTGTTATTGCAAATGGCCACTTTTTTAAAGGGATTAAACACATCGTAAAAGAATATATCAAACTAAGGAAGGCTGGTTATGCAAAGTACAGAACATAAGAAATCCCTTTCTTTTATTCAGAGACTTGTGTGTTTCTGGAAAGAATTTGGGGAGAAACATCCAGGACTGGTTCAGTTTTTGGTGTTTTTTCTGCTAAGTAATGGGGTTACCCTGTTCCAGATGCTCCTTATGCCCCTGCTAAAGGGGCTTTTTGAGACCACAAGCCTTGTGGCGGTTAACTTTCAGATTTGGCCGGTAGGGAAAAACCTGGATGGGTCAACGTACTATATTTTTAATTATCCCGCTGGGTCTCTTGCTACAGGGGGAGGCGGAGGTCTCGCCTATTTCCTAGCGGTTCAAATTACCATAGCTATTGCCCAGGTCATTAATTTCTTTGCCCAGCGCAACATTACATTTAAATCAAACAGTAGTGTCTGGTGGGCTGCCTTTTGGTACCTGGTTGCCTATGTGGCAATTACTATTGGAGCCGCGGCGGCTCAGGGGATATACAAGGTACCCTTGTATACGTTTTTAATTTCTTCCCTTTCTCTTGGTAAGGTGGGAGAAACCGTAGCAGACTTTATTACTATGGTAATTAATTCGACAATTTCTTTCTGGGTTTTCTTTCCTATCTTTAAAGTTATTTTTAGGAGAAAACCCGAAGATGTGAGGTCTTCTTGTGAAGGGTAAAAAGAACCAAAAAAGAAACGGTACATCCGGATCTTTCCGGTACTTTTAAAAACAGAATAATAATACAGAGGGGGATGCCTATGAAAGAGAAAAAAAAGAGATCCAAAAAGCTATTGGTGGTAGCGATTCTAGGGGGCCTTGCGCTTATTATCACTATTGGGATGACTGTGTTCAGTGCCCATATGGATTTATACCTGGGGCGAGGGAAAGCAATCGTTCGGCCGGCGGCAGGAACCGAAAATTGGGAAAAGATTTATTATCAGAAAGACTACGAAAGTAAAGAAGCTTTACAAAAGGCAGCTAATGAACTAGTAGAACGAATTGAAGCGGAAGGTATCGTTCTTCTTAAAAACAATGGAACCTTACCGTTGAAAGGACCGAATAATCGGCCGCTTCGGGTTACTCTCTTGGGGCGTAGTGCTGCGGACCCGGTGTATGGGGGTTCTGGATCTGGTTCGGTTGACTTATCTTCAGTGGTGGATTTACGAACGGCTCTAAAAGATCGGGGTTTTGAAATAAACGAGACAGTTTATAGTGAACTCGCAGAATTTGCGAGCTACACCACCCGTTTGAGTAATACCGGTGCTACGATCAGGGTGTATAAGAATCCCCGGGCAAATATTGTGATGGACCGGCCCGGTTCTTCTACCTATTACATCGGTGAAATGCCGGTGAATAAGTATTCCTCCAGGGCAATCGCTTCTTTTAAGGATTATGCTGATGCAGCAATAGTTGTAATAGGCCGTGGTGGGGGTGAAGGAGGAGACCTGAGCCAGGATATCAAGGGCTTTGATGACAATTATGTAAAGGGACAGCATCAACTTCAGTTGAATAAGGACGAACGGGATCTGCTTGAGCTTGCTACACGGAACTTTGAAAAGGTGATAGTTCTGATCAACTCTAGCTCTGCCATGGAGTTGGGTGTCGTTGAAAAAAATCCCGGTGTTGATAGTATCCTGTGGATCGGTTCTCCCGGGCAGACCGGTTTTTATGCGGTAGCGGATATCTTAAAAGGTACGGTAACTCCATCGGGAAAAACCGCTGATATTTATCCTGCGGATTTTCGGAAGGATCCTACGTTTGTGAATTTTGGTAACTTTAAATACCGAAACATTCACCGGGGTAATGCAATTGGAGATGGTTTCTTTGTTCATTACGAAGAAGGTATATACTATGGGTATCGATATTATGAGACGGCCGCAAAAGAAGGTTTTATAAATTACGATGAAGCGGTGGTGTATCCCTTTGGTTTTGGATTAAGTTATACCACCTTTGCATGGGAACTGGTGTCTCAGGAATTAGGTCCTGCCGATGGCCGCATTACCCTTTCTGTTCGGGTAACCAACACAGGGAATTACCCCGGCAAAGATGTGGTTCAACTTTACTGTAGTCCTCCCTATAACAAAGGTGGAATTGAAAAAGCGGCGGTTATATTAGCGGATTTTGCCAAAACAAAACTTTTAAAGCCCGGTGAATCTGATGTGGTTACCTTGGGGGTAGCTGTAGAAGATATGGCTTCGTATGATTACAAAAAGGAACGTGCCTATGTTCTTGAAAAGGGTCCCTATGTTTTTACTCTCCAGACTGATAGCCATCATGTAAAAGAGGGAGTACCGGAAATAGTCTATACGGTAGATCGAACTATTGTGTATAGCGGTTCCAATCATCGGCGTTCTGATAAAACGGTAGTAACCAATCAGTTTGATGATGTTTCCTCCCTGTTTGTGGATGAACCAAAAGCCGGTTATATCCTTAATATGAGTCGACGGGATTTTGCCAAGACCTTCCCTACCGCGCCAGTGGCAGAGGATTATATAGCGAATGATATGGTGCTTGCTGGTTTCCAACCGTGGAAAGCGAGCGAACATGGAGATCCCCGTTTAAAAATGCCAAAGACCGGAGCCCAGAATGGGGTTTCTCTGATTGATTTACGAGGGAAGGATTTTACCGATCCCCTTTGGGACGTGTTCCTTGATCAAATTAATCCCAAGGATATTGCATCTATCGTCGTGAATTCGGCATATGCCACCGAAGCAATCCCGAGCCTTGGTAAGCCCGCTACGGTGGACCTTGATGGTCCCGCAGGTATTTCCGCCTTTATGGGAAATATTCATGGAACAGCCTATCCTTCAGAAGTGGTGATTGCCTCTACATTTAATACTGAGCTTGCCCGAGAGATGGGGCGTATGGTGGGGAACGAAGCGCTGGAACTAGGAGTAAATGGCTGGTATGCCCCCGCTGTGAACATCCATCGTTCCCCCTTTGCGGGTCGAAACTTTGAATATTATTCTGAGGACCCCTATCTTTCCGGTAAGCTTGCTACTGCCGTTGTGTCCGGAGCTGCTGATAAGGGAGTATACGCGTTTCTCAAACATTACGTGTTGAACGATCAGGAGACAAACCGAAACAATAACGGTCTTGCTACCTGGGCCAATGAACAGGCCATTCGGGAAATCTATCTGAAACCTTTTGAAATGGTAGTAAAGAATGCCAAGACCACCATTAGGTATATTGCGGATGATAAAGGAACAATGAAGGAAAAAGAAATTTCTGCAGCTACCGCATTGATGAGTTCCTTTAACCGTATTGGTGCGGTTTGGACGGGAGGTTCGGTTCCTCTTATGCAACGGGTTCTTCGGGAAGAATGGGGCTTTACAGGGGTGGTTATCAGCGACTTTAACCTGTATCCGCACATGTTTGTGAATCAGGGCCTTATGGCTGGGACCGATTACAACATCACCTTCGCATCGATGAAATCGATGGAAGATGCCACGAGTCCTACGGCGGTAAACTATTTGCGACGAACCGCCCATCGTCTTATGTATACCATTGCCCATAGTAATGCCATGAATGGTCTTGTACCTGGGACCTCTGTGCGGTACACCATGGCTCCCTGGCGGATCGGACTGATTGTTTTTGATGTCTTTGTAGCAATAATAATAGCAATTCTTTTAGTTTTGCACTTCAAAGGATTGAAGAAACAGGGGAGGGGCCAATGAACTTAAACAAACAGAAACTTAGCTCTTCCCGATTTAAATCTATGAAATCTCTTGGAAGTGAATTACTGTGGTGTGGGAAACCTGTTTTGGTATGGTTGTTGGTTCTTCTTGCTTTGATAAGTTGCAGCAAAGAATCAGCGGGAGGGAAAAAGCCCATGAATGCAGAAAGATTTCGTGTTACCCTTGACCCTATCCTGAATGGCAAGCTTTCTCTTACGCCTGCCGTGGTTTCGGGGGAGGAAGTCCCCGAAGGGATGCTTATCACCGTAGAAGCCCAGCCGGACGAGGGGTATGTACTGGATTCTTTGTATTATGCTATCGAAGGTGAATGGGGCCCCCAATACTATGAATCCATGACACCCTCTCTTACCGTGCAAGTGAAGCAGCCATTAAGAATCGGAGCGGCCTTTTTACGTAAGGATCTTCTTTCTGGTATAGAAGTAATACAGGATGTGGTGTATGCCCAACCGGGGGTAAAACCGCTTAAATACGATGTTTTCCGACCGGTTGGAGCCCAGGATCTTCCCCTTATTGTGATCATTCATGGGGGTGGCTGGCGTATTAACGATGAGAATATCATGCGGGGCATGGCTCGAGAAATGGCAAAAACCGGAAAGTATGTAGTAGCCAGCATTGATTACCGGTGGCTTGGAACCCTTGATGGTGATAAAGAGCCTACCCAAATCTGGCAATTGATTGAAGATGTATTTGGTGCCCTCGTCCACATCCAAGAACATGCTCGGGAGTATGGCGCTACCCCCTCTCGTATAGCCCTGACCGGTGATAGCGCAGGGGGGCACCTCTGTGCCTCTGCGGCGGTCATGGTAGAACGCATTGGTAGTAAGGGCTTTGTGGCTCCGGACCACCAGTTTAAACCGACTTATCTTTCTCCGGGGAAAACAGCAGAAGATGTTCGATCTTCTTTACTCAGGGCAATTAAAGTGGTGGCCCCAAGTTATGGCGTTTTTGGTGGTCCCATGCTTGCCCAAGCGGTAGGGATAGATGAATCCCTTCTTAAATATGTGTCTCCCATAGAGGCTATTCCGCCATCAGATAAACGAACCATCCCTCACTATCTTATTCGGGGGAATGCGGATCCTCTAATCTCTCAAGAAATGGTCCGTTCCTATGCGGAGGCCCTTAAAAAGGCTGGACAGACGGTACAGTATGTAGAGGTAGAAGGCGCAGGACATGCCTTCTTTGATTGGAAGCCCGATGCGGTTACTCGTAAAACTTTTGAACGTTATGGCGTCCCTTATATTCGGGATATGCTGAATTTTTTTGACAAATACTTGTGATCTGTGAGAATTGATACGAGAATATGGCCTTTATGAAGCTCTTAACAATTATTGTGCCGGCGTATAACGCCGAATCATATCTTGCCCGTTGTCTTGATTCCCTGCTTCCCGGAGGAGATGAGGTGGAAATTCTTGTAGTGGATGATGGTTCCACGGATGCTACCGCTAAACTCGCCGGGAAATATGAAGAACAATATCCTACCCAGGTGCGTCTTATATCTCAGTCAAATAAAGGGCATGGGGGGGCTATCAATACCGGTATTCAGTATGCCAGCGGACGGTATCTTAAAGTGGTAGATAGTGATGATTGGCTTGATACAGGGGCATACCAAAAGGTGTTAGAAGTACTGCGCGGACTAATAGTAAACGGAACAGAACCGGATCTTGTTATAGCCAATTATGTCTATGAAAAGCAGGGGAAACGAAGAAAAAAGGTGATTCACTACCGGGGTATTATTCCCGCCAATCGGATTGCTTCCTGGGATGAAATGGGTCCGTTAAAAAAAGGCCGGTATATCCTTATGCATTCGGTTATATACCGTACCCAGCTGATAAAGGATGTGGGGCTTGTGTTGCCGGAACATACTTTTTATGTAGACAACCTGTATGTGTATTTCCCCTTATCAGCGGTAAAAAAGTTCTATTATGTTGATGTGGATTTGTATCGCTATTATATTGGCAGGGCCGATCAGTCGGTCCAAGAAAAAAATATGATCCGTCGTATTGATCAACAACTTCGGGTAAATCGTTTAATGCTCGAAACCGTTTTGTTAGAAAAGGTGGAGAATCCCCGTCTTTTCTGGTATCTTATCCATTACTTTGAAATTGTTACGGCTGTTTCTTCAGTTATGTTAGTCCTTGCAGGAACAAAGGAACACTTTAAAAAACTTCGTGAACTATGGGAAGATATTAATCACCATAATCCTCTTTTGTATCAACATTTACGGCGAAGTCTTGTTGGGCGCTTCTTCCATCTTCCCCTCTGGTTTGGGCGTCCTCTGATTATTGGTTTTTATCGACTTGCCCAGGGGATCTTTGGGTTTAACTGAGTAAAAGAGAATCCCATGAAATACGACGTAGTGATAGTAGGTTCCGGTCTTTATGGAGCAACCTGGGCATATTTGGCTGCCAGGGCAAATATGCGGTGCCTTGTGTTAGAGCGGCGGTCCCATATTGGAGGCAATGTATATACCGAAGAAATCGAAAGTATTCATGTGCATCGATATGGGGCCCATATTTTTCACACTAACGATAAGGAAGTATGGAATTTTATTCAACAGTTTGGAGAATTTAACCATTATATTAATAGTCCGCTTGCCTATTATAAAGGAAAAATATACAACCTTCCCTTTAATATGAACACCTTTTACCAGATGTGGGGTGTGGTTCGTCCAGAGGAAGCGAAGGCGATCATTGAGGCTCAAAGGAAAGATCACTACGTGGAATATCCCTCGAATCTCGAAGAACAGGCGATTAACCTCGTTGGTGTGGACATATACGAGCGGCTTATCAAAGGATATACGGAAAAACAATGGGGACGTCCCTGTACTGAACTTCCCCCGGATATTATTAAGCGTCTGCCGGTACGATTTATTTATGACAACAATTATTTTGATTCTCGGTATCAGGGAATCCCTGTGGAAGGATACACCGCGATTATTAAAAAAATGCTCCAGGGGACGGAGGTCCTCCTTAACACGGACTTTTTATCTGAGCCTGAATATTGGAAAAGACATACTTCGCTGGTGGTATATGCTGGTCCTATTGATGCTTATTTTAATTATGAATTCGGTCCTCTTGAATACCGAAGCCTTTGCTTTGAAACGGAAATTCTTGATATCCCTAACTATCAAGGGAACGCGGTGGTAAATTATACTGATCGGGATGTGCCATACACAAGAATCATTGAGCATAAACATTTTGTGTTTGGGAAGCAACCTAAAACGGTAATAACCCGAGAATATAGTCAGCCCTGGGAAATTGGTAAAGAACCCTATTATCCGGTGGGAGACCAAAAGAATGTAAGCCTGTACCAGAAGTATCTTACGAAGGCTCGAGAAGAGACCTCTGTTGTTTTTGGTGGTCGCTTAGGGGAATACCGATACTATGATATGGATCAGGTGATACGCCGGGCAATGGACACCTTTTATTCGGTAGTAAAGTAGAATGTTTTACTTTATAAACACCGTTCCCTCAAACATTTTCCCCGAGGCTGGTTTTTAGAGTTGTGTACTGTTTTCGGGGAGTAAGGCCAAGGGGCACAGAGCGCCAGTCAGGAGGGCCCTGGCAAGTAAAGAGGGGCGTCCTTAGGGAGAGCCCTGGCTGGCGGCGCTCGCCACCTGCCGGGATTCTCTCCAGCCCTCAGAGGGCCCCTTCATCATACAGGATTCCTTTCCTTGACCACCGGGCTGTTCTCGCCACGGGCTTTTGACCGGCCACGGGCCACGCCGGGGCTCTCAAAGAGCCCCCGTACCAGGGCGGGACCCCCTCCGACCCGCCCCTCTTACCAAAACGGAGCCCCGCTTCCACTACCGGAAGGGGTTCTCCGTTTTCTGTATTAGTGGGGCGCCCTGTGTTTCCCCAGCCTTTGGCTCAAACGCTGGGTAACCATTTTTAAAAGGGCGTCTCGGCTTATCCATAACAGGATAAGCCCTGTTACCCCAAAGAGGATGGTGGTGAGTGTCAGGGGAATTCCATAGGAAATGAGTCGTCCCTTACCGGCAAATAAACGGTACAGGGCGGGGGAAACAAAATACACCGGGATACTCGCTAGCGCCGAGAAGGCAAGGAGTTTCCCCGTATAGCGGACACTGGAACCTACGATGTGCCCCATGTCGATCTGGGGGGTGCGCCGCATGAAAATAAAGAGGAGCACCGTATTTACCCCGCTGGCTATACTCAAGGCCAGGGCCACTCCGCCGCCTTTCATGGGACCCACCAGCAGGGCGGCCAGTATCATGTTGATAAAAAACGAAAAAACCCCCGCAATCGTAGGAGATTTGGAGTTGCTTTGGGCGTAGAAGGCCGGCGCAAGGATGCGGTTCAGGGCGATAAAAAAGAGTCCCAGCATGTGGAAGGTAAAGGCCTCTTTGGTAAGGGCGACGGAGCTTTCGTCAAAGGACCGGCTCTGAAAAAGAAGTCGAATGATATATTCTCCCTGGATAAGAGAAAAGAAGGTTATGGGAATAGTGATAAGGGCGATGATATCGATGGCCATCACCAGCCGGCGATTGAATTCTCCCCACTGGTTTCGTTTGGCTTGCCCCGCCAGGTCTGGTAACAGGACGGTGCCAAGAGAAACCGCAAAGACCCCCAGGATAAGTTCCTGGAGCCGCAGCGAGTACTGAAGACTAGAAACCACGCCGGGACCCGCATTCCCCGCCAGGGCGGTAGAGACCAGGTCATTTAATTGGTAGGCCGCCATTCCAATGATGGTGGGACCCACAAGGCGGAATACCGTCCGGGTGCCAGGGTTGGTAAAAGCCTGTTTCAGACCGGTACATCCAAACCGATGCCCCTTTCTTAGCACCCCCGGCACCTGGATAAGCACCTGCAGGGTCCCACCTATCATTACCCCCACCGCCATAGCCCGGGCAGGATTGGCCATGAGGGGTGTTAAAAGGTAGGAACAGCCGATCACCGTGATATTAAGAAGTATGGGGGCGATCCCCGTGGGGATAAAAATATGGTGGCTATTCAAAATACCCTGTAATAGGGCCGCAAAGGACATGAGGGCCAGGTAGGGAAACATAATCCGGGTAAGCAGGATAGTTTCATCCAATTCTGTAAGCCCAAAGAAGGGAATGATCCAGGGGGCAGCGATGATACCCAGGGTGACTACGGTAGTTACAAGAACCGTCAGGGCGGTAATAAAAGAAGAAAGAAAGGTCTGGGTCTTTGTGGTATCCCCCTCTATGAGGTAGCCCTTAAAGGTGGGGATAAAGGCCACAGAAATGGAGCCCTCTGCAAAGAGGCGGCGGAATAGGTTGGGAACCATGAACGCCACGGTAAACGCGTCCGAAAGGGGTGTGGTTCCGAGCAGAGCGGCCTTTACCATTTCCCGCATAAGACCGAGTACCCGGGATGCAAGGGTAAGGACCGAAAGTATACTCCCCTGTTTTACAAGGTTCTGGGGTTCCGTGGTTTGTTCGTCACTCATGAGAAGCGCTCCCAGGATTTTGGAGGGCCGGCACCATATCTTGCGGTCGATTGGTGATAATGCCCGCGCAACCAAGGGTTACCAATCCCCGGGCTTTCGCTGGATCATCCACTGTCCAGGGGACCACGGGGCGCCGGCCAAGGGTCTGTCGGAAAAACAAAAAGGCCCGGTGTACCATGTCATAGCGGGGCTTAAGGTAGTCACAACCAGAGAGCCAGCGACCTTCTCCCCGGCGTAAGTAAAAGGGAAGCTCCGGATCGTTGCACCAGATGATAGCGGTCGGAAACGATGGGGCCCACCGTTTAAAGGCCCGCAGGGCCAGAGGATTAAAGGAACTCACCGTCACCGCCCCCTGAGCGCGGGGGCCGAATCGTTTCAGAAGCTGGGCCAGAGCTTCTGCCAGAGAATGATCCCGGGAAGAGCGGCTTTTTATTTCGATATCGATATAGAGGGTGGGAAGGAATTCTTCCAGAACCTCCTCTAAAAGGGGGACCCGACTGTGAGAAAAGGAGGGATCCTTCCAGGACCCCACATCGATGTGGCGGAGCTCTTCCCGGCTTACCTCTTCGATGGGACGGGGATCTCCCGCTACCCGCATAAGGGTGTCATCGTGGAGCACCACGATTTCCCCGGTTTTACAGCGATGGATATCCAGCTCGATGCCAGGGGCGCCTACTTCTTGAGCCAGACGAAAGGCTTCCATGGTGTTTTCGGGGGCCACCGAAGAACAGCCCCGGTGGGCAAAAATCAATGGCCGGGGATACTCAGGCAATAGGGGTACACGGTACATCATAGGAATTCTCCACAAATATCCTACCTGGGGTTCTGGGGATTTTGCATTTTCTTTTTAAGTTCTTCCAACGCCGTCTGGGCCGCCTGTTCTTTTTCTAAGGCGCTCAGGGCCTGTTCTGTGGCAGCCCCTTCGTCTTCTCCCGGCAGGTGGCCCGTGGCCATGAGCAATTCCTGTTCGAGCAGGTCCGTATCTATCGACCGTTCTCGAGCCTTCAGCGCCGGCAGTTGGCGTTGCATCTGCTGAATTTGGGTTTTTAGCGTATCTATTTCAGCCTGAAGTTGGGTTTCTTTTTGAAGGACCTCGTCCCGGTTTTTTCGGGCTTCCTCGGCCAGGTCCGGTTGCCCAAGGGATTCGGCCAGGCTTATCCGTTTTTCCCACTTTTCTCGCTCCTGACGAAGCTGTTCCTTTTGTTTTTCGGTAAGCTTAAGGGTGCTAAGATGGCCCAGAATATAGTCCCGGGCTTCTTCTGGGCTCATTCCCCGCAGGTCTTCTGGCTGCTGTTCCATAGGCTTACTATAGCACGTTTTAGTGTCCCTGTCTTGAGTTTTCTCCATTATTATGGCTATTCTTGAGCCCATGAAATGCCGTATACGTCCCCATCGATTTTCCGGTACCTACCGGATTCCCGCCTCAAAAAGCCACACCATTCGTCGTCTCCTGTTTGCCAGCCTGGCAGAAGGGGTTTCCACCCTGGAGTATCCACTGGATTCACTGGATACCCGTTCCTGTATGGAAGTTTGTCGGGCCTTTGGCGCGCGGATAGAAGAATACTATCAGGATGCCGAAGAAGCCCGCATCACCAATAACCCTAATGGGCCTACCGCGGATGGTCGTTACCTGTACCGTCTTGAAGTAACGGGGGTGGGTGGCCCCTCAGGCTTAATGACGCCTGAGGATGTACTCAACGTGGGTAACTCGGGGACCACCCTGTATCTGGCATTGGCGGTGGCGGCCCTCCACTGGCGGACCAGCGTATTCACGGGGGATTTCCAAATCCGGCGCCGTGGTGCGGGTCCCCTTCTTGCGGCCCTCCAGGGCCTGGGGGTAGAGGCCTATGCTACCCGGGATAATGGGTGTGCCCCTATTGTTATTCGGGGCCCCTGGAAAGGGGGACGCGTCCGCATCGAATGTCCCACAAGCCAGTACCTTTCGGCCCTCCTCATTGCGGCGCCCCTGGCTCCCGCCGGAACGGTGACGGAGATTGAGGTTCCCCTGCTAAACGAGAGACCCTACATTGATATGACCCTTTCGTACCTTAAGGCCCAGGGGGTCCCCTATACTGCCGCGTCGGATTATTCGTTTTTCAGGATCCCCGGCGGCGCTTCCTATCGTCCTATGGATGGCATTGTGCCGGGAGATTTTTCTTCCGCCGCCTTTCCTGCCTGCGCCGCGGCGGTAAGTGGTGGCACCGTACGGCTTATTGGGCTTGATCCAAACGATACCCAGGGCGACCGAGCCCTGTTTGATATGCTCCAGATTATGGGCTGTGTGGTCTCATGGGAGCAGGACCCCCTGGGGCCGGTAATCCAGGTGCAGGCTCCACCGTATGGTCTTAGGGGGGCCGATTTTGATCTTAACGCTACCCCTGATGCACTCCCCGCGCTGGCGGCCACGGCGGCCTGTGGGCAGGGAACAACCCGCCTTCTTAATGTGCCCAACGCGCGCATCAAGGAAACGGACCGGATTGCCGTGATGGCCCAGGAACTCGCTCGGCTGGGAGTCCCGGTGCAAGAGTTTTCCGATGGACTTGTTATACAAGGATCAGCGGGGAAGCTCCGCGGGGGAACTGTGCGGGGCCATCACGATCACCGGGTAGTGATGGCCCTGGCCGTCTGTGGTCTTGCCTGTCAGCAGCCCCTTGTGGTTGATACGGCGGAAGCCGCCGCCGTAACCTACCCCAACTTCCTGACGCTCCTTGAAGGAGAACTGTTTGAATAAACCCTAAAAGAAAGGGTTCTGTCTTTGTGGTTCTATTGTTTATGAAGAAGATATGGTAGGATAGGTTGTATGCGGGTGGTTATTGTGGGAGCAGGAATGGTAGGAACCATTCTTGCCCGTCATCTTATCGACGAAAAACACGAGGTTTCCCTGGTGGAGCAGGACGAAAGCCGGGCTCGCCATGCCTCTAATCGACTTGATTGTCTGGTGGTCCACGGTTCTGGTAACAATATCCACACCCTGGAAGAGGCCGGTATCGGTCGGGCCGATGCCCTGGTGGCGGTTACCCAATCGGATGAACTGAACCTGATTATCTGCGGCCTCGTGGAGGCCCGATATCCCCGGGTAAAAAAAATTGCCCGGGTCCGAAACGAAGAATACGATGAACTCACCCGGGGGAACAATCGGGCCCTCGGGATCGATCACTTTGTGGATCCCGATATTGAAGCGGCCCAATCGGTGGTAAGCGCCCTTGCCCATGGGGCTCTGGGGGATGTGCTTTCCTTTGGGGATAGCCCCTTTGAGTTGGGGACGATTCCTATTCACGCTCAAAGTCCCTTCTGTGGGATCCCTGTAAAACAGTTTCGGTCCCTTGCTAAGGCGGAGGTTCTGCTCACCATGGTGCATCGGGCCGAGGAAACCCTTATTCCTTCGGGGACCACAACCCTTTTGGAAGGAGATCGGGTATATGTGCTGGGCACCCAGGATCAAATTAAAAAGGTGTATGAGCTTAATGGCCAGAAGTATCGATCTCTTAAGAAGATTGCAATCATTGGGGGAAGTCGCGTAGGCATATTGACCATCCGATCCCTCTTGGAAAAAAGTGCTACCCCTAGAAGGGGAACCTTTTTCTCATGGTTTTTTCGATCCTTTTCCCAGAAGAATTTGCTTCTTATCGACAAAGATTACGAAGTATGCAAAAGGGTAGCAGCCCAGTTTCCCCAGATATTGGTTCTAAACGAAGATATTTCAGATGAAACCTTTGTTTCTGAAGAGGGGCTACATGATCTTGATGCGGTGGTAACCACCACCGAGAATCAGGAACTGAATATCATTACCGCCTTATATTTAAAGAATCGCGGGGTTGATCGGGCGATAGCTCTGGTGGGAAGCCCCGGGTATGCCGCCATTGCCCGTCACCTGGGGATCGATGTGATAGTTCCTATGAAGTCTGTGGTGGTAGATTCGATTCTTACCTTTTTGTTGGGAGAAGGAATTAATCGTTTCCATAGCCTGGGCGATGGTTCGGTGGAGGTGATGGAATTACATCTCGGGGATCATTCTGAACTTATCGGAACCCGTCTTGATGTGTTTGGTCTTGTGTCCGGTGCCCTGATCCTTTATGTGCAACGGGGAAAAGAGACCTTTATTCCCCAGGGAAACTATGAGTTTAAAGCTCAGGATCGTATTGTGGTGCTTGCCAAAAAGGGCTTTGAGCAGGATCTTAAGCGGCTTTTTGGTCATAGATCATAGGTATACAGGAAAGGTTCCATGAAACAACCGGTAATCCTGCGGCTCCTTACTATTCTCCTTGGCCTTGTGGCTCTTTCCATGGTCCCCCCCTTTATTTTTGCGCTCCTTGATAAGGACCCCCAGGTGATAGGGGGCTTCCTGTTCCCTATCATTTTTGCCCTTGTGGCAACGGTGGTGGTACTTTTCCTGGGCTCTCCGGCGAATATTCAGTTTTCTAAAGGGGACGGCTTTGTGGTGGTAAGCCTTGCCTGGATTTTTACCAGCCTGTATGGGGCCCTGCCGTTTTATTTAAGCGGGGTTACCCCCAATCCGGTGGACGCCCTTTTTGAAAGTGTCTCCGGGTTTACCACCACGGGGGCCTCCATATTTCAGAGTGTGGAAGCCCTTCCCCGGGCGATTCTTTTGTGGCGGGCCATAACCCACTGGTTGGGTGGGATGGGGATTGTGGTACTCACCGTGGCCCTGCTCCCCCTGTTAGGGGTTGGAGGCTTTCAGCTTATTAAAGCGGAAACGCCGGGTCCTGAGAAGGATAAGGTAACCCCCCGCGTAACGGCCACCGCAAAGATTTTGTGGCTCATCTATATCTTTTTAACGGCCCTGGAAACTCTCCTGTTACGAATGGCCGGCATGACCTGGTTCGATGCGGTTTGCCATGCCTTTGCGACGATGGCTACCGGTGGATTTGGGACGAAGAATGCAAGCGTGGGCCACTATAATTCTGCCCTTATTGATTGGATAATCACCTGTTTCATGTTTTTAGCGGGCATGAACTTCAGTCTGTATTATCGCCTGATTCAAGGAAAGATTGAAGATATCTGGCACAATACGGAACTGCGGGTTTATGTCGCTATTGTGCTCATCGCTACCCTGGTGGTAAGCCTTGCCATTCAGGATACCTACGAAAATTTCATTCATGCCCTCCGGTATGGAGCTTTTCAGGTGGTCTCCATTATCACTACCACCGGGTTTGCCACCGCCGATTTTGATGGGTGGGCTAGCCTTGCAAAGGGGGTTCTTTTTCTCCTTATGTTTGTGGGTGGCTGCTCCGGTTCCACCGGCGGGGGCATTAAGGTGATTCGCCACGTGGTGCTTTTTAAACAGGCGGGGAACGAACTGCGACGGGCTATTTATCCCCATGGGGTGTTCAGCGTTTGTCTTAACGGCAAGGTAGGGCGGAAAGATGTGGTGTATGGAGTGGCGGGTTTTGTGTTCCTGTACCTTTCGCTGGTGTTTGGGGTCACGTTGATAACCACCGTTGCGGGGGTGGATCTTCTCTCGGCCTTTTCTACCGCCTTGGTTACCACGGGGAATATAGGTCCCGGCTTTGGTCTTGTGGGGCCCACTCAAAATTATGGGTTCCTACCGGATTATGTAAAAATTGCCTGTTCCTTCGCTATGATTGCGGGGCGCCTTGAGTTGTTGACCCTCTTTGTGCTCTTTAGTCCCGTGTTCTGGAGACGGTAGGGTTCCCTTTTTTTGCGGGTTTTAGGGGCCCCGCCCTTTTCATGGCCGGTCTCTTACCGGAAATGGGGCCTGCCGGTTTTCCCCCTTGACAGTCCCTGGTTCTCTCACTAGTCTACCAGGAAAGGCGTTGACGGAGACGAGTACCTGCAGGGCGGGTCAATCCTGGATGCAAAAAGGGCGTCCAGGCGAGAGAGGAGGGGCCACAGGCTGAAAGCCCCTCTGGCTGCGGCGGCAGGGAAAACCCCTCCCGAGCTGTCCTGGTGAACGGCCTTCTGGCCCAGTATTCAGGACCGGCAAGCCCCCGTCAGTGGCGAAGAGGGCGCTCCCCGTCGCGGGGAAGCGAAGCGGGGTGGTACCGCGGGCACGGTAGGTGTTCGTCCCCGCCCAGTGATACAGCAAGCACCCTTTGCAGACTTTTAGAAAACAGAAGGGTGCCGCTCCTGTATCGGGAGGTACAGTATGTCTTCCAGTTCCGTATCGTCGGGGCAGGCCCCCGCTCAAAAAAATCAAAAGCAGGATAAACTTTCCACCATTCGCCATTCCGTAAGTCATATCCTCGCTGCAGCGGTTACCCGTTTGTATCCGGGCACAAAGGTTGCCATTGGTCCCGCCATTGAAAACGGGTTTTATTACGATTTTCAGCTTCCCCGGCCTATTACGACGGAGGACCTTCCTGCCATTGAGGAAGAGATGAAGCGGCTTATCGAAAACCGCCATGACTTTGTGCGGGTGGTGGTAAGCCGGGAAGAGGCCCTGCAGCGCTTTGCCGATGAGCCCTTTAAGGTGGAGCTTATCAATGAACTTCCGGCGGATGCGGAAATCAGTATCTATGAACAGCGGGATACCAGCGGGGCCCTTATCTGGGCAGATTTGTGTCGGGGACCCCATGTGGCCAACACCCGGGAAATTAACTCCGCCGCCTTTAAACTCATGAATATCGCCGGGGCCTACTGGCGGGGCGATGAAAAACGGCCCATGCTTACCCGGATTTATGGAACCGCCTGGGAAAACCCGAAGGACCTCAAGGCCTATCTTAGTTTCCTGGAAGAAGTGGAAAAGCGAGACCATCGCCGGCTCGGGAAAGAACTGGACCTCTTTTCCATCCATGAAGAAGCCGGGGCGGGGCTTATCTACTGGCACCCCAATGGGGGCCGTATGCGGGTGGCCCTGGAAAACTTCTGGCGGACCGAACATTACCGGAATGGCTACGAAATTCTGTATACGCCCCACGTGGGTAAGTCCTGGTTGTGGGAAACCTCGGGGCACCTGGGCTTTTATAGAGAAAACATGTATGCCCCCATGCAGCTTGATGAGCAGGATTACTATGTAAAGCCCATGAACTGTCCCTTCCACATCATGATTTACAAAACCCGCCAGCATAGTTATCGGGACTTACCCCTTCGGTGGGCCGAACTTGGTACTGTGTATCGTTACGAACGGTCCGGGGTGCTCCATGGGCTTTTGCGGGTCCGGGGCTTTACCCAGGACGATGCTCACATCATCTGTACCCCTGACCAGATCGAAGGAGAAATCCGGGAGGTCCTGCGGTTTAGCCTTTCCATATGGAAGACCTTTGGCTTTAAGGATATTAAGGCCTACCTTGCTACCCGACCGGCCGCCTCGGTGGGAGAAGAATCCCGCTGGCAGGCCGCCCTGGAATCGCTGCGAAAGGCCATCGAAGCGGAAGGGATGCCCTATGAGATTGATGAAGGGGGCGGGGCTTTCTATGGGCCTAAAATCGACCTGAAAATAAAGGACGCCCTCGGGCGAGAGTGGCAGATGACCACCATCCAGTTCGATTTTAACCTGCCTGAACGGTTTGATATGACCTTTATCGATGCGGATGGGCAGCATAAGCGACCCTACATGGTACATCGGGCCCTGTTGGGTTCTCTGGAACGTTTCTTTGGGGTGATGATTGAACACTTTGGGGGAGCCTTCCCGGTGTGGATTGCCCCCGAACAGGTAGCGGTCATCCCCGTGGCAGAGGCCTTTAACGACTATGCCCGTTCGGTGATTTCCCGTCTTAAGGCGCTGGATATCCGGGTAAGTGGGGAACTCTCGGATGAACGGATGAACGCCAAAATTCGCTCCTGCCAGGGCCGTAAAATACCCTATATGCTCGTGGTGGGCCAGAAAGAGGCGGATGAAGGAACCGTCTCTATTCGCCTGCGGGATGGTCGCCAACTGCCAGCCATGAAGATAGAAGATTTTATCAGCTATCTCCAGGACAGGATACACAGCCGTTCCCTGGAACTGTAGTAAAAAGACAGGTATAACCCCGAGGCCTATGGGCCAGGGGTTCTCCATGAAAAAGCCCCCGTTTGCCGGGGGCTTTTCTTTTAGACGTTGTATTAATTGAAGATACAGAAGATCTCCACTGCAGGATGATCCGACAGCACACCGCTGCGGGTCATCCTCTTAGGTCCTGCACCGCTTAGAAGGGCCGATCCGCCAGGTACTTGTATTCCTTCCAGGTCCGTTCAATCTGGGCCTTTGCCTTAGCCAGGAGCAAGTCTGCCCGGGCGGGATCCGCCGCCTTAAGGGCCTTAAAGCGGACTTCCTTGTACATGAAGTCCTCCACAGGCGTGCTGGGCTCCTTAGAGTCAAGCTGGAAGGGATTCTTGCCCTGTTCCTTAAGTCGAGGATCATAGCGATACAGGGGCCATACACCGCTGGTAACGGCCGCCTTCTGCTGATCCATCCCCTTCATCATGTCGATACCGTGGTTGATACAGTGGGAGTAGGCGATGATGATGGAAGGTCCATCGTAGCTTTCCGCTTCCCGGAAGGCCTTGATGGTCTGGGCAATATTTGCTCCCATGGCAACCCGGGCCACATAAACATAGCCATAACTCATGGCCATGGCACCCAGGTCCTTCTTGGTGGTTTCTTTACCGGCGGCAACAAACTTTGCGATAGCCCCCACCGGAGTCGCCTTAGACATCTGGCCACCGGTGTTGGAGTATACCTCCGTATCCAGGACCAGAATATTCACGTTTCGACCCGAAGCAATCACATGATCCAGTCCGCCGTACCCGATATCATAGGCCCATCCGTCCCCACCGATGATCCAGACGGACCGCTTAATAAAGTGGTCTGCCAGGGACAGAAGGTTCTTTGCGAGCGGTTTGGTTTCTTTTACCAGGGCCGCCTTCAGTTCTTCCACATATTTTCGCTGGGTTTCAATTTCTTCGTCGCTGGATTGGGGGTTAGAAAGAATCTTGTCGAGCAGGGCAGTCTGAATACCCGCCTGTTTGGCTTCTTCTGCCACTTCCCGGGCGTGCTCTGCCAGTTTGTCGCTGGTAAGGCGCATACCAAAACCAAATTCGGCCGCATCCTCAAAGAGGCTGTTGGACCATACCGGACCCCGCCCATCGTCTCGGGTAGTATAGGGAGTGGTCGGCAGGTTTCCGCCATAGATGGACGAACAGCCGGTAGCATTGGCGATGAGGAGCCGGTCCCCAAAGAGCTGAGACATGAGTTTGATATAGGGTGTTTCCCCACAGCCTGCGCAGGCGCCGGAGAATTCAAAGAGGGGCTGCTTCATTCCAATCCCCTTGGGTACGTTCAGGTTAAGGAGTTTGCTGTCCGTGTTGGGGATCTTCAGGAAGAAGTCCCAGTTCTTAGCCTCTGTTTCTCGCAGAGGTATCTGGGGCTCCAGGTTAATCGCCTTAAGTTCCGGATTGTTCTTGTTCTTGGCAGGACAGATATTCACACAGGCCCCACAGCCGGTACAATCCTCCGGGGCAACCTGCAGGGTGAATTTCATGCCTTCGAATTCTTTACCCTTGGCGTCGGTGGACTTGAAGGTTGCGGGAGCGCCCACGAGGTATTTGGGTTCATAGGCCTTCATGCGGATAACCGCATGGGGACATACCATGGTACAGTTCCCGCACTGGATACAGGTTTCGGGATCCCAGACGGGAATTTTTTCGGCGATATTCCGTTTTTCATATTTGGTGGTTCCCGTCGGATAGGTTCCATCGTCGGGTAACTTAGATACAGGAAGCTTGTCGCCCCGGTTGGCGATAATTTCGCCCAGAACTTCCTTGACGAACTTCGGTGCCGTTTCAGGAACGGGCGGTAACATGTGGGACTTGCTCGTTACCTGCTTGGGATAGTTCACCTGATGCACCCCTTCCAGGGCCATGTCGATGGTGGCGATGTTCTTCTTAACGATTTCTTCGCCCTTCTTCCCGTAGGTTTTCTTAATAGCCTGCTTGATGAGTTCTACCGCCTCTGCTTCGGGGAGCACGCCGGAAATCTTAAAGAAGGCGGTCTGCATGATAACGTTGATGCGGCCTCCCATACCGGCCTTTTCGGCGAGGGAAATAGCATCAATCACATAGAACTTAAGTTCCTTCTCGATGATTTGTTTCTGCACTTCCTGGGGAAGGTGATCCCACACCTGGTCAGCCGGGTAGGGGCTTGCGAGGAGGAAGGTGGCTCCCTTCTTTGCCCGGGAAAGCATTTCTACCTTTTCGATAAAGCTGAACTTGTGGCAGGCAATAAAGTCGGCCTTGGATACCAGGTAGGGCTTCTTAATGGGCTTTTTGCCGAAGCGCAGGTGGGACACCGTCACGGTTCCTGCCTTCTTGGAGTCGTATACAAAGTACCCCTGGGCATTGTTGTCGGTGGCATCTCCAATAATCTTAATGGAGTTCTTGTTAGCCCCTACGGTTCCATCGGAACCAAGCCCATAGAAGAGGGCCTCAAATACGCCTTCTTCTTCAAGATCAAAATGTTCGTCCCACTCAAGGGATGTAAAGGCCACATCGTCGTAAATACCGACGGTGAAGTGGTTCTTGGGCTCCTCTTTTTTCAGGTTATCGAAGATAGCCTTAGCCATGGCAGGGGTGAATTCCGCCGAACCAAGCCCGTAGCGGCCACCCACGATTTTGGGGTACACCTTGAATTGGCTCTTGCCACTTCCCATCACTTCGCCGATGGCGGTGCGGACATCTTCGTAGAGGGGTTCTCCCAGGGAACCCGGTTCCTTGGTGCGGTCCATTACGGCGATGGCCTTGACAGTGGCAGGAAGGGCCGCTACGAAGAGGGTGCTATCGAAGGGGCGGAAGAGGTGTACCTTAAGGACACCCACCTTTTCTCCCTTCTTATTAAGGTAATCAACGATTTCTTCTACCGGTTCAGCCCCGGACCCCATGATAACGATAACCCGCTCTGCATCGGCTGCACCGTAGTATTGGTACACCTTATACTGCCGGCCGGTAATCTTGGCAAACTGGTCCATGTATTTCTGCACAATGGCAGGAACGGCTTTGTAGTATTTGTTTACCGTTTCTCGCCCGGTAAAATACACGTCCGGGTTCTGGCTGGTACCCCGAATAGCCGGATGCTCCGGATTAAGTCCCCGCTGTCGGTGGGCCGCCACAAGCTCATCGGAGATAAGCTGCTTCATCACCTCGTACGAGAGCTCTTCTACCTTTTGCACCTCGTGGGATGTCCGGAAACCATCAAAGAAGTGCAGGAAGGGAACCCGGGATTCCAGGGTAGATGCATGGGCAATCAGGGCCAAATCCATGACTTCCTGGACATTGTTGGAGGCCAGCATGGCAAAGCCGGTCTGCCGGCAGGCCATCACGTCCTGGTGATCCCCGAAGATTGAAAGTCCCTGGGCTGCAATGGCCCGGGCCGCAATGTGGAACACCGTAGGGGTCAGCTCTCCCGCAATCTTGTACATGTTGGGGATCATCAAGAGGAGCCCCTGGCTTGCTGTGAAGGTAGTAGAGAGGGCTCCGGTAGTCAGAGCGCCGTGTACCGCGCCGGCTGCGCCGGCTTCGGACTGCATTTCTACAACCTGGGGAACCGTGCCCCACAGGTTCTTCCTTCCCTGGGCAGAAAACTCGTCGGAGAGCTCTCCCATGGGACTCGACGGGGTAATCGGATATATGGCGATTACTTCACTACAGGCGTGGGCTACGTGGGCCGCCGCTGTATTTCCGTCAATCATGACCATCTTTTTATCAGACATAGACCTTCCTCATAGGTGGGATTAATAAGGTGGAATGGCTATTTTACTTATAGCCATCTCTACTATAGAACGGTGAGAAAAAATGTGCAAGCACCCCTTTACTAAGGGGAAGAGAAAACATCCTTTCTTTCTGAAAAAACGTCGGGCCGGGGAAATTTTCGGTGGGCCCCTTTGTGGGCATGAACCGACGCTTCTGTGTTTTGTGGGCCCCAACGTAAAGTTTATAACGCTTTTTTGTTTTCCGGCGGCCGCCCCTTTCTCTGAGACGGAGATACTCGGGGGCATCCCTCTGGGTTTTATTCGGGTTTTACAAAGAATTGCATGAGTTGCACAAAATAGTAGATCTTCTTGTAGACTTCGGTGATTCGCTGGTCAATGGGATGTTCTGATGCGCCCTCGAGCTCTTTCCAGTTAATGATAAGATCGTGGGGTGTTTTTTGATAATCCTCTAAGGCGGATTTCAGGTTTTTCCCGATGACAATACAGTCCTGGGCGGCGGTGGTAATCAGTTTAAGGGCTTCGTCATTTATGCCCTTAAGAAGGGTCCGGACGTATTTTATCTGTTCCTTATCTCGGTCGGCCTTGGCCATGGCGATGCGAAGCCGGGTTCCCATATCTCCCTCGTCGGCCAGGTTGTCATCGAAGGTAACAAGCCGGTTCGAAACTTCCATAAGCTCGTGATACGCCTCTGAAAGTTGCTGAGATAACACGTTACTTACCCATTGGCCCCGGACCAAAAGGAGATCGCAGAGTTCCCGGATATCCTTTTTAAAGACATCAAGAAGAAAGGCCTTAAGATAATTCAGGGCCTGCACATAAATAAAGCCCCCCAGCATCTTTTTAGAAAAGACCACGTTTGCCTTATCGGTATAGTTCTTAAGACGGGAAATAGAGGGGGTTCCAAAGATTGCCGTCGCAAGCTCTTCAATTTTTGAAGTCCGCCGCTGCTGGATGATCCGCTGAATGGTAACATCCACCTGGGTTTTTATTTTTTGGATGTGGGGGTCCAGGATTGCTTCATGGGGGACTCGCAGTTGGGCCTGCCAGGTAGGATTCTTTTCTATGTGGCGTACCATCAATTCCAGGATACCGCTTCGTTTAATGTCAGAAAACAGGGAAAGGAGTTTTTGCCACTGGGAAGCCCCGATGACTTCTACCCCTTTGTAGGTCTTTAGTATCTCAAAAACCCGGGTCCACTCTTTTACCTGATCAAGGGGATACATCACTTCGATAAAATCCTTGATGTCGTCTACCACATACTCTGCCCGGATTGCTTCAAAACGGGGTTTATAAGAGAAATTTCGTTCCGCCAGGTTGGCATCAAACTTTTTCAGGAGGAAAAAATAATCAAACTTTACAAGCTGTACAAAGAGGAGAATCGCATTATAACAATCTTCGATGGCAAGGCTCTTTTCTCCGTCAAAGGAGGCGATAAAAGAAGTGAGATCCTCGTTTACCTGTTGGGAAAGATTTTTAAGGGGGATGGTCTTTGCCCGCTCTACAATAGCTTCTTCGGTAAGGCGATTTTGTAATTCCCGGCCCTTATCATCAAGGAAATGTTCGATGACTATTTTCTTAAGCTCGTTTGATTTATCCGCATTTTGCAAGAACACCTGGGCGGGCGAAACAAGCTTATACACGTCGTAAAAAAACTTTGCAAACAGAGGCTGGGCCTCTTCTCCTTTTACTTTATAGAACTTATACTTATGCTTCGAGATGTCCCTGGCTATCTGTTTGAGGAGCCTTTTTTTTTCTACCTCCGGATCGCCGGATGCGGTAAGGAAAGAAAGTGTCCTTTCAATAAACCCTAATGCCATGGGAACCCCTGGATATAATAGAACATCTTCTTTTACAGTAATGGTAAAATGGCCCAGTCGTCAATAGACTTGAAACAGCTACGGGAATATCTCCTGGAAAGGGCCCGACAATCGGGCTTTGTGGCGGTTCGTCTCCTCGAGCAATCCCGGTATGCCCATCTCCCGGAGGTGCTGGAGTATGTGGAGGGGGCTCCGACGCTGCTCCTTGTGGCGCTTCCCTATGGAAATAGGCTTACTTCCCCTTTCCCGCCCCCTCCCGGCTGGAAGGTTCTTGCTCTGCAGGAGCCCCCTCTGGCGGGTCTGTCGGGATTAAAGGGAAGGGATAGCTCCGAAGAAAAGCCCCTTGCCTTAGAAAAGGAACTCAGGCGGGGAAAGGCGCTTCCGGAAAGAAGGGAGACTTCAGGGCCTTTGAAAAGGCCGAGAGCCCCTCAAGCAGTGCCCGGCTACATTGCCCCCTTTGCCGTGAGAAACTACTATGGCGAATTGGTGCATCGGCTTAAGCTTTTTGCGGCGGATCTGCGTTCCCGTTGGGGAGGAAGAAAGGGGGATTTTCGTATTTTTTGTAATTCCCACCTTCCGGAACGGGAACTCTGTCTCCGTTCTGGCCTTGGGTGGCAGGGACGTCACGGGCTTCTGATTACACCCCAGGCGGGTTCGCTGGTAGTGCTTGGAGGGATGGGGCTTCCCTGGCCTTTACCGGGTGATACGCCTTTCCCCGGTGTCCTCGAGGGGGATTTCCCCGCCTGTCGCCGCTGTATGAAGCGATATCCTCCAGAATCCCTCCCCTGTGTGGCCGCCTGCCCTACCGCCGCCCTTGCGGGAGACGGGACCTTACGGCGGGAGCGGTGTATCCAGTGGTATGCCTCGGGACACGCCGATCCGCCTCCCGATATTCAGACGGTATGGGGCCATCGGTTGTATGGCTGTACGAATTGCCAGGACGCCTGTCCGTACCATCAGCGGGACATCCCTGGTGTTCTTACAAAGCGGGGGGCCCTTCCTGCAGTAATGGATGTACAGAGGGTGTTTTCCCTGGAAGAAGGCGAACTTGCCTCCTATCTTCGGGGAACCACCCTGGGAATGCGATGGCTCGGGGTGCCGGTTCTTAAGCAGAACGCCGCCCGGATTCTTGCCTGGCATGAAAGATTTTTTTGTGGAGAATAGCCACCTCAAAAAGGGCCCCTTCCGGGGATGAACACCCTCCGGAGTTGGATTGTCCTACCTGCTGTGCGCCCTTTTCTGTCTGGTTGGTTTCCAGGATCCCAACAAGGGGACCCTTTGCCGTTTTTTCTCCTTGTCTGGGCTTAAGAAAGATGGCCCCTTCGCTCTTTTTCGTTTCTTACTTTTTCTTGCTGCTTACCTGGGCGGCACTGCCGATGGTTTCTAGTATTTTGCTCAGGGTGTTTCTGCCTGCAATGGCCGCATCATAGGCTGCCTTGTACTGCCCTGAGGCATAACTGGATTCGGCGGTTTTAAGAGAATCCCGGGCCTTCTGGAGATCCTGGCTTAGTGTTTCAATGTTGATGCGAGAATTTCGGGCCCTCCGGGCTGCCGCCAGGGCTGTTTCTGCTTCTGGAAAGGCCTTCTTTAGGGCTTCGATAGCCTGATTCGCTTCGTTTTTGGCCTGTTCTTGTCTCGTTTTAGCGTCGCTTATGGCCTGTTCAGCGGCGGCCTGGGCATCCAGGGCCAGTTTCCTGGCGGTATCATATTTCTTTGCCGCCGCGGCTTCGTTCATCTGGGCAAGAAGGTCCGTCGCCCGCTGCAGAGATTCAGGAGCATATACCGATACCAGAGGATCCTGTTGGGCCTTTGTCACCGCTTCGGTGGCTTTTTGCATTTCCGCTGTGGGCGGCTGCGTACAGGCCCATGCTACAAGGACGCAGACAATCAGAATGGCGGGCTTTACAATTGATACTCTTCTTTTCATGAATATCCTCCGTATATAACTATATATCGGAAAGCTTCCGGTATCTATCAATAGGAGTAAAAACAAATCGATTTTTAGGTTGATAAATAAAGGCGGAACGGTATAATGGGCTTCATCATGCAGTGGTCAATCCGTCGGCGTTCTCGTTTTTTTGCTTTTTTTATAAGCATTCTTGTGGCGTTAGGGGCCCTGTTGTGGTGGACCGAATGGGAAGGAGAGCCAGAACCGGGGAAAATTTTCGATGTCCTTCGAACATTGCGAGAACCGGTGGAAGTCCCAGAGAAGGTAGTGCTCGTTGATCTGGTGGATTTTAAAAAGGACCAGCAAATTCCGCGGGAAGCCCTTTCTCCTGGGGATGCGCGGGACCTCTTTATCACCCTGGCGGAGTTGGGAAGCCAGGGTGGCCTGTGTCTTTTCTCGTTGAACCTGGAGACCTCCTCGGGAGAGATAAAAAACGAACGAATCGAAGGGGAATTCACCCTCATCAATTCAAATGTGGAAACCTTTTTTACGGGTATCAAGAGAGGCTCTATTCGCCCTCAGGATGCGGATTTTTTTCTGAATCAGCTTAAACGGTCAATCCAGGAAAGTAAGCATCGACTGGTTCTGGCTACGGTGGACAGTCAAAAAAAGGACCTACAGGAGATGGTCGCGGCCAGTCGTTTGTTTCCTTCGCTGGTGGTTCCCGACGACAGAGAAGGCCTTTTTGTGTTTAAACAGGACGTGGTTGAACGGCCCCCCACTGAAACCTGGGGAAAAGAGGTGCTCTATTCGAAACATGAGGACCCCCTGGCGTATCGGCGGATATATCCTTTTCGCAGGGAACCTGAGAATACCTATCTTCATGTGGGGCTTGCGCTGGTAGAGGTTTTTTGGGGTAATGCCCATTTTTACCTTCAGCCGCAGCAGCTTATTGTGGCTGCTCCGATAGAAGATGGGTCCCCGCAGACTGTCCCCCTCGGAGGGGACGAATCACCGACGGGACCTGCCAATGGGATGAGACAAGCGTCTAAAACGGAACAGCCTCCGGCGACAACAAGAGGACATACCCTTTCCTCCGTCTCTCTTCCCCTGGTAGTCCCTCTTTCCAGGAAGGGGGGCTTGTTACTGGAAATTCCCCGACGACCGGGGAAGCAAGACCCCTTTTATCGGCTCCCTCACCGGAATTTTGTACGGTATCGGGAAGAAGAACGGCGACTCTACGAGTATCTTAAAGAAATGGAACGGTCTGGCTATTTTGCTTCCCTTGATCCGCTGGAGTATCCAACCACCCGTTTTGAGTACCTCCGTTCCCTTGAGCAGGAACTTCTTTCTCGAGGAGATCCTACAGGCCTGGAACAATGGAGGGCCGAGCGGGAACGGTGGTACCGCCGATTAAAAGAACTCCTTTGGGGGAACCTGGAGACCTCTATACTCCAAGGCTATGATCGTCTCCTGGAAACAGAGCGGCTTGATGCTGAAGGAATCGAACGGATCTGTTCTTTAAAAGAACTGGTCCAGCAATCTTTTTCCTGGGCCCGCAGTACCTACGAATCGGTACTGGAAAAACGGGAATCCCTAAAAGAAGCGGTGGCCGGCAAATGGTGGATCATTGGAGCAGGCCGGGAGCAGTTTCTTGCCCAGGGGGGAGCCTTGCGGGTGGGAGGGGGGCCCAATCTTACGGATAGTGAAATGGCCGCTACCGTGGCCACGACGATCCTTTCCCGTTCCTATGTGCGGTATGGGTCGGTGCTCTGGATTCGTGTGGTAGGAGGGGTGGCTATTCTTCTTATGGGCCTTCTGGTAACCTGGCTAACGCCGGTGGTGGCGGGAATTTTCATCCTTTTTCTCATGGGCCTTGGAGGAGTAGGGTACACGCTGCTTTTTGTGGTAGGAGGCTGGTATGTGTCTCCCCTCGTGCTGCTTTTTCCTCTAGGCACTGCCCTCATGGCTTTTTCAATCCAGTATGGGATCCTCTATTGGTATCGCCGATCCTTTTTGCACATATTCCAGCATCGGGTAAGCCCTGACTTCTTGCAGGTTTTCCTCAATCACGTGGAACCCTTTCCCTCTCCTTTTTATTCGGAGGATACAATTATGGTGACGATCCGCCCATTCCCTTCTTTTTATGCGCTTTCCGAAGAACCCCTTCCTGTAGTAATGGAGCGCCTCAGGACCTTTCAGCGGGAGGTGCGCCGCTTCTGCGGCGCCCATAAAGGGGTGTTTCTTTGGGCTGATGGGGAAATTCTGTGTTTTTCCTTGGCCCTGGGGATGGCAAAGTCCTACCGTAATGCGGCTCTTAAGACCTTTGTGGAGGACCTCCTGGTTTTTCTTGAAAAACACCCCTGGTGCTGTGGCATCGACCGGGGCCCCTGTTCCTTTTCTTTTTCTGAAACGGAGGGGTTTCTTGCCTTTGGCGAGCCGATACGGATAGCCCGGGTTATTTCCAGCCTTGGGGAACGGTTGCATCGCCGGCTTTTCATCACCCGCCCGGTGTACGAAAGTCTTTCTTTTTCGCCGGGAACTTTTGAGGCCCTCCAGGGCCTTGTAGATGGTAGGGAAAAACAGGAGATTCCCCTGTATGGGGCGGTAAAAATATAGAAGAGAAGTTAGGGCCCTTTCTTTTCGAGGATTTTTTTTACTTTCCCAAATACTTTGAATCGTACTACCCGGCCTCCCCCAAATTCCGGGTAGGCCCGGTATCGCTGTCCATCGTCGGAAAAGGGGGAAGAAAATTCTCCGGGGAAGGGGGCGTATCGTTTCTGGGTCCACACCAGGGAGGGGTCTTTTAATGAAAGGTCCTTTTGGTTCGGAGGAAAGTAAATATACGATTCATGGATCCCCCGTTCTTCTAAGGGGGCCTCGTCAGTGCTCTGAAGGTAGCGAATCTGACCTTTTTCGATATTGATGGATTGAATTATTGCAGAATGGGCCGCCTGGCCGTTGGTTCCCCGAAAGAGGATGATATCGCCGGGGGCTAAATTCCCGATCCTGTCGGGGACTGCTTCTATTTCTGGATTCTTAGAATCGAAAAAGGAGGTGCCAATGTACAGGGTAGGATCGGTGATGCGGAGGGACCGGAAAGACCGGCGAACTATTTCCGTAAGATTTATCCCTGCCTGCCGGGCCACGGTGGTTAAAATGTACCAGACAAAACCAGAACAATCGATGCCCACCCTGCCGATGCAATAGATATAGTTATAGATGTCCGGAAGGGTAACTGCTTCGCCATGGACTAACACATAGGGACGATGGGGAAGCCCCTTGTAGGAGCGGGCCTTCATCCGGGCTATCTCGTAGAGGTCCTCTGTCCAGGTCCAGCGACGGGTGGCCAGGTCAAAGATAATGACCTTTTCCCGCCTGTCCTGGAGGATAGTAAGATATCGATTAAAATCATCCGAAACAATGAGTTTGTCGATTTCCTGCCATATGGCGGTGGGGGAGTTTTTCCCTCCTCCCTGGATTTTAAGAAGCGTTGGGGCTAGCTCTGAGCGCTCGTCATTTTCTGCAAAGGGGAGGGGAAGAGTAAAGAAGCACCCCTGAACCACATAGGTTCTAAAACAGGACCGGTAGGCCTCTTCGATAGCCCCTTCAATTCCATGTCCCCATTGGTGATAGGCCCGACTAAAGGTTTCTAAGTTACGAAGGGCTGTCTTCTCATCCTCTTTAGAAAAAATCTCATTCCTCGCTGAAGGCAAAGGGAATGCCCCAAAGGACTGGGGCGGTTCTGTCTGCGAAAACGGAACCATGCTCCCCAGTCCCGACATGAGAAGGATATATGAAAGAAAGGGGCCTTTCCTTCTCATGCCGTTAAATACCCAAAATAAATTTAGCCGTGTTAAAATAGATAAAAAGTCCCGTGATATCCACGATGGTAGTCAGGGCCGGACTTGCCACCAGAGCGGGGTCGAGCTTTATCGCTGCCGCAAGGAGCGGCAGGAGGGCCCCGATAACGGTGGCGCTTACTACCTGGATTCCCAGGGCAAGCCCTATGGCAAAACCGATGCGAACCACGTCAAGCCCTGGGGGGATCTGGCTGGGATCAGACATGAAATATACCCGGGCAAAGGCTAAAACCCCTAATACCAGGGCCAGGAGTAAGCCCACGCGGCATTCTTTCCAGAGCACCTTCAGGGTATCCCGGGGCCCTATTTCTTTAAGGGCCAGGGCCCGGACCACCACCGTCGCGCTCTGGCTCCCCGTGTTTCCCCCCGTATCGGCAAGCATGGGCATGTAAAAGGCCAGGATCACCAGGTTGGTAAGGATCGCTTCGAAGGATTGGAGGATGGCCCCTGAAATGAGCCCCAGGGCGGCGAGGATAACAAGCCAGACTACCCGGTGCCTGAAGTGGGACCAGATGGGGGTGTGAAGATAGGCCGTATCTTCGTGTTTCCCCGCAATAGCCATGAATCGTTCCATGTCTTCGGTTCGTTCCTGTTCGATAACGTCCAGGGCATCGTCGTGGGTGATAATGCCCACCAGTACACCCTGGGGGTCCACCACTGGCAGGGCCACGAGGTCATATTTGGAAAACTTGTATACCGCCTCTTCCCGGTCTGCATCGGCCTGTACGCTGACCACCTGGTCGTCCATGATTTCTTCAAGTCTTTTATTGGGATTGGCAAGGATAAGGTCGGCAAGGGCAATCACCCCAAGGAGATGCCGGTGGGCGTCGACCACAAAAATGGAATAAATGGATTCTTTGGCCGAGCCTTCGAGCCGAATTCGCTCCAGGGCCTGGCGTACCGAAAGATCCCCCGGCAGGGCGATGTAATCGGTGGTCATGATAGACCCGGCGGTTCCTTCCCGGTAGGAAGCAAGTTTCCGGATATCTTCCCGTTCCCGTTGGGCGAGAATGGGAAGGACCTCTTCGAACTGTTCTTCCGGCAGGGCCTTCAGAAGGTCTACCCGGTCGTCCGGGGAAAGGCGAACGACGAGCTTGGCAAGTTCGTTTTTATCAAGCTGGGAAGCCAGTTCTGCCTGCAAGGATTGGGGAAGTTCGCAAAACACATCCGCCCGGACCTGGGGATCCATCCTGTTGAGGATTTCGTATACTTCCTCTTTGGTAAAATTTGAAAGGATTTCTGCCACCTCAGAGGGGTAGCGGTCACTCAAAAACTGGGCCACCTCATCGGTAGCCCCTTCTTCAAGTAAGGCCTTGATATCGGGTAAAATGAGTTCTTCTACCATGGGGTCCTCCATGTGGGTTGCATTTCGGGAGGCCCTCAGAGAATAAAAGAAGAAAAACAGGTTTTCGCTTTGAGGATCTTTACTATTCCCTGGTTGTCTTCTTGTGCTCTCTTACTAAGGGCATCTCCCGGTTGGGTATTCCGCAAGGAATACATAAGAAAGGTTCCGGGGGCTGACTACCAGGGCCATCGGAATCGGTCATACCCATCCCTCCTTAGTAAAAGATGCGAGATCGCCAGGGGTCAACGCAGGATAGGAATGGCTCCTATCCTGCATTGTAAAATATGCGATTCTTGATATTTATGCAAGCCCTTCTATTTCTTTAAAATAACGGACGGTTCCCACTTTTAATTCTTCGGTGGCCTCTTCATCGCATACGATGATTGCCCTCGGGTGGAGTTGCAAAATCGAGACAGGCCAGAGGTGCGTTACCGGTCCTTCTACCGCGGCCTGCAGGGCCCGGGCTTTGGTAGGGCCTGAGGCAAGAACCACCACTTCTCGGGCATCCATGATGGTTCCCAGTCCTACGGTTAGGGCTGCGGCAGGAACCTTTTCGGGATCTCCCCCAAAGAAACGGGCATTGGCCCGTCGGGTATCCCGGGTTAATTCCTTGTCCCGGGTTCGACTGCTTAAGGAAGAGCCGGGCTCGTTGAATGCCAGGTGCCCATCTCCCCCCATCCCCCCAAGGAACAACTCAATTCCCCCATACTGCCGTATTGCTGCTTCATATCGCTCACATTCGGCTTTTAGGTGCCGGGCCATGCCGTCTGGAAGGTGGATGTTTTCGGGAGGAATATCCACATGAGCAAAAAGATGCTCCTGCATGAATCGATGATAACTCTGGGGATGCTCCGGGGAAAGGCCGATGTATTCATCCATGTTAAAAGTGACGATATGTTTAAAGGATAGGCGTCCTTCCTGGTAATAACGAATAAATTCCCGGTATACCCCCAGGGGTGTAGAACCGGTAGGGAGGCCCAGCACAAAAGGTCTACCCGGACCAGGGGAAAATTCTTGAATCCTCTTCAGGATGTAGGCCGCGGCCCACTGGCTCATGGCTTCATAATCCTTTTGAATAATAAGACGCATGGTCTTTCTCCTTAGACAAAATTGTTTTTCTTGAATAGACCCCGCACCAGTGTGGCATGGATAGTAAAATCCTTATCGAATACCACCAGGTCCCCTTCATTTCCCGGAACGAGCGTTCCAAGCCGTTTAAAACGCATCACATTGGCGGGGTTGGTGCTGGCGGCCTGGAGGGCTTCCTCAAGGGAAAAGCCAAACCGCACAAGGTTCTGAACCCCCCGTATCATGGTAAGCCCTGAGCCGGCAATCACATCATCAATTTTACGGTGAAAGGCCCCCTCTTTCCAGGTTACCTCTTCTCCGTTTGCATACAAGGGCCCTTCCGCCGGGTTTTGTCCGGTTGGTTTAAGGGCATCGGTTACCAGAACAATCTTATCCGAGGGTTTATCCCGCTTTAAAAGCTTAAAGAGGTCGGGATGCACATGTACGCCGTCGGCAATGATTTCGCAGGACATCTCGGGATGAATGAGTACCGCCCCCACCGCATTGGGATTCCGGTGGTCGAGCTTGCTCATGGCGTTGAAAAGGTGGGTGGTGTGAAGTATGCCCACCTGCATCCCTTCTACCATGTTTTCGTACTGGGCGTTGGTGTGACCTGCCTGCAGCACGATACCCTTCTTGGTACAATACAGAGCCAGATCCCGCATGTTTTTGAGTTCCGGCGCCACGGTCATGTTGACGATATGGCCGTTGCTTGCTTCCCAGAGTGCTTCCATATAGGAAAGATCCACCGGGCTCAGGGTTTCCGGGCGCTGGACGCCGAGCCGTTCGGGGCTTATGAAAGGGCCTTCCAGGTGGAGCCCCATGATGCGGGCCCCCGATTCTTTGCCAATGGCCCGGGAAACCTCTTTTACAGCCTCGATAAGCCGGGGGCGTTCCGCCGGATAGAGGGTTGGGTTAAAAGCGGTGACCCCCTGTTGAGCCAAAAGACGGGACATTTCGATGACCGAATCGGCGGACATATCGTCGGTCCCAAAACCTCCAAAGCCATGAATATGGGTATCGATAAAACCGGGAGCTATGTAGCAACCCGCCACATCAACCAGCTGAACCTCCTGCCCAAAACGCCGTTGCTCAAAGCGGCGCTGGGAAAACACATCCGCTATGACACCCCCTTCGATAAGAACGGCACACCGTTCCATCAGGGCAAAACCGGTGTATACCGTGGCGTTATACAAACAAACCGATGCCATAGGACCTCCTCAAAACGATGGTATTCGTTACCATCTTCGCATCCCTGTTCCCCTGGGGAACATCCGCTCCTTCTCTTGTTCTTGAAGGCCTACCCCCACCGGCAAGCTTCCCTGTGGAGCAATATCCCCTTTAATAAGACGGGCGGCGGCTCTCAGAGAACATTCGGCAACTCCATAGGTAAGCACAAGGGTCTCTACCCTTGGGGCTACCTCCACAAGGTCCTGGGGACTCCTTACTACAAGCGTAATAAGTTTCTCTTTTTTTGCAAAAACCTGAATCCCATGGAGCAGTTCCAGTTGTTTTCTGAATTGATAGGCATTGTAGGTACAGAAAATCACATAGTCGGCCATAAAGGCCCAATCCTGGGCACCGAGAATCTCCGTCTCGTTGGGCTCCAGGCCGAAGGAGTATTCAATTATTTTCTGATGAGGAAAATATTCCTGGAAAATGTCTCTAAAAGAATGGGTATAGAAGTTTGTATTATCTGACATGACAAGCCGGCCCATAGTGGGACGCAGGATAACGATTCGTTGGTTCGGCGAAGGTTTCAGTGGCAAGAGCCCTGCCGAATTCTTTATCAGCGTAAGGGACTTGTCTGCCGCCTCTTGAACGGTTTTGAGGTGGACGGGGATGGCGCAGACTTTTTTCCGTTCCTTTTCTGTGGGGAATTCTTCTTTTATCCATTGTTTTTTTGCATCCAGCACCCGAAGGACCGATTCGTTAAAACGGTCTTCACTGATATGCCCCCTTCGAACCGCCTCCGCAATGATTCTGTTTGCCTCCCGTACCCCTGCCGAAACGATGACGATATCGACCCCGGCCTGAATGGCCCGAATAAGGGCTCCCTCAATGCCGTAGGTGTCTTTTATGGGTTTCATCTGGATGTCATCGGAAATGATAAGCCCCTGATAGCCCAGTTTTTTACGAAGATATTCCTGGAGAATCACCGGCGACAGGGTTGCGGGCAATCCTGAAGGGTCAAGTTGAGGATAGGAGGCATGGAGGGTCATCATCATGGCGACCCCTGCCTCAATAGCTGCCTGGAAGGGTATCCATTCACGATTTTTAAGGCGCTCGTAGGTATAGGGCACTACATCGAGTTCAAAATGACTATCGATATCTACATTTCTCTGACCCGGAAAATGTTTTGCGCAGCCCATGACTCCCTGTTTCTGCAACCCCTGTACAAAGGCCCGGGCAAGTGCAGCTGCTTTCTGGGGGTCGCTTCCAAAATAGCGATTATCCTTTACCGGAAGGCCCTCTTCTTCACACAAATCGACCACCGGGGCAAAACAGCAGGTTATTCCGATGGAAGCGAGTTCTTTGCCGGTTATTTCGCCAGCCTTTTCGGCATAGCGGGGTGCCTCGTTTTCTGCGATAGCCGCCAGGGCCATGTTGCCGGGGTGGATGCTTACTCCCGTGGTAATGGGGGCGAGTTGTCCCCCTTCCTGGTCGATGGCAATAAAGGCGGGTATTCGCCGTGGTCCGCTCCGGGCTGCGGTCTGCACCTTCTCAGTGAGGATGCGCAGTTGATACGAATCAATGACATTGCATCCAGAAAAATAAAGGATGGACCCAATGGCGCCTTCCGCTAACCCCTGGGTAACATCCTGGGGGACATCCCATCGTCCTACAAAGTCCTGCATCACGAGTTGTCCCGCCTTTTCTTCTAAGCTCATGCGGGAAAATAGTTCTCTACTATCAAACATCCTCATATTCTCCTTGATTCTGGTGCTTGTTTTTATTTGGGTGTTAGATCCGGGCAGCGGTTTTTCTCTGGGCCGGGAATTCCCACGGATCATCCCTTTACCGCCCCTGCCGAAACGCCCTGGGTTATTTGTTTTCGGAAGATGAGATAGAACACGAGCATGGGGACCATTCCAATAGTTAGTGCTGCAAATTGCTTGCCGTAGTCTGTGGCGAGGGCCCCCGAGAATTTCAGGATCCCCACGGGTAAGCTTTTAATGGTTTCTTTAGAGGCCAGAATGTTAATCAACATGAATTCGTTCCAGATGCCGGTAAAGGTAAGGATGGAAAGGGTGATAGCCACGGGCTTTGTCATGGGCACTACGATGGATGCAAAGATACGTCCGTAACTGGCCCCATCGATGCGGGCCGACTCTATTAATGCGTCGGGGATGGATTTAATGAATTCGGTGCCCAGGTAGACTCCCATGGGAAGACCGATCCCAATGTAGGGGATAAGAATCCCGAGGCGGGTGTTGTACAATCCCACCGCATTGGTTACTAAGAACAGGGGAACCATGATGGATTGCAGGGTGAGGAGAATTCCAATGACGAAGCTTTTATAGAGCCAGCCCGTGGCCTTGCTTTTTATCTTTGCAAAGGCAAAGCCGGCCATGAACGAGAAGAGGAGCACCGCTAACGTGGTGGTTATGGTGTAAAAAAGGGAATTCCCGAAGAGGATGTCGAACTTACCTATTTTCCATGCCATGGGGTAATTCCCAAAGAAGAACGGATTTGGCAAACCGAGCCTATCCATCTGAAAGGCCTGGGTGGTTTTAAACGAAGACATAACGAGCCAGAAGAGGGGATAAATGGTTAAAAAAGTGAAAATCCAAAAAACTCCATAGAGGAGAATCTTGCCAAGAAAATCTGAAAATCCCAATCGATATGGCTTTTTCATCCTATTCCCTCCCCCCAAACCGTTGTTCCAGTTTTTGGATGATGATAATCAGCAGCAAGCTAAGCACTACCATGAAGGTCGATATGGCGTTTGCAAGGGGGTAGTTTGGCGCCCCCCGGAAGGCATTGTCGAACATATAAATTGAGAGCACACTAGTTCTTCGTGCAGGATTCCCCGCGGTCATGGCGAAGATAAGATCAAAGCTCTTTAATGAACCTGAAATTGCAAGGATTGCCGTGGTAACAATTACCCCTGAAAGGGCGGGGAGGATAACATATCGAAGGGTTTGCCACTCGTTGGCTCCATCAATCTTAGTGGCTTCGATTACTGAGATATCTATTTTTTGGAGATTTGCAAGGAAGATGATCATATAATAACCGGTATACATCCATAGAATCACGATTAAAACCGGTATCATTGCAAGGTTAGGATCCAGCATTAAGGTGTTTTCGTAGGTAGGATTTATTTTTTTGAGTAATTCCGTGTAGGCCCCATAGGGAGAAAAAAAGGATTGAAACATCACCCCTATCACGATTGTAGAAATCGTGTTGGGAAGATATACCATGGTCTGAAAAAAACTCTGCAGGCCCACTAACTTCCTGAATAAAACATAGGCAAGGGCAAAACCGATCGGAATCTGACCAAACACCGAAACCAGGATGATATAAAAGTTATTCTTTAAGGCGAGCCAAAAATAAGGGTCCTTAAACATCTCTATATAATGACGGACCCCGACAAAGGTAAGTTCTGAACCGAAGAGCTGACCTCCGCTAAAGTTTGTCATACTGAGATAGATCGAAAAAATGGTGGGAAAGGTTATGACGGCAAAATATAGCAGAACCGCTGGAAGAACAAGCAACCAATAGGCCCATCGCTCTTCTCCTTTAGATGTTGTGATTTTCACAGAATCCTCCAACGTCAACATGGGTATCCAGCTTTTCCCTGGATAACTTTTGAAAAATACCCCCTGCCAAATCATTAAATCTGACAGGGGGCTCCGCCCGTTAGTTGTTTAAGAGCGTGTTAAAAGGCCTGGTACGAGGGAACTTACTTTTGTCCGGCCTTCCATTCATCAAAGGCCTTTTGTACCTTTGCGGCTACCTGCTCAGGCGTGGCGGTACCAAGGCCAATCTCCTGCAGACCTATGTTGATAGGCCCATACACCTTGGGATCCAGTACCGCGTCGAGCACATAGGCCCCTTTATAGTTTTCATAGAACTTCGCGCGGTTCTGCATGATAGGTTCAAGGGAGGGTACTGTCACCCCTTTAAGCGAAGGGAAGGCCGCGCCGGACTCAAGGCGGATCTTCTGGACATATTCGGAATTGAGGAACTTAATGAGTTCCCATGCCGCCTTTTCTTTCGCAGATCCAGCGGGAATCTTGGCGCTCATGCCAAACCCAACGCCTACCACTGCGGAACTCGTGTTGGGGAATTTTTCGCCAGGAAGGGCAGGAAGCACCATGAGCTGGATATCCTTCTGTTTCGCCGGTGGGATAAGGGCGACGCCAGTGCTCTTGTCGGTGATGAAGGCACCGGTTCGCCAGTCACCGTCGATAAGGAAGGGCGCCTTGCCAGCGGCAAAGAGGGCAGGCACTTCTCCGTACGGAGTCTGCAGGGCTTTCTTGGAGATGATTTCGCTCTTGAACATGTCTTCTACGATCTTGAGGGAGTCCACGAAAGGCTTGTCGGTAAACTTAGCCTTCCCAGCCAGCACATCATCGATAAACTTATCCCCTGCGATGCGGCCAACAATGGCGGAGAAGAGACAACTCTGCATGACCCAATCGTCCTGGGCTGCGATAAGCACCGTGTCGAGTCCCTTGGCCTTGAGCTTGGGAACCATGGCCTTCAGTTCTTCATAGGTCTTGGGTACGGACAACCCGTTGTCCGCAAGAAGCTTTGTGTTCACATACAGCACATGAGTGAAGGTAATACCAATGGGAAGCTCCGCCAGGTATCCCGCCATCTGGGGAGCGACCGCGGCGGGAACATATTTGTCATAGAGCCCATCGGCCTTTAGGAAGGGGGTAAGATCCTTTACAAGTTTCTTGTTGTGGAGTTCCGCAGAACGACCACTGGGCCACATGTAAAGAACGTCAGGAAGCTGACCACTTGCGATGTACGCAGAGGTTTTCTGATGGAAGGGTTCGTTAAAAAGATCTTCCCGTTCGATCTTGATGTTAGGATAGCGCCTTTCAAATTCCCCCCAAATTTCCTTGATCTCCCGTTCGGAGTTTGCCTGAGAGGCATCAAGGTAATTCAATACCTTGAGGGTAACTACCTCCCCCTCTTTTGTAGAGGCGCCCTGTTGTTGTCCGCTGGCAAAGGCCAGAGCGGAGAGGAGCGTCCCCAGGACCAGAAAACTGGTCAACCGTTTAACAATAGACATAGCCTATACCCTCCTTTATACTAGAGGTAGCTGGAATTGGGCGAACCATACGGTTCGTCATATGTTCCCGGGACACGATGGGCCTATCGTGTCCCGTTTTTCACCCGTTCAAAAATTTCTTCCCAGCTAATTCGGTACGAACCCTTGCGGTCGGTGAGTTCAGGAACCGAAAACAGCCGGTGGATAAACATGGATGCCGCCCCGTGGGCCACATCAAAAACGTCGCCGGGGGAAAGCTCTAGTCGACAGCCTACCCGCTGAAGCACGCTTTTTAGGCCGTGCTGTTCATCTTTTTCCAAGAGATCGAGTACTACCTCCCGATTGCGGCATGCTTCGCCATGGAAGAACAAAACCTCGGGATCAAAAACGGAAACAATGGGCTTCAGACTTTTGAATAGCTCAATCAGAAATTGGCGGTAGGCCCCTTCGTTATCTGCCACATGGAGCATCACTTCATCGGACAATTCGAATTGACCGGATTTTCCCTGTTGCCACAACATACTGGTAAATTCCCCGGCCGCATACCGTTTCCCATAGTGAATCTTCCCTCCTAAGGCAATACCCATTCCCACACCTACGCCCGATCGAAGACCCGTTAGGGGATTCTTAGTATGATATTCCGCTAAGACGCTGATAAAATCCTCTAAGGGGGTATCACGGTAGCGGTTTAAGTCCTCCCAGGCGCAGCAGTTGGCATCGTTTTCTATCATGATAGGGACGGGATATCGGGTTGCCACCTCTCGATAAAAGTGATAATTCGTAAGATCAAATGGGTCCGATTGAATAATGATTCCCTCATCAGGATTTATTATGCCCGGCAAGGCGATGCTTATCCCTAAGAAGGGAAGCCGGATGTTTTCTACCACCGTTCTCAGATGATCGAACAAAGATGCAAAAACTGCGGCGAGGGAACTATCCTGCAGGGACTTTTCTTCTTCGTAGAGCCGCTGTCCATAGATGTTCGTTACCACCGCCCGGTAAAAATCCGGTTGAATTTCAAGACCTACCACACAGCCCATTTTGTCATTGATTCGAAGCAAAATAGGTCGGCGTCCTCCCTGGGAAGTAACTTCTCCTGCCTCCGCTTCGTATACAATGCCCGCTTCTATAAGATTTTGAATGATATTAGTTACCGTGGATCGATACAGATTGAGCGCCCGGGCTATGTCGATCCGGCTGATGCCGGGGTGCCGCCAGATAGTTTGGGCCACAAGAGAGATATTGGCATCCCGCTGAAAGGTATTGTTATTTATCCTCATAACGGTATTTTCACTCCCTGAGGGTTATAGGATAGGGGACCTTATGGTCGATCACAGCATATGTCCTTTCCCCCTTCCTGAAAATCCCTGAACTGTGATGAGGGTTTTTGCTACCTGTTCCCCCTCATTTTATTGTTCGTTCTCTGTACAAACTATAATAGCACTGCTATACTGGGCTGTCAAGAAAAATTTTTATCAAGGAGGGCATATGAAGATAGATACAAACAAGCACCCAGAGTGGAAGTTAGACGATGAGGGATTTCATCTATTTATCCCCCAACGCGTAAGACCCTGGTATAACTATCTTTCTAACGGGGAAGGGGGATTAAAAATTTCTCATCTAGGGGATGGCTACAGTACTACCTTGAAGGAACCCCGGATAGTGGTAAGTAACTATGATTTCTGGACGCCCCTAAAGGGACGTTTTGTGTATATTACCGACGGTGGATGCGTCTGGAATCCCTCATATCATCCTTCAGGGACAGCCCTCGATACCTATCACTGTATTCACAGTCCCTGGGCTACCCGCTGGATTTCGGAGAAAAACGGAATCCAGGTTGAACAGACGGTGTTTCTACCCCGGGAAGGGACTCTGGAAGTGCTTCTTGTTACCGTCCATAATCGGAGCCAGAAAAATCGATGTCTTTATGTGACGGCGGTGCAGGAATTCCTTTTGTATAATTCTTTTGGGGTTGATCCGGTGTATTACTCCTGGTTTACCGATACCCTCTGGGATCCAGAGAGGAACAGTATCTGGCTTAAGAAAAATGTGGGAGCCCAGGTTGTAGGGGTGTATCATACGGGTACGGCGCCGAGGTCGTGGCAGGGAAGCCTTAAACGGCTTATTGGGGAAGGGACCGCCGGAGTCCCCCAGGAAATCCAAACCCCGCCCCTTTCGGGTTCTATGAGCGGCGGGGATCCCTATGTGGGAGCTTTCCAGTGGTTTATGGAACTCGTACCGGGGGAAAGTAAAACGATAGCGGTGGTTTCTGGGCTGGCGCCCATCACAAAAAATTCGATGGTGGGTGGTTCTTTTCTAACTGAAATACCAACCCTTCTTTCCCCTGAATTCTTACAAAAAATAAACCACCTCGGGACTCCCCAGGGAGCCCAGGAGGAATTAGACCGGGTGCGGGATCTCTGGCAACGACGGCTTTTCCGGGATTGGTATGGCTCTACCGGTTCGGGACTTTTTTCATCGTGGCTCAAAACCTTTTTCGGAGCCCAGGTATATCAACAGTCTACCGGCATGGTTCGCTCTACCTTCCGGGGCTTTCGGGATGTGGCCCAGGACGTGATGGGTCTGTGTCGCTTTGAACCCGAGAAGGCCCGGAACCTTCTTGTGGATCTCTGTTCCCATCAGTATCTTTCTGGACGCTGTGTTCGACAGTGGAACACAGAAGGCGGGGCCCCCGATGAACGGGATTTTCGGGATCTCCCCTTATGGATCCCTGTTGCCCTTGCTACCTATGAGCGCATATGCCAGGACCCTTCTATATGGGAAGAACGGGCTCCCTATCTGGATAGCCCCCAGACAGAAACTTTACGTCACCATGCCATACGAGGAATCACCTATGCTCTTCAATATGGAACTCATGGGCTTATTCTTATGGGAGCCGGGGACTGGAACGATGCCCTTTCGGGACCGGGACCTCAGGGTGGGTCGACGTTCCTCAATATGTTTGCCTATTGGGCATTATCTTTGCTTGAGACAAGTCCCGGAGCCCAAAGGGGCGAAACAGAATTGTACCACCGCTATTCCCTTTCTCTCAAAGAGCATAAAGAACGATTGTATGAAGGGGTGTTGCGGTACTGGAATGGTTCCTGGTTTGACCGGGCCGTGGTAGGATCGGATAGTCCTACCGGTGCCGCACCTGGTACGATTGTGGGAACCACCAATAGAGAAGGAGGGGATAACCGAATATTCCTTTTGCCCCAGGCGTGGTTTACTATCAGTGGAATGGCAGAGCGAAACCCGGAAATAGCCCGCCAGGCCCTTACCACCATGCTCCGGGAACTGGAAACAGAGGTAGGCTTGTTAAAATGTAAGCCCGGGTATACCAGCTGGGATCCTGCGGCGGGGAACCTTTCTTCTTTAAGTCCTGGAATGGCGGAGAATTTTGCGGTGTATAACCATGCGGCGGCCTTCGCGGTATATGCCCTTTTTAAGGCAGGAATGACCGACGATGCGCTGCGAATTTTCCGGAAGATACTTCCCCTTTACAAGGACTGGCGTAAAACGAGAGCAGAGCCCTATGTTCTGGTTAATTTTTACAACGGCGGCTACTATCCGGAACGCGCTGGCGAAGGGGGAATTCCCTGGTTAACCGGGACGGTCAACTGGGTTGCCCTCTGTTTGTGGGATTACCTTCTTCCCCTCGGCTTATCGGTTGAAGAAGGCTGAGAACGTTTTTTACAACACCCCGCATCCCTATCTCGATGGGGCAGGTTGAAGGAGGGGGGCGACTTCCCTTCTGTGCAGAGAGGGGGACGAGGAAGGGGGGGCGGCACGGCTTCCCTTCTCTGCAAAGAGGGAAACGAGGAAGCGGGGGGGTGCCGACACGCCCCCCTTCCCAAAATGGGGCAGAACCCTCAGTAGAGTGCTTACGAAGGTCGGGACCCGTCGGTGAACCAGCGGACTACTCCTACTTTATTTTTCTTTTTGTTGTAAATCATTCCCCCGTTCCAGTATTCCAGGGCGGCGATGAGGCTATTACCCCCATCGTCGCTGTCACTGTGGGGACCCCGATAGCTTGCCAGGGAAAGAAAGGTGTCAAAATCTTCTCGATATAACGCTTCCTGTCGTTTGCGGTAGAATTCGTTCCAGGCCTCTAGCTCCTGGAAACCCTCTCCTTCATCTTCAACGATAAACCGGACCCGGTTACGAAAATCGTACCAGACCCGCAGGATTTTGCTAGGGTCCTTTTTATTTCCATGCTTAATTCCATTTTTTATGATTTCCGATAGTTGTTGTTCTAGCAGATTCCCCTCCAGGTATTGGGGAGGGCATTCCTGCAGTATGATGTGGGTATATTCCCTGATTTTTGCATAGTCGCTGGGGAATTCCCGATACTTCATTCCCTGGGCATCAAAAAGTTCATTGTATTCGTCCACAATAAGTTTTCGTATAATAAGCTGTTTCATGGTTTGCTCCTTCTGGGTAAACATTATTCCTCTTACCTCGGCTTCCGTGCTGGGAGAAGGTTTTCTTCCTGGTGTTTCCCCCTTTTGTTATGGCCCCCTGGAGCTTCCTACCCCTCTTTCCGGTGCTAAAAACAGAGGGAGTCCTGTTCACAGGGAAAGGCCTTTGCCCTTATTACCGTTCCTCGAGGTTAATGGGTAAAGGATAGTTCTGAAAGTTCCTCGGGCACTGGAATTTCTCGCAAGAGGGGGAGTATATTGGCCATGGAAAGGACCTTTCGGGGAGAGCCGCTAATCCCTGAAAAGGTAATAGCCGTTCCACGGTTTTTAACGAGCTGAAGGGTTTTGATGATAGTCCCCACCCCAGAAGAGTCCAGGTATTCCACCCCCGAGAGGTCCAGGTGCAGGGCGGAGGGGCCCTTTTCTACGATGCTTGTAATGGTGGTAAAAAGCCCGGGCGCTGAGTATAGGTCGACCTCGCCTTTTATCTGGAGTATTTTCCCATTTTGAGTAGGCCACTCGTATATTTTGGTTTCCATGGCTACAGGATGACAGAGAAAAATAAAAAGGCCGTGAAAAGTCTATCAAAAAATTATAAAATTAGAGGGGAATGGGCGGAGACGAGGGGCCGGGGAACGAGAACCAGAAACGAAGGGACTGGGAACAAAGACCGGCGGACCTGATATTTTAAAGGAAAATTCACATTTCAATAGCAGTTTTATAAAAAACACCCCCTACACTGTTCCCTATGATGGTAAAGAAAACCTGCCTTTTTATGGTTCGTCCCCATAAACGGTATCCCAATGCCATCAGTACCATAGCCCGGTACTTCATGGCTGTGTCGGCTTCGGACCGTCTTTTAGACGTGGCCGATGAATTACAGCGGCATCCAGACGTACCGGTTCTGGGCGTACTGGATGAACATCAACGGTTCTGCGGGGTTCTTGAGCGGGAACGGCTGTTTACCATGATTGGCAAGCCCTTCGGCCGGGATGTGTTTCAGCGGAGCATCGTGAATGAACTGGTTGCGGAGGTCCCCCTCTTTGATAGCCGGACGGGTATTTATGAGGTGGCCCAACAACTGCAGGCCTTTACCGATACCGCCCGGGATATTCATTACTATGGACTTGTCTCCCATGACGGAGAATTCGAAGGGATTTTTTCTAACATAGACCTTCACGAGTTTCTTTCCCGCATGACCCAGGAAGATATTGAACTGGCCGGTCGTCTCCAGGCCCGGTTGCTTGACCAGAACATGATAGAACGTCCTGATTGTGTTGTCCAGGGATGGTCCCGGCCGGCCAAAGGGGTAGGTGGAGACTTCTATTATGTACAGGAATTGCGGAATGGGAATGTTTTTGCAACCCTCTGTGATGTGTCGGGGAAGGGGGTTGCCGCTTCCCTGGTGGTCTCGCTCCTCTGGGGAATGCTCCGGGCCTACGAATACCGACGGGGCCTACGGGAACTGCTCATCGATTTAAACACGGCCATTGTAAACACCTTCCATCTTGAAAAATACCTCACGGGCTTTTTCTGTTTGTACGAGCCGCAGAAGAAATTTCTGATATACGCCGATATGGGGCACTCCCACAGCATACTCCTGCGGAACAACCACATCGTTCGGGTAAAGAGTAAGCACACCAACCTTCCCATTGGGGTAGACATCTCGATTACTCCCCACCTTTCGGGTATTCTCCTGAAAGAAGGGGATACGCTGTACGTCTATACCGATGGGATAACGGAACAGGAAAACTCGGAGGGGACCGAATTTGGAGAGGACCGGCTGTTCCGTTCTCTCCTTGGTGCCCGGCGGGAACAAAAGTCCGTGTGCGAAGTGGTAAGCCGGGCGGTAGACCAATTCCGGGGAACCGTACCGCAACAGGATGATATGTCTTTGTTGTATTTTGAATACAAAGGAATATAGGAATAGGATGAAAGGGATGCGACGAAATTCGACCTGTTGCTCCTTGCTTCTTGTTAAGAGGGGGTAAGGGGGCCCTCTTTTGTTCCGTTCCTTTTATCCGTGATAGGAGAAAATATCCGGGGCGAGGGTGCCTGGGCCAGAAGATGACCGACCACGACTGAGGTCTCTTTTACGAAGAGGCACTTTGAGGAGAGGCTCCCGCCACATTCCGTTGTCGGGCCAGCAGTATGGTCCGCTGCAAGAGTCCCGCCCCCCACATGGTGGTTCGATTCCTTCCCCGCTGTTTTGATTGATACAGGGCCTTATCCGCCCGAGCGATGATTTCTTCCGGGGTAAGGTTGCTGGCTGGTTCGTATTCTACGGCCCCTACACTGATGGTCACCGAGGGGAGGGGAGGATCCCAGGGAATCTGGGTTTTTGCGACCTTCTGGCGCAGCCGTTCTGCCACAAGCCAGGCCCCTGCCCGGTCTGTTTCGGGAAGGAGCACCGTAAATTCTTCGCCCCCAAAACGGGCGGGAATGTCCTGAACTCGAAGGCTCTCGCGGATAGTCAGGGCTATGGCTTCCAGCACCCGATCTCCGGCCAGATGTCCATAGGTATCGTTAAAGCTTTTAAAACGATCCACATCCATTATGATGAGAGAAAAGGGGATATGGAGCCGGTGGGACCGGGCGATTTCATCCTGGAGGCGCAATCGGAAATATCCATGGTTATACAGTCCCGTCTTAAGGTCCCGCACGGAGTGTTCATAATTCAATAGGTTTTGAATTGCCTGGGAACAAAAGGCCATGAGTCGGTCCAGGTATAAAAGTTCCTGGGGACTGTATTGGTCTTCTAGTAACTTATTGCCGACAAGGATAAGCCCATAGAGCCCCGAGGGCCCAATGATAGGAATAACGATGGCTGGTTCATAGGCCCTGAGGGGGGCGGTGGCCACTTCATTCTGAAGCTGAAACTCGAAAAGCTCAAAACTAATAGGCCGCGGATACTGTTTAAAAAAGGTTTCAAAGACCGAAAGATTGGGCAGGGCGATGCGAACATCGAAGGGACGGAAATTCTTGTACCCCTTTACAATAAGGTCCTGGTGGGTTGTGGAGGGTTTCCAGAGAAAAATCATAAAACTGGGCAGGAATTTATCCGAAATGAGTTTTACCGTAGTTTCTAGAACCGTATCGATGGAGGGCTGAGTAAAAATTTCCCGGGCTCCCCGCAGGACGTCTTCGTAATCCTTAATTTCAGCCTTAAGGGTATCAATATAGGTGAAAACCCCAATTTCTTCTAAGAGGCTGTAATTGGAAAGAACCTTAGGATTCCTTAAAAAATCTTCCTGCCGGGTCATGGAACTCCCTCAGGTCGTAGAGTAGTTGTCACAGATTTCTTTCCGCCACTGAGGACGGGAATCCTTATCTTCCCACTGGATAATCTTTTTTATGGTGAATTTGGTGGTATTCGTTGGCTCAGGATAGTGGACAATCCCAAATCTCCCCCCGCCGATGTAGCTTAGCACGTCTCCTTCAGAGAGGAACTCCATGGAGCGAAGCCGTTCCATGACGCAATCAAAATGAACGGGGACCCCGGTTTCTCGGTCTGCGAGGGCGGCCATAATGTCCTGAATAGGCTTACCACAGTAGGGACACTCAAAACGAGGCAGTTTTGCCTGACCCAGGCGAGGAGGTATCCATTGGGGGCGTTCTACGAGGGTTCCCCGTTGTTTATCATAGCGAATCTTATCTGGTTGTTTGGCAGAAACCGGAGCTTCGGTGGTTTTAGGGTTTTGCTTATTTTTTTGTTTTTGTTTTTTCCGATGATTCCACGGTCGGTTATGATCGTTCATGATCTTCTCCTTGATCAGGCAGAGCCATTAATTCCTCGGTCAATACCTGGGCTATCCGCTGTATGGCGTAGGTTACGTATCGTTCATCGTTAATGAGATGCTTCAGTTCCTCTATCGAATGTCGCTGGTACTGCCGTTGCTCTCGTATTTCTATCATACACACTCCGTAAAGGCCCCGACAAGATGCTGGATAGCCTCCCCGTGGATAAAAAGTACATCAAACCGTATGTTCATACGGTTATATTGTCGATGGCTGTCCAGAAAAACGTTAGCCGTTTTGATGATCCGTTCTTGTTTTTTATGGTTGATAGAATACTCAAGGTCCTCCTCTCCATAGCAGTCCCAGTTCTTTACTTCTATAAATATAACGGTATCCTCTTGTAATGCAATAATATCTATCTCCCCTGAGGCGGATCGGAAATTCCGTTCTAGAATGTGATAGCCCCTTTTTTCAAGAAAATGGGCCGCCATGGTTTCTCCCTGTTTCCCCTTCTGCTGGTGTTTCATACAAGGTTTTCTATTTCCTTTGGGTTGATGGCCCGCACGATGAAAAGGCTCTTTTCGGTTAAAAGATCCAGCACTTCTCCTTCGTTTCCTTTGTATGCTTTGCCGAATTCATCGATCAAGATCTGTAGTTTGGGGCGCAGGGGTGCATCGCCATGGACATCGATGACCCGGGCTAAGGCCCCATTGTTGATAAGTACCAGCGATCCTATGGGATAGATTCCCATGGTTTTGATAAAGGCCTTCAGTACCTCTGGGTCGAAGCGGCGGCCATTGTCGGAAAGGAGATTTTTCATTGCCTGATAGCCAATCATGGAATTGCGGTAGGGTTTCTCGCTTACCATTGCTTCAAAGGCATCACAGACGCTGACAATGCGGGCCCCTATGTCGATGGCTTCTCCGGAAAGTCTGCGGGGGTAGCCTTCTCCATCCCATCGTTCGTGGTGCTGAAGGGCAATGCGACCAATCTCTTCGGAGTAGAGTAATTCTTTTACAATGATTTTATACGCGTATAGGGGATGTACCTGAATCCGCTGAAGCTCCTGGGGCGTGAGGTTTTCCTTTTTTTCCAGGATTTCCCGGGGAATACGGAGCATGCCAATATCATGGAGCAAGGCGCCGGTAGTAATAGTAAGAATCTTTACATTTGGAATTTTCATTTCCTCGGCGATCATTGCCGCCAGGATAGCCGTGTTCACCGAACTTTTGGCCAGGGGAGCGCTTGCTATTTCTCCCGCTAAAATGTAGGTGACCACCTGATCGCTGTTTCCCCGGACCAGTTCCAGGAGGCGATCGGTAATCGTATCGATGCTCCGATTGTTTACCGATAAACCCTGGGCGATAGTTTCAAAGATTTCTGAGAGTTTTTCGATAAGGTTCGTGTATGTTTTATAGGCCCCGGACCGTTCGAGCACTTCGGGTAAACTCAAAATTTGGTGTTTCTCGGAAGAAATCGCTGAAAGAGGGGGTGTCCCTTCATCTGAGGGTTTTGCCGGTCCTTTGCGGGCCGCCCCTTCTTTTTCTTGTTGGGGAGTAAGGATGTCTCCATTGGTGAATACGGCATCAATGCCCCAGGCTTTAAGCCGTTCCAGCTCTTTTTGTTTTACCGGAATGCCGGCGGCTACAAACAGGTGGTTATCTTGAAGATAGGCCGGTTCGGTAAAAACGATACCCGGATTCAGCTGACTGAGCGGTACTTTTTTCATAGACCTTCCTCTTTCCGTTTAATGTATGCCAGAATTCGAGCCACCGCTTCCCAGCACCAGGAAGGGATGTAGGAACCAATGGGGGCAGACTCTTCCAGAATCTGGGCAAGGGTGGCGTCTTCTACGATAGTAATACCCCATTCTTGCGCAATCCGAAGCAGGTATTCCGCCTGTTTCCCCTTTCCCTGGGCTACAACTCGAGGTGCATAGTCTCCGGTTTTATAGGAAAGGGCAGTGGCAAGTTTTTTTTTCATAATTTCAGGAGGTCCTCCAATTCTGGGAAGAGTTCCTCTTCCTGAGGGATGGGCTTATAGGTGACTTCCTGCGTAAATGGCGCAAGGATGGCCTGGATACCTTTAGTATCGGATGGGTAGGGGCGGGACATTACAAGGGCCCGCCATTGGTTTGAGCTTCCCGGGCTGAATACGAAGACAAAGCGAGAACGGGTCATATCGGTTACATCTATCGTAAAACTCTGGAGAAGAGGAGGATTGTTAGGGGCGGTGCTGAAAAGGAAGCGCAGGGTACCGCTGACCCCTTCTTCTGGGGTAAGGGGAAGGATAAGCCATTCCCGGCCTGTTTTTGAGGGAATTCGGTTAAAAAAGTTCCAGGCAGGGAGGGCTGTAACAAAAAGAGAATAAGGCAGTCTCCCCAGTTCCGGCGAAGAAAAAGGACTTCCCCCTACCAGAGGGTCACACAGTTCCTGGATTTTTTGTATCAAGAGCCTGGTAGGAACTTCTTCTTCATTTTTTTCTTCCGATTGGGAGGAATTCTGTTCATTAAAAGATTCGTTTCCGTTCTGAAAAAAGGAAGAAGCCCCATCCTCTGGGTGGCCCCCATCGGGGTCGAGGGACTCCAGGGCTTGTGAAGGGTCAGAAGAAGAACCCGTCTTTAAGGGAAAAGATACTGCGTGTTCTTCTTTTGAGAAAAGCAGGGTAGGGAAAAGCTCTGAGAGGGTCCGAGAAACAAAGTTGGTGGAGAGGTGTACCCCCTTAGCCAGTGCAAGGGTGTGTAACCAGGCTGCTCCCTCCCGTTGGTTGATGGAATAGGGGAGGCTCGCGGTGCGAAGAGATTGGATTATCTCCTTTTTAAGAGGAAGCTGAAGCACTGTGAGAAACTGGACAATCCGCCGGAAGAAGGCATCGGCGGGAAGTCCCGCTGATGCCAGTATTTTTTCAGGTGAAAAGGATCGAAGGGAAAGAGAAAAAACAGAACCCCCTCCCTCTTTTTTTTCGGGAGCAGGTTCTTTTTTTGAGGTATGGGCTGATTCTGTCGGGTCCACCGGTGCGGGATATCGCTTTCCTGCCTGAACTCTGTCAGGCCCCGCAGGCGGCAGGGGCCCTGTTTTCATACTATCCTATGCTTGAACTTCTTCCCGGGCTACTTCGTCGCTCTTCTTGGAAATAAGCTCCTTAATCTTAGAGGCCTTTCCAATTTTATCGCGAATATAGTACAGCTTAGCCCGCCGAACCTTACCGGGTCTCATGACTTCGATCTTAACAATCCGGGGCGAGTGAAGGGGGAATACCCGTTCTACCCCAACGCCGTAGGAATTTTTCCGAACCGTAAAGGTTTTTCCTACCCCGGAGTTTTTTATGCAAATAACAAGCCCTTCGTAGGCCTGGACCCGCTCGGTTTTCCCTTCCACGATTTTAAAGTGGACCCGGACCGTATCTCCTACTTTGAATTGATCCACCTCTTCCTTCATTTGTGATGCCTGGATAGCCCTAATCTCGTTCATCTGTGTCCCCTTAATTCTTCTCTGCGATATAAGAGAAGGACTACTCTCCCTTTCGCAGTTTTTCTATTAACGCTTTCACTTCTCCGTCGAAGACCCCCTCTTTAAGGCCCCGCTCAATCAGATCGGGCCGGACCGTAAGGGTCTTACGAACCCGTTGTTCCAGTCGCCAGCGACGGATCTGTTCATGGTGTCCTGAAAGGAGCACCTCTGGAACTCGCATCATATCATAAACTTCTGGCCTTGTATACTGGGGGTATTCTAAAAGGCCTCCAGAAAAACTTTCTTCTTCCAGCGATTCCCGCGAAATGACCCCCTCTACCAATCGATAGGTGGCGTCAATAAGAACGAGGGCTGCCACTTCACCGGAAGATAGTACATAGTCCCCGATAGAAAGTTCTTCATCCACGTAGGCATCGATAATCCGCTGATCGATACCTTCGTACCTTCCACAAATAAGCACCAGCTCTTTCTTTTGCGCAAGCCCCCGGGCCTTTTCCTGGGTAAGGAGCTTCCCCGAGGGAGAAAGGTATATCACATAGGGAGCCGAACCCTGAGGTGCCTCTTCGCTCTCTGGCGCCCCTTCTGGGATTTGCCTTTGCCACCGGGGAACTACCCCTGCCGCCTGGAGGGCCCTTCCCAGGGGCTCGGGAAGCATGAGCATCCCCGCCCCACCCCCATAGGGAGCATCATCGCATTTATGATGTTTATCCAGCGCAAAATCTCGAATGTTAATGGTTCGGTAACCAATATGGCCCCGCTCCACCGCCTTTGCCATGATGGAGGTGGCAAAGAAGGCCTGGATAATTTCCGGGAAAAGGGTAAGAACGGTGTATTTCACTCTAAAATCCACCTTTCTTTAAGGACCGCAAACCCCTTTTCCACTTCAATGGCTCCAAAAAACTCATTCCGGAAGGGAACCAGTTTATAAGAACCATCGGCACAATGAATTTCCACAAGTTGACCGCCTCCGCCCTCTACCACGTCGGCGATGGTCCCAACCACCTCTCCTTCTGGTGTCGGGCTATATACGGTAAGGCCCCGCAGGTCTTCAATGTAATATTCATCCTTCCGGAGGGGAGCCGCCTCTTCTCGTCGGACAATCAGCTCTGCACCTTGCAATAAACGGGCCGCTTCAGGGCTATCCACCCCTTTCAGCTTTATAAGGAAGGCTTTCCCCGCTTTTTGGGTGCCCTCTACCTCAAACAGGAGCTCTTTTTCGCCCCGACGCAACACTATCCGTGAAAGCTTCTTTATATGGGCCGTTTCACCCGAAAAAAGCTGGAGTCGTATATAGCCACGTACACCATAGGGGGCCCCGATGATACCGGTAACAAACCGATCTACCACCCGGGCTCCTTCTCAGTCGAGAATTTCCAGTACTGTTCGCTTCCCGGAAGAGACCGTGGCAGCCTGGAGGATAGTCCGAATTGCTTTGGCGATGCGCCCTTGCTTACCGATGACCTTACCAATATCTTCTGGCGCCACTTTTAATTCTAGAATGGTGGACTTTTCTCCTTCTACAACCTTTACCTGGACAGCCTGAGGATTGTCAACCAGAGATTTCGCAATGTACTCAACGAGATCCTTTTCCATAATAGCTTCTCCCTTGATTTATTTAGAAGGTGAAATGGGCATTGTTCAGGATCTTCCGTACCGTATCGGTGGGAATAGCTCCTTTCTGCAGCCAGGAACGGACCTTTTCACTATCAAAGTGAATTTGGGATCCTTCCGCAGCGATGGGATGGTAATACCCTACCTCATCGATGGTTGCTCCATCCCGGGGAGCACGAGAATCCATTACCACGATCCGATAACAGGGACGCTTTTTGGTACCAAACTTCTTTAGTCGTATCCGTACGCTCAAGGGTTTCCTCCTCGAAATCAATTCCCTAAGGGAAGGCCCGGACAATGAATCCACCGATTCCGGAGTCGGGCTTTTCTCCGAAACCTGTTTGCGCTTGTAGTAAAGGGGCGCGTAAGCTTACTATGTACCAGAAAGAACCTGTTTCGTCAAGGGAAGAAAGGGGCGTTCTGTAAACAGACATGGTATCCCCCTGGGCCTACCCCAATCCAACAGATAGGGGTAGGCGGAGGTGTTCCCAAGCCCCTCTAGAGAAGGGGCTCTCCCCATTTTTATCCCCTTCCGCCAAGACGGGAAAGGAGCGACTGGGCCGCCTGGGGATTCTTACTCATCTTTGCCATTTTTTTCATCATGGTCCGCATCTTTTCGAATTTCTTCAGTAAACGGGCCACCTCTGCCACGGAGGTGCCCGACCCGCGGGCAATGCGGGCCCGGCGAGAGGGTCCGATAATAAGATAGTTGGCCCGTTCCTGCTTGGTCATGGAACAGATAATGGCCTCTTCTATCTTAAGCTCCGCCGTGTTAAGATCTTCTTCGTTTATTTGGCCCGCCATCCCCGGCAGGAGTTCCAGCATCGACTTAAGGGAACCCATCTTCTTTACCGATCGAATTTGATCCAGCCAGTCCTGCAGGGTAAACTCCTCTTTTTCCATTTTTTTCTGGAGTCTGGCGGCCTCTTCCTGGCTCACCACCTGCTGGGCCTTTTCTACAAGACTCACCACGTCGCCCATGCCTAAGATGCGGCTTGCCATCCGATCGGGATAGAAGGGCTCCAGGTCCTCCGGTTTTTCGCCCACCCCCACGAATTTGAGGGGCTTGCCGGTGATGGTTTTAAGGGAAAGGGCGGCACCACCGCGGGTGTCAGAATCGAATTTGGTAAGGATGACCCCCGAAAGGCCAATCTGTTCATCAAAGGCTTTGGCAATGTCCACCGCCGATTGGCCGGTCATAGCGTCGGCCACGAGGAGTAATTCGTCCGGTTGAGCCATGTCCCGGAGCCGCTTAAGTTCGGCCATCATGGCCTCATCGATTTGCAGGCGGCCGGTGGTATCCACAATGATCGTATTGATCAGGTTTTTCTTAGCCCAGGTGAGGGCCCCCTGATATACCTTTACCGGATCGGTGGCGCCACTTTCTTTATAGACGGGAACGCCGATTTTCTCACCCAGGACTGAAAGCTGTTCTACCGCCGCGGGACGTACCAGGTCGGCCGCCACAAGGAGGAGCTTGCGGCCTTCTTTTTTAAGCCGCAGGGCTAACTTGGCCGCCGTGGTGGTTTTACCGGATCCCTGGAGCCCCATCATGAGGATCACCGATATCGCATCGGGCCCCTTCAGATGAAGGTCCTGTTTCTGATCCCCTAAGAAGGACACCAGCTTATCATGGACTATTTTGATAAACTGTTGCCCCGGCTCCACCGACCGGAGGACCCGTTCGCCCTTTGCTTCTTCGATGGTGCTGTTGACAAAACGCCGCACCACCCGGATGTTTACATCCGCTTCTAGCAGGGCCATCTTAATGGCTTCTACCGCATCTTCGATATTCTTTTCGGTAATCGTAGCCTTCCCCGCGATGGTGCGCAGGGCATCCTGTACCTTCTGGGTGATTTTCTCGAACATGGCTTACCCCAGGTCTTTGATAAAGGTATGGAGAAAGTCCAGGGGCCCAATCTCCCGATTCAGGATACGGTACACCCCTTGAGAGATGGGCATCTTCAGCTTGTACTGTTCTGCGAGCTGATATACATACTTGGCGGCCACCACCCCTTCGGGGAGATAACCGATTTCTCCGATTCGTTCAATGATATCATCGATAGAAGTGAAAGAGGCAAGGATATCCTTTTCGATAATTTCCCGCCCAAAACGCCGGTTTCGCCCAAAAATAGAACGACAGGTTACATCCAGGTCTCCCACGCCGGAAATGCTAGTAAAGGTTTCCGGATGGGTGGCCCCCATGGCCCGACCTAACAACTGGATCTCGTTAAGCCCCGCCGCAAGGAGGAGTGATTCGGTCCCATCCCCAAACATGTCTTCGATATCTTTTTTGCACGCCTCCGTTTTAAGAGCATCAAGCATGCCAAAGGCGATGGCGATCACATTTTTAGAGGCCGCTGCTACCTGGACCCCCTTTACATCAAAAGAAGAAAACACCAGGAGTCGATTGGTGCGCAGGAGGTCCCGGAAGCGAATCGAGTGTTTAGCGCTTTCGCTTGCCGCAATGAGGCCCGTGATTTTCCCGCGGGACACCTCTTCGGCATGGCTTGGACCGGCAATGTACACCAGGGAATGCTTGTAAAAGCCGGGGAGATAGTCTTCCAGGGTCTCCAGGATAAGTCGAGGCCCCTTTTTTGTGGGAATGAACCCCTTGGTAATGACCCCAATGGTGGTCTGGCCCTCCATAATTGAGGGGACCGAAAGGATTTTCTTTACCGTATCTAAAAGGTAGAGCGAGGGGGCCGCCAGAATAAGGAACTCCTTCCCGTTAGCCACGGCTTCCGCATCCGTCGACGCCCGCAGGTTTTCGGGCAGGCGTACATCGGGGAGAAAACGGCGGTTCTCATGCAACTGGTTAATGTCCTCGGCGGTGCTTTCTTCATGGCTCCAGATTTCTACGGGGATTCCCTTTTCGGCGATCACCTTGGCTACCGCCGTTCCCCAGGCTCCCGCTCCTAAAATACCGACGTTCGTGGTCATAGTGTTTCCTCTATCAAGTGCTCAAAGAGATCAACCCGCTCTTGAATGAGCGAAATTCCCGACTCCCAGAAAGAGGGGTCTTCTATGGTAAAGCCTGCTGCCTTCCCTACCGCTTCTGCCGGTGCCTGGCCGGTAAGCCGCAGGAGTTTCCGGTAGGTTTCCGCAAATGATGAGCCTTCTTTCTGGAACCGTCGATACAGTCCATAGGCAAAGAGTTGCCCAAAGGCGTAGGGAAAGTTGTAGAATCCCAGGGCCTGGCTATAGTAGTGGCTCTTCACGGCCCACATGTAGGGATGGAGAAAATCCGGGTCGAGCCCTTCCCCGTAGGTTGCCTTTTGGGCTTCTATCATAAGGGAACACAGTTCTTCCGGGCTGAGTTCTGCTTCGGCCCGTTTTTCAAAGAGGGCCCGTTCAAAGTAAAAGCGGCTCAGGATGTCCACCAGGACCTGGCAGGCGTCTTTTAAGCTGCTTTCAATGAGAAAGAGTTGTTCTTCTTTGCTCGCCCTTTCCAGGGCCTTTTCCAGGATAAGGGTTTCCGCAAAGGTGCTAGCCGTCTCTGCCAATGTCATGGGATAGGCCGTTAAGGTTCGGGGGAGGTCCTTGATTACCTCGTGATGCCAGGCATGTCCCAACTCGTGGGCCACGGTGCTCACCGAATCAAAGGATCCTTCGAAGTTGCACAGAATCCGGGACTCCCCCGGAAGGGGAAAATCGGTACAGTAGGCGCCGCCGATCTTGCCTTCTCGGACTTCCGCATCGATCCAGTGGTGGGTAAAGGCGGCCCGGGCAAAATCTCCCATTGTGGGGTCGAAGGCTTCGAAGGAACGGCAGATAAATTCCTCCGCCTCCTTCCAGTCCCAGTGCTTATGGCTCTTTCCCACCGGCGCAAAGAGGTCGAAGAAGGCGCACCGCTCTATGCCGAGGGCCCGGGCTTTCAAGGCCAGGTAGCGCCGAAACAGCGGAAGGGAACTTTCGATGGTGCGGATCAGGGCTTCCAGGGTTTTCATGCTGATCCGGGACTGGAAGGCCGCTTTTTCGATGGGCGATTTCCACCCCCGTCGGGAGTCCACGGAAATAGCAAAGCCCTTTACTCCATTCAGGGAAGCCGCCAGGGGGATTTCCATCGATTTCCAGGCCTCTAGCTCCGCTTCGTATGCCCGCTTCCGTACCGATCGATCGGGGTGAAAAGCCAGATTCCGCAAGGCCACCACGGTTTTTTTCTCCCCCGTGGCAGTATCCCAGACCACCGAAAGGTTCGAAGAAATAGCCTCCTGGAGGCGGCTCCAGGCATCGGCCCCGGAACGACAGAGATCGTTGGCCAGGTCCTCCAGGTCCACACTCATCTGGTGACGGGCTTTTATGAAGGATTCTTCTATGAAAAAGCGATAAGGTTCAAGGTCGGGGTGTTCCAGGAGGGAACGCAGGAGAACTTCCTTTTCTGCGAGACGGCTCCGTAACAGGACCGCCGCCTTTCCCAGGGGAAGCGAAAGGGCTTCGATGTCATTGATTTCTTTGAGGGCCCGGGTGTTTTTGGTATCCGCTGTGTAGATTGCGGACGCGTAGGCTTCCAGGTTTTCCGCCAGATCCCCGCACCGTTCATAGGCATGGAACAGTTCCAGTACGGCCCTTACCAGTTCGTTCTCAGAAGAAGGCCCTGTTCCTTCGGGCAAGGGTGAACTCAACAGGAGTAGCAGTTTTTCTGTTTCTTCTTTAAGGCTTAGCTTGTCCTGCTGGTACCGGGGACTATCAAAATTGTCGTAAATAGGAGATAAGTCCCACCGGGGAAGTTTATTAGAACCACCGGGCATTGCCGTCCTCCCAGGGATGAATTTCTTCGGGCTCAAAGAATAGCTTGATTTCCCGCTCCGCCGCTTCAGGAGAATCTGAAGCGTGGACGATATTGAGTCGGGTCTGATACGCATAGTCCCCCCGGATGGTTCCCGGCAGGGCCGCGGTGACATCGGTGGGACCCACCAGGCGTCGTACCGTAGCGATAACCCCTTCTCCTTCGATGATAAGGGCAATCACGGGACCTGACGTAGTGTAGGCGATCAATTTTTCGTAAAAAGGTTTGCCCTCATGTTCTTTATAGTGGGTTTTTACCAATTCTTCGCTCAGGTGCATCATTTTCAGGGCGATAATTTTAAGGCCCTTCCGTTCAAAACGGTGCAGGACCTCTCCGACGATTCGACGTTGTAAGACGCCCGGTTTGAGCATCACAAAGGTGCGTTCCATAATAGGCTACTATAGCAAGATTTCTCTATGTGTGCTATAGGGGCCCTTTGGCAGGGCCTCCCGTTCCGGGATATATACCCCGGAACTTCCGCTGGTGCCCTGCTTCTACCTTTTACGCGAGGATTCCGGCTTCAGTTTCAGCTTTTCTGCCCCTCTCTTTGTTACCACTCGATGCCAATGGCCCGGCGCAGCCGTTGAATCGTTTGACGGGCGATGGCCCGGGCCTTTTCTGCCCCTTCGGCAAGGATCCGATCCAGCTCAGTGGGATTTGCCATGTAGGCTTCGTACCGTTCCCGAATAGGGGTCAGTTCCCGGTTCATGACCTGGAAAAGGGCTTCTTTGGCTTCGCCCCAGCCCATGCCACCCGCCCGGTATCGCTGGGCAAGCTGGGCCTGTTCTTCCGCCGTGGCAAAGAGCTTGTACAGGGCAAAGATCTGGCACTTGTCGGGATCCTTCGGTTCTTCTACGGTCTGGGAATTGGTCACGATCCGCATGATCAGCTTTCGTAGCTGTTTTTCTGGAACAAAGAGTGGGATGGTGTTGTTGTAGCTCTTACTCATCTTGCGGCCATCTAAGCCGGGGACCACCGCCACTTCTTCCTGGATAAGGGCCTGAGGAATGACCAGCAGGTCCTTCTTGTAGTTGTAATTCAGTGCCTGGGCGATATCCTGGGCCATTTCTACGTGCTGGACCTGGTCTTTCCCCACCGGAACCACGTGGGTATCAAACAGGAGAATATCCGCCGCCATAAGGACGGGGTAGGTGTATAGTCCCATGTTGATACCCGCATCGGGATCTTCCCCTTTTTCAAGGTTAGCCTGGACCGCCGCCTTGTAGGCATGGGCCCGGTTCATCAGTCCCTTGGCGGTAAAGCACATCAAGATGGTGGAAAGCTCAAAGGTTTCAGGAATAGAACTTTGTCGATAGAAGATTACCCGGTTGGGATCGAGCCCCGCGGCGAGCCAGCTGGCTGCCACGCTGCGGATGTTCTGCACCAGTTCGTCCCGATTTTTTACGGTATTTAAGGCGTGATAATCGGCGATAAAATACCGGGCTTCGTAGGTTTCTGCAAGACGAAGGGCCGGTTTGATGGCTCCAAAGTAATTTCCAATATGGACATCGCCGGTCGGTTTGATGCCCGTAAGGGATACCTTTGACATGGGCTGCTCCTGGGTTTAATGATAAAGTCGTGCTTGTAGGCCCCCTTATTGTACTGGTTTTGGGCAGCCGCGGCAAGGAATGATAGGGTCTTCTTTTTATTCGAACTCAGAAAAAGGGTAATCCCCGCTCCTTTGAGGAAAACTGCCACCCTTCTAAAAATGAACTATCTTTCCATGATTGGGCCTTTCAACAAATCGCGGGGCCCCTTTCCTTCTTCTCTTTTCCCCGATCCATGAGGAAGGGAAAATAGGACCCCGCTTTATTTTAACTGCTGAGAGAGAATTCCGGGAAGATTTATCTATAGAGAGGCCCCAGGGCCTTACAAGCCCGATAGTCGGCTCCTTCGCTATCCATCCCAAAGGCCTTCCAATAGGTGGGACGGAAAATGTGATCTTCTTCCACATTGTGCATACATACAGGAATCCGAAGCATGGATGCCAGAGTAATAAGGTCTGCCCCAATGTGGCCATAACTTATGGCTCCATGGTTAGCTCCCCATGCGGCCATTACGGAATAAACATCCGTAAAGGGGCCTTTCCCCGTTAATCGAGGGACAAACCATGTGGTAGGCCAGGTCTCGTTGGTTCGTTTGTCCAACTTGTCGTGAACTTCTTCGGGAAGTGTGGCGGTCACCCCTTCAGCAATCTGAAGAACCGGACCCAACCCCTTAACCAGGTTTATCCGACTCATGGTAACAGGCATGCCTCCTTCGGTAAGAAAATCCGATGAATACCCACCACCACGGAAATAACCAAGGTCTGCATAGCGCCAGAGGGTTGCATCAAGGCAGGCCTTTGCTTCTTCGGCCTTTACTTCCCAGTATGGTTTTATGGCAGGTTTCCCGTCCTTTCGTTGTTTGCCTGTGCCATCAAGGCAGGTGGCCCCTGAATTAATAAGATGGATAAAGCCCCCTTCTGTCACTCCTTGAGGCTTCCATCCGGTGACCCGTTGCACCGCCTGGGGACTCCAGTAGGTTCGAACATCGGAAAAAATCTGGGCGGTTCCAGTAAGAAGATGTCCAAAAAGCATGGCGACACCATTGAGAGCATCATTTTCAGTAGCCACAAGGTAGGGCTGTCGAATGCCAGTCCAATCGAAAGAGGAGTTTAGGATGGTTTCCAGGAAGTCCCCATTGGGAAAGTGATCAGTCCATTGTCTTTGCCCCTGGAATCCGGCAAGAATTGCATTATGCCCCAGGGCCTCTTCTGAAAAACCAAGGGCCCTCAACTGGGGGTTCCCCACCATAAGGTCCCGGACAATCATGGCCATCTTAATGCTTGTTTCCCATACCTGATCTTTCCGGGTTCGGCTATGTTGTTTTTCTGGGGGATTAATGTCACTACCTTCATGACAATAGGTTTTGACCCATTGGAGAGCGTGTTGAAATTCCTCCTTTGAATAAATCCCTTCGTTTATTCGCCGGACCAATTCGCTCATATCTACGTATTCGTTTCGCATCCCCAGGTAGGTCTGGAAAAAATCGGGGTCTACAATAGAACCGGCAATTCCCATGGAAACGGAACCTACCGAAAGATAACTTTTTCCCCGCATCCATGCCACCGCAAGGGCTGCTCGGGCAAAGCGAAGAATTTTTTCTGCCACGTCAGGAGGAATCTTGTCCGTATCCGTGAGGTCCTGTACATCATGTCCGTAAATACCAAAGGCGGGTAATCCTTTCTGATTATGGGCCGCGAGAACCGCTGCTAGATATACTGCTCCTGGACGGTCGGTTCCGTTGAATCCCCACACGGCTTTGATGGTCAGGGGATCCATATCCATTGTTTCAGACCCATAGCACCAGCAAGGGGTTACCGTGAGGGTGATGGCCACGTTTTCTCTACTGAATTTAGCCGCACAGGCTGCTGCCTCTGCTACTCCCCCGATGGTGGTATCGGCGATAACGCATTCTACGGGCATCCCGTTGGGATGGCGTAGATTATCCTGAATGAGGCGAGCGGCTGCTCGGGCCATTCCCATGGTGACTGTTTCAAGGGATTCTCGCACCCCTCCCATCCGGCCATCGATGGTGGGACGAATCCCTATCTTAGGGGGCTCCCCTTGGTATCGATATACCGGTTGTTGGATCTCAAAATCTTTGTTCATAGCGCTACCTCCTTAGCGTATGGTGTATAGTCCTTCATCTGGACAGGTATAGAAATGTGTGGGGGCTCCCGGATGTCCCTTGGGAGGGAGGGGTCCTTTGGGAAGAGATCCTGGGCCGGATCCGTTTCCCCTTCGACCCGTTGTAGTAAACGTCGAACCGCTACTTTTGCAATTTCCTGGACATTTTGGTGGGCGGTGGCAATGCAATGAGGGAAGAAAGGAATGTAAGGACTTTCATCAAAGGCCACGATTGGTACCGGTTGGGAAAGAGGGAAATCCAGTAACTGCCGTTGTATTCCTATATGCACCAGAAGATTAACCGCAAAGATACCATCAAAATAGAGACCTTCTTGTCGAAGTTCAGTCATCCGTTTGTATCCGTCCTGGATTTCCATGCCACCGAGTCGATATAGCCGAGGGTCTTGAGATATCCCCGCTTCTGTTAGGGCCTTCTGAAATCCCGCAAATCGATCTCGAGCGGGAGATAGATCGATGGTTCCCCCCACAAAAGCAATATGCTTACACCTCCGCTGAATCAGACGGCGAGTTAATTCCCAGGCACCGGTAATATTATCGGAAACCACCCCTTCCAGAGGGAGACCTTCCACGTATCGGTCTACGAGAATAAGCGGTGGTCCGGCCTCGACAAAATCCCGTAGATACTCAGTCTTTTTGCCTGCCGGGATAAGAATGATCCCATCTACCCGCCGTTCTGCAAATAGGGAAAGCCGTTGGGCTTCAATATCAGAATCATTGGAAGAAGAGGCTATCAAAAGACTATAGCCTCTATCCTGCAGTTCCTGCTCAATTACCTCTGCCAATTCCATAAAGAAATCATTGGTAAGTTCTGGAGCGATAATACCAATAGTACGGGAAGAACGGGTCTTAAGACTTCGGGCAATAGGATTGGGTCGATATCCCAGTTCTTCGATAGTACGAAGGACCTTCTGGCGGGTCTCCTCTCGAACAAGATGACTCGTGTGGTCGTTCAGTACCCGGGATACGGTGGCGACTGAGACCCCTGCCTTACGGGCTACTAATTTTACCGTTACTGAATCGTTACTACTCATAGTATGTAATCGATTACATTTCTTAATGTGTATTATCCTATGGGAATTCGTTGGTGTCAAGAAAAATGTGTGGCATATTTGTTCTGTAAACAGCCATGGTACCCCCTTGGGGTACGTGCCCCATTGGCCTGGTTCGGTTTGGAACTACGGGCACTCTTTCCCTTATGACAGGAAACACAAAAATTCCCCGATTTAATTTTTTTGTTTTACAATATACGTCATGAAGCGTTTTTATACCTGTGCGGTGGTAGATGATGAACCAGAAATCCGGGAAGGAATGAGTAATCTGGTTCCCTGGGAGGACCTGGGGTTTCGCTGGGTAGGGGCCTGGGACAATGGGAAAGAAGCCCTGGAGATGCTCGAGAAAGAACCGGTTGATGTTCTTATTACCGATATTAATATGCCCTTTATGGATGGACTTGCCTTAAGCGAGCAGGTTCTTACTCGATATCCGGGGACTAAGATTCTTATCATTTCTGGTTATGATGAATTTGAATATGCCCGTCGGGCCTTGCAGCTACAGGTTCATGATTACATTGTAAAACCTATTACCCTTAAAGAGTTTAAACAAACCCTTGAAAAACTTAGAGATTTCCTTGATGCAGAACGGAGCCAGAAAGAAGAATATAGCAAGCTACGACAACAGCTTGCCGAAAGTCTTCCGCTCTTAAAAGAACGATATCTAGCTCAATTGTTTACAGCCGTACCGGACCTTCAGGAACTTCAGGAACGATTCCACTATTTTTCCATTTCCTTACCCTTGCAGGGGATGGTGTATCTTCTCTTGATGATCGATACCTGTTCTGTTCTTCAGGGAGAAACGCTGGATCTAACTATTCTCTCTCTTCGTAATGAAATTACTCTGAGGGGAGGAGAATCTCTTTTGCATGATGAGGGATACCTCGTGGGTATTTTCTGGGAAGAAACGGTGAATACGTTGTACGGCAAGGCCTTTTCAATTGCAGAGATTTGCCTTCAACGATTTCAAGAACATGCATTAGGTCCTATCGTGGTGTGCCTTAGTGAGGTTATTCGGACAATACATCAATTTCCCGACCAATATCGGATAACTCGCCGAATTCTGCAAAGTCATGTGCTTCGAGGAGAAGGAGGAATTGTTC
>ERZ795045.341-NODE-341-length-61419-cov-62.340802_pt1 | contig 61419 bp, 50 predicted proteins | sample MGYA00375129_ERZ795045 | MGnify/ENA primary metagenome ERZ795045 (study PRJEB30174, sample SAMN05720166) | activated sludge metagenome | isolation source: anaerobic digester from wastewater treatment plant | place: Japan | collected 2015-05-15 ...
TCCCTTCTGTGGTTAGTGTTATGTATAGTAATGCTACCTGATTTCGTTGACTTCAGGTAGCGCCTTGGGGGGGCCATCTCCCTTCGCTGATCATGATAATGTGGTTACTCTATTGACTTGTAATAGCATTGGTCTATACACTAGACATTCAGAGGTCACTTTGGAGGATAGTATAACTATTGTCCTGGAAAATCCCGCTATTTTAAGCGGCGTTTGCGGGGCAAATGACGACAACCTACGGGTTATCGAAAGAGCTCTGGGGGGAATTATTTCTACCCGGGGGAATGAATTGCGGTTTTCCAGTGCCGATAGGGCCGTGAGCGGCCTCTTTAAACAGATTATTGAACATTTGATTGTAGCGGTGGAGGAAGGGGAACAACCTTCCCCTGAGTATGTGCGCACCCTTACTGCGACGGTGATTGAGGGCCCTGAAAGGGCTCTTTCGGTGGACCCCTTGAGAGAAGCCGCTATTGTGATCCCCAGTGGGTTTGGAAGGGTATACCCCCGAAGCATTAACCAGGCTCGTTACGTACAGGCCCTCAGGACCCATGATGTGGTATTTTGTGTTGGCCCTGCGGGTACGGGAAAGACCTTTCTCGCCGTGGCAGAGGCCCTCAGACAGGTTCTTTCAAAAAAGCGAAGAAAGCTTGTGCTTACCCGACCAGTGGTGGAAGCGGGGGAAAGCCTGGGTTTCTTACCGGGAGATCTGGCCCAGAAGATAAACCCCTATCTCAGACCCCTCTACGATGCGATGGAGGCCCTTATCCCCTACGATACGATTCGACGTATGGAAGAGTCCCGGATTATCGAAATAGCTCCCCTGGCGTATATGCGGGGGCGGAGTCTGAACGACTGTATTATCATCCTGGACGAAGCCCAGAACACCACCCGGGAACAGATGAAAATGTTCCTTACCCGTATTGGAGAGGGATCCCAGGCAGTGATTACCGGGGACACCACCCAGATTGATTTGCCTCGCCGCAGTGATTCGGGATTGCTCCATGCTATTTCTATACTCCATGATGTGGAAGGGCTCTATTTTGCCTACCTTAACACGGGGGATGTGGTCCGCAATCCCCTCATAAAGAAGATAATTCAAGCCTATGAAAACGACCATTCCTGAAATTTTCTCTTCTCTTTTTAAACCATTCCGCCGAGTTCCCCTCGTGGCTGCAGGAGTCTCCTGTGTAATTGTAGGGTTTTTTGTCGTGGTAACGGGAAGTTCTAGTCAGCTTTCTGATTACAAGCGGGAATTCGAAGTGGGCCGGGTGGCCGATCGGGATGTAATTGCCGAGCGTTCGGTTACCTACGTGGACGAGGAAGCTACCCGTTCCCGGATCGAGGCCCAGGAACGGCTCGTCCCAGCGGTGTTTAAATATTCCCATGAAATTACCCGGGATGTGTATGCTTCCTTTTCTCATTTTTCATCCCAGGTGAGTACCCTCTTTAAGCATCAGGTTTCTCTGGATACCTTCCGTCTTACCATTCAAGGGGAATATCCCAATATGTTTTCCCAGGAAACCCTGGAAATTCTTTTTAAGAACCCCAGCAGAGAACGTTTCCTGGGGTATGCAGAATCGGTGTTACGGACCGTCATGGACAATGGAGTGTTTGCGCCGATTAAGATTTCCCTCGATCAATATAACCCTGACTTTGTGGAGATCCTCCGGCGGGAGGGGGGACGTCTCCAACGGGAACAATTGCAGATAACCCGTATTGTAACGATGCAGACCCTTAAGGTCCGAATCCAGGAGATTGTCTCCTCGGGGGCCTACCCTACGGCTTTTGCTTCGATTGCCCCGGGGATCCTTTTACCTTTTATTATGGAAAACGTCTTCTTTTCTCCCGAAGAAACCCGGGCAAAAATAGAAGAGCTCCGATCGCGTTTAGAACCGGTTACCAAACGTATCGAAGAGGGGGAAAAAATAATCCGGAAGGGTTTTATTGTTTCAAAGGAGGATCTGGCAAAAGTACAGGCCCTGGAACAAAGTTTAAACCGACCTGATCCGGTGCATCTTATAGGACAGCTTGGCCTTTTGGTGCTTTTTACGGTGGGAATCCTTTTGCTCTATAGTCCCCTGGTAAGCGGATTATCCCTGGGTCCCCGGCAGATATACCTTATTGCGACCCTGACCACCCTGTATATCCTGGAGGCCCTCTTTATTCAGCGCAGTTCATTGCAAATTGGGGAATTACCCCTTAGCGTGGTATTCCCTACTGCCCTGTGGATCATGCTGGTTTCAAGCCTTGTGGGGGTTCGGCCTGCCCTGATAATGGCCTTCGTGAACCCCTTTGTGCTCCTTGCCACCGGTTATTTTGACGTGGGGGCTTTTTTGTTCGCTACCCTATCGGGGGTGGCCAGTGTCTTTGCCCTTCAAGGGGCTGAGCGACGGATGGATCTTATCCGGGCAAGCCTTATCATCGCTGCCGTTCAGGCGACGTTCTTAGTGTTTTTCCTGTTGTATGAGCGGGCCCCGCTTTCCTCCTATGGACCGGTCCTGTTCTGGGGGGCTTCCAATGGCATGACCTGTGGCATGCTTCTCCTGGGCTTCCTGGCCCCGCTGGAACAGCTTCTGAATGTGGCCACCCCCTTCCGGCTCATGGAACTTTCGGACCTTAATGCGCCGGCGTTGAAACGGCTTCTTACCCTTGCTCCAGGGACGTACAGCCATTCGGTGACCGTGGCAAATCTGGCCGAATCGGCCTGCCGGGATATTGGAGCCAATGCTCTCCTTGCCCGGGTTGGGGCCTATTATCATGACATTGGGAAGATGGAACAGAGTGAGTATTTTATAGAAAATCAAAATGGGTACAATAAACATGATGAGCTGGAAGATCCCTTCCTTTCGGCCACGGTGATTCGTAGTCACGTCAAACAGGGGGTGGAAAAGGCCCGTGCCCTGGGGCTTCCTCAGGAAGTGATTGATATCATTGCGGAGCATCACGGTAATTCGGTGATAGCCTGGTTTTATAATGAGGCCCTGAAAAAGGATGATACTGCCCAGGTTGATGATTTTTCCTATCCCGGTAATCCCCCCCGTTCTCGGGAAGCCGCCGTGGTAATGCTTGCCGATACAGTAGAAGCGGCGGTGCGAACCCTGAAGAAGCCTACCATGGCGCGGCTTGAAAAATTTATTCAGGAACTAATCATGGACAAACTAGAGCAGGGCCAGCTTTCCCACTCTGAACTAACCTTTCGGGATATGGAAATAATCAAAAACTCCTTTGTAAAGGTGCTGGCCGGTCATTATCATGCTCGAATTGAATATCCCAAGGCTCTCTTTAAAGAGGTGCTTCCATGAACCGGGTTACCCTTGTGGCAGAGGATTGCGAACTTCCCCCGTGGGCACCCCGGCTGGAATCCTTTGTGCATCGGGTCTTAGATGTGCTCAAGAAAGACCGATGGGAAGTATCCCTTGTGCTCTGTACCAATACACTTATCACTGAGTTAAATGCGCAGTACCGGGGAAAAAACGAAAGCACCGATGTTCTTTCCTTCGAGCTGGGGGAAACCTATCAAGATGAGGAAGGAGAGGAAGTATTCCTTGCGGGGGACCTGGTGATTTCTCTGGAAACCCTGGAAGAAAATGCCCGATATTTTAACGTTTCTGTGGATGAGGAGTTACGTCGCCTCGTGATTCATGGTATTCTTCATCTTGCGGGGATGGATCATGCTACCAATGATCAGGAAGAACCCATGCTGATCTTGCAGGAGCAAATTCTGGCGGAGTTATCGGAGGAGAAGGTCCTTCTATGAAGAATCTCAAGGAGCTTTTAAAAAAGGCCTTTTCAGCGGGAAAGAACGAAGAGATAGAAGAATTTGAGAACCTTGAATCGGATAAGCAGGATATGATTCGAGGAGTGGTAGAACTTTCTGAAACTACCGTCAAGGAAGTCATGGTGCCCCGAATCGATACGGTTTTTATTGCCCTCGACAGTCCCTTCGAAGAAATGCTGGAAAAAATCGCCGAAAGTGGTCATTCCCGTTTTCCCGTCTATAAAGATACGATAGATAATGTGGTAGGGATCCTCTATGTAAAGGATCTCTTACGTCAGCTTGTAAAAAATAAGCATACCCCTTTTCCGGTGCAGGATATCCTGCGACGCCCCTTTTTTGTTCCTGAAACAAAGCGGATCGACGATCTTTTACGGGAATTGCGGCGCAAGCGGGTGCACATTGCGGTAGTGGTGGATGAGTACGGAGGTGTTTCGGGTATCGTCTGCATGGAAGACATTATCGAAGAAATAGTGGGAGACATTCAGGATGAATTTGATAATGAACGGGAAGATTTAATCCAGTTAGGAGAAGGGGTCTACCTCTGTGATGCCCGGATAAACCTAGAGGATCTCTCGGAAGAGTTAGGCATTTCCCTTCCCACAGAGGACTTTGATACCCTGGGAGGTTTTGTGTTTGATCTTTTTGGAAAGATTCCGGTAAAGTACGAAAAAGCTACCTATGATGGACATGACTTTATTATCCAGGAAATGGAAGGTCATAAAATTCTTACCGTAAAGGTTATTCTCCGACGGGACCAAAAGAAATGAAAAACTCATCATGGCTTATCCATTGTGGGCGCTATATGTTGTTCCTGGCTTTCCTCACTTTCTTTATGGGAGGGGGCCCCCATCTGGTGAGTCAAAACGGTGAAGCCCTTACCATAGAAATCCGCCGGCTTTTTCAGGCCGGCGAGGTGGAGATGGTCCGGGAAAACTGGTATGGGGCGGTGGAATACTTTCTTGAGGTGCTTCAGAAAAATCCTAACCATGGGGATAGTATGGCCCGCCTTGCAGAATGTTACTATCAACTCCGGGAATTTGACGAATCCCTTACCTGGGTACGACGGGCTCGACTCCTGGATAGGGGAAACCTCTCTCTTGCAAATCTGGAGGCCCTCTGTCTAATTGCCCTGGGAAAATTGGATGACGCCTCGGTGCTTATTACCCAGGTGTTACAACAGGAGCCCTACAATCGGGAAGCCCTCTTTACTGCGGCAGAATTAGAACTTGCCCGAGGGAGGCCTGGGGAGGCCCTCAAAACATACCAGGAAATGACCCGCCGCTTCCCTGATGATAAACGGGCTTTGCTTTCTCTTTCTCTTGTTTTGGGAAGCCTGGGAGATATGGAAAGGGCCCGCTCATACATTCAACGGGCCCTGAGCCTTTACGGCGATGATTACCGGGTTTTCTATTATGGGGCCTACCTCGATGCCCAGGCAGGAGCATTAGAAGAGGCGGCCAGAAAGTTGGACCGGGCCCTTATTCTACAGCCCTCTTTTGTGCCTGCCCGGAGCCTCTTAGGCATAGTTCATTACCGACGGGGACGGTACGAAGAGGCATCTCGCCTGGCGGATCAGATTATTGGATCCCAACGAAATGAAGTTTCTGCCTGGTACCTGAAGGGACTTTCCTATGCCCGGATGGGAAAAACCACTGAAGCCAGGAATATCTTGCAACAGGCTTTAAAGATCGATGGGGAAGATGAAATTCTTCGCATTGCCCTAGAAAATCTGGTTATTCAAACCACCTCTGTGGAATCCCCTGAGCGATCTGGCCTTGCCCGCTGGCACTTTGATCGGGCCCGCCAGTTTCAAAGTCGCCATCTATCCGAAGAGGCCCTGTTTGAGTACCGCCGGGGACTGCGCATTAATCCCTACGGTGTGGAACGAAAGGAACTGGCAGAACTATGGCGCATTCAAGGGTATCCCCAGCGCTACCTGGATGAATTGCGGTTTTTACAGGAAATCGGCAGGGCCGATCGGGTAGTGCAGGACGCCATTGAAGCATACGATAGTCTACTGGCGGATACCCTGAGCCGGCGTAGGGGAGTGGACACCCTTTCGATTGCCACACATCGATACTGGAATGTGGCAGTTTTTTCGGTAGCCGCTCAATCTTCGGTGCTCCATGTGGACGCCGGTCGGGTGGTGGCCGAGTATGTGCAGGACCTCTTTACCCATGAAGGAAATGTCCGGGCCCTTCCCCTGCCGATTGAACAGGCCAGTTTTTCCACCGCCTTCCGAACCGCTCGGGAAGGGGGAGCGGACTATTTTATTATCCTGGGAAGTACGGAAAATAGTCGGGATATTCGGATTCAGGCGGATCTCTATGTAGCTCGCACCGGGTCCAGAGTGGCATCCTTTTCATCGTACAAGGTCGGTAACGACCGGGTACGGAATGCGGCCCGGTCCATAATGGAACAGCTTCGTCGCAGTCTGCCCTTCCGGGCCCGGCTTATTCAACGGGTTGCCGGCGAGGGTCTCATCGATCGGGGAAAGCACGATGGGGTGGCGGTAGGGACCTCCTACACTATAATTAAAAAGAATGCCCCTATGGTTCAGAGCGAAGGGATTGGGCTCGTGTACAGTCCTTCGGATGTGGTGGGAACCATCAAAATTACCGAGGTGGATGATTACTGTGCCTTTGGAACCCTAACCCGTGAGGGCTTCTTTGATCGGATTTCTGTAGGGGACGAGGTCCTTTTGGTAGAGGGGGAAAAGGCTCCCTCGAATGCTTCTCAGACGACGGTTCCCGTTGATCCTGAACTCAGGGAGCTTTTGCAGCGACTGCGCTAAGGGGAAGGCTTCCCTTCCCTTAAGCGGACCTCTCGACTCGGGCGTAGTGATCTGCTGATTGCCGTCGGGTTTTATTGGGTGTTCGCCATTAATGACCACCACGAGAAGGCCGCGGAGGGTATAGAGGGCATAGCTATGTGGTGCTTCCCCATTGATGGATGCCCTGCCCCCTCGTAGGGATCGGGTAGTCTTGTGGATCCCTTATTATGTTCCTGCCCGGCGATTGCACAATAATTTTTATTTGTGTTTATTTGCGTCGGGCCACAAGCTGCTGCAATACCCCCTGGATCCATTCGGCGCTTTCCCGGGGATAGGCTGTTTGGGCAAGGAGAAACGCAAAGAGGGCCTTTTCATATTCTCCACTAAAATAATAAGCCTGTCCCCGGTAAAAATGGGCGCGCCCTTCTATCTCGGCGGAGCGTCGGAGACTGAGAAAATTCCCCAGCGCCTTAAGCGCTTCATCCCATTTTTCTTTTACCACATATGCCTGGACAATTTGTTGCAGTTGATAGGCTTCTCCGCCGGTGGGGGTCTCCCAATCGGGGGCAAGAACTTGAAGGCTTTTTGAGGGCCGCCGTAGAGGTATACCCCGAGGCAGGGCTTCCATTGCTTTTCGAACTGACTCTGAAAGGCTCTGGGGGGGAGTAACACCCATGAGGAGTATGCCTGGTTTACTGTATTCTAGAGAAGCAATATAGGGAAGCGGTATGTTCCGCAGGGAATGTTCTAAAGGGGGGAGCCCAATCCGCCCTGTCCCGAGGGGAATCTCTACGGGCACAAGGGTGGTGTTTTTCCCTGGAACAAGAGCAAGCCTTCCTTCCCGAACCGCCCTTTCTTCGAGTAAGGCATAATAGGAAGGAAGGCCGGGAATGGGATAGTCTATGAAAGGACTTGCTTGGATCCCGCTCTGGATTATCACCGCCGAAAGGATATCCCTGGTAGTAGTAATAGGAGTGGTAGATCGATATAACACACATGGTGTACCCAGTTGCTCTGGGATAAAAGAAATGACCACCCGGTCTTCCTGAACCGTTGTTTCTATTCGTTGCACAGAGGCTGCTGAAGCCCCTGCTCCAGATTCTTCACCCGCTATCGGATAACTGAGAAGGGCAAACCCCACAATTACAAAACCCAGGCTGTTTTTCATAATCCTAAGTATGATGGGAAATCGAAAAATCGTCCAGAGTTCAAGTAGAGTTCTAAGGGTCAATATTTTAGTTCTTCTAGTTTTTTTTCAATGTTACAGAACACTTTTACAAGGACAGGATCAAACTGGGTGCCCCCTGAATTGACGATTTCCTCCACCGCTTCCCGATGACTTTTGGGGATGTTGTAGGGACGGTCCGAACGCATCGCGTCATAGGCATCTGCGATGGCCACGATACGGGCGGGGAGGGGAATCTGTTTCCCCTTAAGGCCTTTAGGATATCCTGAACCATCCCACCGTTCGTGATGGTAAAGACAAATGGTATAGGGGATTTCTAAAAAGGGAATGTATTGGCTATAGGCCGGGTCTGCCTGAAAAAGGTTTATAATTTTTTTAATATAGGTTGCTCCGGCAATGGTATGATGTTTTATTTGCTCGAATTCATCCGTTTCCAGAGGATGCCTTTTTTCTATCAACTCCTGGGGCACCCCGACTTTTCCTATGTCATGGAGTACCGATGTATAGGCAATATCTTTCAAGTACTGTTCTATTGAATAGGGGGCGGACTTTAGGATGTTAAGCCGCTGAATTTCTTCGGTCAGATATGAGGTAATAAGCTGGATCCGCTGGAGATGGCTTGCGGTTTCCCGGCTATGTTCTTCCATTAGAGAACAGACCAGGGAGATGAGCATGATTTTCTGGGCTTCGATATTCTTTTTTGCCTTTTGTAGTTCCACATTTGCCACCGAAAGGGATTCGATTACCGCATCGGTCTTCTGATAGTAGAGTAATTCAATTTCAGCACTGATATCACGGATGGAAAGGTAATATACAAAAATCTTATGGTTTTGATTGTATACCCGTTTCCCGGAAATTCCGAGGTGCACAAAGGGATGGATCTTCTGATTCAGGAGCCCTTCCAGTAAAAAGGGCATGTGGAATTCGGGAATAGCCACTTCTCCCAGTTCCTGGCAATCCCGGGGTAGGAATTTTTCAAACATGATATCAATATAAAAAGAGGAAGCAAACTCGTTTTTACTCATGTTTAGTTCTTTAAGCAACTCTTCATTTACATGGAGAATCCGGCGGCGATGATCGAGAATAAGGGGGTACTTTTCTTTTATGGCCTGTTCTAAGAGCAATTTACTGGTAATAGTGGCCCGTTTTAATTTTTTGTTGTGGTATTGCTTTAGTTTAAGGTAATTAATGTACAGTCTATGATAGAGATACTTTAGTTTTTTGATGATCCCCTGGGCTTTTTTATACCGAGCGACGAGTCGCTCGTAACTGGTCTGGGCGTAGGTTTGCTGCACCATAAATAGTCCTTTTTTTCTTTAATTGGTAGTTCATACTATAGAACGGTAAAAAGAATCCTTGCAAGGGGTAAAAGAAAAAAGAGAGAAAAACAAAGACTGTTTTTTATAAAACGATCCAGGCTAAAAAATCAGCCAGACAAAAACGCCGGATGCTTGAAACATCTTATTCCCTGAAATGCCAGGCAGAAGACGTCTCCAGGAAAATCCTGGCTAGGGAAAAACTGCCTTGACCTCTTGCTCAGAGCTCTTTGATAGGATATACAAAAGGGAAGAAAAAGGATGTTGTTCAGGGAGGTTTTTCATGCGATCCAACTTTGACCCCCGGCTCCTGGCCGATTTTGCCCGGTATTATGGTTTCCACTATGGCGTATGCGATCCCATAGCGCTGGTAAAAGATCTTATCATAGATATGGAACGGGGACTGAGGGGGGAGCCTTCTACGCTCCCCATGTTGCCCTCCTATCTCTACCCCGTTTCATCAGTTCCTCCAGGGAAGACGGTTATTGCCCTTGATGCGGGGGGGACGAATTTGCGATCTGCCCTGGTTCGTTTTGATGCCCAGGGTAAGGCAATATCAGAAAATACGATTAAGACCCATATGCCCGGTACCAAAGGACAGCTTTCTGCCCGGGCTTTTTTTGACGAAATTGCGGCGGTTACGGCGCCGTTACTCAAGGAACATCCCGATGTGGCGGGGATAGGTTTTTGTTTTTCCTACCCCATGGAAATGACCAAGGATGCGGACGGCATCCTTTTAGGGTTCAGTAAAGAGGTCGATGCCCCCGAAGTTATCGGCAAGGCCATTGGAGCGGGCTTACGGGATGCCCTGGCCCGTCAGGGGGTGTCGGTACCGGAGCGGATCGTGCTTCTCAATGATACGGTGGCGACCCTGCTTTCGGGGCTGGCTGAAATTCCCGCCGATGGGGGGCAACGGAAAGGGCCCGATGTATATGCCGTGGAAGCGGGGCCGGTGATAGGGTTTATCCTGGGCACCGGGATGAATGTGGCCTACCCTGAAACCCATATCCCGAAGATTGGCTTTGAGGATCCCCAGAATCCCCAGATTGTGGTGTGCGAAATGGGAAGTTTCCGGACCCGCTATACGGGACGGCTGGATGAAGAATTTGATGCCACCACCAAGAATCCCGGGAAATACACCTTCGAAAAAACCATGGCCGGGGCCTACCTGGGGCCCCTCACATTGTATATGTTGAAAAAGGCCGTCCAGGACGGGGTTCTCGTGTTCCGGAGGTCTCAGGATCTTCTTGCGATGGAAACCCTGCAGACCAAGGACCTGAATGCCTTCATGCATAATCCCCTTACCGGCGAAGGCCCCATCGGCTCCCTCTTTGATCGGGATGAACGGGATGCTCTGGCGACCCTTGTCTTCTTAACGTCTATTATCACCGAGCGGGCGGCCCTCTTTGCGGCCGCCACGGTGGCTGCGGCGGTGGAAAAAATCAAGGCCGGCTATGACCCCTTTGTACCGGTGCGGATCGCCGTAGAAGGCACAACCTACATGATTTATAAGGGGATGCGACCAGCCCTGGAATCCTACTTACATACGATGCTGGCCAATAAGGCTCCCCGCTCGGTGGTGATTTCCCCGGTGGAACAGGCCTCCCTTTTTGGAGCCGCCGTGGCGGCCCTTTCAAAATAGAAGTGCCAACCCACGGAAGGAAGGTTAATCTTCTTTTCGTGGGGGTTCCTCAGGGGGAATCTGGAGGCTTTCCAGGGATAGCTTTTTAAGCAGGTGGAGCTCTGGCCGGTATTCAAAGTGCATCTGGTCATACAGGTCCCACTTGCCACCCCAGATAAAGCCTTCCTGTTCAAATAACTGGATTATTTCCGCCGGCGGGGCCCAACGTTCACTCTGGGGAACCAGCATCCAATCAGGGTTTTTTTCCTGTTCCCAGCCCCAGTATATTACCTTACCTCCCAGCCGTTTGGGTTGTATGTCGATGGCAAGCCCCCAGCTATGAAAGCTCATCCGCTGGGTTCCCCGGATTTCTCTCCAGTTGTATCCTCCGATACTCCCCAGGTTAGAAAGGAAGGTGGCCACCTGGTGATTCGTTTTTGCCAGAGAGCATGCCTTTGTATCAATCCGTCGCAGGGTTGCCGCAATTCGCCGATGCACAGACACCCTTTTCCCTAAAAACTGGATCACTATAATCTGATCTTCCACTTCTTCCCGGGAACGACCCTCATACAAAAGACTGCGAAAAAGGGGATGATGGTCCAGGCCGTTTTTTCTTTGTTCCGTGTCTCCCAGGAGCCGAAGCTGTTCTATCTTTTCGGTGCTGTACTGCCGTGGATCGGGGGGACTTTCCGGATAGGTGTAAAATACATAGGGGAGATACTTTTGCCATTGGTCTCGTTCTTCTGCGGGCAGTATCCTTCCCTGGGCCCAGAAAAGGGTAGTTTCTGCCACCGTGATAGTCCAGTCTCCCTCTTGCCAGGAAACATCCCGCACCCGATCGGGGAAGGCCTGCTCATAGGCTTTAAGAACCTCCCGGGGCCCAAAAAGGCGTTGGTATGCCGGGAGGGCCCCAAGCCCTATAAGAACTATCCCAAGAAAAACGCCGACCCCCATCAGAGTATACAATCTTTTCTGAATCATCTACCAATCCTGCGCAAAAATAGAGTATATTGATACTATGAACGATGAAGCCCCGCGGGATCCGGTGCTGAGCCTGCTGGATGCTCAAAACCTGATGGCCCGCTATGAATATGATAAAGCCATTACCATCCTTCAGGACCTCGTTGCAGAGGACCCCCGGGACAGTACGGTCCTTACAGCCCTCGGTATAGCCTATACCGAAGCCGGACAAAATGAAAAGGCCGTAAAGGCCCTCCAGTGGGCCCTTTCCCTGGATAACACTATTCCCGAAGCTCACGAGGCTCTGGGATGTGCCCTGTATCGCCTGGACCGGTATGGGGAAGCAGAAAAGGCCCTCCGTACGGCAGCCCTGCTGAGACCCGACGATGGGAGCATCCTGCGCAATCTGGGGGTGGTGGTGTCCCGGCTTGGAAATCTGGAAGAGGGGGAAGCCCTTATCGAAGAGGCCTATGCCCTGAACCATTGGGATTATCATGCCATGTACGCCCTGGTCTCGGTGCGACTGCGCCAGGGAGACCTGGAAGGGGCCCTGGAACTGCTCGAACGCCTGGCGAATGAGGACGCTCCCATCCAGCTAAAAATGCTTGCCATTGACCATATCCAGAACATAAAACGCTACATTCGCCCTTAAGTCCCCGGTTCTTCCCATACAAGGGCATGGTAATAGTGAAAGTTTCCCCCTTCCTCTCCATCTACCGAAAGAGAACCCAGGACCCTCATGGTAAGGGAAGAAAAAAAGGATAATCGCAGACAGGCTAGCAGCGCCGGCAGGCCGCAAATCTCCAGGGGGATAGAACGGACAACCGTGAGGAGGGCCTCTTCGTTATGGTTTTCCAGGGCGGCAAAGAGGGGGGCGAAGGAACCTTCCTTCAGTTCTTTCTGGGAGCTCGAAAAATTGCAGGAGATAATGATAAGCACTTCCCCATTTGTCCCTGCCATGACGAGTTCCAGGGCCCGCTGTAAAGCCAGAATACTTTTCCAGTGGGGAATTTTCCCCGTTAAAACCGGGACTATGGGGGTGTCGGGAAAATAATAGGCAATAAAGGGAAGGAGCGGTTCTAAGGAATATTCAGAAAGATGGAGAATATCGTTGGTGGTTACCAGGGTACTGGTCGACGCAAATTCTTCTATCCCGTCGGTATCGACCCTTACGGGACCAAGGGGGGTGGTGAAGATATCTGACTCACTGACAAAAATGCCATCTTCCCTCGAGTCATGGGAAGGTCCGATGAGAATGATGTGTTGATAGGGCGTAGACCGGGTGTACAAGAAAGCCCGGGAAAGGAGGGGTCCCACGAGGTCCCAGGCCGCATGGGGAAGGACCATAAGATGGACCTTCCCTGAGGGAAGCTTCTCTTGTCCGGCAACTGGGGTTTGAAGAGGAAGGGAATGTACCAGGAGGGACGACTGTTCTTGTTCGTAGCCCTGGATTTGGCGCCGGGCTATGTCCTCATCCTGGGGGTACCAAAAATCGGCGAGCAGCATGTCCCGAATTTTTACCGCTGAGGCTTTTGCCATGGTTCAACTGTAGTCCCGGAACCTCCTTTTTGCAAGGCCCTTTGAAATATGCATTTGTAATGACTAGATAAAAACTGTTAAATAGGTATAATTAATTTTATGAGTATCCGGCTTAAAATATTGAGTGTGGTGCTCCCCCTCCTTGTAACGTCGGTGGTGCTCGTCGGAGGAGCTTCCTATTTTCTTGCGGTCTCTTCGGTAACGGCGGTGGCCTTTGATTTTCTCAGTTTTAAGGCCGAAGAAGTAGAGCAGTACGCGGAAAGTCAGTGGAAGCTCCTCGTGGAAAATGGCAAGGTAGGGGAGCCGGAGATGGAAGCGGCCGCCCAGGCGGCGGTGGTTTCCTTTGCTCGAAGTGTGCTCCGCAGTGATACCGAAGCGATTTGTGCTTTCGATAAGGAAGGAAATCTTGCCATGGTAGTGGGCCCCCTTTCGTTTAAGCCGGAAGAGCAACGCCTGTTGCAGGACTATGGGGCCCAGCAAAAACGGGGACTCGTAAATTTCCTGGCCCAGGATAGTAACCGGGTAGCGGTGACCTTTCCTTTTGTTCCCTTTGGGTGGCAGGTCTTTGTATCTGAACAGGAAAGCACCTTTTATGGCCAGGCCCGCCGGATTGGGCAGTTTTCTGTATATATCTTGGTAGGAGCCCTGGTTGTCGCCAGTACTCTCCTGTTACTTTTTGCCCGTTTCATTACCCGTCCGATCAGGATAGTGACGGATACCATGCAGTCGATTATTGAAACGAACAATCTTTCGGAGCGGGTTCCGGTTCTCTATCGTGATGAGATTGGTCGGCTGTCTTACACCTTTAATGTGATGCTCCAGGAACTGGAACAGGCCTATACGCAGATAAAAAAATATGCCTTCGAAGCCGTGGTCGCACAGAAACGGGAAACAAAAATTCGCAACATTTTCCAGCTCTACGTTCCCAAGGATGTCATCGACGAAGTCTTCATGAACCCCGAAAAGATGCTCGTGGGGGATAACCGGGACGTGGCGATCCTTTTCTCGGATATTCGGAGTTTTACCACCATTTCGGAGAAAATGGCCCCCGATGAACTAGTGAATTCCTTAAACCGCTATTTTTCAATCATGGTGGATGTCATCATGGGAAAAAATGGGGTGGTAGATAAGTACATTGGGGATGCGATCATGGCGGTTTTTGGCGCTCCCGTAAAACATGGTAATGATGCCCTGGATTCAGTCCTTGCGGGTCTTGGAATGATCGATGCCCTTTCGATCTTTAATGCGGAACAGAAGAAATTAGGGGGCCCCGAATTCCAGATAGGGGTGGGGATTAACTATGGCATCGTAACGGTAGGAAACATTGGCTGTGAAAAAAAGATGAACTATACCGTCATTGGGGATACGGTAAACCTGGCAAGTCGTCTTGAGGGACTTACCAAAAAGTATTACCAGCCAATTCTCTTTTCCCAATCTGTTTATGAACAGGTAAAGGACCATGTCCTGTGCAGAACCGTGGATAAGGTAACCGTTAAAGGGAAAACCATTGGGGTGCCTATTTATACCAGCCGTACTCGAATAACTGAAAAAGAAACCGAAGGGTGGTATATTCATGAACAGGCCCTGGCACTGTACTATGAACGGGATTTCTCGGGCGCCCGGGGGCTCTTTGAACGAGTCCTGGGGCTTATTCCAGATGATCCCCTGGCAAAGGAATATATTCAGCGCTGTGGGGTTTACGAGAAGAACTCTCCACCTCCGGAATGGGATGGGGTCGAGGTGATAACCGAAAAATGAGAAGCCCTATGTGGATAGCACAGTCCCTTAAAAAGCCCTTACTGGTGGGAATTGTCTGGTTCCTGCTGGCTTTCGATGGAAAGCCAGCCCTGGGGGCAGAAAGTCCCGAAGAAACTGAAAAGCTCCAATATACCTCATGGGGGCTCCTCTACGGATGGATTGATGCCAGGGAAGAGCAGAGGGACGGGGCGAACAATGAAATGGATGAATATACCGCCATGCTTCTTTCCTCTTTAACCTATGCTCTTCGCCAGGAGGGTTACGAATTTTCCTTTCAGGAACAACTAAAGGAATCGCCGGTCGCTATAGGGAGTGATTTACCAGAGACCCCGAGGCCGATACTTTATGGTTTAGAAAGAGCCCAGGAAACCCGGAGTCGCTGGCTGGTGGTGGTCCGAACCTATAGGGAAAGAACCCGTTTTATTTGGTCCATCGGTATATATGATGGGCTTTCCCAAACACTGGTGGTTTCCGATAGTTCCTTTCTCTTTCCGGGTCTTTCAGCCTTACCTCAACTGGATGAAACGGTGGGGCGTATCCTGGCCAACTGGAAGAAAAAACAGGAAGAAGTGGTGAATCCGGTGGAGGTGGTAGAGCAGCGTCAGCTTTTTAAGAGAACGCAGGATGGTGTTATGGTGTACCTGGGGAGTCCCTCCCAGGGTATTGTGATAGGAACTCTGCAGGAGCCTTCACTACTTGCTCCCTATATCCCCGTGGGGGTGGGGAAACCCCTGTCTATTACCCTTGAAAAAGAGGGGTACTGGTCCAAAGAAGTGGTACTCCCGAAGGGAATTACCGATAGGCCCTTCCGCCTGCCGGCGTTGCAGAAAAAAACAGACCAGGCCTGGTGGGCCGCCACCACCCTTGCCCGTCTTATGGGGGCAGAACTGGGAAGGCGCTGGTATGTAATGCCGGACCGCTTTTTCTTTTCCCTTTCGGATGCCCTCTGGATGAATTATACCTTTCAACAGGGAGCCTATCCTGTTTTTCATACCGAAATCCGGGGAGAGTTTGGTATGTATCTGCAACGGGCAGTGGATGCTCCCTTCCGGATAACGATGGGGATGGCCCTGGGGGGTATTTATACCTGGGTGCCTGGCCTGGCGGGCGAAATAGGCCGCCTGGACCTAGTAACGGATATCCTCTGGGTGGGCTTTGAGTACCATTTCCCTACCTGGGCGGTGTTCATTAAAAATCGCTTCCCCTTTGCCTGGGGAACGGGGTACCTGGACCGGGCCTGGATGGAAATTCCTGGTATGGGGCCCCAATTCTGGTCGGTGGGAGTACTGATAAAATGAAGAAATGGAAAGGTATGGGAAAGAAAAAAATACCGGGTCTTATTCTTGGGCTTGCGCTGGCATGGCTGGGGAATTCCTGTAGTCTTTTACAGCTGGATGTTTTCCCCTCCTATCTGGGTAATGCTACTGCCATGCGTTCCTTTGATGAGGTCCTGAGGTCCCTGGAAATAGATCCCACCGGAGGATCGGTAAATTTCATGGTTTTTCTGGACGGGTCCTACCAGGGAAGTTCCTATCGATACCTTGGGGTTGTCTGGTCTCATCCATCCAAGGGGCCCATTATCTTCTTTTTTGATGGGGATACCCTTGCCTACCGAAACTACCTTACTTCTACGCCGGGGGGAGCCTACCTTGGGGTTTGGGAAGATGGCAGCATTATTAGCGGCGCTCCCAGTGTATATTCATCCTCTGCGTATGCCATTGTGGAGCCCTTTACATTTTTTAAAAAACAATCGGGATTTTTTAATTCTACCACTTCCTTTTCCCGGGCCTGGGTGGTATATGATTCCCAGTCAAATACCTGTACTGTAGTGCCTTCCTACTTATTTCTGGTAGACCTGTTCACGATGGGAAATACCCTCCAGTTTCTTATCAAAGATACGGTTGATAACGTGGTTATCCCGTATTCGAGCTCTAATATTAATGTGTCTTATCATCCCCGCATTCCCCTCGAAAACGATGGACGGGCCTGGGTAAGTGCCGGCGGGGTCATTACGGTCCGACAGGAAAGGGGACTGCGGCTTTTCCGCTATTCCTTTAGTGATGGGGCTAGGATCGATGAATTTGCTCTTCCCTATGTTAGCAATGGAGATATGGCCTTTGCTCCCGATGGTAAGCGCTGGGCCCTGTATGACCGGGATAGACGGCGGCTCTATCTTTTGCGGAGTTGGTGGTGAGAATGGGAATAAGAATACAAGGATGGCACTTGGAGAAACTGTTCTGGATATTCCGGAGACTGCTGGTACTCCTGGGCTGCCTGGGATGGATTCCATGGGTAGGTGCCCAGGATCTGGGTTCCCCAGCAGTAGAAAAAGAAGCATCATCTCCGACAAGGCTTCTCCTGCTGGTCTCTCTGGAGGTGGATAGGGGCCTACAGCGGTCGGATAGACTACCCCCCTCCCTCTGGGAAGAATCCCTTGCGGCGAGTCTTGTGGCCCTACCAGCGGTGGGGTCGGTGTACCAGGGTCAGAATCTCCAGGGGTCTCAGGGAAAGTCCCTGGGGGACGATACTGCTCAGGCTATCTCTGGCAAAGAGGGTACGGGGTTGGCCCTTGTTCCTCAGGATATGGTCCCTTCCTCGCAAGATCAATACCCTCCAACGGAAAAGGAAAACCTTCTCCTCCGCTGGGGGGCGCCACGGAATTACGATTATCTAATAAGTGGTACTCTTGCTGTAGCATCTTCTCCGTCGGAAGAAGCCTCCCTGCCCCATGCCTCAGGGAAAGCTCCCTCTGTACGGATTCATCTTTATATCCGGGATATTATGAGTCTGAGGATTATCCATACCCTGGAGTGGAACGCTCCCTTCCCGAGCGAAGCAGAACTCCTTCAGACCTTCTGGCTCCCCCTCCTGGATGCGGTATCTTCCCTATCGTCCACCGATTACGTCACATCCCTGACCATCCAGGGGCTTCCGGGCACCCGGGTCCGGGGTTTTACGGAAAAACCTGTCATTATTCCCGAAGAGGGAACTGCGGTGGTTCAGGTGCCTAAGTTACACAGCTTTTCCTGGCATGCGACAACCCCGGGGCATGAGGATCTCTCTGGTTCCTGGCTTACCATGAACGAGGAGGAAACCCTGGCGCTTTCGCCTCTTCCTCTTCTCCGGAACACCCTGGAGTGGGGTATGCTCCGGGGGCAGTTTGGAGATTTTTGGCTCGGGCGTTACTTCTTCCAGAACCGGCTCCACCTGAAAATTGGGGCAGAACAGTACATCGTGGGGTTCTACTTCCCCTCTATCTGGCAGGCCCCGACTACTGAATCCCTGACTATTTCGCTGCCTATGATTCTGCCGGGACTCGTGGGAGAGTGGTATTTTGGGGAGAATAGCCTTTTTATTCGGCCCTATGTGGCCCTGGGGGCCCTGCTCCGACTAAACCTGGACCAGGTGGCCCTGGATCCAGTGGCGCCCCTTATTGTGCTGGGCCGGGGGGGCCTTCTCTGGCGAGTAGATCGTCAGTGGTCTTTTTTTGGAGAGCTGGGGGTGGATTGGTATCCCCTTGCCGATGGGCTGCTCCTTGTGGCAAGTCAGAAAGATATGGGAAGTGGACTCCGGACCTTTTTGTTTGGAGAAAACTTTTACCTGGACCTTTTTACTTTTCGCTGGGGGGTGCGGATAAGCTATGAATAGAAAACCCATGAAAGCGTTCCAATCTAAACGGCAAGAAGGGCCTTCTCTTTCAGAAAGAGAAAAAAGGTCCTTTTCTTTACCGGCTTGGTCCCAGGGGAAAAGGGATATGACTGTTCAACTTAAAGGATGCTCTTATTCCGCAGGGAAAGCTATTCCTGGAAAATGGTTTAGAGCAGGACTCCCCCTTGTATTGGGGACCCTCCTTTTTTCTTCCTGCTGGTATCCTCCCTTTGATCCTTTCATAAGCGCTTCCGTGCGGGCCGCGGATAAACTGGGAAGTCCCGTTGCAGAGTATACCTTTTATGGAACGTATGGAAAGGATAAGGAATTCTTTTGTCCCCTGAAATACGACAATGGCTCTTATTATTCTCTAACCCAGGGAGTGTGGGTGTGGAAGGGGGAAAACAATTATTGGCATTTTCAGTATGTCCCTGACATGGGGGCCCTTACAACCCTGGGGAACGAGGATTTTTTTTCCCTCTTCACCGGTGATGGCGGGCTTCCATGGTTTGTCCAGATGGGAGAAAAAGGCACCAGTTATATTGGTGATCCCTTTTCGAAAATAATATACACCATAAACAACACAGATCCAAACAATCCATATCAGCTATATAAGACTCCGCTAGCTCCATCTCAGTTATGTGATTTGATTCTTTCTGTTGGTTTTGGAAACTGTCTCGATCCCAACAATCCCGCAGAAGAGATAGGCTATGTGGGGGTATGGTATGATGAATATGGCTCCTCATTAGAGCAAAAGATAGAAGTATTTTATTTTACGATACAACCTAATATTAGTTATTCTAGCTTAGCTATCTTTTCTCCTCCTTCTGAGCCACCCCTTTCTTTTTGGATAGGGGCCCTCCCCGATACAGAAAATACTACTCCTCTGTACCTATCTTATGACAGGCCTGACGGTTCTGAGGGAGTAACCTATAGATTAAACCGGAACGAACCAAACCCATCCTGGCAACTTCTTCCTATTCCCTATCGTCTTACCCGTATGCTTTCTACGGGGGACCTTGTGGTTGACGGGGATACAAAGATGTTTGTGTACAGTCCTGAGGGGGCCCTTAAGTATGTAATTCCTACGGAGGCCTGCCGTTTTATCCATGAAGTGTGGGTTCCTAACAGTCTTGGAGGTGGTGGGCACTATGAGATGATGTTTAGCCGCACCGTGCGCTGGAAGACTTCTTCCCAGGAACAGCAGCAATATGGGGTTCCCTGGGAATACCGCGTAAGTCTTTACCAGATTCCCACCACAGAGTTGTATCGATTGGCCCAATAAAAGGTGCTTAAGAAGAAGAAAGAGTAACCCCTTTGGGACTCATAAAAGAGGGATTCCCCGGGAAAGGAGCCTGGGGAACCGCGCCTTTTTACAAAGATTTGTGATGCGGGATGACTACCGATCCGTAAGGAAGCTTCCTCCCTTAATAAGCCAGGAAACGCCAAAGGACCACAGTGCAAGGGTTTCCAGCACCAGAATAGGAACCAGGTTCCGTAAAAAGGTTTCCTGCCAGAACCACAGGTAGAGGGCGATACCTATAAGGCACGCTACAATGGTAATGCCACAGAGACGGTAGAGCAAATTCCGCAGAAGTTTGCGGGGGCCGGGCCGGCCCGTCCCTGTTTTGGTAAAGAGAAAAAAGGCGTTGTACGCTAAAAGCAGAAAAAAGCAGGCCGCACTTACCAGGTGGAAATACACCGAAATTGTTGAAGGTAGGTGAAAAATCCCCACCGGCAGGGGCGGGTCGGCCGGATAATCGCTTGGAAAGAGGGCTATACCAAAGGCCGCAAGGCCGCTTCCGTTGGTAACCCAGTTATCCAGCCGGTCGTAGCCCTGATAGGTGATGAGAAAGACCCCTACGGCGCCGAGGATACCCACCAGGAGGTCCCGCATGTTAGTGTAGTAGTAGCTACTGATGCTCCCTTCGATATGGCCCGGTTGCACTATCCAGCCCCCTACCACAAGCACCACGGGCAGGGCTATGCCGAGCCAGCCAATGCTTTGTCGCAGGGTTTTATAGGAAATGATGATGCTCCGATTCCGCTTCCCCTTCACCGGGACCTCCTTTTTTCTGACTTTTTTTCTTACCTCTCCTTAAAACCATGATTTGTCCCGCTCGATCCTTTGCAGAAGGTGCCAGGTAGCTAGGTCCCTAAATTCTTTTTAAGACTTTCAAGGAAACTGCGCATGGCCTCATTGTCCTGATACCGGCTCTGGAGCCCCTCGATGTAGCGATTCCGACTCCGCTCGTCCTGCAGTCGTAGGACCGTTTCTACAATCTCCCGGGCCAGGTACAGGCTTTCTTTCTGGCCCGCGGTGACAAATTCCTTTTCGTACCGAAGGATCCGTTCCCGTAAATCGGGGAACACCTGCCGAATGGCGGGATCGTTCAAAAAGGCCTCTAGACTTCCCCGGGCCTCCACCAGTGAATTGGCACCCCCTCGGGCAAGAAGGGTATCTTCCCTGGTCCGATAGGTTCGGTACGCCGCCGAAAGGCGCTCATATTCTTGCAGGGCTGTTTTAAGGCGTTCATTTTCCTGTTTCAGGGCCGTATACTCAGGGCTTGCCGCAAGGGCTTCCGCACCGGGAACTGCGGGGCCGGCACTTGTTCCTGCGGTAGCTGCATTTCCCTGGTTCCCGGCGGCGGTGTTCAGGGCTTGCTGTGTTTGGGTTCGGGCAAGTTCCAGGGCCTTTTCAAGCTCTGCGACGCGCCTCTTCTGGGTTTCCAGATCCCGGTCTTTCTGGGTGGACAGGGACTTTTCTTCTTCCAGGGCCTTACGGAGATCCGCCGCTTGTTTCTGCACTTCTTCTATTTTTCGCTGCAGGTCTTCCACTGCCACTTCTTGTTTTTTACCCAGGTTAAGGAGGATCGTATCGATATCTGTCAGGATGCGGGGCTGTTCCTGGGTGGCGGGGTATTTGGCGAGCACCTGCGTATACGAACGAAGGGCCTCTGTCCAGTTTTCCTGCCGCATGAATCGCTGGGCCTCCCGAATGAGGGGAGCGCTGAGGCGGCTATCTTCCCGTATTTGTTGTTGTTGCCACCGTTCGGCTCCCAGCCCTACGAGCCCTTCGATTAAGAGGCTTGTGTCCTTTTCTGGAATTCCCAGAAGGGTAAGGGCCCGGGCATAGGCGCTGGCCGCTCCTTCATAGTTGCCTTCTTTTCGAGCCTGGTGTCCTTCGCCAAGCTGCCTCATGGCGTTTACTAGTTTTTGTTGTTCCTCCTGTTGCTGTTGGGAAAGGATATACTGGTGGGATTCGAGAAGCTCTGGGAGGGTATTCAAGGCCTGAAGGTATGCCTGTCGGGCTTCTTGTGGGGCACCCCGATCCAGGGCCTGTCGTGCCTGGGCTACCGCTTTCTGAGCAAGGGAGAGCAGTTCTACCTGTTTTAAAAGGTCTGTCTGGATATTGCTCGTTTTTTCAATCTGGATTCGTATAAAGTTGCCAATGGTCTCCATGGCAAAAAGATCCATTTCCCGTCGTCGCTGAAATTCGGGGAGATTGAGAATAGTTTCATTATTGTTGAGGTAGGCGATACAACGGGAAATCTGGGAAAGGGCCTCCTCATAGCGACCCTGCTGGTAGTTCCGCTGGATAGTTTGATAAAAACCGCTTATCTGGGCTTCCACGGAAGACCGTAAGCGCTGCTGTTCACTTAGTCGGGCCAGTTCTGCCCGGGCCTGTTCAAACCGGGCTTCCCCAATGGTGATCTGGGCGGTTATGGCCGCGAGTTCCCGATTTTTTTCCTCCAGATTGGCCCGTAATTTTTGTTCCCGTTGGGCCGATTCCTGCTGTATCCGTTGCCGTTCCGCCTGCAGGGTCTGGATGTTTCGGAGATACTCCGTTCTCAGTTGATTATACGTAGCCTCCGCCTCTGCCTTTTCCCGGGCTAATTGTTGCTTAAACTGTTCGAGTTGTTTTGCGTAGTAGGCCTGCCGTTCCGCTTCAAACTTTTTAAGCCGTTCTGCGATAATCGCCTCCGCTAGCCCCTGAGCTTCGAGGCGGATCCGTTCGGCCGCTACCTCTTCCTGGATTTTCTTTCGAATCTCCTCTTCTTTTGCCTTAAGTCGCTCATCAAAGGAGGCCATCATTTTTCGGTTTTCTTCTTCTAACCGGCTCAGTTGATTTTGAATCTGGGCGATTTCCTGGGCTTTCTGGAGAAGCTTTTGTTCGGCCTCCTGTTTAATTTGTTGAATCAGCTTCCCTTCGGCGGTATAGATCTGGGCGCGATAGGTGGTCTGTTGGATATCCTCTTGGGAAAAGAATCGGGAAAGGGTCCAGAGAAGCAGGATAGTTCCCCCTAACAAAAAAATGTTTATAATCAGGGGAAACAGGAACCCCCTTTTCTGGGGCTTGAAGGGAATGATGTTCTTTGATTCAAGGCCCTCTCGCCGGGTAAGGGCTTCTATTTGGGCTCTGATTTCCCGCTGATCCTCGGGGGAGATACCCGCCACAAGGGACTCTTCTTCCATTTTGTCCTGAGCGCGTTCTAACAAGCCTTTTGTCAATTCCTCTTCCTCCTATACGTTATTATACTGTTTCGACTCGACAATTTTCCAGTTCTCGTAATCGGCGATCTTCTATTTTTATATAAAGGTTTTTTTCCTGGCTTGGTATCACCAGCCCTGTTTTTCCATCCTTTGCCCGGCGTAAATACTTTACCGCCGTGTAGTAGAGATCCGCCGCTCCCGTATTTCGGGCCTTGGAATAAAATACCGCCAGATTCCCCGCATCAAGAAGGATGTCCAGGGGAACGGTCTTGTTTTTTTGAGCCTTGATAAATACATAGCCCCCGGGGACATCCCGGGTATGAAGCCAGAGATCGGCCCCCTTAACATGATGACGGAGTAGTTCATCGTTTTCCCTGGCATCCCGTCCCACGATAATGGTCCAGCCCTGTTTCACAAAGGTAAGGCCGGGCCGTTTTTTATCGGTTCCCTGTTGCGAACTTCCCCGCAACGTTCTGAGCTTGTGATAGAGACGGAAAGGGTTGGTTTCTTGCAACACCTTTTCCATTTCTTGCCGGAGTCGGTCTTCCCGTTCCCTGAATATCTTGAGTTCCTCTTCTAGTTCGGTAAGCCCCTGTTTTGCCTTACGGTACTGCTGATACCAGATTTCGGCATTGGCCACGGCGTTTTTCTGAGGATCAAGCCGTATTCGTAATGGTTCGTTGGTATAAAAATTAACCGTTTCAAGCCATTCCTGCCCCTTCTGGATAGACCCTATCTGGGCCATGATAATATCCCCATACTGTTTCCATTGCTCCGCGTTTTTATAGGATTCCTGCTTTTGTTCAAGATTTTCGATGGTGGCCGCAAGACGGTTTAAGCGCCCTTCGTAAAAACGGCGGAGTTCTTCTTTTAGACGTTCCAGCGAAAGGGTTCCACCTTCGGTGGCATAGTAATCATCCAGTTTCTGGTTAAAGGAGCCTTCCCCCGGCAACTCTCGAACCTCATAGGTTCGACGGGCCATAGGGGCCGTCGGATTACTTGTGCCCGGAGTCTCCGTAGTGGGTTCTCCCGGTCCTCCTTCCTTGCTTTCTGGTCGATAGGTTCCCCCACTTATTTCCCCCCGTTTGGGAAGGCGCCGCATGGCATCAAGGATTGTTCCGGTCTCATCGGTAAGAATCACGTTGGCCGCATTGGACCAGAGCCGACAATAGAGGAAATAGCGGTGTTCCCCCCGGCGTATCGAAAACCGAACAATCCGGTCCTCTCCCAACTGGCACGCCTCCTGGATCCAGCCGTTCAGAATACGGGCCTTAAGGAATTCGGTAAACCGCAGGGGTTTTTCCGGTTTTGGGATGCTTCGACTCGTTTCGTGGATACGGCAGGCTCCCGGCGTAAGGGCAATGAGGAGGGTCCGGGCTTTTCCTCCCTTGTAGAGGTTCAGGGTAAGAATATCAAAGGCGCTCTGTATAATGCCTTGAATTTGGGAACCCGGGAGATCCAGTTCTTCCAGAACCAGGTTGATTTCTTTCCAGTTAAGGGACATGACCGCATTTTAGCATAAAGAGGGGAAAATAACTATTGAGAGAAACAAAGGCAGGATTGGCGTTTTTCTCTTTTTATCAGCCCTTATTCAACCTTATAAAGGGGAAGGGGCTGGCAAGAAAGCTCGCACGACCCGTGTAAAAGGGGTGCTATTTCCCCTTCCGTCTCTGGGGAGATTTTCCGGGACCCTCTGGTTCTGGAGGTATGCCGATCAATAGTAGGGGGTTTGTCATGGCGAATACTTCTTTGAGGGCAACCAGTTTATCCACCAGGCACACCAGGAGACTTTCTTTGTAAAGGGGTGGCCAGGGAGTAAGGGGAAACATGTGTTTTTCGATGCAATCTATTTCCCGGGATGAAAGGGGCCCAAAATCGACTTCCGCATTTTCCCGGGCTTCCCGGGGATGGTGAAAACCGTGGAGCTTGCCATTGCGGGGCCGCGCAATTCGCCAGTCGTAAAAGAAATAGTCGTGCAAAAGGGCCCCCCGGACAAGTTCTGCCAGGTGTTTTCGAAAACCTAAGAGTCGGGCAATCACAAAACACCAGAAGGCGACGGCCAGCACGTGGTCAGCAATGGAACCATCGTGGTGCGCAATAGTTCTGAGGCGATGAAAAGATCCCTGCAACACTATGGGGGCTGCCAGGCTATAAAAGAGGGGATGCTTATATAAATACCGATCCGCCTTTGAGAAAAAAGACACCGACGAAATAGATTCCATGGCTTTCCTTATTATAAAAATATACGTTATTTACGCGGCGGCGGGCAATAGTATAGGATGGGACTATGCGTCTTTTTGCTCCATTCGTTATTACCAGTTATGCGGTGACCCTTCTTGCCTGTTCCCCTACCTCTTCTGGGTCGGTACCGGCGAGGATTTCCCCCGGCCACGCGCCCGTACATCAGAACAAAGCTTTTTCTCAGAGTGCTCAGGGGGAATCCTTTCCAAAGGGAGGTTCCTCCGAAAGGGATGCTGTTCAGGAAGAAACAGAAAAAGACAGGCCATTCCAGAACTTAAAAGCCCTGGTGGAAGCCCTCCCTGATGAGGTCCTCGCGGCCCAGGTGCTCCTCTCGGGGGTGGATGGGAAGGGACGGCCTTCAGCTGCCATGGAGGCCCTGTTACGGGAAATTCCCGTGGGTGGGGTCATGTTGTTCCGTTATAATATTGGTTCCACCGATTCCGCCATGGCTCAGTATAACGCCACCCTGCGGGAATTGCTCCGGCGCAGGTATGAAATATCCACCCCCAGAGAGAAAAACAGCCGGCAGGTCGCTATTCTTTTCCCCTTTATAGCGATTGATCACGAGGGGGGCTCGGTGGATCGGCTATACCCTCTCACGGGCCTTTTCCCGGCCCCCGGGCGGTACGCCATTGAGCAGGGCCTATTCCCGGGAAGGCCACCCCTTTCAGCCGATGCGGTGCAACGAAGCCTGGATGCGGTAGCATCGGCGGCCTACAGGGCCGGGAAGGACCTTGCATCCCTGGGATTTACCCTGAATCTGGCTCCCCTGGCTGAACCGATCACTGCCGAAAACGCCCCCTTTGTGGGGGATCGCAGTTTTGGTTCGGATCCCGCCTATGTGGCTGCCGCTGCGGCGGCCTTTGTGCGGGGAATGGATAGGGTGGGAATCGCCACGGTGGCAAAGCATTTTCCCCACAGCTCAGCGGTGGACCCCCACCGGGACGTGGCAATCCTGGATACATCCCTGGAGGAGCTTTCCCGCTGGATGCTCCCCTTCCAGCGGCTTGCGGTCATGGAAGGGGGACCTTCCGCCATCATGGTTTCCCATAGTATGATTACGACCCTGGATGCTCATCGTCCCGCAAGCCTTTCTTCAACCGTGATTCAGCGATGGCTTAAGGAAAAGCTTGGCTATCAGGGAATAGCCATGGCCGATGACTTTGCCATGGGGGCCATTGCAAAAACGGGAAAGACCCCTGAAACAGCGGTGGTAGAGGCCCTTGCGGCGGGTATCGATATGGTGATGGTCTGGCCCCCCGATCTGAGGCGGGTGCATCGGGCGATCCTTGGGGCTTTAAAAGATGGCCATCTGGCTCGTCCCCGGCTGGAGGATGCGGTACAGCGTATTTTGATGCAGAAGGCCCGCTATGGGCTCCTGTGGCAGGAAGCGGCGCCTTTCTCTCAGGAAATCCCCGGGGAAAAGAAAAACTGAACAGAGGGAACACCCTGGTCCTTGGGGTAAAAGAGGTGAGCATGACTAACTTTCTGGAAGATTCCCGGGTACTGTACAGTCACCCTAAGGTTGTGGTGGTGAATAAGCGGGTTGGAGAGGCCGTGGAAGGCGCCCGTCCCGGCATGGTGGATCTGGCGATGTTGCTGCGGAATTGGTTACACACTCAAAGGGAAACTCTCCCTGTTTCTGGGGATCCCTTCCCGGTACATCGCCTTGATGTGCCGGTTTCGGGGGCCGTGCTTTTTGGCATTAGCCGAGAAGGAATAGCCAGGTATTCTTCTTTTTTTGCAAAGGGCCTCGTGAAAAAGATATACTGGGCGGTGGTAGAAAAGCCTTCCCATCCTATCCCAGAAGAGGCGCTCCTGATCCATCGCCTTGAGTGGAATCGAAAAGCCAATAAGGTTTATGCCTTTCCGGTGGATGCTTCGGTGGCGGATCCAAGGGTAGGGCGCCTCCAGTACCGTATCGTAGGTTCAGGGGATCGGTACCTTTTTCTGGAAATAGAACTTCTTACCGGGAAACATCATCAGATTCGCGCCCAGCTTGCCGCAGCGGGTCTTCCCGTTAAGGGGGACATAAAATATGGGGCCCGCCGCAGTGAAACGGGAGGAGGCATCCGGCTTCATAGCCGGCTTCTCGCCTTCCCAGACCCGGAAGTAGTGTTTTCTCAGGGCACCCAAACTTCACCGGGGCATTCCTTATCTCAGGGACCTTTCCCAATGCATCTTTCCGGACTGCCCCGTCGGGAGATCGTAGCCCCCCTTCTTACGCAGGATTCTCTGTGGGAAGCTTTTCTTTCGAAGGTCTCGTGAGGAAAGATTCCTCTGTTTTTTCCCATCGATACACGATATCCCCCTCCCGTATTTTTACGGGACAGGGAAGGGTACAGCGGGTCCCCTTCGGAGCCCGGCGTACCACCTCGTCTTCTACCCGCAGTTCCTGGGCGACCAGTTCGATAAGTCCCGTGGTTTTTCCTATGATAAGGAGTTCCTCCCCCATCGAGAGATCCCCCGCTTGTAGCAGGATTTCTGCCACCCCGGCCCGGTCAAAATAATTCACCACCTTTCCGATGTGGACCTTTTTCCGACTGGCCTTAGAGCCGTACGAATCGGACCATTCCCCCATGGTTTTCCCCAGGTAGTGGCCTTCCCAAAAACCCCGGTTGAATACCCGGCCCAGCCGTTCATTCCAGATCTTAATCTTATCAGCGGTAAAGGTTCCGTCCTCAATGGCATCCAGGGCTTCCCGGTAACAGGCAGTGGTGGTGGCCACATATTCTGGAGAACGGGACCGTCCTTCAATCTTAAAGACTTCAATACCTGCGGCAACCAATTGGTCAAGAATATCAATGGTTTTAAGATCCCGGGAAGAAAGGAGGTACCCCTCTGCCACTTCAATTTCATTACCGTTTACCGTGTCGATAAGACGATAGCTGCGGCGACAGCTGTGGAGGCAGGCCCCCCGATTGGCGGAGCTTCCCATCATATGGAGGCTCAGGTAGCACTTACCCGAATAGGCCATGCAGAGGGCCCCATGGACAAAGGCCTCAAGACGAAGGGGTCGCTGAGAAGGGCCCTGAAGGTTTTCTTCCTGGATAAACTGCGCAATGCGGCGAATCTGGGGGAGGGACAATTCCCGGGCCAGAACAATTACCTCTGCGAAGGAACTATAGAACCGCAGGGCCTCCCGATTGGTGATATTCGCCTGGGTCGAAAGATGCACAGGAACTCCATAACGCCGGGCAATCTGGAGTACCGCCATATCATGGGCGATGATCCCATCAAATTGAAGGCGGGCCAGGTCTGCCACCAGAGATTCAATATCCTCTAGTTCCTCATCAAAGACTACCGCATTTAGGGTACAGTAGGCCCGTACTTTTTTGTGGGCACTGCGGGCGCGAATTTCTTCGAGATCGGCCCGCGTAAAGCCTTTACTCGAAAGGGAACGCATATCGTAGGACCCAATGCCAAAGTAAATGCTATCGGCCCCTGCCTGAATGGCGGTTTCCAGGGTTTCGAAAGAACCCGCCGGCGACAGGAGTTCTAGATGGCGACCCATTCTGTGTTTTGTGTTCCTCCGTGATAGAAAAGATTTGTTTTGGGTACGAAAAATAGCTTTGATGATTTTTCGATACCACGGGTCCCTCTGCAAAGGGTTCTTCCCAGGGGGTGGTTTGGGCTTTCGCCCCTCTGGTTATCCGGTTCTCAGGAATAAAATACAAAAACAGGATAACCATGCATCGTGTTGGAGGTGGCGGGAGTCGAACCCGCGTCCTGGCATGCGAACCGTAAACCTCTACAGGTTTAGCCGTGGATTCGTATTGTCGGGAAAGGCTTGGCTTCACGGCAGGCGGCCTTTCCGTAGCCCAGAACTATCTCATTCCTTCCCGTCCGGGCCCGGGAAGGAACCAGCCCTGTTTGCGACGGAATAACAGCCCCTCAGGGCGGCGGAACTGTTTTCCGGCTAAGGCTGTTTACGCAGCCAGAGCTAAACTGTCGTTGTCGGCAGTTATAGTTGTGCCGAATGTTAGGAGGTCGGCGCTCCACCTGCAGCCTACGCCCCGAATCATGCCAGTCGAAACCGGTACACCCCCGATGGCTGATTTCTTTAAACAACCGGTATAAAAGATACGATAATTAAAGAGATGCGTCAACCAAGTGGTTTTTCGCCGGTGGTCTCTTGAACCACCAGAAGCTTTTAAAGGGGGAAAAGAGGAATACGGCCTGGTCAGGGGGTTCAAAAAGATTTTTCCCTGTTGACCTCTTTGGTACTTAGGGGTACTCTTAAAAAGTATGGAAGCCTGTGTGGATACCTGGGATGTTATAAAAACTGAGTGGACCTCTTTTGCTTTGTCTAAGGAAGAAGAGGATCTTCTCTTTCAGGTAGTTGATACCCTCCGACAACGGGATCCGGAAGAAGCCGACCTGGTCCTCCGTCGTTTTGATGATCTTCGGGAATATGGTAAGGCTATTACCCGGTTTCCTTCGGTAACTCTTTCTCAGGTAATTCAAGGGAAGGAGCGGAACGAACAAACCCTGGTTTCTTCACTGTGCAATATTTCCCATCGGACCGGTTTTTTACATACCCCCACCCGGGTTGTGGCTTCGAGGAGCTTCCTGGTGGCAAAAAGCCACGCCTTTTCTCTCCTGGCCCTTGTGTGTGGTGATAATCCCCCTCTCCTGCGGGAAATCCGGCATGTCATATTTTCCACCGCCTGTGCCCTTATGGCAGAGGATGTGTATCTTTCTTGTTTAGAGGATCCCGATTTCCCCATGGAGGTGAAAGAACAACTTGCGGCGGACCTGGTGCATCTCTGGGATCGGGGAATAGATCCCCGGGCCTCTCAGCATGTGCCTGCCCTGGAGGCCCTCTGGTTTGTGCGGAACGAAAATTGTCCTTCCTTTGGAACCATGGATGGGTCCAGCGAATTGTTCCGGCTTTCCCTTGAGTTAGGATCCGACTGGCAGGACTTTTTGCTCCATAACCTGGCCGATAGCCAGGTTCAGTCTGCCCTGGAAGAATTTGTTTTTGGCCTTTCCTTTGAAGAAATAGAAGAAATTCGGAGTATCCTTGCCCATCGGGGTATTCTTGCCATTAACACGGAAGAGCTTCGCTTCTTTTTAGGCAAAAGGAACTCCTATTCGGAGGTTATCCCCGAAGACCCCCGTTCCCTCTACGATTTTTATGTGGAGCGAAAAGAGGCGGCCCGTTTCCGATGTAGGTCGAAACAAGCGGGGCCCTGGAAAACCATAGAAGAAATGTACCTTATCTATCGATTTTCAAAATAAAAGTCCCAGTTGAAGAATTGCCCCTTTTTACATATACCCCTTTATGCCGCCTATTGTGGTGTTTCTCCGGGGGGTGCTCAGAGGTGTCTAGTTTCTTAAAGCGTAGCTAGCCTCTTTTCTTGAAAGGAGAGCCCTTTTACCTGATAGAAATCGGGGGGCGTTTTACCTGGACCCCCCGTTCATCAATTTCTGCCTCCCGCGGGTCTGTTTCAGATAGGGGGGACCCAGCGTTTTCCTCAGGGGTGTTAGATCCCTGGGTAATTTTGAATACCTGAAGGGCCCGTTCTAGTTCTTCTGCCCCTTCGCGGCTCTGGATACTCAGGGCTTCCACGTGACTCATGCTTTCTAGAATTTCCCGGGAGCCCACCTCGATTTCGCTGATACCCCGCAGGGTTTCCTGGGAAATCATCTGGATGTTCTCCATTGCGTCCTGGATAGCCTGGTGTTGCTGGTACATCCGGGTGGTTCCCTCCCGGTATCCCTGGGTGGTTCGGATTGAATCCTGGATGGCTTCTCCTATAGAACGGGCTTCTTGACTCGTGCTGGCTGCGGTTTTGGAAATCGCCTCAAGTTGGTGTACAAATTCGCTGGCGTCCTTACTCAGGGTATCCAGAAAACTGGCCGAACTGGTACTTAAGGTAAGGGCTTCGTTAATCTTGGTGGTGATGGCCGTCAGGGCCTGTTCTATCCGTTGGGCGTTTTCCTGGGTGGATTCGGCGAGCTTGCGAATTTCTTCCGCTACTACCGCAAAGCCCGCTCCGGCTTCACCGGCATGGGCGCTTTCTATGGCCGCATTCATCGAAAGAATGTTGGTCTGCTCTGAAATTTGGTCGATCAGGGTGATAATTTCTGCAATATTCTGTACATCCCGATACACCGATTTAATGGTATCGTTGGTGTTTTGAACCTTTTCGCTCCCTTCTACTACCAGTTGTCGCAGACCTTCAGCCCCCTCTGCCTGCCGGTTCAGATTTTCCGAAACTTCCTGTACCGCCCGCAATGCCCGATTCAGATTTTCTCCTGCTTCTTGCATGCTGGTGGTCTGACTTACGGTTTCGTCTTTAAATCGGGCGAGGTATGCCCCGATGTCTTCCAATGCGCTTGAGGCTTGTTGAATAGAAGAATCGAGTAACTCAAATTGATTTTTTATGCTTTCGATGTTTTTGTTTATTTGGTTAAGGGCGGCAGCTGTCTCGGTAGTCCCCGCCGAAAGACTTTCCTTTAGTGCGGTTACTCGTTTTGCGGATTGTTGAATGGAAATAAAGAGTCGATTAATAGATTGAATCACCCCCGTAAGGTGGCTGGCAATCTGACCTATTTCATCTTTCCCAAGGGAGGGGGGAAGTCGGGTAAAATCACGATCCGCCAGGGCTCGTAAGTGTTCTTCGATAATCTGGGTTCTGCGGGCAAGACGCCGCGAAAAAACAATGGTATACAAAAGGGAAAGCCCAATGGCGAAGATAAAAACCACCAGACTCCAGATAACGGTCCGTTGAATCTGTTGGGCTACCCCATTTTCGATGGCTTGTTCTAAGGTTTTCAGAAGTTTGTTAAAACCGTCATTTGCAAGGGCCACGTTATACAGGGCCCGGCGTAAATTATCATAATAATAGTAACTTGAAAAATCGATTTGGTTTGACCGGAACAGCCGTTCCATTTCTCCCTGAATGCCATCGGTTCCTGCCTTAGCTATAGAAGGATATTTTCCCACCGTGTATTTTTTAAAATCTTCTAAAGCAATATTCACTTTGTTAATGTTGGTTTTGGTAAACTCCCACAGGCTAAGGGTGTTTTCTATTTGTCTCTGGGCTTCTTCTCCAAGTTTTGTAAGGGCCGGTTCCCGACTCAAAATAGTCAGACTATCCTCAAAAGAGCTTATTCTTTCTGCAAAACGCTGTTCCTGTACTTCGAGGGAATCATTGGTTGTCAGGAACTGATAGGATCCCATGAGTACCTGGGTCCAGCTATAAATCAAATGGGTCGTGTCCCGGGCAATCTTATTATAATGGAGAATTTGAAAGGTCTCAAAACCGATGTAGGTTATCACGAGTCCTAGGGCGATAATAATCACCACAATTCCACTCAAAAGTTTTCCAAAAATACGCACGCCCTTTTCCCTCTTACCTTGATAATTTTTGCGCCCCGATTCTCCCTATGGTGTTCCCTTATTGATTATCATATTTTTCGGTTTCTTCGTTAAAATAGTCAAGTTTAATTCCCGCCTGGGCGAACATGGCCTCCGAATCTTTGGCATCGTGGTACCGTTTCTGACACACCACCCGCTTGATGCCACAGTTGATAATCAGCATGGCGCAGGTCCGACAGGGGGTCATCTTACAGTACAGGGTTGCCCCATCGATGGCGATCCCCCGTTTTGCGGCTTGGCAAATGGCGTTCTGTTCGGCATGCACGGTCCGTACACAGTGGGTGGTTACCGTTCCATCTTCATGTACTATCTTTTTTAGTTGATGTCCCACATCATCACAGTGGGGTAACCCCGCGGGGGCTCCCACGTATCCCGTAACCAGAATCTGGTTATCCTTTGCAATGACACAGCCCGAGCGGCCCCTATCGCAGGTGGCTCGCTTTGCAATGGCATTGCACACTTCCATAAAGTATTCATCCCAACTGGGACGTACGTAGGGTTTATCTGCCATGGATGTTCCTCAAAAAACTCTCCCTCTCTTAACGGCGGGAGTTGAATGTTAAGCGCTATTGTACCATGATTCTACAAAAATGTAAGTATCTAAGTATCTTGACGGGATAAAATGTTTTTATATTAAAAATATTTTACCTATGAAAGATTTAACCCGTGGTAATGTCCCTCTTCAATTGGTACTTTTTTCTCTTCCCATGTTGTTGGGGAATGTGTTTCAACAATTCTATAACATGGTAGATAGCTGGGTAGTGGGACAATTTGTTGGCACCATTGCCCTTGCGGCGGTGGGAACGTCCTTTCCTATCTTGTTTTTAATGATAGCCCTGGTAATGGGGTTTGGAATGGGGGCCAATGTTCTTATTGCCCAATATTACGGTGCCAAGAATTTTACAAAGGTTCGCGCCGTCATTGAAACCACCTATCTGGTCCTTTTCTGGATGAGCCTGGTGCTGACGGTGCTGGGACTTGCGGCGGCCCGGCCGATTTTGCTCCTTTTGCGGGTTCCCGCCGAAGTTCAAGAGTCAGCGCTTTTGTATCTCCGCATAATTTTTGGGGGGCTCTTTTTTACCTTTGCTTACAATGGAGTCGCGGCTATTCTCCGCGGGCTCGGTGATTCCATGACTCCCCTCTATATGCTCATAGCTTCTACGCTTATTAATGTGGCGCTGGATCTTTTTTCGGTGCTGGTCCTCCATATGGGGGTAGCGGGGGTAGCCCTGGCAACGGTAATTGCCCAGGCTATATCGGTGGCAGGTTCTTTGTGGTATCTTAACCGTAATCACGAATTACTGGCCACGGATTTTAGACACCTTACTTTTGACCGGGAAATCTTTTTGTTAAGCCTTAAGATTGGGCTTCCCTCTGGGATCCAGCAGGCCCTGGTGGCGATGGGAATGATGTTCATGTCGGCGGTGGTTAATGGTTTTGGCCCAGTGGTTATGGCTGGTTTTGCGGCCGCAAGCCGGATTGATTCTTTTATAGGAATGCCGGCGATGAATATCAGTATGGCCCTTTCTACCTTTACGGGACAGAACCTGGGAGCGGGGAAAAGCCATCGGGTCCACGAGGGGTACCGCGTAGCCCTGGGAATTGCCGAGGGCATTACGGTAGTGTTATCGGCAATCCTGCTGTTGTATGCGGAACCCCTGGTTGGCCTCTTTACGACTGATGGAGCAGTGATTGCTACTGGCGCCCAGTATCTGCGTATTATTGCGCCCTTTTACCTCGTATTTACGTTGATGTTTATCACCAATGGCGTGATTCGGGGTTCTGGCGAAGCAATGGTCCCCATGGTTTCGACCCTCTGCGCCATGTGGCTTGTGCGGGTCCCCGCGGCGGTTCTTTTTTCAACAGTATGGAAGGTAGTTGGTATCTGGTGGGCCATGCCCACTGGGTGGTTTGTGGGAGCTGCCATTGCCCTGGTGTACTATTTTTCCGGGAAATGGAAACAAAAAGTGGTGGTTCATCCCTCGCTGCGTGAGGAAGCCGTAGAGCCAGAGGTTGCTTCATAAAGGGGTCTTCCTATGGATGAGAAGGTGCTCCGGCTTGCTCAGGAGGTAATCGCCCTTTTTGTGGAGTTTAAAAAATTCTTTCGGGAGTGTATGACCACCGGGGAAGAACTCCTTTCCCCTGAACGGTTTCAGTGTTTACTGCACCTTTCTCGGCTGGATGAGGCGGGCTTAACGGCCCTGAGCGAGATGCTCCACGTTTCTTCCTCGGCCCTCTGTATCATGCTTGGTGGTCTTGAAAAGGAAGGCCTGGTAGAACGAGAGCGAAGCCCCAATGACCGTCGGGAGGTGCGGTATCGCATTACCTCCCGGGGAAGAGCGATGGTAGAAACCGAAAAGGAACGGCGAAGCCTTCTTCTTGCCCGGTACCTTTCCTCTTTTTCAGAGGCCGAACAGGAACAGCTTAAGAGGCTTGTGGAAGGGTTATCCCTTTTTTTAAAGAAGATGGGCCGTGAAGAAAAGGGGTAACTACACCCCTGGGGAACCCTGTATCTTTTCTTGTAATAGTTCGGTGTAATAACGATTTTCTATCTGGTCCCGGGGAATACCGATTTTTTCAAGACAGCGATACAGCGCTTCCTGGGCTTCCTGTATGGAATGACCTTGGGGGATCGGCAGATTTTTTTCGTCTTCCAATAGAATCTCTAGCTCTACAAAGGTTCCCAAGCCTTTGACCTGACATAATTCTATGGTGATGTTTTCCCACTGCCAGGCCTGTCCCTGTTTATGTTTACGAATCCAGACGGTAAAACCCAGGGCTTCCAGAAGCCGTTCAAAGGCCTGTTGATCGGAGACAGAAAATTCCACTTCCTGGTTTACTTCGGTTCCCTGCCGTACTTCTTTTTGTTTAAAAGTGACATAACAGAATGCACCATCCCGGCGGATCCGAATCCCCGACCCCAGTACGGGATGCCGTGGTTTTTTTGTACTGACTGTTCTTTCCTCCACCGAATTGGACGGAAGCCAATAGCTGTCCTCTTTTTCAAAATTTCGAAGATACGAAGCAAAGCCTTCAATATTCTTACGGGTTTTTTCTACGTCGTTTACCCACGCTTTCAGTTCTACTTCGGTAGCCATAGTATGCTCCTGTAAAAAGTCAACCGGAAGGTTGCCGATGTACTTCCCCTCGGGGTTACCACGTCGGCCAGGCAGAACATAACGAGAAAGTCTACGGGCCCCCCATTTTCTAACAGTATGGAGGGCCGATTGATATAGTAGGCTCCGGGGTATAGTCCGCCGCTTTCCTTATTCAGGAATACCATATTTGTTCCGATATTGAAAAGGCATGAATAAGCGAACCTCTCTGATGCTCCTGTTGTGGCTGGTTCTCGTATATGCGGGAACTACCCAGGAACAGATTCACATAGTTCAAAAAGGGGAAACCCTCTATAGTATTGGGCGTACCTACGGAATAAAACCCGAAGAAATCGCCCGGTTCAATGGAATTTCTCTGAATAGTCCCATCAAGGTAGGTCAGAAACTGCGAATTCCTTCTGGGAGTGGTGTTTCTTCTTTTGCAGGAAATACCAGAGAGGAAAAACAAAAAACCTTCTCCTATCGGGTAGAACGGGGGGACACCCTGTATAGTCTTGCCCGACGTCATAATACCACCGTAGATGCCATCCGAAGACTGAATAATATGTCCTCCCAGGCAATCCTGCGGGAAGGCATGGTGCTTCTTTTGCCTGCTTTGCCCGAAGGGCAGGGCTCCGCTCCTGCGAGTGCGGGTGGAACAGTTACCTCGGGGGGGATCGCCTCTACAAGCGAAAAAGAAGGAGATCCTTCTTTTACCGGCCCATCCGATTCGGGGAAAGGAGGAAATTCTTCCCTCGAACGATCTGAATCAAATAATCCTGCTCTTCGTTGGCCTGTTCAGGCCAAATCCATAAGTACCATGACAGGAAAACTTCAAGGGGTAATACTTACCGGCGAAGTATCAGAAAGTGTTAAAAGCCTTTCCCCGGGTATCGTTGTTTCTGCTGGCCCGTATCGTGGTTTTGGACGGGTTGCTATTATCCAGGCCCCTGAAGGGTATCTGTACGTGTATGGGGGCTGTGCATCCCTCTCGGTTACAGAGGGAGAACGGGTTCTCCCTGGAACGGAACTCGGGAAACTGGGTGTGGATTCTATAAGTAAAAAACCCCAGTTGTTTTTTATGGTATATCGCAACAATGTGCCCATAGATCCGCAGAAGGCTCCCCGCTATTAACGGTTTGATTATCTTCTTTTAAAGAATTATACTCTTTTTTATGGACCACGAGCAGCTTGCCGTAAGTATCACAGAAAACATACATCAGGTAGTGATGGACTCAGAGCAGGTCTTTCTTTCTTTAGGAGAAAGGGCTCCTATTTTTGTTAAAGAAATGGAGAACAGTCTTGCCACAGTCCGGCATTCCCTGGAACGTATTTGTAATTGGAGAAAGCTTCGAAAAGGCAATACAGACCCTTTTTAACAAAGTTAAAAATATCTATACCATCGCGGGAGAGGATTTTAAAAAGGTAAATGCGAAAAGTGTAGCCCTCTATCAACAACTCCAGATGGCGGTGAATCAACTTACGGATTTAGGGAAAAAAATAGAAAACATCAAATATGATGCGGATGAAATGGAACTGGTTTCAATTAATGCCCTGACCGGTGCTATAAAATCTGGTGTGGCAGGCAAGGGTTTTGCGGTGATCACCGATGAATTACGCCGAATTACCGATCAGACCCTGGAAACGACCCGGCACATTATGCAAGAATCGGCCACCATTTTACAGCACCTTTCGGTATATAATCAAAAACTGCAAGACCTGGATCGCTTCCAGGCAGAACTCTTTTCGGGATTAGATCAAAAAATAGAAGGGCTTTTTTTTTCTCTCCGGGAACCAATTCTTGCTATCTCCGAAAAGATGAAAACCCTGATTGAAAAGGCCGAGAAAATCCGGGGACCCGTTCTTGCTACCATGGAAACGGTGCAAGAACAGGATATCCTTCGTCAGTCTCTAGAACATGTGTTACTCTTAATGCAGGAATATATTCAGATCTCCCAGACGAATGAATTTGAAGAGGCGGATCTCCAGGTTTTTCAGGGACAGTGTCTTTCTATTGCTCTTTCGATTGTAGAGGATGTAGAACATCGTATTTCTCGCTGTGTTGAAGTATTCAGGAGAAGCAGAGAATCAATAGAAGGAATTTTACAAATAGGGGAAAAGATTCGTTCTGAAATTGTACGGCAGGATCTAAGCCAGGGAGAACAAGGAGGAGTAATAAGAAACTTAAAAGAGATTTATATCCTTATTGAAAAATTAGGTACCCAGTTAGAACAATTTATTCGTGAACGACAACAACTTGTTTCTATGGGGGGGCAAATAACGTTTCGTCTTTCTACCCTGTTAACCTATTTTAAAAAACAGGATCGGCTCGTGCAACGTCTTAAGACTGTTGATATGGCGGCCCGGATTGAAATCGCAAAATATCCTGTTTTGCGTTCTATAAAAAATACTATTATGTCTATGAGTGAGCTTATAGAAACAATAGGTCGCGATCTTTTTGATGCCCACGAAAGCATACATGCCTTTACTCAAACGACTAACCAGGAAATAACGGTCTTTTTTCAGAATTTTGAAGAGGAATCGAAACTCTTGTGGAGTGCCAAGGCACAATTAGAGAATTTATACCATGAGCTTGAAAGTTTCTCTGATAATCTTATGGAAGGGGTTCGACATTTCTCGCTGTTTTCTTCTGAATTCCTTGCGATAGTTCAAAATCAAAAAAAGGATTTCGAAAATCTCTCATTGCTAGAAAAAAATGTGCAGAACTTAAAACACTACCTTACTTCACTTATAGAAGAATCGAAACACTCCCGTTTGACGAAGGAATCAGAGGCAGAGGAAATGCAGGAACTCCATTCTCAGCGACTTCGGGAAATAATAGAAAGGTTTACTATTTTTGCCCATAAACAGGTGGCCCATGAACTTGTCGGAACGGAGACTGCCCTACTGAACGAAGAAGATACGGTGAGTGTGGAAGAAGGGTCGATTACCTTTTTTGAATGAATAAAAATTGATATGTCAAAAAGTGTATTATTTGTTCTGTGACCACATAATAAAATTAAAAATGGTGTGGTAGATCCATTGACGGATCATAGATAGTTTGTTCAAAAAGATCAAAAAAAAGTTTGTGGGGGGAGGCTAGGACGATACATGTATACCCATCAACTTCATGCCTTTCGTCAGCCGGTGGTGGTTATTAATCCGGGGGAATACCTGGTTTCAGAAGAGGATATTATTATTTCTACTGTTTTAGGGTCCTGTATCGCCGTAGTCCTTTATGATATAACCCTGGGACTGGGAGGCATGAACCATTTTATGCTTCCTGGCGCCTTTCGGCCCCATCCGATGCAGGGAGGAAGAGTAAACCCCCAGGACTTCCTTGAGGAAAGTGCCCGCTATGGGATGTACGCGATGGAAGTCCTTATCAATGAACTGTTAAAGCGGGGCGCGAATCGGAAAAAGATTCAGGCTAAGGTTTTTGGAGGGGCCTCTGTTATTCATCGGAATGATGAGGGTCGAAAAAACATTGCGGACACAAATATTGATTTTGTGTTTGAGTACCTTGAAACAGAACGAATTCCCCTTGTTTCGTTTGATGTAGGAGGGTCCCTGGCAAGAAAAATTTTCTTTTTTGTAAAAACCGGGAAGGTCCTTTTAAAGCGAATCAAAGGTCCTTCGGTTGCCATGATACAAGATCAAGAACTCTCGTATCGGAAAAACTTAAGTTCTCGGCCTCAGGAAGGGCCGATCCTGTTTTTTACCGACTCCGAGAAGGAAGATGCAGCTTCTGGGGCCGCAGCGGCGGAGAAAAAAACACAGCCTCCAGAAACCTAAAACCGTTACGGGCCCTGTTTTTCTTTTCACTGGGGAAAATAACCGCCTATAAAGTGAAAAAGACAATTCCCCCATTTCACGGTTCTACAAAAAGGGCCTCCGCCTCGGGAATCTGTACTTTTTTTAAGAGGAGCGTAATTTTTTCATTCAAGTCCCGCCTTGTTTTAAGGCTTACCTGGGTTTCCATGGCGAGGGAAGGAATAAGCACCACCGCCCGATTCTTCTGGATATCTAGAATAGTGCCTTCCCAGGAACTGTCGATTTTGTCTTTAAGGTACACCAGGGTCCAGTGCAGGCGACTTGCCCGTTCTGCCTGGGTAGCCGCCAGGGCTGCGGCCTCGCCGGCGGCAATCCGCTTAAGAATTTCCTCCCCTGAAAGGGGCTCCTCTCCCCGAAGGACCCGTCGGATCTGCTGATGGCCCACCAGATCCGTGTATCGTCTGAGGGGACTGGTTACCTGGGTGTACAGGGATAGGCCAAGCCCTTCATGGGTTCCTGGCTGGGTGGCAAGCCGGCGAGGCCGCATACACCGCCGGAGCTGGTAAAAACCCGCCAAACCGGGAGGAATTTCAGCAGGTCGGTCTCCTATTTCCTGGGCAATAAAGGGAAAGGGAATTTGATTGCGAAGGGCCCAGCGGGCCACCGCTTCCCCGGCTATAAGCATACATTCGCGAACCATCAGGGCCGCCTGGGTTGGCGGTATCGGCTCAAACTGGATCTGCCGGTCCCGAACCGTAAGGTGTATTTCCGGAAACTCGATGGTCACCGCCCCCGAGGCTTCCCGGCGCTGGATGTTTTTTTGTGCAAAATCAAAAAGGGGCATAAGCTCGGGACTTTGCGAACGCATATCGGCCTGTTCATAGGTAAGCCGTTCGACCCGAACGAGGCTCGGATACAATTCGGTGTCTTCAATTTCTCCATTCATGGATAGGGTTATCTGAATGGTCAGGGCTGGAGAGATTGGTTGCAATCCCAAACCATAGTGTTGCACCGCAAGGGGATGGAGCATGGGAATTGTCCCTTCGGGAAGGTAGAGGGTTGTGCCCCGTTCTCGGGCTTCCTGGTCGCATGCGCTATCGGGGGAGATGGTGCATGCGGGGTCGGCGATATGGACATACAGAATCCTGCCGTCCATGAACACTGCATCATCCGGATCATGGCTCCATGCATTGTCAATGGCAAAGGCAGGAAGGTGGGTAAGGTCTTTGCGGGCCTCCGAGGAAGGGGGCGGCTCTGGCATAGAACGGGGTTCACTCAAAGAACACCCTGAACGGCTCGGGTAGGGGTTTTCAAATTCGTCCCAGTAGCCCGAGGTAAGTAGAAGTTTGTGGGCCACAATGGGATCTTCTTTTTTCCCCAGGTCTCGCAGGGTTTTACTTTTATCGGTTTTTCCGAGGGCGAGGGCCACCACATCCTGGATAAATCGACCATCTTCAGGAAGCTTGAGTGTTCCCTGGCTAAGACGAGCAAGAAAGGCGGCCCGTTCCTGTTCTTCCTGTTCCCGCTCTTTCCGTTTGGTCCTTTCCTGGTCTATGGCTTCTTTGCTTCGGGGGATAATCGCCGTGGGTTCCCCTTCAAAATACAGATGTTCCTGTACCTGAAGATAACTGTGCCATACGGTGGCGGCTGATACATTACCATACAATAGTTCTGCCAGTTCCAAAAGGGTTACGGTCTCATTCTGGAGCAGTTCCCATGCTTCTTCCAGACCTGTGATAAGGGAAGGTGCCTTTTCCAACTCCGAAAGGGTTCCCACCGGCCCTGAATAGAGAAAAATGATATCCTTTTCTCGGACCCGTACTTCTTCCTGATTAGGAAGCCGTATGCGGAGTCGTTCTCCTTCTTCTATGACGAGGGCTGGTTTGTTTTTGTATACCACCAGAGATTTAACGGGAATTTCTGCCATGGTGTATCACTTTACCACAAAGCAGGGAAAAAAGAGTAGGGGGCTCTCGGTCAAAAGAATATGCAGAGATTATACAAAAACGGACTAAGTATTGCATAAAAATACAAATCTTGGTACTATGGGCACACTTTTATGATGGAGGTCTTGGAAGTATGATTGTCATGAAGTTTGGCGGGAGTTCTGTGGCTAATGCCGACCGGATCCGTCATGTGGGCCGGATTGTTCAGGATGCGCTCCCCCGTAGGCCGGTAGTAGTGCTTTCCGCTATGGGAGACACTACTGATTACCTGTTGGAAGCGGCAGAAAAAGCCCTCGAGGGTACGGTTGCTCTCGATAGCATAAAAGACCTCCACATAAAAACCATGGCCGACTTAGGCCTTCCTTCTTCGCTAAACCAGGAAATCCAGGGGCTCCTTAAAGATTTAGAAACCCTTCTTGTGGGGATTTCCCTTATCAAAGAAATAAGCCCCCGCACCAAGGATTACCTTGTGTCCTTTGGGGAACGCCTTTCGGTGCGGATCGGCGCTGCCTATTTTCGTTCTTTAGGCTTTGATGCCCGGGCCTTTGATGCCTGGGATGTGGGATTTGTCTCCGATTCTAATTATACTTCCGCAGAGGTGCGGAAAGATTGTTGGCCGGTGATTCAAGAACGGATCGGTTCCCTCGTTTCCCAGGGGGTAGTGCCGGTGGTAACGGGGTTTATCGCGAAGGATCCCCAGGGGGCTATTACCACCCTGGGGCGGGGTGGTTCGGACCTTACCGCTACCATCATCGGGGCCGCATGTAAGGCCGAGGAGGTCCAGGTCTGGAAAGATGTGGATGGCATCCTTACCGCCGATCCCCGGCTCGTCCCCGATGCGGTACCGGTAGAAGCGGTGACCTATGAAGAGGCGGCGGAGCTTGCCTATTTTGGCGCCCAGGTTCTACACCCCCGATCGATGCAGCCCTGTAGCGCCGTAGGTATTCCCGTGCGGGTAAAAAACTCCTATAATCCTTCTGCAACGGGAACCCTCATTGTTTCAAAGTTAGAGAAAAGGGGGAGCCTTGTGCGGGCGATTACCACCAAGAAAAATGTAACCCTCGTCGATATCGTGTCGAGTCGTATGCTCGGCCAGTATGGCTTTTTAGCAGGGGTGTTCCAGTGCTTTGCGGATCATCGGCTTTCGGTGGATATGGTGGCCACTAGTGAGGTTTCTATCTCCTTAACCCTTGACGCACCCCACGATTTAGCCCATCTTAAGCGGGATCTCGAAAAAATAGCCAGTGTGGATATCAAAAAAAATAAGGCTATTGTAACCCTTATAGGCGATGTCCGACGTTCTTCGGCCATTCTTGAAAAGGCCTTTGGGGTATGTAATCAGGAGGGGGTTCAGGTGCAGATGGTCTCCCAGGGGGCAAGCAAGGTAAACATAAGCTTTATTGTGGATAATGAGGAGGCCCCCCGGATTATTCAGGCCCTGCACCGGGAATTCTTTAAGGGAGGTGTGTGATGCGCATTGGCTTACTGGGCTATGGGAAAATGGGCCGCATGGTAGAAGCCGCGGCCCGGGAACGGGGCCACCAGGTCTTGCTGATTATCGATCCGGCGGTGCCGGTGGTTCCTAATCCGGCTGCGGGGTATCCGGTGCTCTGTAATTCGATTGCAGAGGCAGAAAGCGTGCTTAAACTCGTGGATGTGATGATTGAATTTACCCGGCCAGAAACGGTGGTAGAAAACATTAAGGCCATGGTGGCCCGCAAGGTGCCCCTTGTAGTGGGGACCACTGGCTGGTTTGATAAGCTTGAAGAGGTGCAGCGCCTGGTGGAATTTGAGTCGGCCAGTCTCCTCTGGTCGAGCAATTTTTCCCTGGGGGTGAATCTCTTTTATAAAATTGTAAGTCATGCGGCGGAGCTTTTCGATCATTTTGATGAGTACGATGTGGGGGCCCTGGAGGTCCATCATAATAAAAAGGCCGACAGTCCTTCGGGGACGGCGAAGACCCTGGCCGAACGGATCCTTTCGGTAATGAAACGGAAGACCACGGTGCACTGGGACTACCTGCCGGATCGACCGCCCCAACCGGGGGAACTCCATTTTGCTTCCCTCCGCTATGGGGCTGTGCCGGGGACCCATTCGGTCTTTTTTGATTCTACCGCCGATACGATTGAAATTACCCATCAGGCCCGGAGTCGGGAGGGCTTTGCCCGCGGTGCGGTCCGGGCTGCCGAATGGCTCCTGCAGTGTCCTGGGGCCGGCAAAGAGGCGGGAAAGCCTCGCCTGGGCATCTTTACCATGGATGATGTACTAAAGGAGGTGTTGTAAAATGGGGATGGTGCAGGATGGTATGCAATTGCGGGGGGCCTTTACGGCCCTCATTACCCCCATGCAGGCCGATGGTTCGGTAGATTACGAGGGGTTCCGGAAGCTCATTCGCCTACAGCTGGAAGCGGAGATTAATGGACTGGTTCCCCTGGGAACCACCGGCGAAACCCCTACCCTGGAACGGGACGAGCAGGATCGGCTCATTGAAATTGCGATGGAAGAGGCCGGGGGAAAGGTGCCGGTCATCGTCGGGGTGGGCTCTAACAGTACGGCCCACACGATTCACAACGCCCGCCGGGCCCAGGAACTCGGGGCTGACGCGATCCTGGTTGTAACCCCCTACTACAACAAGCCGACCAATGAGGGTATATATCGTCATTTTGCCGCCATTGCGGAGGTCACCGATGTGCCCATCGTGGTGTATAACATTGCGGGGAGAACCGCGAAAAACATAGATGTGGCCACCATGGATCGGCTTTCTCAAATTCCGTCGGTGGTGGCGGTGAAGGAGGCCTCAGGGGATATCGCCCAGATGGGGGACATCATTTCCACGGTGGTTTCCGCTCGCCGGAAAGATGGAAAGTACTTCGCGGTCCTTTCGGGAGACGATGCCTTTACCCTGCCTTTAGCGGCTCTGGGGGGCGATGGGGTCATTTCGGTGGTGTCTAACCTGGTTCCCCGGCGAATTGTGGAACTCTGCCGGGCCTGCCGGGAGGGAAATCTTGCGGAGGCCCGTCGGATGCACTATGAACTGCTTCCTCTCTTTAAGGGGGCCTTTATAGAGACAAACCCCATTCCCATTAAAACCGCCATGGGCTGGCTCGGCCTTCCGGCGGGCCCATTGCGGCTTCCCCTCTGTGAATTAGAAAAAAGCAATGTGGAGAAATTGAAGGCCGCCCTTCGGGCTGCCCATGTGGAGATATAGGAGTTGGAAATGCACAAGATACCTGTAGGTGTACTCGGTGCCACCGGTATGGTAGGCCAGCAGTATATCGCCCTGTTAAATCAACATCTCTGGTTCGAGGTTCGGTATGTGGCCGCTTCTCCCCGGAGCGCGGGAAAACCCTATGAAGAAGCGGTCCGGGGGCGCTGGCATCTTTCCCGGGGCTATGCTCCCGGTGTGGGCTCCCTGGTGGTGGCGGATGCCAACGATGTGGATGCGGCGGTGGCGGCCCAGAAAAGGGGAGAGTGCGCCTTCGTGTTCTCTGCCCTCGAGATGGCAAAGGACGAAATTAAGGCCCTGGAAGAGGCCTATGCGGCGGCGGGGATTCCCGTGGTTTCCAATGCCTCGGCCCATCGCTGGACCGAAGATGTGCCCATGCTCATCGCAGAGGTAAATCCGGACCATGCGGATATTATTCCCCTGCAGCAAAAGAATCGGGGCTGGTCAAAAGGGTTTATTGCGGTAAAACCTAACTGCTCTATTCAAAGCTACATGACCCCCCTCTGGGCTCTGATGCAGGCCGGTTATGAGGTCCGGCGCCTCTTTGTTACCACCCTGCAGGCCGTATCAGGGGCGGGGTATCCGGGGGTTGCGAGCCTCGATATCATCGATAATGTGGTTCCCTACATCGGTGGAGAGGAAGAAAAGTCGGAGCAGGAACCCCGTAAAATTCTTGGCCACATTGAAGGAAGCAAAATCGTTCCCAGTGACTCCCCTGGTATTTCGGCCCACTGTAACCGGGTCCCCGTAATCGACGGGCATACCGCCTGTGTCAGCCTCGAATTTGGGGCAAAGAAACCTTCTCTGGATGAAATTAAGCAAATCTGGCAGCGGTTCCGGGCCTTTCCCCAGGAGGCCCAGCTTCCCTTTGCGCCGGAACAACCTATCATCGTCCGGGAAGAAGCGGATCGACCCCAGCCCCGGAAGGATCGGGATGCCGATAAGGCCATGGCGGTAACGGTGGGGCGCCTGCGGCCCTGTAATCTGTTTGACATTCGCTTTGTGGGGCTTTCCCATAACACCGTCCGGGGTGCTGCGGGCGGGGGAATCCTTAATGCGGAACTCCTCAAAGTAAAGGGCTACCTCTAATGGTGGTTGTACAGGAACGCGTATGAGTGGAAAAAAATTCCCCCTTTCAAAGGAGCAGGTGGAGGACCTTTCGCGGGCCTTTCCCACCCCCTTTTATCTCTATGATGAACGGGCCATCCGGGAAAACGCCCGACGGATGACGGCGGCTTTTGCTCTCTTTTCCGTTTTCAAGGAACACTTTGCGGTAAAGGCCTTGCCGAATCCCTTTATCTTGAAGATCCTTAAGGATGAAGGCTTTGGGGCCGACTGTTCCAGTCTGCCTGAATTGTTGCTTGCCCGGGAAGCGGGTATCCGGGGGGAGGACATCATGTTTACCTCCAACGAGACCCCCGCCCGGGAATATGTGCTTGCCCGGGAACTGGGGGCCGTCATCAATCTGGATGACGTTACCCATATTGCCTTTCTGGAGCAGGCGGCAGGAATACCTGAGTTGATTTCCTGTAGGTATAATCCGGGGCCCCTTAAGGAGGGGAACGCCATCATCGGGAAGCCCGAAGAGGCCAAGTATGGATTCACCCGGGAACAGATTATCGAAGGATTTCGGCTCCTCAAACAAAAGGGAGCCCGCCGTTTCGCCCTCCATACCATGGTGGCATCCAATGAACTACAGGTGGCCTACCATGTGGAAACCGCCCGCATTCTTTTTGAACTCGCCGTAGAAATAAAAGAAAAAACCGGCATTTCCCTTGAGTTTGTGAACCTTGGCGGTGGGGTGGGAATCCCCTACCGACCAGAACAAAACCCCGTGGATTACGAAGAACTCGCCGAAGGGATTCAGCGGATGTACGATGCTATCATTAAACCGGCGGGGCTTCATCCCCTGGGGATTCATCTTGAGTGGGGACGGGCGGTGACGGGGCCCTACGGATGGCTTGTGACCCGGGCCATTCACGAAAAGCATATCTACCGGGACTACATCGGGGTTGATGCCTCAATGGCGGATCTCATGCGGCCCGGGATGTACGGCGCCTACCATCATATTACGGTGCTCGGAAAAGAACAGGTCCCCCCCTCAAAGGTGTATGATGTGGTGGGAAGCCTCTGCGAGAATAACGATAAATTTGCGGTCCAGCGGGCCCTGCCTCCTATTGAACCGGGGGATCTTTTGGTTATCCACGATGCGGGTGCCCATGGTCGGGCCATGGGCTTTAACTACAATGGCAAGCTCCGCTGTGGCGAGTTACTCCTTCGGCCCGATGGTTCGGTGGTGGTGATCCGTCGCGCCGAAACGGTAGAGGATTACTTTGCCACCCTTGATTTTAACGCCCTTGCCCGATTTAATGAGAAGATCCTGTAAGGAAGATATGGCAGGGCTGTCTTCAAAGCACCCTGTTTACAAAAGGTGAGAGAACAACTATGGTACCACGAAATCCCCACATGGCCCACCTGGCGGCGGGCTACCTTTTTCCAGAAATTGCCCGACGGAGGCGGGAATTCCTCCGTTCCCATCCGGAGGCCCAGCTTATCAGCCTGGGTATCGGGAATACTACCGAACCTATTACCCCCCATATTGATCAGGCCTTAACTGAGGCGGCCCGGGCCCTGGGGACCCCCGATGGTTATACCGGCTATGGGGAAGAGCAGGGAATGATGGCCCTCCGGGAGCGGATTGCCCAGGTGCTGTATAACGAGCTGCCCGGTATTGACCCTATCGCCCCCGATGAAGTGTTTGTCTCCGATGGGGCAAAGTGTGATATTGGGCGCCTCCAGGTGCTGTTCGGTTCCCATCTTCCTGTGGCGGTGCAGGATCCCTCCTATCCGGTGTATGTGGATGGTTCGGTAATTATCGGGGCCGCGGGGCCCTGGAATGGTACAGGCTATGAGGGAATCACCTACCTTCCCTGTACGGCAGAGAACGGCTATTTCCCCGAACTTTCCCGTATCCCCTCGAAGGGCCTTGTGTACTTCTGCTCTCCTAACAATCCCACCGGTGCAGTGGCTAGCCGGGCCCAGCTAGAAGCTTTAGTAGAAGAGGTTCGAAAGAAGCGATCCCTTATCATTTTTGATGCGGCCTACGCGGAATTTATTCGGGATCCGGCTTTACCCAAATCTATCTATCAGATCCCCGGGGCGAAGGAATGCGCCATCGAAGTAAACTCCTTTTCTAAGCCCATTGGCTTTACGGGGGTCCGCCTTGGCTGGTCCATCGTTCCCAAAACTCTGCGGTATGAGGACGGCACAAGCGTCAACGCCGATTGGAACCGGATCTGTACTACCCTGTTTAACGGGGCTTCCAACATTGCCCAGCAGGGGGGCTATGCTGCCCTCAGCCCCAAGGGGCTTACGGAAATGCGGCGCCTTACCGATTTCTACCTTGAAAACGCCCGTCTCATCCGAGCTACCCTTACGGAGATGGGGATATCCTGCGTTGGAGGGGACAATTCCCCCTATATCTGGGCCCACTTCCCCGGCCGGGATAGCTGGGATGTGTTTTCCCAGATCATGGAACAGTGCTGGGTAATCTGTACTCCCGGATCAGGCTTTGGACCTGCCGGCCAAAGTTTTATTCGTTTTTCTGCTTTTGGTCATCGGGAAGATGTGGAGGAGGCCTGCCGCCGGCTTCGCCGTTTCCGGTAAGGTTTTCCCCTGCGGAAAGCGGGGTTTCTTTCATGAAAGGAGCCCCCTTCTTTTTGGTGCCCCAGAGAAAGGGGGGCTTTTAACACAAAGATTTCTTCTTTTGGGTGGCCTTGGGGAGATGTTTCTTTTGAAAGGCCCCCTTCAGAGATACTTTCCCCTGGGGCAAGCGGGGTTCCTTTAATAAAAGGAGCCCCCCTTTTGTGGACCCCGGAGTCCCCTTTCGGCGCAGGGGAGCCCCTTTTTGCTGGCCTTTTTGTTGGCTACCAGGGCTCCATTTTTGGGGCCCCCTTTTGGGGGCCCCGGTAAAATTAAAGCGCTACGGTTTATAGAATGGGTCGAAACTTATCACACAACCCGCGGTGACTTGATAGAAAAAGGTGGTATCCGCTGGACTCTTGAGTCCCCCTATACCCCAACAATAGAGGGGCATTTCAAAGGCCCCAAGAAGGCGAAGCTGACTGTTGATTTTTGCCGAACCATCCAGGCCGAGGATGATAGCCCCAATCGTATCGGTGTCTGTGGTCGCAGTAGTAATGTAGGATCGACTCATGGTCAGGTATCCAATGGTAGTGGTTACCTGATACGGAACATTCTTCTTGAATATGTCTGCCACAAGGATGTAGCGGGTTTGTTCGTCTTTTATGATAAGGGACGCAGTTTTTTGTTCTGAAAAACTGCGGCTCTGGATAATAAATTTGGTAAGAATTTGAGTTCCCCAGATCCAAAGACCCAGTTCGCTTTTCTGCTGGACATAATCGCCAGGGACCTGGAGCCCTGTTCCAAGGGTTGTGTCGCTCCGGAAGGTTCCAAACACGAGACCAGGAATACCTATTTGAAGAGCCATGGAAAGTCCCGGGGTAATCTGAAGGTTGGCCGTGTTAAAAAGACCAAAATAGGGACCCACCTGAACGGTAGCAAAACCTAAGTCATAAAAAAGGCTGGTATACAGGATGTTCCGGAGAATCGGATCCCGTTCGTAGAGGATCGTTATTTTGGTAGTTTCCGCCACCGTTTCCTGGGCCCCCAGGCTTGCCAAAATGAAGGACTGCTCGGAAAAGGCCTTATTCTCACTTTGAAGACTAGTGATACGGGAGGAATCAAAGAGGAAGTTCCCGTATCCTCCACTAATCGTGAGATCCAGCGCCTGTACCATCATGAAGGAAGATGTTACCACTAGGCATAGGGACAAAATAGTTCGTTTCATGTTAGTATGCCGTCCGTACACTAAGATATATTTCAAACATGGAAGGAATATTTTGATACGCCAGGGGGTTAATCCGTACCTTCCAATCCCATCGTAAACCGTCGGTGGTTACCCGTAAAAAGGGAGCAATCCGCCAGGAAAGAGTATCCTCTGTAGGAGATGATCGGAAATAGAGGGTGTTTTCTATACCCCCCAGAAGAGCATCTTCATTCCTGAAATAAAGTTGAATATTGATATCGGTGCTGCCCCGTTCTGAAAGGTACTGTCGCTGGTGGTACCAGATGGGGTGGTAAAACACGGTAGTGGTAAAGCCCACGGGGCCAAAGTGCATCCGGGGTTCAAAAAGAACATACAGGTTATCGATACTGAAGGATTCACCTCCCTTCCACGCAGGAATTCCGATCTGGGTAAGAAAACCTGCCCCACTTTCGGTGGAAAAATAAGCAAGAATTCCACCCCGATACAGGCCCCAGGACTCGTAAGGATAGGTGGCTCCGGCAAAGAATTCAAATTTAACGAGGGGCGTGTTTGCTAAAAGGCGAAGATCCGTCGAATAGATCCCTTCCTTGGGTAAGCCCGTCGTGGAGTCCAGCATGGCCCCATCCTGGTAGATATAGAGAATCGGTACGAAGTGGGTGTTTCCCATGCCGGTAAGTTGAAAACCCGTCCCAATAATTTGATGAATCCCATCATACTGATTGAGCATGTCCTCATTGATTCCCTGAGGAAAGTAGGAAAGACCCCGGAAACTTGTTCCGATGGAGGGGCTCCCAAAATAAAACGAAAAATCATCCCCTGAACAGAGGACGTCCCCATATCCCACAAAATAAGCTAATTCCAGGGGCAGATTAAAAAGTCCGGATGCCCGGACCTTGGCAAGCTCAAAACCCAGATATGCCTGATTGTTAAGTCTGTCTATCAGTTTGTTATAGTCATCGGCGGTGGGAGCCGCTGAAACAGGAGAAAGAGTAAGTGTCCCATATCCCAGGCTTTTGCTGAGATCCCGGGAAGCCAGGGCCAGTCGCAGGGTGGCTCCATATTTATAGCCCCCCTGGAGTGCCAGGGTTGTCCGTGCCAGGGAACTTACCTTTAAGGTATTGTCCGTAATAGTTCCAAAACTTGCTATTTCAAAGAGGGGAACGGTGAGGTCCGCCGCAGGTAGAGCTGGGGGCCCTCCAACGATGGTAATCCAGCAGTAGCTTCCTATCAGCACTCCCACAAGTTTTCGGAAAAAACTTCGTTCTTTTATGAGCATCTAGGTTAACTCCTTTCTTAATTTTAGCATGTTTATGTCACAGAAACAACAAAAAGCCTTGACGTAAGTTCATTTGTGTATAAAGATTATCATCGTCATGAGTGACTATTTAGATCCAAATAACGAGGAACTTCTGAAGGACTTCTTTAGTGAAGCCCAAATGCAGGTGGAAACACTGGAACAGAATATTCTGGTGTTAGAGCAAGAAGGGGCAAATCGAGATGCGGTAGATGAGATTTTCCGGGCTGCCCATACCCTGAAGGGGGGGGCGGCAACGGTGGAAATGCAAGAACTGGCCCATTTTACCCATCTTGTGGAAGACGTCCTTGATGCAATTCGGTCGGGGAATATAACTATCGATGAGTCGGTCATCGATATACTTCTCCAGGCTATCGATATCATCAAGGCCATGCTCAACGCCCGGATGCAGGGGGAAGTCTATCATGAAGATATCTCAGGGATAGAGTCCCGCCTTACGGCCCTTTTACCTGCCGAGGGCGCAAAAAGGTCATCTCCCAAGAAGGGCGCCGCATCTGTTCCTCCCAAGGAAGAGGCAAAACCCAAGGTTGCCACCGCTTCTGTTTCCGAGTACGAAATCCTCGAGATGAAGCAACACGCGGCGGAGGGGCAGGGGATCTACAAAGTCACGGTGACATTTAACGAAGATAACGTCATGAACACGGTGGGGGGAATCCAGGTTTTTGCGGCCCTTAAGAATAAGGGAACGATTCTGAAGACCAACCCCGATTTTGAGCAACTCTACGAAGATAATTTCTTCCCCGTGGTGGAATACTACCTTGCGACCCATCAATCGGTGGAGGAGATCAAACGGGTCGTTCAAATTCCGGACGTTACCATCACTGCTACGGTGGAGGAATTAACAAAAGAAGTCCCAGCCCAGGGAAAAGCCGCTGTTCCGACCACAGCTTCGATTCCTAGTGGAGACGCGGAAAAACTACCGCGGACCGATACGCAAAGAGAACCTCTTCCAACGACCAGTAAGAAAGAGATAGCCCCTTCTCAATCTCCTTCCCAGGTGCTTGAAACGGCAAAGCTTGAATCAAAAGAAAGCCAGAATGGCGATCAAGCTGAGGAGGGCGACAAGAAGAACCTGAAAGACATGGGGTCAATTCTGCGGGTCGATTCCCGTCGGATCGATAACCTGCTGAACCTGGTTTCTGAAACGGTAATCACCAAGGCAACCTTCAATCAGATATCGAACCAGTTTGGGGAGCTCATGACCCAACTGCAGGGTATAGAAACGATATATCGGGAAAAAATCAAGGATCTCTTCGATAGTCTTCCGGAATATCTGGATGCTATCCAGAAGGGGCGGACCGTAAAGGAAATCCGCAAAGAAATCCTGGAAAAATATGGGGATCTCTTTACCCTCTTTGATCCCATCGAGGTGAACCTGAAGGCCCATGTTAACAAATTCCGCTCGACCGCCCAAAACCTGGGGCGAATTTCGGGAGAACTTCAGGAAGGGGTGATGCGGATCCGCATGGTCCCCATCAGCCAGATTTTTAATCGTTTCCCCCGGCTGGTCCGGGACCTTTCCAAGAGCCTTAATAAAAAGGTAAACCTTGTCATAGAGGGAGAAGAAACCGAACTGGATAAGTCGGTAATCGAAGACCTCTTAGATCCTATCATGCATTCGGTCCGTAACTCCATTGATCATGGTATAGAATCTCCTGAAGATCGTCGTGCGGCGGGCAAGAATGAAACCGGCACGGTGCTCCTTAAGGCAAGTAATGAAGGGAACATGATCATCATTGAGATCGCCGACGATGGAAAGGGAATCGATGTAGAAGCGGTTCGGGCAAAGGCGATAGAGCGGGGTCTTATCCATCCCAACAAGATTCTTACCGATGTGGAAGCCTTTAACCTTATTTTTGAGCCCGGTTTTTCTACGGCAAAGCAAATTACCAATATTTCAGGCCGTGGTGTGGGCCTCGATGTGGTACGGCGTCAGATCGAAAAATTGAATGGAACGGTAACGGTCCATTCAGAACGGGGACGGGGAACCCGCGGACGGGGAACCCGCTTTATCATCAAACTTCCCCTTACGCTGGCCATTATTCAGGGGCTCCTTGTTCGGGTGGGAAAGGAAATCTACTCTATTCCTATTACCTCGGTTATCGAAAGTCACCGGATAAAGCCATCGGACATTCGCATGATAGACAACTACGAAGTATTCAATGTTCGCAACGATGTCATTTCCCTGCTTCGGCTAAATCGACTGTTTGGTATTAAAACCGATGAACAGCGGGACTATTACTTTGTGGTTATCGTGGGTACGGCGGAAAAGAAGATGGGCCTTATGGTGGATAGCCTTATTGGGGAAGAAGATGTGGTCATAAAGCCCCTGCGGGATCAATTTACCGCCTCGCCAGGTATTGCCGGTGCCTCTATCTTAGGGGATGGGTCGGTATCTCTCATCATCGATGTAAGCCAGCTGCTCGAGTTAGGGTTACGAAAAGAACGGGAAGAACGGCAACGCCGGGAAGCTATACTGCGCTAGAGGGAGGCGCTCCATGAGTGAACAGGAACTGCAGGTACAGGAAAATAAAAATGGGGGAGAAGTAAAACAGGAACGGATCCTCAAGATAGATTTTAAAATGGTTACCTTTTCTCTGGCAGGAAAAGACTATGGGATTGACATCATGAATGTCAAGGAAATCGCCAAGGCTAATCGGTTTACCTATGTTCCCAATACGGCCGCCTTTGTTCGGGGGGTCTATAACCTGCGGGGCGAAATAATCCCAGTCATTGATTTTCGTATTTTCTTTCATCTGCCAGCGGAGCAAAAAGAAGAAGATGCAATGGAAAACCTCCTTATTATTAGAAAAGACGAACAAATTTATGGGATTATTGTAGATTCTATCGATAAGGTCGTAGGGGTTTCCTCCGAGCAAATCCAGCCTCCCCACCCAATATTTGGGGATATCAACATTCGGTACATAAAGGGGGTGGTGGAGCATCAAGGGCGCCTGTATATTATCCTTGATGTGAATCGTATTTTTGCTCAAGAAGAAGAACGAAAGCGTACCAGTATTGAAGCAGAGGGTATGCCCCTCTATACCCCGCCGGTGATGGAAGGAGCCAGTCCTGCCCGAGGTGAGAATCGGGAAGGCCCGAATCAGGCCGTTCCGCTAGAGGTCAATTTCATTAAGGAGACCCTCTTTGCATTGAAACATTTTGCCACCACGGCGATAAATGAAAAGTGGGTTCTGGCCCGCTATGAAGAATGGAAAAAGGAACGGCAGACCAGCGATGCGGTGCAATTAAAGGATCTGGATGATGCGGAGGCCTTTTTAAAGCCCTTCTATTCACCCTATACGGATCAGTTCTGGGGCGATGACTATGCGGCGGCGGTGCGCAGCCTGTTACCGGATATGCCCGGTAAAACCATCACCGTCTGGAATCCCGGGTGTGGAAAGGGCTTTGAAACCTTCTCGTTTGCCTGTATACTGCGGGAACGCTACCCCGAACATCGGATAAAAATCTGGGCAAGCGATAGTGACCTGTTGGCTATTTCTTCGGCCCCGACTATGGCCTTTGAATACGAGGTGTTTCCGGAGTATTGTCGACCCTTCCTGGTGAAAGGGAAGTATGGCTATGGCTTTAACCAGGTCATTAAAGACGCAATCCTTTTTGAGTACCATGATATTCGTAACAATAATCCCTATGTGGACCTGGATATTATTGTGGCCCGGGATATCCTTTCGTTTATGAGCCCTGAGGAACAAAGTAAGATTCTCTCCGATTTTGATGAAAAATTAAAGGCCAGTGGCCTTTTATTAATAGGGAGTCATGAGGAATTGCCGGCTGAAGAATGGCAATTCATTGGTAAAGCGCCGGTTGCCTTATATAGTAAGGCAAAATGATATATACTATGAGATGAGAAATCCGGTAGAAGGAGTAAATCCATGAGAGTGGAATACATTAACCCCTTTGTAGAAGCGGCATTTAATGTGCTTAAAGAAGTGTTGCAGGCCGATATTCGTCGGGGAGAGCTATATTTAAAGTCGACGACCATGCCGGTCCTCGGTGTGGCAGCCCTGGTAGGTCTTGCAGGAGATGTGGAAGGTCGGGTCATGTTCGATATGTCAAAAACCACCGCCCTGGCTGTGGCTTCCGCCATGAATGGGGAACAGCTTTCAAATTTTGACGAACTGGTAAAAGCAACAATTACGGAACTGGCAAACATGATTACCGCCCAGGCGGTAACAAAACTGCATGATCTTGGTTTTCGATTTGATCTTACTCCGCCGGCTCTTTTTACGGGAGATAACATGGAGGTTTCGGATCATGAGGTAGAAGCCCTGATCGTCCCCATGGAAACTCCCCAGGGGAAGATCGAGATCAATGTGGCTATCCGGGAACGGGTATAAGTGAGGTGAGTGCCATGAAAACCAAACAGGATTTCCCTTCGATAAACGAACGGGAACCGGAAGGATTAAAGCCTGATGGGACTCCCTATCGAGTATTGGTGGTGGATGACTCCATGTTCGTGGCAAAACAAATCAATCAGATCCTTACCTCAGAAGGATATGAGGTGGTTGCCACGGCAGGAGATGGAGAAGAGGCGGTAGAAAAATATAAGGAACTCTTTCCTAATATAGACCTCGTTACGATGGATATTACTATGCCCAAAATGGACGGTATTACCGCCCTGGAACATATCATGAATTTTGACAAAAATGCCAAGGTCATCATGATTAGCGCCCTGGGAAAACAGGATCTGGTAAAGAAGTCGCTTCTGTTAGGGGCAAAGAATTACATTGTAAAACCCCTGGACCGTAAAAAGGTTTTGGAACGGGTTGCCCAGGTGCTTAAAAAAGAATAGAAGGTCCTATATGTGTATCGGGGGCCTCCTTTGGAGAAGGGGTGTTATTCTGGGCGCGTTAAAAGGGCAGGGATAGCCCCTGGTAGAATACCTTCTATTGACAAAGCGGGGCTCCTCTGGTATAAGAAGTATCGATGTGGGCGGTTAGCTCAGTTGGTTAGAGCACCAGTATGACACGCTGGGGGTCACAAGTTCGACTCTTGTATCGCCCAGAGGGCTCCCGAAAGGGAGCCTTTTTCATTTTCAACTAACCGGTTCTCACGATGGAAGGTAGTTCCGGTAAGCAGCTTTTATCGAGCGCCATTTTATGAGGCTGCCACTAGTCACTATATACGAATTTATGTATATTTAATCCATGAATGAAAATCCTTTTGCTGAAGGCCTGGTAATTCCCCGCCGTCCTGTGTCTTTTAGCCTGGTGGTTTTTGGTGCCTCGGGAGATTTGGCATCCCGAAAGTTATACCCCGCTCTTTTCTCGTTATATTCCCAGGGATTTTTTGAAGAATGGCACCTCATTGGCTTTGGGCGGCGCCCCTGGTCGGACGAGGCTTTTCGGCAGGAAGTGCAAAAGGCCATACAAGGTATCCCTGCCAGCACTCAGGAATACGAAGGTTTTGTAAGCCATGCCCGGTATGTGCAGGGCGATCTGGATGAAAGTTCCTTTTTAAAACTTAAAAATGTTCTGAGGCCCGAATGGGATGTGCTGTACTACTGTGCGGTGCCTCCGCAACAGTATGAACCCATTACGGAGTTACTTGGCCGAACTGGCTTAAGTCGCCGTCCGGGCACCCATGCCCGGATTGTGGTGGAAAAACCCTTTGGGCGCAGTGGAAGTGAAGCGGATCGTCTGAACCGCCATATTGCCCAGTATTTTGATGAAACAGAGATTTTTCGCATCGACCATTATCTGGGAAAAGAAACGGTTCAGAACATCGCTACCTTTCGCTTGGGGAATACCATCTTTGAACCCCTGTGGAACCATCACTATATTCATCATGTGGAAATTACAGTGGCGGAGACCGTAGGTGTAGAACGGCGGGCGGCCTATTATGAACAATCGGGGGCCCTCAGGGATATGGTGCAGAATCATCTGTTGCAACTCCTGGCCCTTGTGGCGATGGAAGTCCCTACCTCTTTTACCTCCGATTCGGTGCGGGACGAGAAAGTTAAGGTGCTGCGTTCCCTCCGGCCTATCGATCGGCGGACCGTCCAGGAACGAACCTTACGGGCCCAGTATGGATCGGGCTATATCGATGGGGAACCGGTTCCTGCCTATCGGGAAGAACCAGGGGTGGCGCCCGACAGTACCACCGAAACCTTTGCGGCCCTTACCGCCTACGTGGACACCTGGCGATGGGCCTCGGTTCCCTTTTTGTTACGGACGGGTAAACGCCTTTCCCGACGGCTTTCGGAAATCGCCGTATATTTTAAGGCCCCGCCGGTGGCGTTGTTTCCCTTTCGAAGTGAATGGGGGAATCTTCTGGTGTTCCGGATTCAGCCCGATGAGGGACTTACCCTGTATGTTCATACCAAGGTACCGGGGCTTCAGGATAGGGTCCGACGGGTTTCTATGGACTTCTTATATGGCAGTGGCTTTAGTCAGCCCTCTCCTGATGCCTATGAACGGTTGATTCTGGATGCCCTTTTGGGGGACACCACCCTCTTTACTCGACGGGACGAAGTGGAGGCCTCCTGGGCCTTTATCGATCCTATCGTAAAATTATGGGAAGAGAATCGGGTTCCCCTCTATACCTATGAAGCGGGGAGCGCCGGTCCCGCAGAAATTACTCAGATGAGTCAGACTATTGGAAGTCGCTGGAGACCCCTATGATACCCTTGAAGTCCTCGCTGATAGAAAAAGAATTGTACCGAAAGGTAGAAGAAGCCACCGGCTCGAATGCCCGGGCTATGAGTGCCACCATCGTGGGACTTTCTTCCTTCCCGGATGCCCCCGTACTGGATGGGCATATCAACACCCTTTTGGGACGCCGCCCTGTTCGGGTGGTACATCTACGGGGCAATAGTCCTGGAGAAAACCGCTACTGGATAGAAGCCCGTTGTTCCCTGGATCGTCATAATCGGGGGGTGTGCCTTGAAGATATCTACATCGAAACCCCGGACGATCACGCCTACTATGGTCGGGTGTGGGGGGGCCTTACCATACGGGAACTGCCGGTCCTTTTGTATTGGCGCCTTCCTACTTCTCTTCTGGCGTCCTGTCAATACGATTGTATTCAGCGATCCGATGTGATTGTCTTCGAAAGTGCAGAGGATATTCAAAAACTGGGAATGAAGGGGGCCGATTACCTCAGCCACCTGCGAACCCTTATCACCGCGGGGTACCCCCTGGTGGACCTGACCTGGGAACTCCTCTGGCCCCATCGTTTTGCCCTGTCCCGGCTTTTTATGACCCCCTATCATGAGCAGCTTGCCCATATTCGGCGTATCACGGTGCACAGTAAAAGCGAATGGCAGGGGGCCCTCTTTGCCCGCTGGTGTAAGGAGCGCCTTTCCTCATATGAGGAAAGTGAAACGGTGAAGGTAATTCTCTCACCGACTGAAGGCCCCTTTACGGCTACCTTTGAGTTTGCCGGCGAACAGTACAGTTCCCTGCGGCTTGAAACGCCTGGCCAGGGGATCCTGAGGTATCCTGATGGTTCCATCCAGCGTCTGGTTATTCCTCCCTTTTCGGTGGGCCATGTGTTAGAGCGCCTCGTGGATAGTCCTACCCCTGATCCTCTGTATGCTTCTTTGATCGCTGAAAACCTGTAAAGAGGATGGGGAAAGCCCTTTTCCGTATCCTCTTTTGTATTCTCTTCCTTTGCTGCGCTTCCCGTTGCCATCGCTGGACGGTTCTCTGGTTAAGACCCCGCGCTTCGCAAAACTCCCGCAGGCTTTTCCCGCTGGTCCCTAGTTCGGCGAGGAGGGCCCGCCGCTCACCCTCGGTGTATCGCTTCATGCTCGTATCCTCCGCCACCGAGCCTACCACACCTCCTTATCTTGTACAGATGCGCTCATGGCAGCGGGTACTGTTTTCCGGTGCCCCTCAGGGATTCTCCCCTTGACATGCCCTATTTAAATCGATATTTTATTATTGAATAATAGATGACTAAAAAAGTCGTCTATTGCACAGATGAAAGGACCGACTGTTAAGGTGAAGGGGGCCTGGGGCCCCTGCATCTCTCAGGGCAGGTTCCAGATTGTCGAGCGAGGAGGAGGTTTAGCATGAAAGACAAACGACTGATACGGGTTGCGTTTTTTGACACCAAACCGTACGACGAAGAATATTTTGAAGCCCATAGGGCTGAGTATCCTATCGATATCAAATACTTTCCGATGAAGCTGGGGCCCGATACGGCCGCCCTAACGGCAGGCTATGATGCGGTGTGCGCCTTTGTGAATGACGAAATCGACAAAACCACCGCGGAGATCCTGACAAAAGAAGGAATTGAGCTTATCGCCCTGCGTTGCGCGGGCTACAACAATGTGGATCTCCAGGCGGTGTGGGGAAAAATCCATGTGGTCCGGGTCCCCGCCTATTCTCCCCACGCGGTGGCAGAACATACGGTGGCCCTCTTGTTAACCTTGAACCGGAAGATCCATAAGGCCTATATCCGTACCCGGGAGGGGAACTTTAGCCTCACCGGTCTTGTCGGCTTTGACCTGTATGGCAAGACCGCCGGTATCGTTGGTACGGGCCAGATTGGTCGGATTACCGCCGAGATTCTCCGGGGTTTTGGGATGGAGGTACTTGCTACCGATCCCTATCCTCAGGAAGCCTGGGCTCAAGAACGGGGTATTCGGTATGTAGGCCGGGATGAACTTTTTGAACGGGCTGATGTCATTAGCCTTCACTGTCCCCTTACGCCGGAAAACCGGCATCTTATCAATGCCGAGGCTATTAGGAGGATGAAGCGGGGCGTTATCATCCTGAACACCGGTCGGGGGGCCCTGATTGATAGCCGGGCCCTTATTGAAGGGCTTAAGACGAATACCATCGGTGGGGCGGCCCTGGATGTGTACGAAGAGGAGGATAAATACTTTTTCGAGGACCACTCGGATCGGGTAATCCAGGATGATGTGCTGGCCCGGCTCTTAACCTTTCCCAACGTGCTTATCACGGGGCACCAGGCCTTTCTTACCCGAGAAGCCCTGGAGGCTATAGCCCGGACCACCCTGAGCAATATCCAGCTGTATTTTGAAAAGGGGGAACTCCCCAATGAAATATGCTACCAGTGCACGAAAAACGCCTGTCCCCGCAAAGAACGGGGCCGCTGCTTTTAAAAGAAACACCCCCCGGCTACGCCAAAAAACACAATAGGCCCTTCATTCGGGCCCTAGCGCCCCCTCAATGGGGCACCCCTTGGGGCCACCGCCCTGGAACAAGGTCGGGCACGCCGGGAGCGAAATCCTTGGGGACGCCGCCCTGGAACAAAGGGGGCGCCCGCGGTGGTCCCAGAAAAAAGCCTCCGCCATACGAGGGGCTTTTCATTTTTTTGGTCTTACCCTTGTCAAAAATTGTATCTACCCCTTATAGTGATGATACAGAAGGCGGGTTCCGCCCCGCGATAGTATAACTTAAGGAGGAAAAACAGATATGAAACGTTCTTTCTTTCTTTTTCCCTTATAGTTCTTAGCCTATTGGTTGCCTCATGTGACACGGGGCTGCAAGGGGGAAGTTCGGGCATTCCTAGCGTTACCACCTCTCAGCTTCTGGGAACCTGGAAAACGACACGAACTTATTCAGATGGGGATACTACTGTTTTTCAGATTACCTTTTATGCCGATGGCACCTGGCTTGAGTTAAGAGATAGTTATGATAGTTCCAGTGGCAGTCATGGCTACTCCGCGTATAAGGGCACCTATTCCCTTGATACCTCGGGGATGCTGACCCGGGTTGAAACACACTCTGCCTCTTTGACTCAATTTGCCCTTACGGGAACGGAAACGTGGTGGGATACCCCTGCTAATTATATAGAAAAAGCTCCCATTCTTATTATCGGAAATCAGCTATATATGGATCCAGGTAGTTTTCTTATTGCCGAAGGCACGCCCTCGGGCATTGTGGGCACCTGGAGTGTAACCTATGTTTATCCCAAGTATGATAATAGTACCACTGGAACCTATACGCCCACGTATTATAAGTACGTGTACATTTTCTCGGCTACTGGAGCCTTTTCCGTAAAAATCTACAAAAGCCCCACGGGCGTTTTTGGGCTCCCTTCTGAGGAGATAACCGGTACCTATACCTACAGTAACGGCACTCTTACTATGACAATGGGCTCTCAATCGTATACATCTAAGGTTACCATTTACAATGGCAACATCCTTATTTTTGGGGACGAAACAAGTCCGAGTGCCGCCGCCTATATAAAACAGTAGCAAGCGGTTCGGGCCCTGGCGCCCCTTTTGGAGGACCGCCCTAAAACAAGGGCAGGCACGCCGGTGGCGAAATCCCTGGGGACGCCGCCCTGGAACAAAAGGGGCGCCCTCGGGACCCTGTCGGCGGCGAAATCCTTTGGGGCCTTCCCCGCTCACGCCCGGTGTTTGTAACAGCCCGCTGCGGTCGGGACCCCTGCTGCCGAAGAGGGGCCAGCTCGGGGCCGGAAAGCCGTGGTCGGAACCTGCGCTCCCCCGGGCGGCCCCGGGGCGAGGGGCAGGGGCCCCTCCGTGGGGTCCCAGAAAAAAGCCCCTCAC